>Ga0065721_10048874_pt1 | contig 66500 bp, 53 predicted proteins | sample Mesricmetagenome_FD_59108 | JGI IMG/M metagenome (GOLD analysis project Ga0065721, IMG submission 59108) | Mesophilic microbial community from rice straw/compost enrichment Sample: eDNA_1 v2 (version 2) | ecosystem: Engineered > Solid waste > Grass > Composting > Bioreactor | place: USA: Davis... | reverse complement strand
ATAATGGAACCAACACTTTTGATATTGGCAGCAGGCATGGCTTCCCGCTACGGCAGTATGAAACAGATACAATCTTTTGGTCCCGGTGGCGAAACCATTATGGACTATTCCATTTATGACGCCATCAGGGCTGGCTTTAAAAAAGTAGTATTTATTATCCGTAAAGATTTTGCGGATGATTTCAAGGCCATCGTGGAGCCAAGGTTGAAAGGCAGGATTGAGATTGACTATGTATACCAGGACCTGAAATCATTCACAGAGGGCCATAACGTTCCGGCCGACCGTACCAAACCCTGGGGTACTGCCCATGCGGTTTTGTGCGCAAAAGATGTGGTGAAAGAACCATTTGCGGTGATCAATGCCGATGATTTTTATGGCCGCGACGCCTTTGAAAAAGCATATACCTTCCTTACCAAAGAGGTGAACGATACTACTTATTCCATCATTGGTTACGAATTGCTGAAAACATTATCCGACAATGGTACCGTAAACCGCGGTGTGTGCGTGGCCGACAAAAACGGCAACCTGGTATCTATTGCCGAGCGTTTGAACATCGCCAAAAAAGACGGAAAGATCATTTGCGACGATGACCAGCAACCCAAAGAGCTGCCGCTCGATTCGCAGGTGAGCATGAACTTCTGGTGTTTTTCTACTTCTATATTTCCTTATTCGGAAAAACTGTTCAATGAGTTTTTGACGAAGAATATTACCAATATCAAATCGGAATTTTTTATACCTATTGTGGCGGATCGTTTTATCAACGACGGCCAGGGGGTGATAAAGGTGATACCTACATCGGCGCAGTGGTTTGGCGTAACGTATAAGGAGGATGCGCCAGAGGTAAAGGAAAATTTGAATCAGCTGGTGCAGGCAGGGGAGTACCCGCCCGCATTGTGGAGCTAACCTAAATCAGGATTCCGGTGCGATATAAACATAGGTAGCATGATGAACATACAGGAATATATCGCCTCGGGTATTCTGCAGGAATACTGCCTGGGATTGTTGAGCGGGGAAGAAAAGGCGATTGTTGAAAACAATTGCCGCCTGTATCCCGAAATACAAGCCGAACTGGAGGCCTGCCGGGCTGCCCTGCTTCATCATGCGCAAACGCCGGATCCTTCGCTGCGAAAATCCATCTGGAATTTACTGGAGAATGTAAACCGGGAAGAGCAAGGCCTGGAGGCGAGACCTCTTTTGAACAGGTTTTCTGAAAAAGATACCTGGCTTCGATGGGTGCAGCCTTTCCTGCCTGCGGTGCTCGACCGGGATCTGTTTGTGCGGGTGATACGGGATGATGGGCAATGCAGGCAAATGATATTGTGGTCGAAGGTGGATATACCGGAGGAGGAGCATGCCGATGTGCAGGAGTCGTTTATGGTGTTGGAGGGGGAATGTGCATGTTATGTGGGGGAGGAGGTATTTCGCTTGTGTGCAGGGGGGTATTTTGAAATACCCATGCATACGCGGCACAGCGTAAAGATATTGACGCCACGGGTATTGGCCGTGGTGCAAAGAATGAACCGTGGCGGCGTTTAATAGCTTTTCACCATGAATACACAATCCTCTATCTTCCTGATCTGCCTGGTTCTGCTCAAACTTTGCACATGAGAACTGGTAGGCAGCTTGATACGTTCATTGTTGGTGGTATCTTTCTTTATATCTGTTAAAGCAGAAAATATATTCTTCGACTTGCTCGAAAACACCACACCTTCAGCCGTGATCTGCTTTCCGCTCAGGATACCGATCACATCCCCAAATTCATTAAAGATTGGTCCGCCGGAGTTACCGGGGTTGGCGGTAATGGCAATCTGGTACGTGAGCGTATCGCCATTATAACCGGTACTGGCGCTCAGGTAACCGCGGTTATACACCACTTCGGAACTGGGACGCGGGAAACCCAGTGTAAAGATCTCTTCGCCCAGGTCGGCCTGGCTTTTTTGTATGGTATAAGGCAGTGTTTTGAAAGGCTGGAACCGGCTATCGGTAATTTTTAATACGGCGATATCGGTTTGTTTATTGGAATAGATGGTAGCTGCTTTAAAATAATCGCCCTTGATATTCTGCACATATACCGAATCGGCATTCACCACCACGTGGGCGCTGGTGACCAGGTAACCCTTGCCATCGATCATAAATCCTGTACCACCTACCTTGGCGGGGGCCGTAGGACTATGCGTTGATTTTTTGAGATCGAATAATTCCTTGGAGGTTTGTTTTTGTGAGTTCTTTACTTCGTTCAGTTGCTGCGATAACTGCCTGATCTCCGATATACTTCCATTGGGGGTGAAGTAATAAGCCATAATGCTGATGGAAACCGCGGTGATGCCGGCAATGGAAGCGGCCACAGCCACAATACGTTTGTATCGTTTCCACAGTTCGCGAACGGTGGCTTTGGGGGCGGCTTCGGTGATATCGCCGTTATTGATCAACTGGTTGTGTACATCGTGCAGGGACGACCGGAAGTTTTTCCAATCGCTGAATTGGTCTATCTGTTGCAGGAACATGGTGTGTTCCACCACGCGCTCGTCTACCTCGGCATTGTTTTTACGTAACTGCTCGAAAGCTGCCCGTTCCTCGCTGTTCATTTCGCCGCGCAGGTAGCGTTCAATGGCGTCTAATAATTGTATTTCCTGCATTACCCTTCGTTGTTTTTAAATTCTGCAAAAAATAGTTTCCGAAGCCGCATCAGGCATTTGTACTTCTGATTTTTGGCGTTATCAGCATTGGTGTATCCAAAATGGCCGGCAATATCTGTCATGCTTTTTTTCTGCAGGTAGAAGGCCTCGATCAGGCTGCGGCATGGTTCGCCCAGGTGTAACAAGGCCTTTTCCATCATTTGAAACTCTGTTTGCTGTTGGCCGTGCTGCTCAATTTCTTCTTCTACAGGAACCGTTTCTTCCAGTGTTTGCACATCGGGAAGGTATTTTTGCTGTTGTTGCAGCTTTTTGAGCCATAACCGCCTGCTTACAGAATATACGTAGGTCTTTAGCTGACAGTTGAGTTCAAAGGTGCCGGATTTTGCTTTTTCATACAGTACGATGATCGTTTCCTGGAATATGTCCCTTGCGTCGTCGGAACTGCCGTTGTTGTTGATTATCAACGATTGAACCATGTTATAATAACGTTTATAAATGGTTTCAACGCATTTCCGGTCGTTCTTTGCCAGTCCTTTTAACAGTAATTTTTCGTCGGTGGAATCAGTTTTCAAGTGTGAACCTTTTATTAATACCCAATTTAATGAGAAGTAACCCAAAGGTGACTAAAAATTCAGGCCAAAAAAGGCGTTTTTAGCCCGTGGGGGTTAAAAATGGCTTTTTTTAGAAAATTCCTGAAATTTTTTGGGTGACCGGGGTTACCTTTTTTTCTTTTTTGTATTAACCTACATAAATCATTTGTTAACAAACAAAAAACGGTACAATGAAAAAACTGTTGTTAGTTTTAGCTATTGCATCTTTCGCAGCTTGTAATGACGCCGGTACAGGTGAAGGAACTACTGAAGACACAACTACAGCAACTTCTGTAGATTCTAATACTGTAGCTCCCATGCCTACTCCTGATTCAACTGGTGCTTCTGCTGATACTTCAGCTGCAGCTGCTGACTCAACTATCAAGAAATAAGTTTTTTTTCATATGGCAAGCAATCGTTAGAGGCCGTCCTGTTCCCAGGATGGCTTTTGCTATAAGCCATAAGAATATTGGGTCCCGACACGTAGTGTCGGGATTTATTTTTGGAAGCAGGAGGCAGGAAGCAGGAGGTAGGAAGTAGGAAGTAGGAAGTAAGAGGTAGGAAGCAGGAGTATACTGTATCTTCCTACCTCCTACCTCTTACCTCTTACTTCATAAAAAAAGGCTACCCTCAGGTAACCTTAAATATCAAAGGAGTTAGTTGATTATTTAGCGGCCGCCATATCCTACATAGCCCCGTGTTCCATAACATCCGCCCTTTGTAGCTGTACAAGAGGTAATTGTTGCACATGCGAGAACAACCATAACCAGAATTACCAGTGTCCGTTTCATTTTTTGTGGTATTTTAAGTTTAAAGTAAAGCCTGATGATAAAAGGGCTTTAACGATCACCAGGTGATTCAAAGGTAAACGGACTCAGGGGAGGAAATGGAAGAATTCGGTAGGATGGTGGATACGATAGGTCAAAATAACAAAGAATTTCCGGCATATGCAATAGCCCTGCTGAAAAATTTTCAGAGGTCGGAAGTCGGAGGTCAGAAGTCAGAAGAGCCTGTATTTTCTGACTTCTGACCTCCGACATCTGACTTCGTAAAAAAGGCCGTAAAAGGTGCCTGTTTTTCGGGGTTAGCCGCTTACATTTGCCTAGTAATTAATTAATATAGAATGTTACAGTTAACGAGACCGCTGGCTATCATTGATCTTGAAACCACGGGGGTGAACCTGGGCACTGATCGTATCGTGGAAATTGCTATTGTTAGAGTACAACCTGACGGTACCAGGCAGGTTAAACGCAAGCTCATCAACCCCGAGATGCCCATTTCGGCCGTGTCGAAGGATCTGCATGGGATTAGTAACGAAATGGTAAAGGATGCGCCTACCTTTAAACAGGCGGCCAATGAGATCAAACAGTTTCTCGAAAACTGCGACCTGGCAGGCTACAATTCCAACCGTTTCGATATCCCGCTGCTGGCCGAAGAATTTTTGCGCGTGGGGCTCGAGTTCGATTTTTCGAACCGCAAACTCGTGGATGTGCAGAAGATCTTTCATTTGATGGAGCAACGCACATTGAGCGCGGCCTACAAATTTTACTGCAACAGAACCCTGGAAGGCGCCCATGGGGCCGAAGCAGATGCCCTGGCCACCTGGGACGTGCTGCAGGCGCAAATGGAGAAATACCCGCAGCTGGGCACCACCATCGATACCATCATTACCTGCATTGGCGACGAGTGCATTGTTGACTTCGCACGGCGCATGATCATGGATAATGGGGTAGAGGTTTTCAATTTTGGTAAACATAAAGGCCGTGCAGTTGTTGATGTACTAAAGGCCGAGCCCCAATATTATGATTGGATGATGAAGGGCGATTTTCCCATGCATACCAAACATAAGCTCACCGAAATATTTAACCGTACCCTGTTAAAGAAGGGATAAATAAGTGCATATAAGCATCTTATGGTGACCGTCCCGGACGAAAAAAACGTATTTTCGTAGTTTACTCGTAACCATTGTTTCTTTGGAAAACATCGTTATCATACCAACTTATAATGAGCGGGAAAATATCGCGCACCTGATAGATGTGATATTTGCCCAGCATGATAATTTCCATGTACTGGTAATTGATGACAGCTCGCCCGATAAAACCGCCCAGGTTGTAAAGGAAATGCAGGCTAAGTACGCGGGAAAATTATTTTTGGAAGAAAGAAAAGGCAAACTGGGTTTGGGCACGGCCTATATTCACGGCTTTAAATGGTCGCTGAAAAGAGGGTATAAGTACATCATAGAAATGGATGCCGATTTTTCGCACAATCCCAAAGACCTTTCCCGTTTGTCGGATGCCTGTGCACATGGCGGCGCCGATGTGGCGGTGGGATCGCGGTATGTGAAGGGCGGGGGTACGGTAAACTGGCCTAAAGACAGGATCCTGCTTTCCAAAGGAGGATCATTATATACACGCCTCATTACTTTTATACCGGTAAAAGATACCACGGCCGGTTTTGTTTGTTATAAAAGAGAAGTGCTGGAGGCCATCAACCTCGATGAGATCCATTTTCTGGGATATGCCTTCCAGATAGAAATGAAATTTGCCGCCTGGAAGCTGGGGTTTATCATTAAGGAAGTGCCTATTATTTTCGAGGACCGTAAATATGGGGTATCGAAGATGCATAAGGGTATTGTGAAAGAGGGGATTTTGGGGGTGTTGAAGCTCAGGTGGTATAGTTTGTTTAAGGATTATAGGAATAGGGTGAAGAATAATACGACGGCATCGGCTCCGGTTAATAGAAGCCTCGAATATGAGGTAGGAGGTAAGAAGTAGGAGGTAAGAAAATACAGTATCTTCATACCTCATACTTCATACCTCTTACTTCATACATCATTTTATGCGCAAGGCTTTTCTCCAACTGCACACAGCGGTTTTCCTGGCGGGTTTTACGGGCGTGCTGGGCCGGCTCATCACCCTTAATGAAGCATGGCTGGTATGGTATCGTATGCTGATAGCCGTGGTGACCTTATGGGCTATTTACATTTTCCGCAACCAGTTACCCAAAATTCCTAAAACATCCATAATACAAATTGTTGGCGTGGGCGCCCTCGTGGCTTTGCACTGGGTTACCTTTTACGCCAGTATCAAATATGCCAATGTATCGGTAGCGCTGGTATGTTTTTCGGCCATCGGCTTTTTTACAGCGCTGCTGGAACCGCTGCTGTTTCGAAAACGGTTCAGTAAAATGGAGCTGTTGCTGGGCCTGCTTACCATGGCGGGCATTTATCTCATCTTTCATTTCGATCCCCAATATAAAACCGGTATTATCATCGGCACCATATCGGCCATTCTGGCCAGCCTGTTTACCATATTCAACGGGCTGCTGGTAAAAACCATCCGGCCCGAAACGGTGACCCTGTACCAGTTGAGCGGCGGCTGGCTCTTTCTTACCCTGCTGATGCCTGTTTATTTGTTTTTGTTCCCGGCCGATCATATTGTGCCTACGTTAAGCGATACGGGCTGGTTGCTGGTGCTGGGTTGGTTTTGCACGGTATGGTCGTTTAACCTGGCCATGAATGCACTAAAAAGAATATCGGCCTTTACGGTCAATCTCACCTATAACCTGGAGCCCCTGTATGGCATTGGACTGGCCTTTATCATTTACCAGGAGCATAAGCTGCTGCAGGGCCATTTTTACTGGGGGCTATCGCTCATCATGCTGTCGGTGATGTTGCAAACCTGGCTGGTTTACCGGCAGCATAAAAGTTCATAACTTAGTAATATGAGAAAATTGCTACTTATCCTGCTCCTTGGTACGGCAGGCCTTTCTGTTTTTGCGCAAAAAAAACCGCTCGATCATTCCGTATACGACGAATGGCAAAATGTAAATGAACACTATATCAGCAACGATGGCCGCTGGGTGGCATATACCATCACCCCGCAACAGGGCGACGGCCTGCTGGTAATACAGGCTTCGGATAGCTCCTGGAAAAAAGAAATCCCCCGCGGCTATGCCGCCAACATCACCGAAGACAACCGTTTTGTGATCTGCAAAGTGCGTCCCTTTTTTAAAGATACCCGCGAAGCCCGTATCAAAAAGAAAAAGCCCGACGACATGCCCAAAGACAGTCTCGTTATCGTAGAGACCGGCAAAGATATCGTGATGGCCATCCCCCGCATACAATCCTATAAAACACCCGAAAACGGCGACGGGCAGTGGATGGCCTATCTAAAAGAAAAGGCCATACCCGCACCACCTGCCATGCCCGATTCCGCCACGCAATTAAACAACCTGTTACGCATGGCCGACAGCCTGCGGGCGCTGGCCGATGAAGCAAAAACAAAAGGGCTCACCATTCTAAAACCCAAAAAAACGACCGAAACCGTTAACGAGGGTTCCGTACTGGTACTACGTAACCTGGCCACCGGGGAAGAAAAACAATTCAACCTGGTAAAAGACTACCTCTTTAATAAAAAAGGTACCGTACTGGTATTTGAAACCACCCGCAGCAATACCGATACCCTGGTGCAGCCGGCCGTAAACTGGTATGATGTAAAAGGTAACTTATCCACTGTAATGCGCCGGTTTAACGATGCCAAAAATTACAGTCTCGATGAAGATGGCAACCAACTGGCCTTTATAGCCGAACGCGACAGCGCCGCCAAATCGCTGGCAAAATTTTATAAACTCTGGTATTACCGGCCGGGTATGGACAGCGCACAATGGCGGGCCGGTAACCTGCCCAAAGGGCTCACCATCAGTGACCATGCCTCCATTCAATTCAGTAAAAACGGGCAGCGATTGTTTTTTGGATTGATGCCCATTCGCAAACAAAAAGACACCAGTTTACCCGATTTTGAAACCGCGAGACTGGATATATGGCATTACAACGATGATTACCTGCAGCCGCAGCAATTGGTACAGTTGCCGAAACTGTTGCAAAGAAGTTATCTCGCCGTATTGAACGGCGACGATACCAGTATGGTGCAATTGACCGATGGGGATATAGACAGTGTGGTTTTAGCCGATGAAGGCAACCAGCCTTATATACTGGCCACCAGCACCAAGGGCGCCAGGATGCAAATGCAGTGGTCGGGTTATTATGCCAATACCGCCTGGATTGTTTCTACATTGGATGGATCGAGAAAACTGGTAAAAGAAAAATTAAGGGCAGATTTCAGCATATCGCCAAAGGGCCGCTATGTGGCCTGGTACGATGTAAAAGCCAGGCATTATTTTACCTGGTCGGTGGCTACGGGCGCTGTTACCAATATTACCAAAAGCATAAAGGTACCGTTGTATGATGAGGAGGATGATCATCCGGATGATCCGCCGCCACATGGAAAGGTGCAGTGGGATGAGAATGACCACTATGTGTATGTGTACGACAAATACGACATATGGCGGTGCGACCCGCAGGGGAAGCAGGCGCCCAGGTGTATGACCAATGGATATGGAAGAACGAATAAGTTCATTTACAGGCATATGCCGGTGCGCAGGGATGAAAAGTTTATTCCTGCCAATGATAAGCTGGTGTTACGCAGGCTGGAAGAAAAAACCAAAAAGGGCGGTTTTGATTTTTGGAGTGAAGGCGATGCATTCCCTTACAGTGGAATAACGGGGGCTTTCACAGTAGGGCCGCGTATTGTAAAGGCCAAAAATGCCGGGACTTACCTGTTTACCCTGGAATCGTACAAGATGCCACCGGTGGTGATGACGGCTGTGCTTAAAGATTCACTGGTATTACATGATCTGTACCAAACCAACCCCCAGCAAAAAAACTACAACTGGCTTACCGCCGAACTGGTACGCTGGAAAATGTTCGATGGCAAACCATGCGAAGGCATGTTATTCAAACCCGAAAACTTCGACCCCCAAAAGAAATACCCGGTGCTGTTTTATTTTTACGAAAGAAGTGCACACGGTCTGTACAACTACCGTCCGCCGGCGCCCAGCGCCTCCACCATTAATATTCCCTACTTTGTAAGCAATGGCTACCTGGTATTTGTTCCCGATATATATTATAAAAACGGCCAGCCCGGTGAAAGCGCTTATAATTCGGTGGTATCTGCCGCCCGGCATTTGTCGAAACTGCCTTTTGTAGACAGCACCAAAATGGGCATCCAGGGTCAAAGCTGGGGTGGTTACCAGGTGGCTTACCTGGTTACACGCACCAATCTATTTGCCGCGGCGGGCGCCGGTGCGCCGGTATCGAATATGACCAGCGCCTATGGCGGTATTCGCTGGCAATCGGGTTTAAGCAGGCAGTTTCAATACGAGCGTACGCAAAGCCGTATAGGCTATACATTGTGGGAGCGCCCTGACCTGTACATTAAAAATTCACCGTTATTCAAGGCCGATAAAATTAACACCCCCCTGCTCATCATGCACAACGATGCCGATGGCGCAGTACCCTGGTACCAGGGCATAGAGTTGTTTACGGCCTTACGCCGCCTGGATAAAAAAGTGTGGATGCTGCAATACAATGGTGAAGGGCACAACCTGATGGAAAGGCGTAACCGCAAGGACCTGAGCATACGCCTGGCGCAATTCTTCGATCATTATTTAAAAGGAGCGCCCGCTGCACGCTGGATCACAGAGGGACTGCCTGCCGCGCAGAAAGGCATTGAATGGGGCATCGAAACAGAAGAAAAAAAATCGTTCTAAGCCGCCTTGGAAATATAACGTACCAGGCTGCGTTTGGCCACCGGTAACAGGGTTTCTGTCAGCGGTATCGTGAGATCGGTTTCAATGGAATACACGGCCGGGTTGGGCAGGTCTTTTTTATGCCGCAACAATTCGGCCTTTATATTTTCGTAGGTATTCACGATGTTGCGTTGCCATTCGCTGATATACTCCGTTCTGATGGCGCGGTATTTTTCATCGTGCTTTTCAAAAAAGCTCAGCCGGTACTGGTACACATAGGTACTGCGATACGTACCCTCGCTCAGGAAAAAATAACCTTCGTTGATGTCGAGCGGTACAATGCCTACCGGGGTGATCACCAGTTTGTCTTCCACAAACTCATAGATCTCGGCGCCGCTGCTGATGGTGGTGCGCAATTCATCCTGTGCAAAGTTGATGATGTTCTCCAGTTCCTGCATCAGCTCTGTGTCTTCGATGATCTGCTCGTATAACAACTGCAGTTTTTCCAGTTGTATACCTGTTAATTTTTTCGGGAACTGCTCCTGCAGGTATTTTTTGTTTTCCTTCAGGGCCTGCAGGTTGTTGTAGTGAAAGATCACATCGCTCAACTGCGGGTACAACTTGTTTTCGTTGAAATACCGGGTAACCTGTTGTAAATAGGCCAAAAGGGTATATTTCTTTAATTCAAAATCGATATACCCTTCGGCAAACCATGTTTCTGATAATGTTTTCATATGCATAATTTACACATAAAAACTAAAAAAAACAATGCCGCCCCGCTGCCCGCCTTCGGCGAACCGCAATTATTTACAACGCTCTATCTGTAGAGAAATTTTCCAACTCTTTAGCTATCGCATTCAAAAACGTAGAACCCAGCGCACCATCGATAATACGGTGATCATAAGAAAGCGACAGGTACATCATATGCCTTATGGCAATAGAATCGCCCTGTTCGGTTTCTATTACCACAGGGCGTTTTTTGATGGTGCCTGTAGCCAGTATCGCCACCTGCGGCTGGTTGATGATGGGCGTGCCCATCAAACTGCCAAAGGTACCTACATTGGTAAGGGTGAAGGTGCCGCCCTGTGTATCGTCGGGACGAAGCCGGTTGTTACGTGCTGCATTGGCCAGGTTGTTTACCTGTTTGGTAAGCCCCACCAGGTTCAGCTGATCGGCATTCCTGATAACAGGAACAATCAGGTTGCCGGTAGGCAGGGCAGTGGCCATGCCGATATTGATATCTTTTTTAACAATTAATTTATCGCCATCCACGCTGCTGTTCAGCCAGGGATATTTTTTGATACAACGAACGATCACTTCAATAAACAGCGGCGTAAAGGTGAGCTTTTCACCTTCGCGTTGTTCAAATTCTTTTTTCACACGGTCGCGCCAAAGCACCATGTTGGTAACATCGGCTTCGGTAAAGCTGGTTACGTGTGCGCTGGTATGTTTGCTGCGCACCATATGGTCTGAGATCAGTTTGCGCATCCTGTCCAGCTCAATGATCTCCGCATTACCGCTATAAGCCGAGGGCAGATGGGTGGTGCGTTGTTCGTTTTCGTGCAGCTGCGGTAATACGGTAGCCTGTTCGGGTTCGCGCTGGTGAATGGTCATGCCGGAGCTTTGCGAAGCGCCGCTGGTTTTACCCGCTTTTTTATGCTGCACATATTGCAGGATATCTTTTTTGGTAACACGGCCTTCGTTGCCGGTGCCCTGTATATTTTCCAGTTCGCTCAGGCTTATGCCTTCACTCGAGGCAATGGTCAATACCAGCGGTGAATAAAAGCGGTTGCCATTATGCGTGGAAGATGGTGTATGCGAGTAGGAGTTGTTGGCAGCGGCAGGTTGGTGCTGCTGGCTTGACTGCGCCAGCGGGCGGTTGTCGGCCACCTCTTCGGCGGGGCTGATCACCGGCGTATTGGAAGTGGCCGGTTCGGCGGCGCCGGAACGGATGCGGGCGATGACGGCGCCCACGGGCACCACATCGTTTACATTAAACAGCGTTTCTTCTATGACGCCTTCGGCGGTTGACGGTACTTCACTATCTACCTTGTCTGTTGCGATCTCCAGCACCGGCTCGTCCATCTTCACTGTATCACCGGGATTTTTATACCATTTTAAAATGGTAGCTTCCATGATACTTTCACCCATTTTAGGCATCACCAGGTCGACTAAGGCCATATTGAATTACATTTTATTTTGTTAGGTAATTGCTGGTGGCTAGTAGTGAGTAGCTAGTAGCTAGTAGTGAGTAGCTAGTAGTGAACAAACCTCGAGTTGAGGTACCACTAGCTACTTGCCACTAGCTACTCACCGCTATTTCCAGCGGCCAAAGGTAATGATTTGCTAACAATCGTTTGCTTAACTATTTTCAACTATAAATTTCCGTAAAAGATTCAATGCCTGTATGGCCGTCATCTCAATATTCCGCTGACGGTCGTACCGGAAATGGAATTGTTGGGTAACCTGTTTCCCGCTATTTCCGGCCGCTACCCATACCGTACCCACCGGTTTTTCTGGCGTCCCTCCATCGGGGCCCATGATACCCGACACCGCCACAGCGTAATCGGTTTTTAACTGCGCCAGGGCGCCTTTCACCATTTCCCGCACTACTTCTTCACTCACCGCCCCCAGCTTTTGCAGGGTTCCGGGCGCTACGCCCAGCACCTGTTTTTTTACATCGTTGTCATAAGCCACCACGCTTCCTTTATAGTTATTGCTGGCCCCGGGTATGCTGGTGATCAGGTGCGCCATATAACCACCGGTACAGCTTTCGGCCGTGCCCATCGATTTGTTTTTCGACCGCAGCAGTTCCAGCAGCGCCATGGGCAATGATATATCCTGGTTGGTTACCAGCCATTCCCGTACCAATTGTTGCAGTTTTACGAATTCGGTATCGAGCGATGCGTTCAGCGCCGTTTTATCGCTGCCCATGCCGGTGATGCGCAGGCGCACCATACCATAGTTGGGTAAATAGGCCAGCTTTAAATGAGCGGGCAGTTGGGCCTCCCAGTCTTTGATGGTTTCGGCCAGGTACGATTCACCAATACCGGCGGTAAGCAGGGTGCGATGATCGATAAAAGGCATGGTAAATACCTGTTGCAGGCGGGGTATCACTTCGCCGGTCATCAGGCCCTTCATTTCATGCGGCACACCGGGCAGAGACACATATACCTTGCCTTCTTTTTCAAACCACATACCCGGCGCCGTGCCTCTTTTGTTGGGCAGTACGGTACATACATCGGGCACCTCGGCCTGTTGCAGGTTGCGTTCTATGATGGGCCGGCGAAATACCTGCTCAAACAGGTATTTGATATGTTTCAGCACCTCTTCATTGACCACCAGCTTACCGCCAAAATATTCGTTCAGCACCTGTTTGGTGATGTCGTCGTTGGTGGGGCCCAGTCCGCCGGTAATAATGATGATATGGCTGCCTTTAGTTTCTTCTTTCAGCGCATGTACGATCTCTTCCTTTACATCACCCACCGATACGCGCCGCTTCAGCCAAATACCGGCCTTGTTCAGTTCCTGCGCTATCCAGGCGCTGTTGGTGTCTACTACCTGTCCGATCAGCAATTCATCCCCGATGGTGATAACAGAGGCAAGGATCTTTTCCATATACGATAATTCGAAACAAATGTAATTTATCTTTACCGCATGACCACAAAGATGATCCTCCTTGGCTGCTGTGCCTTCATGAACACATTCATAGTTACTGCCCAAACCATTCCGGCACGGCTTTCAAAGGCCATACATGAGATGGAAGCCGATGGCCAAATGAAACATGCCATTGTAAGCCTGATGGTGGCCGATGTGCAAACCGGTAAAACCGTGTATGCGCATAATGAACAGGTGGGGCTGGCGCCTGCCAGCAGCCAGAAGTTGTTTACCAGTGCGGCTGCTTTTGAATTGCTGGGAAAGGATTACCGGTATCAAACGATCATAGGATATGATGGTGTGATCAACAATGGCGTGTTGAATGGAAATGTGCATATAAAAGGTTATGGTGATCCTACATTGGGTAGCTGGCGATGGAAGGAAACAAAACCGGAGGTGGTGTTGGGGAAGATAATGGCGGCGCTGCCTAAAACAATACATGGACATGTGTTGATCGATGATTCCGCCTTTTCAATTCAACCATTACCGGGCGGATGGATCTGGGATGATATAGGTAATTATTATGGGGCAGGTTCCTGGGCTATTAACTGGCGCGAGAACCAATATGATATGGAGTTGGTGCCGGGTAAAAAAGAAGGTGATGCTACCGTGATACGATCGGCTACACCAGCGCCCGTACAAAACCAGATTACCACCGGTAAAAAGGGTAGTGGCGACAATGGTTATATTTATCTGCCGCCCTATTCGTCGTCAGGTTTTACACAGGGTACCATACCCATGGGTGTAAACAGCTTCACTATATCGGGGGCCTTACCCGATGGCCCCGCGCAACTGGCGCAGGAACTGAAACAGCAATTAACGGTAAACGGTGAATACAAAATTCATCATCACAAGGGTGGACTGCAACATACCCTCACCACCATTTATTCCCCCACACTCGACAGCATCAACTACTGGTTTATGCGCAAAAGCATCAACCTGTACGGAGAAGCCTTGCTAAAGACAATCGCGTTCGAAAAAACAGGATTTGGCAGTACCGAAAAAGGCGTGGAGCTGCTGCGCCGGTTCTGGACTGAACGCGGTATCGATAAAGGCGCCATTAAAATAATAGATGGAAGCGGGCTGTCGCCTCAAAACCGGGTGACCACCGATGCCGAAGTAAAAGTATTGCTGTATGCAAAAACCAGGCCCTGGTACAATGCGTTCTACCAGGCCCTGCCTGAGTATAATGGTATGAAGATGAAAAGCGGCACCATTGGCGGCGCCAAGGCCTTTGCCGGTTACCACAAACAATATGTTTTTTCCATCATCGTGAACAATTTCGATGGATCGGCCGGTGAGGTGGTGAAGAAGATGTATAAAGTGCTGGATGTATTAAAATAGCTAGGAAGCAAAAAAAGGCGCCAGCTTTTGCAGCAACTCCCCGGGCATGGTGGTTTTTTCGCGGGTGCCCGCCTTTAAAAAGAACAATACCACATGACCTGCGGTAAGCAGTTTGCCGGCTTCGTTAAATACCTCCTGGTGAAATTCGATGCGGTGGCCGGTGGGCAGTTCCCGCACCATGGTCTTGATGGTGAGCAGATCGTCGTAATAGGCGGGCCTTAAATAACGGCAATGCAGCTCTACCACCGGCATGATAACGCCCATGGCTTCCATATCTTTATAGGTGTATCCGAGCTTTCGTATCGATTCGGCGCGGCCCACTTCGAAGTATTGTGCATAGTTGCCGTAGTATACGATATTCATCTGGTCGGTTTCGGCGTACCGGACTCGGATTTGCGTTTCAGCTGTGAACATATGATTGAAAACTGAAGTAGGAGGCAGGAAGTAGGAAGTAGGAAGTAAGATGGCACTGTATTTCCTACTTCTTACTTCCTGCCTCCTACTTCATTATTATTTGTTAATTTATTTCCCCATAGCCCCATCCACACTATACTTCCCCGAGCCCATCAACAAAATACTGGTAAAAGCCGCCAGAAACATAACCGGCAATTCCAGCTTGGCAAAGGGCTGGCCTTTGTTCGCCATAAACACCACCACCAGGAAGGTAATCACAATGGGAATGACCATCACCCGGGTAAAAAGCCCCAATATCACAAATACCACACAAAATACTTCTGCAAACAACACCAGCATCAGCGAGGTGGTGGATCCCAAATGAAACGGGTCAAAAAAAGTATGCTGCTTTTGACCAAAGGTTTTCAGCTTTGTAATACCATGATTCAATAACAGCATCAGGCCAAAGGTTACACGGATCACCAATACCGAAACATTAAACGCCGTTTCGGAACAGGCAGTGCTCAAGAGTCTTTTCATGAGTTCGTTTTTAGGTGCCTCAAAAATAAGGGTATTTAATTTTTTGCATTTAGTATTAAAAAGATTTGTTAATCCTGCTATTTATCCACAGGTGTTTGGAACGATGTTTGGTTTAAGGTAAAATATTTAGAAACTTTACCACGTTTTACCTACACATCAAGGATATTGGAATGAAAAAAACGACAGCCTTTATAACCCTTTTAGGTATCTTTCAAGTTTCCCTCGCACAACAAACGCGCATCATAAACGACCCGCAAGCCAATTTTAAGCAAGCCAAAGAGTTCTTTCAGCGGGAACAATACAGCCTGGCCTATCCTTTATTGAAGGACCTGCAGTTGAACCAGCGTGCAGCCGACCGCAGCGGGCAGGCCGTGAACTACCAGGAGGTAAAGTATTATACCATTGTGTGTGCGCTGAAACAAAATGAAGAAGGCGCCGTGGCCAGGGCCCGCGAATTCATCGATATCGAAGACAATGCGGCCCGTGTGGAGATGATGAATTTTCACCTGGCCGAATATTATTTCCGGAAAAAAGATTATGCCACGGCTCAATCGCTGTTCGAAGCAGCCGGTATCAGCAACCTGAGCAACCGCGAGGTAGCCGATATGAAATTTCACCTGGGCTATGGTTATTTTACTTCAGGCCAGTACGATAAGGCCAAACCCATGTTCGATGCCATCAGGCAGTTAAAAGACGATCCCAACTATGCCGATGCCAACTACTATTACGGCTTTATCGTTTTTAATGAAAAAAAATACAAGGAAGCGCAGCAAGCCTTTGCCGTGGTAGAAAACCATCCCGAATATGGAAAAGCCGTTCCATACTATATCGCCAGCATTTATTATACACAGGGCCAGAAAGACAAGGCCCTGCAATATGCAGAAGACAAATTAAAACGCGGCGACCTGTACAACGATGTACAAATGCGGCAGATGGTAGGTCATGCCTATTTCGAGAAAAAACAATTCGATAAAGCATTGCCTTACCTGCAAACCTATGTAGACAAGGCCGACAGCGTAAAACGTGAAGATATTTATGAACTGGCCTTTTGTTACTACAATGCCAAAAACTGGAACAAGGCCATCGAGGGTTTTAAACAAATAGGCGGCAAGGAAGATTCGCTGGCCCAGAATGCCATGTACCTGCTGGGTGATGCCTACCTGAAAACCGGTCAAAAGGCCAATGCACGTAATGCCTTTTTGCTCTGCGCTTCCAACAGCAGCAATGCCAAACAACAGGAAGTTTCGCAATACAATTACGCCAAGCTTTCGTACGAGCTGGGATACCAGGATGTAGCCCTTACCGAGCTGCAAAAATTCCTGCAAACCTATCCCAACTCGGAGTATACCAATGAAGGCAAGGAATTACTGGTGGGCATGCTGGCCAATACCAACAACTATAAAGATGCGCTGGCCCTGCTGGAGAGTGTGCAATCGCCCTCGCCCAATGCCAGGCGTTTATATCCTGTTATCCTGTATGGCCGCGCCTCGGAGCTGATCAACGATGGCATGCTGGTAAGCGCCAACGACCTGCTTACCCGGGCCGAAAGCGATGCCAACAATACGGCTGTATTGCCTTATATACAGTTCTGGAAGGGAGAGATCGCTTATCGCCTCAACAGGCTGGATGATGCCATCCGTTATTATTTCGAATACCTGAAACGCCCCGTTTCGCATGGCGAAATAAACGCCACCAACGCCAAATACAACCTGGGTTATTGTTTCCTGAAACGCGAGAACTACGACCAGGCGCAGGGCTTTTTTCAGCAGGTGGCTTCCAATCCGAAAGTGAATGCATCGCCGCTGGAGCAGGATGCCTATATACGCATCGCCGACTGCTACTATATGAAACGCGATTTTAAAACGGCCATGAGCATGTACGATAAGGTGATCGGTTATAGCTGGGCCTCGGGCGATTATGCCACCTTCCAGAAGGCCATGATCACCGGGGTGAACAACGACAAGGAAAAGATCAGCCTGCTGAGCACCATCGGCCGCCGGTATCCCACCTCGGGTTTGCTGGCCGATGCCAATATGGAGATCGCTTCTACCTATATTGCCAACGAACAGTTCCAGGAGGCCATTCCTTACCTGAAAAATGTGGTGAACGACCCTGCCTCTACGCTCAAACCAAAGGCCTACCTGCGCATGGGTATTGCTTATTACAATATCAACAACAGCAATGAAGCGCTGAAACAATATTCTGCCGTACTGCAACAGTTCCCCAATTCGCCGGAGGCAGAAGCAGCCCTGGAAAATTCGCGTATCATTTATGTAGAACAGGGTAAAACCAATGAATACGTGGCCTTTGCCCGCTCGATGGGTAAGGAGATCACTACCAACCAGGAAGACGAGCTGATGTACCAGGAAGCCGAATCGCAGTTCAACAACGGCAACTTCCCGGCAGCCGCCAAAAAATTTGAAGACTACCTGGTGCGTTTCCCCGAAGGAAAATATTCGCTGGAAGCCCTGTATTATAAGAGCGAGATCTATTACAACCAGAAAGACTGGGCCAAGGCTGCCGAAGGGTATGAAAAGCTGGGCGACCGCGTACCGCATAAATTTGGAGAGAAGGCATTGCTGAGTGCGGCCCGTCTCAATTTCTTTGAGTTGAAAAATTATGAGAAGGCAGAAAAATATTTTACGAAGCTGAAAGATTTTTCTGCTTCGCAGGAAAATAAACTGGAGGCCATGCGTGGATTGTTGCGCAGCCAGTTCCAGTTGGAAAAATGGAACGATGCCGTGACCAATGCCAAAGACCTGTTGTCGCAAAAAGGCATCGGTTCCGATGATAAGGTGATTGCCAATATGGCCATTGCCAAATCGTATCAAACCAGCAACCAGTGCGAGCAGGCCATTACCTATTACAGGACCGTGACCTCGCTGAACAAATCGGCTTATGGCGCCGAAGCGCGTTACGAAATTGCCAACTGTTTCTTTAACCAGGGCCGCCTGCCCGATGCGGAAAAGGCTGCCTTTGAAGTGGTGAATAAATCGGGTTCCTACGAACTGTGGGTAACCAAAGCATACCTGTTATTGGGTGATATTTATTTCAAACAAAAAGACTGGTTCAATGCCAAGGCTACATACCAGAGCATTGTAGAAAATGCCAAGATGGAAGACCTGCGCCAGGAAGCTGAACGCAAGCTGAAGCTGACCCAGGATGAGGAGAAGAAGAACAGCAAGGTAGGAGGGTAGCGAGTAGTAAGTAGCTAGTAGCCAGTAGGGAAAACACACAAAGGATCACCACTAGCTACTCGCCACTAGCCACTGGCATTTTATAACTTAATAGCAATTCAAAACATGAATAAATCTCTGAGAATTTCCGCTTCACTATTCACTTGTTGTTTTGTGGCTGTGCTGGCCAAAGCGCAGGACCCCAAAAGCAAAACGATCGACGTTACCTCGGCCTTCAAACCGGTATTACGCGAAGCCTCGAAGATCAACTTCAACGCCACCGAACCGGACGGAGATACCAGCAAACCGCGTTTGAATTATAATATACCATCGCAGAATTTATTCTTTACCTATCAGCCCACCGGCTTAAACCCCGTGGCCCTGCAAAAAGATTCGCTGAACTCGTGGCAATACAGCAACTATATAAAAGCAGGTATCGGTACCGTGCACCAGCCCTTTGTAAAAGCAGGTTTTAGTTTTGGCGATAACAAAAGCACCTTCTTCAACATCTTCGCCAATCACTATACCGCCAAGGGCGATAAGCCTTTTCAAAAGAACAGTCAAACCGCTGCCGGCGCCGCCATTACCTATAAAACACCGAAAAACCTGGAATGGAACGGCGGCATAGGTTTCCGCAGCGACGACTATTATTTATATGGGTACCAGCCCGACACGCTGGCGTTTACCAAGGATGCGCTGCGCCAGCGTTTTCAAACCATCGAAGCAAAGGCTGATTTCAGGAATTTACAACCCACCGAATTTGGGTTGAACTATCATCCCAGCATACGGGTAAGTGTGTTCAATGATAAACACGATCCCAAAGGACAGGAGACCAATACCGTGGTGAACCTGCCCCTGGAAAAAACATTTGGCGAACAATTCGGGTTCAACCTGGGCGCCACTGCCGACCTTACCAATTACAGGAGGGGAGACGGCGACCAGAAAAAGACCGACCAGAACAACCTGTACCTGGTATCGGCCGCCGTGACCGCCAAAACCAGTAATTTATATGTGCATGCGGGTATTTTGCCCTCGTGGGACCAGAAGGCATTTCATATGCTGCCCAATATCATGGCCGATATCACTACCGACGACCAGAAATTTACCGTGCAGTTGGGCTGGATAGGCTATTATGATAAGGGATCGTACCAGCGTTTTGCCAGCATCAATCCCTGGCTGGCCCAACCCGATTCCTTGATCAACACCCGTATTGTGGAATATTATGGCGGGCTGAAGGGTTCGCTGGGCAGTCATTTTAGCTGGAGCGCAAAACTGGGTTTGCTCACCTACCACGATATGCCCTTGTTTGTGAATGATACCACGGATGGTAAAACCTTCAACATCATTTACGAGCCCAAGATGAACTCCATCCAGTTGCATAGTGAAATCGGGTATAATGTGGGAGAGAAGTTCAGCGCCACCGCCGCCTTTACCTTCAACAATTTTACCGGTTTAAAACAGGAGCAAAGGGCCTGGGGATTGATACCCATAGAGTTGAATGCCGGTTTGCGCTGGCAGATGCTGAAAGACCTGTGGCTCACCAGTGAGCTCTGGGCCTGGAATGGTCCCCGTTACAAGGGTAAGAACGGCGAAAGTTTCAAGGGCGACAAGGCTTTTGACCTGAATGCCGGCGCCGAGTTCAGGATCACCCGAAATTTCAACCTCTGGGTGAATTTCAACAATATCCTCAACGATCGCTATGAACGCTGGCACCAGTATGAGGTTTTTGGGTTTAATATACTGGGGGGAATTACGTATTCATTTAATACTAAATAATGTGTAAGGCATGGAGGCATAAGGCATAAGGCACAAGGCATAAGGGCTACCGCGATTTAAACAGCGCTGATTTTTCAGGGACTAACTTATGCCTTATGCCTTGTGCCCTATGCCTTTCTCCCCAACGCCTTTGCGCCTTTACCTAAAATCCCGTTCTTTGCACAGTAAACAACAGAATATGATGACAGATGTGCTGGTAAGTTATCTGCTGCAACATAAGAGCATCAGCATTCCGGGACTGGGTTCGATGTATATTGAGCGTATCCCTGCACAGACTGACTTTGTGAACCGCCGTATTCTTCCTCCCGATTATCATTTCCGTTTCGATAAATATTTCGATGCACCGGATAAGGACTTTTTTACCTACCTGGCCAAACAACAGAATATCGCCGACTACGAGGCCATAAAATGGTATAATGAATGGGCCTATGCCCTGCGCAGCAAACTGCGCGAAGGCCACCCCGTAGACATGCCGGGGATAGGCACCCTGAAAAAGGATATTACCGGCGAGATCGTTTTTGAATCGGCCGGCCGTATCCACAGCCTGCAGGAGCCAACGCCTGCCAACCGCGTTATTCATACCCATACACAGCATAAAATGCTGGTGGGCGACCAGGAGGTGACCCGCAAGCTGGCGGTAACCGATGTGGCACAGGACACGCTGGAAGCACCCGAACCGCCCGTAATACAGGAGGAGCCTGCCCCCGAAGAAGATGCCGGCAAAAAGAAAAAGGATAAAAAAGGCGGCGGCTGGTGGGTATTTGCCCTGATCGTGGCCGCTATTGCTTTAGGTCTTATATTTTTCAGGTTTTATAAAAACGGGTTCAACCCTTCTGCAACCGGTAATCACCGTACCATTAACGCAGCGCCCTGAATAGCCCCATGACATCGCTTATACATTATACTTCATGCCCCGCATGCAATACATCAGCTATTGAGCATGTGCTGAGTGCAAAGGATTATACCGTTTCGCAGCAGCGTTTTGAAATATGGGAATGCCAGGCCTGCACCCTGCGTTTTACCCAGGATGTGCCGTCGCAGGAAAGTATCGGCGCTTATTACCAGTCGGAAAATTATATCTCGCATACCAATACCCGCAAAGGCATCGTGAACCAACTGTATCACCGTGTGCGGGAACGTTCGCTGCAGGTTAAAAGAAAGCTGCTGGACTCTTATGTAAAGAGCCACACCACACCGCGCCTGTTGGATATTGGCTGCGGCACCGGCGCTTTTTTGGCGCATATGAAAAAAAACGGCTGGACCGTGGAAGGCATAGAACCCAGCACACTGGCGCGCGAACAGGCATTGGCGCAGTTGCTGGCCGTGCATCCACCCGAACATTTGTTTGATGCCGGTATCGGCGATTTTGACGTGATTACCATGTGGCATGTGCTGGAGCATGTGCATACCCTGAACGAATACATGGAAAGAATGAAGGCCATCATGCGGCCGCAGGCTACGCTCTTTATTGCTGTTCCCAACTATACTTCTTATGATGCCGAGGCCTATGGCGCCACCTGGGCGGCTTATGATGTGCCCAGGCATTTGTATCATTTTTCTCCACAGGCCATGCGGTTATTGGTGAAACGGCATGGTTTTCAACTCAAGGCCATTAAGCCTATGTGGTACGATAGTTTTTATGTGAGCATGCTGAGTGAAAAATACAAAACAGGAGCGGGCAGCGGTTTGTTGAAGGGCGGTATTGCCGGCGCCATCAGCAACCTGAAAGCCATGTCGGATAAAGAGCGATGCAGCTCGCTTATTTATGTGATCGGCAAATAACTACTGCACTTTTATTTCATAAATGAAGGGCCATTTTTTTCCCGTCACATACAAGTTGCCGGTAGTGCTGTCGAAGGCGATGCCGTTGGCTACATCGGCACGCGGGTTCACCGCGGAGGCTTCGTTTTGAAGCGCCGTAAGATCAAGTCTTCCTTCTACCTTACCCGTTTCTGCGTTTATCTTCAATATATAGGGTGTTTCCCACTGGTTGGCATAAATATAACCGTTCACATATTCCAGTTCGTTGATATTGGGCACGGGGCCGTTGTTATCGATCACACGGAGTATATTCATCAGCTTTAAGCTGTCGGGACTGATAAAGTACAGGTTGTTGCTGCCCGAGCTCATGATGAGGTTGGCCGAATCGTGGGTGAGGCCCCAGCCTTCTTTGGCGGGTAGCTTGAACTCGCCGAGTTTTTGAAATGTTTTGGCATCGTAGATAAAACCGAGACCGCTGGTCCAGGTGAGCTGGTATACTTTATCCTTAAAGATGGTGATGCCTTCGCCGAAATATTTTGTTTTGTCGAGTTGTACCTTGGTGGTCACCTTGCCGGTTTTTATATCGGCGATACCGAATTCAGAGGGGTAGGGGCTTTCATCGGCATTGCCGCCCGAGCTTTCGAACAACTGGCCGTTGTAGAATTCGAGGCCCTCGGTGAAATAGGTAGTATCATGCGGGAATTTGTTCAGTACAGCAAACTGTATAGATGGAGGTGCGCCTGCCTCGGGCGAAATTACGTCGGTATCGTTGGATGCGTTGTCGTTGCAGGCTGCCGCTAATATCATCAGTGTCCCTGCTAACAGGTGTATTTTCTTCATAATTAATGCTATGGGTGTAAAAATACAATATGAGGGGGACATAGCAATTTTGGAACTTTTTTGCAGTGGCTGGAATGGAGGAAGCGAATAGAAAATTTAGTTTTGTAAACATAACTGTAAGGCATGAAAGAGAATAAATCGCTTACAAAGAATGCGGAGCAATTATACCGAAGTATACAGGAGGTTATAGAATCATCAAGGGCTGTAGCTTACCGAGTGGCCAATACTTCTATGGTTCATGCTTACTGGAATATCGGTAGGTTGATAGTAGAGCAGGAGCAGAAAGGGGGGCAGCGAGCCGGATACGGACAACAGCTTATAGAGAGCGTGTCTACTCAGTTACAGGCACAATACGGTAAGGGGTTTACCCAAACCAATTTGAAATACATGAGGCAGTTTTACCGGTTATTTGAAAAAAGTCACGCATTGCGTGACGAATTAAGCTGGACGCATTACCGGCTTTTGTTAAAAGTAGAGAAAGCGGAAGCCCGTCAGTTCTATATTGAAGAAACTATAGCGGGCAACTGGAATACCAGGACATTGGAAAGGCAGATCAACAGCTTGTATTACGAGCGCTTATTGATGACTGGAAAAGAAGGCCGGCCGGCGGTAAAGCAGGAGGCGTCTGATAAGGCTGAAGCAATGCGGCCCAAAGACATTATCAAAGACCCCTATGTGCTTGAATTTCTAGGCTTACAATCTAATCATGCCTTTTATGAGCGCGAGTTGGAACAAGCCCTGATCAATAAGTTACAAGAGTTTTTATTGGAACTGGGCAGGGGGTTTTCTTTTGTGGGCAGACAATACAGGATAACAGCAGAAGACAGTAGCAAACACTTTTATATCGATCTGGTTTTTTACAACTATATTTTGAAATGTTTTTTGTTGATTGATCTAAAGACAGCCGCGCTGACGCATGAAGACATAGGCCAAATGGATTTTTATGTAAGGTATTTTGAGGATCGGGTTAGACGGGAAGATGATAATCCCAGTATCGGTCTGATACTTTGTACAGAGAAGGACAAGACAATAGTAAAATATAGTTTATTGAGTGAAAGCAAACAGATATTTGCCTCTCGATACAAGGTATATCTTCCTACAGAAGAGGAGCTTCGTAAAGAGTTGGAAAGGGAGAAACGGGAAATAGAAACTGAAAGCCGGTTACAAAACCCTAATATTTTAGATTGATTTAGCCATTCGGTATAACAAAGCCGGTCCCCCATTGATGCTGGTTCGCTTTAAGTTTTTATTGTAAATAAGACATTTATCCCACCTCCCCTGCAAAAAAAACCAAAAATCAGTTTTGTTCCTATCCTTTTTTTACTCAATTTAGTTAGCGATATAAAACCAAACTTGCCGCTTGAATGATCTCGACCATATCAGATCACTGCAACAACGAATTGCTTTGTATGAGGATATGCAGGCCTATCACGCCCTGTACAACCTGTTCTTCAACAACCTGAGAAGGTTTTGTTTTTCCTTTGTTAAGTCGAATGAAACGGCGGAGGAAATTGTGTCTGATGTATTTATTAAGCTTTGGCAGATCCGTAATAAGCTTACGGAAATAGAGAATTTAAAAGTTTATTTGTATTCTATCGCCAAAAATTTTTGTTTGAATTATATTACCCGGCATTTTAAAAATCCGGTGGCCAGTCTGGAGGAAGTGGATATCGAGGCGGTGATCAGTTTGGATAATCCTGAGGAGCTTTGTATATCGGCGGATATATTGCAGGCCATTCAGCAAACGATAAGGCAGTTGCCGCCACAGTGCAGGCTGGTGTTTCAGATGGTGAAGGAGGATGGGATGAAGTATAAGGAGGTGGCGGATGTGTTGGGTATTTCTGTGTTGACGGTGAGGAACCAGGTGGCGATTGCTACGAAAAAGATAGCGGAAACTTTACCTGCATATATTAGAAACACACAGGCGCCGCAGGCGACACCAAAGCCACCCGCAAAAACGGGGCGTCCGTAGGACGGCCCGTTTTTGCAGATAAGGGGGTATTCCCTTCGGGAATTTTTTTTGACGTTCTTTGGTACTTTTTTCTCCATATCCTTGTCTAAGCCTTTCATGCACGAAGAACGCGCCTGGTACCTCCTCAGCCTGCAACTTGCCGGCGAAGCCACCCCGGAAGAACTGGAAGAGCTCAGGAACCTCCTGCAGTCTCATCCCGAACTGGGCCTTCGTGCGCAAATCATGCACAACATATGGCGCAGCCAACAAAACCAACCCGCCACAAACGACCATTACGACAAACACCTGCAGCGCCTCAGTAACCACCTCTCCACACCTGTTTTACAATTCGATACCGAACCAAAAAAACATAAACACCGCTGGCTATGGATAGCCGCCAGCGTAGCCGCTTCCGTAATAATCATCTCCCTTTTGTTTGTACCCAATAAACAAAAAGCCAAAACACCCTACGCCAACAACGTAGTAAGCACCCGCCCGGGCTCCAAATCGAAAGTAGAACTACCCGATGGCACCCAGGTATGGCTGAATGCCAACAGCCGCATCACCTATAACCAACACTTCATGGACTCCACCCGTGAAGTGCAACTCACCGGTGAAGCCTATTTCGATGTGGCCTCCATGGTATCGGATCAAACCGGGCAAAAAATACCCTTTATCATTCATACCAACTCTATAGATGTAAAAGTACTGGGCACGGCCTTCAACGTACGTTCTTACCCCGGTGAAAAAACCACCGAAACCGCCCTGATACACGGCAGCATAGAAGTGACCCTGCACAACAGCCCCGATAAAAAGATCATCCTGAAACCCAGCGAAAAACTGGTGGTGCGCAACGATGATTCCATAAGTGTAATAAGCGATGAGAATGAGCAACCGGAAAACGAACCCATGATGACGCTGAGCAGGATCAAACCCTATAAAGGCGATACCACCACCCATTTCGAAACCATGTGGCTGACCAATAAACTGGCCTTCGAAAACGAAAACTTCGACAATATGCTCCGCGAAATCGAACGCTGGTACAATGTGACGGTAGTATTAAATAATGAGTCGCTCAGGTCGTTGCACTTTACCGGTGTTTTTGAAGATAAATCGCTGAACGAAGTGATGGAAGCCCTGAGCTTTTCATGGAAGTTTCAATACGAGATCAAAAACAGCCAGGTGATCATCTGGTAAAAAATATGTACTGCTATAGGGACTGTATAACGATTGTGTAACCAAAACAATTTGCAATGAAAAAAAATACATAACCATCCCCCAAAACAAAACGGAGAATGTTGGCGCATTCCCCGTAGCGTTAAAATCAGAAATTTTCTGTAACGAATTTTTCATCCTTTAACTATTCAAAACTAAGTTATGAAAAAAAATGGATGTAGGGCATTCCTATGCGCTACCCCTGTCATCAAATGCTTGCTGCTGATGAAAATGACTGTTCTGCTTATTTGCGCTTTCTCCCTCACTGCTATGGCCAACAATGGCTTTGCCCAGGAAAAGATCACGCTGAAACTGGCCAATGCCACGCTGAGAACAGCCTTCAAAACCATCGAGCGGCAAACCTATTTCCGGTTTGTATACAACGAAGAAATTCTGCCTGCCGATCAAAAGATCAATATCAATGTACAAAGCGAACCAGTGCGTTCGGTGATGGCCAAACTGCTGGATAATACGGCCCTCACCTTCAAATTTGTAGGCAGCGACCTTATTGTTATTTCCACTGCACAAAAAATAGCCGACGAAGAAAAAACACCGATGGACTTTGAAGTAAGCGGCCGGGTGCTGGATACACGCAACAACCCGCTTCCCAATGTAACCGTGCAGGAAAAAGGCACCAGCAACGGTACCTCTACCAAAGAAGGAGGCGCCTTTTCATTAAAGGTAACCAACGACAGGGCGGTGCTGGTAGTGAGTTCGGTGGGTTATGTGGAAACGGAAGTGCCCCTGAATGGCCGCAGTACCATCGATATTGTATTGCAGGAAAATGTCGCCGACCTGAACCAGGTAGTGGTAGTAGGTTATGGTACACAAAAGAAATCAGATGTAACGGGTTCGGTGGCTTCGGTGCCCAAATCGCGTCTCAGCGATTTGCCGGTCACCAATATCCTGCATGCCATGGAAGGTTCTGTGGCCGGTGTGGGTATTACACAAAACTCCGCCGTTCCCGGCCGCACGGCTTCGGTGCAAATCAGGGGTATCAATTCCATTGCGGCCAACAACTCACCGCTGATCGTGGTAGACGGTTTGCCGCTGAGCCAGGATGCCAGCACCAACGACATCAACCCCAACGATATTGAAAGCGTACAGATATTGAAAGACGCCTCGGCAGTAGCCATCTATGGTGTACGGGGCAGCAACGGGGTGATACTGATCACCACCAAAAGGGGTCTGTCAGGTAAACCGGTGATCCGTTTTAATACCTATGCCGGTTTTGAAAAACTGGGTCATATCATGGAACCTTCCAGCCCCGAAGCCTATGTGCAAAAATGGGCCGATTACAAAAAACAGGTCAACAATACCGATACCACCATATTGGGTAATGTGTACGAAAGAAATAATTATTATTCGGGCCAGGGGCCGGTAGACTGGCTGGATCTGACCACGCAAACGGGTTTAATGACCGATCACAACCTGAGTGTGTCAGGCGGCACCAAAGATGTAAAATACTATATCAGCGGTGAGTACATGAAAAACAAAGGTGTGGTGAGAGGTTATCAATATCAGCGTGCCAGCGTACGCAGCAACCTCGATATCAATGTGACCGACTACCTCACCGTGGGCACCTCGCTGTTTTATGCCAATAACAATTACGATGGTGGCCGCGCCAACTTCTTCTTTGGCGCCAAAATGAGTCCTTATGGCACTGTGTACAAACCCAATGGCGACTATGAGATTTTTCCCATGTTTGCCGAACAATTGTATACCAATCCTTTGCTGGGCCTGACCAACGAGCGCATCGACCGCAGCCAGAACTTCAATGGTAATGGTTATGCCGAACTGAAACTGGGTGGTGTGCTCAAAGGGTTGAAGTTTCGCGTAAATGCCGGTTATTCGCTGATACCCATTCGCCGCGGCAGTTATGTGGGAAGGGCCGGCAACGACAATACCGGATCGGCCAGCTCTTTCTATTCAGAATCGAAGAACTGGATCATAGAGAATATCCTTACCTACACCAAAGACTTTGGCGCACATCATATAGACTTCACCGGTTTGTACAGTGCGCAGGAAAAAGATTATTATGCGATGGCAGAAAATGCAACTGGTTTCTTTAACGATGTGCTGGGCTTTTACAACCTGGGCGCAGGTTCTACCATCAGCGCCGGTAGTATATTCAGCAACGACCAGGGCAGCTTTACCGGTTCGTACCGCGATCTGAAATCGAACCTCTCGCAAATGGGCCGTATCAATTATTCGTACGACAGCCGTTATATGCTCACCATCACCGCACGCCGCGATGGTTCGAGTGTGTTTGGCGCCAATACCGACAAATACGGCGTATTCCCCTCGGTAGCGGTTGCCTGGAACCTGCAAAACGAATCGTTTATGCAGCCTATCACCTTCCTCGATAACCTGAAGCTGCGCGCCTCCTATGGTAAAACCGGTAACGAGGCCATTGCCATCAACGGTACCATCACCACCGCCAGCACCGTTCGTTATCCCTTTAACGGCAATAGCTGGGTAGGTGTATTGTCGAACTATATGGGCAATGCCGATCTGCATTGGGAATCTACCAAAGGAATGAACTTTGGTATCGACTTTTCGGTGTTGAAGAACCGCATCTCGGGTACGGTGGATTTTTACCGCACACAAACCGAGGACCTGATCCTGAAACGTAATATTCCCAATATCTCGGGTTATACCTCCATCCTCGACAACCTGGGCAAAACAAAAAATACCGGTATAGAAATTACCCTGGCTACACAAAACATCCGCTCGGGTGATTTCAAATGGGAAACCAATATCAACTTCTCTTCTTACAGGAACAAGATCGTGGATATTTATGGCGATGGCAAGGACGATATCGGCAACCGCTGGTTTATCGGCCATCCCGTACGTGTGATATACGATTACAAGATGGTGGGTGTATGGCAGGTAGGTGAGGATCCCACCAACTGGGATGCCGGCGCCAAACCCGGTTACCTGAAATTTGCCGACCTGAGCGGCGCGGATGGAAAACCCGATGGCAAGATAGATGCCAACGATATGGTGATACAGGGATCGCCATTACCCGACTGGACGGGCGGTATCACCAATACCTTCCATTACAAAAACTTCCACCTGAATGTGTTTATTCAAACCGTGCAGGGCGTGCTGCGCAACAATACCGACCTGTTTTATGCCGACGAAGCCTATCGTTTGAACCTGCCGAAAGAGATCGGCTACTGGACACCCGAAAACAAAAGTCAAACACGTCCTTCGCTCGACCCCAATGCACGTGCTGCAGCCAGGGGATATGGCTATCCTTCAGATGGCAGCTTTACCCGTATCAAGGATGTAACGTTAAGCTATACCATGCCCCAAACAATCCTGGACAAGATCAAGCTGGGCGGTTTAACCGTGTATGTAAGTGGCAGAAACCTGTACACATTTACCGACTGGATTGGATGGGATCCTGAATTCGATTATTCGTTCCGTGGCAGTGGCGACTGGACTAATAACTATCCCATCAACCGCACCATTGTGTTTGGCGCCAATATCACGCTTCGTTAACACTTAAATGTTACAGGACATGAAAAAGCATATCAATATATATTTATCCGCACTGTTGGCACTGACAGTGATTGCCTCATGTAAAAAAAGTTTTCTCGACGAAAGGCCGTTTTCCACCTATTCGCCCGAAACATTAAAAGACTCTTTAGGTTTCGATGCCTCGCTGGTGGGTTTGTATAATCATTTCAGTAATTTTTATACCCGCAGCGACCGGCAGGGCTGGGTAAGTGTATGGCAGGTAGGTACCGATATTGCCTTTGCCGCCAGCCCCGAAGGTGTGGAAACGCCTTATTTCAAATACGAGTTGTTGAACCCGCAGGACCATGCCGCCAGTTGGTGCTGGACCTGGGCTTACCGCCTTATCAACAATGCCAATATCATCATAGCCGGTGTTACCGATCCCAGCCTAACTTCCATCAGCCAGCCCACCAAGAATATGATAGAAGCCGAGGCGCGTTTTTTCCGTGGTTATGCTTATAATTTCCTGGCAACCCTGTATGGCCGGGTGCCTGTAGTGACCGAGCCGCTGGCAGCGCCCAAAACCAATTTTACCCGGTCGCCGCTGGATGAAGTAAACAAGGTGGTGGAAGACGATCTGAAATTTGCTGCCGACAACCTCCCAGAAGTGGGTAACCTGGGCGCCAATACCAATGGCGCCGGCAAACCTGCCGGCAGGGCGCATAAATACATGGCCATGCAGTTGCTGGCAGAGGCCTACCTGCGTATGGGTAAACCCGACCTGGCCGAACAGCGCGCACAGGCCATCATTGGCAGCAACAAATTTGATTTGAATACCGCCCGCTATGGTGTAAAGGCCAGCCAGCCCGGCGATTACTTCTCGGATATGTTTGTAAAAGGCAATATCAGGAGAAGCCAGGGCAACAAGGAAGCCATTTGGGTGATGGAAATCGAAGACAGAAGGGTAGTACCCGGCGGCTTTACCGGCGACCCGCAGCAACGCCGTAACTGGGGTACAGGATATCACAATATCCCGGGTATGAAGCTGGCCGATTCACTGGGTGGCCGTGGTATTGGCCGTATGCGCCTGAGCACCTATGTACTGTATAATTTGTATGAGGCGAACGATATGCGCAATTCGCAATACAATATCCGCAGGCAATTTTGGTACAACGATCCCACCAATGCCAAATTTGGGCAGCCCGTTCCTTTTGTGGGCTCCGATACCAATACCAATATCGCCCCGCATACCACCAAATGGTACCAGTTCGATCCCACCGATGAGTTTGGTTATGCTATGCTGAAGGATATTACGCTGATGCGCCTGGGCGAAACCTACCTGTTGCTGGCCGAGGCCCAGTTTAAAAACAACAAACCCGGCGAGGCTGCTGCTACGCTTACCACCCTGCGGGCCCGGTCGAATGCATCGGCTGTTACGGCCGGCCAGGTGAGTATGGATTTTATTTTGGATGAAAGGGCGCGTGAGCTGCTGGCCGAAGAAAACCGGCGTATGACATTGATGCGTACCGGTACGCTGGTGCAAAGGGCGGCACTGAATGCCAACAGCCCGCTGAACCCCATCAGTGGGTTGACCAATAAACATTTGCTGTTGCCGATACCTTTGTCGGAAATTAACCTGAATAAGGATGCCGAGTTGGAGCAAAACCCGGATTATTGAGCGAGGCAGGAAGTAGGAAGTAAGAGGTAGGAAGTAAGAGGTAGGAGGGGTACTACAATACTACTTCAAACACTTATTGCAGGGATTTTTCCTACCTCCCACCTCTTACTTCCTACTTCATAAAACGTATCTTGCGAACATGAAAAAAGCGATTGTTCTTCTTGCTATGCTACCCTGCATGCTGGCATGCGTAGCCCAACAAAAAAAACGGTTCAAAACAAACAAGTCCCTGGTTCAGATTGCCCAACAAAATTTTACCGATGCGGCGGCGCAATACAAACTGCTGATGAAAAACCTGCCGCCCGACAAGTTTCCCAAAACCTACGATCCCAGAACAGGAAAATACGAATTCAGTAAATCCAGCTGGTGGTGCAGCGGTTTTTATCCCGGTACCCTGCTGTACATATATGAGCAAACCAAGGACGAAACGTTGTACAACGAAGCGCTGCGTATGTTGGAGGTACTGAAACAGGAACAATACAATACCGGCACGCACGACCTGGGTTTTATGATGTACTGCAGCTTTGGCAATGCCAACCGCCTGCATCCCAAACCCGAATACAACGACATATTACTGAACAGCGCCCGCTCGCTCAGCACCCGCTTCAACGATACCGTGGGCTGCATCCGCTCCTGGAATTCAAAACCCGGTAATTTCCTGGTGATCATCGATAATATGATGAACCTGGAACTGTTGTTCCGTACCACCCATGCCACCGGTGATTCAGCTTTTTACAAAACAGCGGTTACCCATGCCAATACCACGCTGAAAAATCATTTTCGCCCCGATAACAGTTCCTATCATGTAGTGAACTACGATCCCTCTACCGGCGCCATCAAAGAAAGGAAAACGGCACAGGGTTATGCCGATGCATCGGCCTGGGCACGCGGACAGGCCTGGGGCCTGTATGGTTATACCGAAACCTATCGCGAAACAAAAGACCCGCGTTACCTGCAACAGGCGCAGCGCATAGCCGATTTCATATTAAATCATAAAAATTTGCCGGCCGATAAAATTCCTTATTGGGATTTTGATGCACCCGATATTCCCAATACCTACCGCGATGCATCTGCCGGCGCCATCATGGCTTCGGCCCTGCTGGAGCTGTGCCAGTATGTAGATAAAAAAAGCGCTGACCGTTATTTTAAGGCTGCTGAAACCCAGTTACGTGCCTTATCATCCGAGGCCTACAAGGCAGCGCCTGGCGCCAATGGCGGTTTTATCATCATGCATGGCACGGGTCACAAACCTGCGGGCACCGAAGTGGATGTGCCGCTTACTTATGGAGATTATTATTTTATAGAAGCCAGCAAACGCTACCTGGAACTGGCTACACCTCGAAAATAAAAAAGGGTTCTTCGTGGCCATTCGTGTGTAAAACATGTTTGGCCACGTTGAATACTTTTACACCGCCCGCCGCTTCTCCCTGGAACTGTCCTATATGGGCATGCCCATGAAAGGCGGCCACCACATGCCGGCGGCTCAATGGTTCGGCCAGCCGCGAACAACCCAGGAAAGGATAGATGGCTTCGGGTTCCCCCTTCACGGTATCTGCAATGGGCGCATAATGCATCAGGGCTACCTTCTTTATGTTTTCATGCTCCTGGTCGAGCCGGGCCAGCGCACGGTCGAGGTGCAGGGCTTCTTCCACACATTCCTGTACAAAGGCTTTCATGGCGCCTTCGCCAAACATCGACAGCATATGCGTGTCGAAACCACCGCCAAAACCCTTTACGCCGGCAATACCGATGCCGTTCAGCACCACCGATTCCCCATCGAGTATGATCACTTTAACACCCTGTAATATCTGTCGAATGAGTTTATGCCTTCCTTTTTCATAATCGTGGTTGCCCAATACCGCTGCCACGGGTAGGGTACAGGATTTCAATTCGTCGGCCAGCAATTGTGCTTCCTGCTCGTCGCCTGTATCGGTGAGGTCGCCGCCGATCAACAGGATGTCTGCCTTTTTAGGCAGGTCCTTGAACCAGGCGGCCCATTTTCCTTTATCGGCTTCCCGCATATGAATATCAGCCACCGCTGCTATGCGTACCTTGTTCTCTTCATTGGACATAGATTATACAGATTTTAAAGTAAGCGCCTTATAGTCCCATTCCTTGATGTCGATGCCGTATTGGGTTTGGTCTATTACCGGTCCACGGCAAACACGTTCCACCATAGGCGGTAGTTTATGTTGCTCGTTGGCCCTGCTGATCAGGTCATCGAACAACCATTTGGGAACGATCTCGGGCCAGTCGGTGGGGTATACAAACTGGAAAAGCAGCAGGTGCGCTAATAATATCTGCCAATGGTAATGCATCCTGTCCAGCAGTCTTTTCCAATCCAGGTTTTTGCCCTGTTTCACGATGATATGGTTTACATCGGCCCCGTCGTACCGCTCGCGGTTTTGTACATAGGCCTTGCACCAGATCAGTTCTTCGGCCGGGAGTATTTGTATTTCGCAGCCCATAAAGTCTACATGGGGCGCATGTTGGTACCAGCTTTCGTCTACCCGGCAAATATTATTCGGCGAATTAAAAATGATATCGATAAAATAATCGCCCTTATACACTTTGGCCAGCCATCGTATATCCGTGAGCTCGGTTTTATATCCTTTCTCGCCAAAAAAACCCAGGATTTTGCCGTATTCATCATGGGAGCAGAATACGTCGAGGTCCTTGGTATCGCGGTAAATGCCGGTATAATGAAACATGGCAAAGGCGCCCCCCAGCATAAAGCGCGTTCCGCTTTCTTTCAGCAGGGTAAGGGCCTCCCGGTAAAAGGCATGGGCTTCTTCCCGTTGTTGGTCGTCGAATATCATATTGTAGTAACATAGAAGCATATGCCAGTAACAAAAGCAGGGGGTTGGTGATAAATTTCCACACATTGTATTTAAGGGAGGTATAATTTTTTATCGGTATAGGGTATGCAACTCAAATTGATCGGTGTTTCGCTAAAGGAAACGTTCAAAGCCTGGAACGATCGCGACCCCTTTGCCAGCAGCGCGGTACTGGCCTATTATACCATTTTTTCGCTGCCTGGTTTATTGGTGATTGTGGTGAACATAGCCGGCTATTTCTGGGGCAGGGAGGCGGTCACCAATGAAATTACCGGGCAGGTAGGGGGCATGATCGGTAAGGAAACGGCCGGTTATATCCAGAATATCATTGCCAATGCCAGTATATCCAAAGGCACCATCATTTCATCCATACTGGGTATTGCCACGCTCATTTTTGGCGCCACCGGGGTGTTTTATCATGTTCAGCAGATCTTCAATAAGATATGGGAGGTGAAACCCAAACCCAAGACCAAACAAAAGATTTTGCAGTTGCTGCGCGACCGCCTTTTTTCATTTGGACTGATACTGGTGATCGGGTTTTTATTGCTGGTGTCGCTGGTGTTGTCGGCGGTATTGCAGTCGCTGAGCAATTGGGTGGCGCGGCATTTATCGTCGTCGCTGCTGATCGTATTCAATATAGCCGACCTGTTGATTTCCGTAGGTATCATTACGTTTTTGTTTGCTGCCATGTACAAGTATCTGCCCGATGCCAAAATTCAATGGAGGGATGTGTGGGTGGGTGCGCTCATCAGCACCATTTTGTTTGTGATAGCCAAATATGCCCTGGGTTTGTATTTTGGCACCAGTAAGCCGGGCTCGGCTTATGGCGCTGCAGGGAGTATTATTTTAATTATGCTTTGGGTATCGTATTCCGGGTTGATATTGATGTTTGGCGCGGAGTTTACGCGCATATTCGCGAAAAAAAAAGGAAGGTATATACCGCCGCAGGAGATAGCGGAGAAGGATAGGGCGAATGAGGGGTTTGGGAGTAAGAAGAAGGCATAAGGCATAAGGCATAAGGCATAAGGCATAAGGCATAAGGCATAAGAAGTTTGCCGTTTAACTAAGTTGCAAAAAGCGCGGCAGCCCCTTATGCCTTATGCCTTGTGCCTTGTGCCTTGTGCCTTACTTCAAATTATCCGGGTTCGGTATAAAATTCAAAAACGAATGAAACGCCGAATCATACCTTCTCTTATCCAGCTTGTAATAAAATGCGCCTTTTTTAGATCCCTCTTTTTCTTTTTCCTTTTGTTTGATGAGGAGTTTAGTGGAAAGAATTTTACGGGTAAAATTCCTTTTATCCAGCATGGTATCGTATACCCCGGTATACAGGTTATACAATTGCGGCAGGGTGAAGCGTTCGGGCAGCAGCTCGAATAAGATGGGGTGGAAGGCCGCCTTGTACCGCAGTTTTTCCTGCGCCATTTTCACCATACGGCTATGGTCGAAAATAAGCCTTGGAATTTTTTTCAGCGAAAACCATTCGGCATGGTAATCGTCGCTGAGCTGTTTTTCATACTTGTGAATATCTATCAGGGCAAAATAAGCCACCGAAATGGTGCGCTCCTCGGGGTCACGTTCGGGCTCGCCAAAGGCATACAACTGCTCCATATACACATTTTTCAAACCCGTGAGCTGTTTCAGGATGCGGGCGCCTGCCTGTTCAAAATTTTCGTCTGGTTGTACAAAGCCACCCATCAGGCTCCATTTGCCTTTTTCAGGTTCAAATCCTCTCTGGATAAGGAGCAGCTTCAATTCGTACCCGTCAAAACCGAAAATGATGGAATCAATGGCTACCAGCATTCGTTTTTGCCTGGAATAATGTTTCATATACAGTTAAAAGATCCGGTTTGAGCGTTTAAATGATATTACTAACGGAGAACATTTACCGGTTAAAGTAATAACAAAAATTGAAATTAAAGAAGTTAGTTTTCAGGACTATATAAATATACGGGTGCCCGAAAAGCTTTCCCGGAAGTCTTTGGGGGTGCAATTCTTCTTTTTTTTGAAAATGCGGTTGAAGTTGGAGATGTTGTTAAACCCGCAATGGTAGGCTATTTCGGCGATCGACTGGGTGGTATCTATCAGCATGCGGGAGGCATGTCCCAGCCTGATCTCGGTAAGGCTGTCGATAAAAGTGTTGCCGGTTCTTTGTTTGAAAAAACGGCTGAAAGCCGCGTCAGACATATTGGCCAGCCGGGCCACTTCGTTTAGCGTAATGGGCTTGTCGAAGTTTTGGTTCATGTATTCCAGCGTTTTTTCAATACGGCGGCTGTTGTAGGTGTACTGCTCGGTATTGTTGAACGAGGCATCGGAAAGAATGCGCATATTGCGGCTGGTGGAGAGGTCGTGTAAAACCGACATTAATTCCAGCACCGAGTCGAAACCGTGTTTCTGGTTCAGCACAATGATACGCGGCGCCAGTTGCTGTATGGTGTCTTTCGAGAACAGGATGCCGCGCTGCGACTTCTCCAGCAGGGAACGGATAAAACTAAGCTGGTTGCGGCGCAGGAACTTTTCATCGAACAGGTCTTTATGAAACTGGATGGTGATCTCCCGTATTTCACTGCCCCGGCAATGATGGGTAAACCAGGCATGCTGCAGGTTGGGACCTACCAATACCAGCTCCAGGTCGTCTATTTCCTCGATATGATCGCCCACCACCCGTTTGGCGCCTTTGGCATTTTGAATAAAGTTCAACTCGAATTCCTCGTGGTAATGCAGCGGAAAATCGAACTCCGTCTTTATCCGTGAAAAGATGGTAAAACAATCGCTTTGAGTAAGCGGCGTGATCTCGCGCAGTAGGTTGTTATTCATATATATGGCAGAAACGGAACAATTCCTGGTTAAATATACACAAAATCGGGTAGAATAAGTATCATACGCAAAAAGGCTGCTCAAATAGCTATTTTCCCTAATAAAATATAATTGTCACCGTTACAATTATGAGCGAAAATTGATCAACATGGGTCAATAAAGTATTAGAATACTATCATGCACAGGCGATAATTTTGATACAAATTGTATTGCTGTATGAGAAAAAAAGTATTCTGCCGGGTACTGTTGGCAGCCTTGTGTGTACTCGTGCTAACAGTTTCTTATGCCCAAAACAAGACCCTTACGGGTGTCATCTCCGATCAAAACGGACTTCCCCTCGCAAACGCTACTGTACAGGTGAAAGGATTAAAAAATGCCGTTGTAACCGACAACGAAGGCCGCTTCCGGCTGGAGGCGCCTGCCAATGCCCGTACACTGGTGGTATCCTACGTAGGTATGAAGCCACAGGAGATAGAAATTGGTGGCCGTTCGATCATTACGGCTACCCTGAACATCACCGACACCAAAATGGACGAAGTGGTGGTGATTGGCTACGGTACGGCCAAACGCACCAATGTATCTTCTTCCATTTCTTCTATCAAAGCCAAAGAACTGAAAGACCTGCCGGTGGCCGGCATCGACCAGGCCCTGCAGGGAAAGATCGCGGGGGTAACGGTTACCAGCAACACCGGCCAGCCGGGAGGCGGTATCTCGGTAAAGGTGCGCGGGGTAACTACCATCAACAGCAACGATCCCCTGATCGTGATCGATGGCGTTCCTTTTATTTCTAACTCCAAAGAAAATGCAGGTTTTGCGGGGTTGGGAGGCTCCGACGGGCAACGGCAAAACAGCGTGATGGCCACCCTCAACCCCAACGATATCGAAAGCATCGATGTACTAAAAGATGCATCGGCCCAGGCCATCTATGGTTCGCAGGCGGCCAATGGTGTGATACTCATCACCACCAAAAAAGGCAAGGCCGGCGAAGGCAAAATCAGCTACGATATGTACCATGGCCAGCAGCAGGTATACAAGAAACTCGACCTGATGAATCTGCGCGAATTTGCCGAATACCAGAATGCGGTAGCTCCAATTTTGGGATCGGTACCATCGGAAGAATTCCAGGACCCTTCGCTGCTGGGCGAAGGCACCGACTGGCAGGACGCCATGTTCGGCAACGGGCAGATCAACAACCACCAGCTGAGTTTTTCGGGTGGGCAAAACAAAACCACCTACTATCTTTCCCTCAACTACTTCGATCAAACCGGTATACTCATCGGTTCTGATTTTAAAAGATATTCCACCCGCTTCAATTTAGACCACCAGTTAAAAAGCTGGTTAAAGATCGGTGTAAGCGCCAATGCCAACCGCAGCATTCAAAACGTAACACTGGCCAGTGCGGCCGAAGGCACCATCTGGTGGGGCGCCATCCAAAGCCCGCTGATACCGGTAAAGAATTTAGACGGAACCTGGGGCGGCGGGCAAACCATTGGCGGCTTTCAATATGGCCAGGATAACCCCATTGCCAGGGCCAGTTATCGCGGCAATAAAACCACCAGTTCGCAGGTATTCGGGAATATCTATGCTGATGTGTCTTTCCTCAAAAACTTTTCGTTCAGGAACGAGATCGGTTATAAACTGGGCATCACCAACCGCAATGCTTTCCAGTTAAGCGGTGTGATTGGTCCTACCAAACTGCAGGCGCAGATGTTCGATTACAAGGGCAACGACTATTATTATGTGCTCAGGAATTATTTGAACTATAATAAAACCATCGGCCGGCATGGCATACAGGTTACCGCCGGTCACGAAGCACAGTTCAGCTATAACGAAGGCATAACCGGTAAAAAAGTGGACCTGCAAAATAACATCCTCGACCTGAATGCAGGCAACAGCGATAAAACCACCTGGGAACTCAGCGGCGGTAAAAACGAATGGGCCATGGAATCGTATTTTGCCAGGGGCACTTATACCTTCGACGACCGGTATTCGGTATCGCTCAGTTACAGGATGGATGGCTCTTCCAACTTTGGTCCGAATAACAAATGGGGTAAGTTCCCCGGCGCCTCAGTGGGCTGGACGGTCACCAACGAAGACTTTGCCGCTTCTTTTAAAAACACCATCAACTACCTGAAGCTGCGGCTGGGTTATGGTTCGGTAGGCAATCAAAACCTGCCTAACGGCGCACAAAACCCGGCCTATACGGCCGCCGTACAATTCTGGCCCGGGCCTGTTGGTTTTGGACAGGTGGGTTCGGCCTCCACGAACTTTATCAATGGCATTGCCAATCCCAACCTGAGCTGGGAATCGGTGGTTACCAGAAACATTGGTATCGATGCCACGCTGTTCAACAACATCATCGAACTGAGTGTGGATGCCTATAAAAAAACCACCACCGATATGCTGCTGTTCAGTACCGGTCCGAACCTGCTGGGTATAGGCAGCAACTGGGACGATTTGAAAGCGCCCATCGGTAACGTAGGCCAAATGACCAATACCGGTGTGGATGTAAGCATCACCAGTAACAATATCCGCAAAAAAGATTTTACCTGGAGGACCAACCTTGTATTCACCCATTTCAAAAACAGGCTCGACAAGCTGATCAATGACGCTTCTTCTATCGATGGCAAAGTGTATTACGACCGTTTTGTGATCACCCATACCACACCAGGTTATGCAGTAGGTTCCTTTTTCGGACTGGTAACCGACGGCCTCTTCCGCACACAAAAAGACCTGGACGAAAGCATGGAGCAGTTTGGCTATGCTGTTGACGAAACGCATACCTGGTTTGGCGATGTGCGTTTCAGGGATATCGATGGTGATGGAACAATCAATACCAACGATATTACTTTTATCGGCAGCCCCCTGCCCAAATTCACCTATGGTATTACCAACACATTCCAGTATAAAAATTTCGATGCATCGGTGTTTTTGCAGGGCAGCCATGGCGCCAAAATTTTCAACTTCCTGAGGGTATGGCTCGAAAAAATGGACAATGCCAATAACAACCAGTTGCGTTCGGTGAAAGACCGGTATACCGGACAAAATACCGGCGGCAGCCTGCCGCGTTTTACCAATACCAACGTGAACAACACGTTTATTTCAGACCGTTATGTGGAGAATGGCAGTTACCTGCGTATTCAGAATATTACTGTGGGATACCGTTTGCCCACGCATATCCTCAGCAAGGCAAAGATCACCACTGTGCGTGTGTATGCATCTGTACAAAACCTGCACACGTTTACCAAATACAAAGGATACGATCCCGAGATCGGTGCATTTGATAACCGCATTACGCTGATGAATGTAGACATGGGGCATTATCCCAACCCGCGTACGGTAACCATCGGCGCCAATGTGGAACTGTAAACCTTTAATTGTATTGCAATGAAACAAATTATCATATACACTGTTTTAGGCGCCGCTTTGCTGACAGTGGCGGCCTGCGGAAAAGATTTTATTGAACGGCCCTCACTCGACGGCACTACGGTAAGCAATTACTACAATACCGCCGATGAAGTGCGGGCTGCTACCAGCACCCTGTATGGCCTGCCCTGGTCGGCCTTTGAGAACCGCGCCATGGATGCCATCGGCGATGTAATGGCCGGCAATATGTATGCGGGTGGTGATGATGATCCTCCCTATATCAATTTTTCCTATGCGGCTACCTCGGGCCGTATTGCCGATGCCTGGAAGGCATTTTATAAGATCGGCGGCTGGACAAGCGCACTCATTCAAACCTTTGAAGATAAAAAGGCGCAGGGTGGCGATGCCACTATACTGGATCCCGCCATTGCCGAATGTCATTTCCTGAAAGGCACGGTATATTTTTATATCGGGCGTATCTGGGGGCATGCGCCTATTGTAAACGATCCCGGTGAAAGTGCGCTGAGCGGTCAGTTCAATATTCCACGTTATTTCCAGCAGGATGTTTTGCGTTTTGCGTTGGAAGAGCTGCAAAAGGCAGAAGCCGGTTTGCCGGAAAACGATGTGCCCGGCCGGGTAACCAAATTTTCTGCAAAGGGTATGATGGCGAAACTATACCTGTATATAAAGGATTATGCCAATGCGCGGGCAAAAGCGCAGGAAGTGATTGAATTGGGCAAATACGACCTGGTAAGCGATTATGCGGGTATGTTTACTTCAAGCGCCTTTAACAACAACAAGGAATCGCTGTTTTCCATTCAACACCAGCTCACCAGTAATCCCTGGGGCTCGGGCAATCAAAAAAATCCCGACCGCGGTCCTTCCAACATGCAAACAGACGAGGCCAGCATGTGGCAGTTGTACCTGCCCTCTGTGGATCTGCTGAAGGTCTATGAAGCGGGTGACCAGCGCCGTAAGTGGTCGGTGATGGAGCATGGGTGGACAAAACCCGAATGGAAACCCCAGGGCAGCAATGCCGCTTACAATGCTTTTATGGCCAATGGTTATAAATACGATACCACGCAAAAGGATGGTGAAGGCGGTATCAAGAACGATACCCGTTCCAATATTGTGAAATACGTGGTGGGTCCCGGTAAATCGTATGGCGGTGAAACCGTGCTGGGGATGAATACCGGTATCAATACCATGATACTGCGTTATGCCGATGTATTGCTCATTTATGCCGAAGCCGTACTGGCCGATAATGCATCCACTACCGATGCCTCGGCGCTGGATGCCTTTAATAAAGTGCGTAAACGTTCCGGGCTGGCGGTAAAAAACACGCTCACCAAAGATGATATACTGCACGAACGGCGTGTGGAATTTGCCTTTGAAGGCGATTACTGGTTCGATATCCAGCGCCAGGGTTTTGCCAAAGCCAAACAGATCATCGAAAGCCAGGACAGGGGTAAGGCCTTCGAACCCCGGAAGGTGACATTTGCCGAGCAGTACATGTTCCTGCCCATTCCTGCCGGTGAAATTTTGCAGGATCCCGAACTGGCAAAGGCCCCCGTTGCTTATTATTAACCAAAACACGATTGTTATTATGAACAAGATATTGATCGGTTTAATGATGTGTTCCATCCTGTTTGTTGCCTGTAAAAAAGACGACGATGGTATGAACACCTCCCAACCCGGTGAACTGGTGGCCAACAGGATCAGTCCCGACTCGGCCGGTTCCGGTTCGCTGCTCACTCTTACCGGCAGTGGGCTGGGCGATATACGCAGCATTGTATTCGACAAGAACAATGCACCTGCTACTTTTTACAGCACCCTGAATACAGAGAATGCCATCATATTCCGTGTACCCGATACCGCTACCCGCGGCGATCAGAATATTGTGTTCACCAACGGCGAGGGTAAACAACTGATGGTGCCTTTCAGGGTATTGCCTTTTGCTACTGTGAACAGCGCTTTCCCCACCGACTTTGAACCCAATACAGAGATCACTTTGAATGGGAACAACCTGGATGTATTATCGAAGGTGGTGCTGGAAGATGCCGAAGCCACCATTGTATCGCAGTCGGTAAACCAGGCGGTGATCCGTATGCCTGCTTCGGTAAGCGCTGTGAAAGGTGCGCTGGTACTTACCACCACCGCCGGCGACAAGGCTACACCCATGGAGTTTGTGAATGTGGAGCAGGCCACCCTGCGCATATTTACCGATAGCCTGGTGAATCCCGCGCAGGACTGGTCGTGGGGCGGCGCCTATGCTGCCTCGGTGGATAATAAGGTGACAGGCAGCAAGAGTTTAAAGGCCGCATATGATCCTGCGGGCGCCTGGGGCGGTTTGCAAATTGGCATGGGCAGCGAACTGGACATACCTGCGGGCACCCGGTATTTTACTTTCTGGGCCCGTGGCGCCGATGCCGATAAAAAAGTGAACGTAACCATCAAAGGCAATAAAAATACTACGAGCCATACCTCCGAGATCACCGTGCCGGCCAATAAGTGGACCTATTTTAAACTGGAAACAGGCGCCTTTATTCCCAATGTTAGCAGTATCAGTGTGATCGTTTTCCAGATACACGATCAGGGCAAAACGATTTATTACGACAATATTATGTTTATTAAGTAATTTCTCGGTATGAGAAAAACGGTTGTTCTCGTACTGTTATTGGCCGGTGTTCATGTAGCGGCGCAGGATGCGCAAACGCTGCGGTTCTATGCCAATTTGAAAAAGCTGTCGAAAAAAGGTTTCATGTTTGGGCACCAGGACGACCTGGCCTATGGCGTGAACTGGAAATATGAACCGGGCCGCAGCGATGTAAAAGAGGTGGTGGGTGATTACCCGGCTGTGTATGGATGGGAGCTGGGCGGGCTGGAAACAGGTAACCCTAAAAACCTGGATGGTGTACCCTTCGACAAGATGCGGCAGTTTATTAAAGAGGGATATGAACGCGGTGGTGTGATCACCATCAGCTGGCATGCACGCAGTCCGTTAGACGCACCCAAAGGCGCCTGGGATACCACGCATGGAACCGTGGCCGCCATACTACCCGGCGGCAGTCATCATCAACTGTATACAAGCTGGTTGGATAAACTGGCGGATTTCTTTTTATCGCTGAAAGGCATACCCGTGTTGTTCAGACCTTATCACGAGTTAACCGGTAACTGGTTCTGGTGGGGAAAGAATACATGTACTGCGGAGGAGTTTAAAACATTGTGGCGGTTTACGGTAAACTATTTGAGGAAGGCGCCCAACCTGTTGTATGTGTACAATACGTCGGGTAATTTTTCAACGCGGGAAGAATACCTGGAACGGTACCCCGGTGATGATGTGGTGGAAATGATCAGCTTTGATGCGTACCAATATAATGGGTTGAATATAGGCAAGCAGTTGGAGATTGTATCGAAGATAGCCGGCGAGAAAGATAAGTTGTTTGCTTTGGCCGAAACCGGTTATGAGGCAATACCCGATGCTCACTGGTGGACGGGCACTTTGTTAAAGGCCATCGGTGAATATAATCTGTCGTATGTGTTGGTATGGCGGAATTATGGGGTGAATAATCATTTTTATGCGCCGCATAAGGGACATGGTTCGGCGAAGGATTTTGTGAAGTTTTATGAGGAGGAGCGGACGCTCTTTGAAAAAGATGTAGCCAAAGAAAAGTTATACCAATAGTCCGAACCATGAACCTCACCATACTCGACATCACGATTGTTTTCCTGTACCTCAGCGCCATGATCGCCGTTGGCTGGCTCATGCGTAAACGCGCCCGCAAAAACAAAGAAAGCTACCTGCTTGGCGGCAAAGCCTTACCCTGGTATATGCTGGGTCTCAGCGACGCCAGCGATATGTTTGATATCAGCGGCACCATGTGGATGGTAGCCCTCTGTTTTGTATATGGCATGAAAAGCATCTGGATACCCTGGTTATGGCCTGTATTCAACCAGGTGTTTATGATGATGTTCCTGAGCAAATGGGTACGCCGCTCCAATGCCAGCACCGGCGCCGAATGGCTGGCCACCCGGTTTGGCACCAAAGGTGCGCATATCAACAGTTCGCATAATGTAGTGGTGGCCTTTGCCCTGCTGAGTTGTTTCGGCTTTCTGGCTTATGGTTTTGTGGGGTTGGGTAAGTTCATTGAAATATTTGTTCCCTGGCAACTGGTGCAGGGTTATGTGCCGTTTGAGGTATCGCCTGAATTTGTTCCGCATTTGTATGGCATTGTATTTACCCTGTTCGCCATGTTCTATTCAATATTAGGCGGTATGCACAGCATCGTGCTGGGCGATTTTATCAAGTACATGATCATGACCCTGGCCTGTATTTCCATTGCGGTGATCGCCATGATACACCTGCACCGGCCGGGCAGCACATTATCGGTGCCGGAGGGATGGGCCCATCCCTTTTTCAACTGGCAACTGCAGCTCGACTGGAGTACGCTGGTGCCCGATGCCGGTAAAAAGATCGCCAGCGATGGGTTTGGTTTGTTTGGTTTCTTTTTTATGATGATGTTGTTCAAGGGTGTGTTTGCAAGCCTCGCAGGTCCCGCGCCCAACTACGATATGCAAAAGGTATTGTCTACCCGGTCGCCCAAAGACGCCAGTAAAATGTCGGGTTTTGTATCGATCATTTTATTGCCCATTCGTTATTCCATGGTCATCGGGCTTACCGTGCTGGCGCTGTTGTATTACCCGCAGCTCGATTTGCGCAGCGGCAGCGATACCGATTTTGAAAAAATATTACCCGCCACCATAAACGCATTTTTGCCAGCCGGCATACTGGGGCTGGTGCTTACCGGTTTGCTGGGGGCTTTTATGGGTACCTTCTCGGGTACGCTGAATGCCGCGCAGGCCTATATTGTCAATGATATTTACCTGAAATACATCAACCCGGGAGCTGGCACCGGAAGCATTATCAGGGCCAATTACCTGGTGGGGGTGATCGTGGTGGCCATCGGTGTTACCCTGGGATTTTTTGCCAAAGATGTAAACAGCGTGCTGCAATGGATAGTTGGCGCTTTGTACGGTGGTTATATTGCCGCCAACATGTTTAAATGGTATTGGTGGCGTTTTAATGCCAGCGGTTTTTTCTGGGGCATGGCCTCGGGTATTATAGCTGCGCTGGTGTTTCCGTACATCTTCGACCATGTATTGCCATTATATGCCTGGCCGCTGTTGTTCCTGGTGTCGATAGCCGGTTGCCTCGTGGGCACCTTTTCGGCGCCGCCTACAGAGGAAGCCGTGTTACTTCAATTTTATAAAACCGTTAAACCATGGGGTTTCTGGAAACCGGTGATACAAAAAGCCATGGCCGAAGACCCCGGCTTTCAACCCAACCTGAATTTTAAAACCGATATGTTGAACGTAACACTGGGTATTATCGGCCAATGTTGTTTGACCATATTGCCCATGTACATTGTATTATGGTTACAGTTACCCTTGCTTATTACCGTGGTGATACTGGTAGCGATTGTACTGGTATTAAAAAGAACCTGGTGGGATAGGCTGGAAAACTGATCCAACGCTAAAACTGAAAAGAGATGGATAGCAACTTCAAGAAGCGGTTGGCGCTGCTGGAAAAAGCACATGAACAATTGATCAACCGTACCAATGAACCGGTGGAAGAAGGAAATGGTATTTACTGGCGGTACAAATATCCCGTACTCACAGCGCAGCATACACCGCTGTTCTGGCGTTACGACCTGGACCCTCGCAGCAACCCGTTTTGCATGGAAAGGTTTGGCATCAATGCCGTGATGAATGCCGGGGCCATCAAACTCAATGGAAAATATGTACTCGTGGCCCGTGTGGAAGCTTCCAGCAGGAAGTCGTTTTTTGCCGTGGCCGAAAGTGAGAATGGCATCGACCGTTTTCGATTCAGGGATTATCCCATTACCATGCCGGAAGCGGGGAAAGATGATACCAATGTATACGATATGCGGGTAACACAACATGAAGACGGATGGATCTATGGCCTGTTTTGCACCGAACGGCGCGACCCGAGTGCCTTGCCTACCGACCAGTCGTCGGCCATAGCGCAATGCGGTATTGCCCGCACCAAAGACCTGGTGAGCTGGGAGCGGCTGGCCGATTTGAAAACACCCTCGCCGCAACAACGCAATGTGGTGTTGCACCCCGAGTTTGTTGACGGGCAATATGCTTTTTATACCCGCCCGCAGGACGGTTTTATTGAAGCAGGCAGCGGCGGTGGTATTGGCTTTGGTTTGAGCCGCTCTATCGAGCAGGCCGTGGTTGACAAAGAAGTGATCATCGATAAACGTATTTACCATACCATTTCTGAATTAAAGAACGGCCTGGGGCCTCAACCCATCAAAACAAAATATGGCTGGCTGCACCTGGCACATGGTGTTCGCAGTACCGCGGCAGGGTTGCGGTATGTGTTGTACCTGTTTATGACCAGCCTGGATGATCTTACAAAGCTTATTTACAAACCAGCCGGCTACCTGATTGCGCCCGAGGGGGAAGAAAGAGTAGGAGATGTGTCGAATGTGGTGTTTGGTAATGGATGGATCGTGGATGACGATGGGCGTGTGCTTATTTATTATGCTTCTTCCGATACGCGTTTGCATGTGGCGGTATCCAGTATTGACCGGCTTACCGATTATGTAATGCATACCCCCGCAGATGGTTTTAGTTCCGCCGCTTCGGTAAAAACCTTAAACGCCCTTATTGACAAGAATAAAATGCATGTACGCCAGTCTGCCCTTATTTAAACAGGAGTTGGAACAGGAGGTTCACCGCATACTGCGCTATTGGATGCAGTATGCAGTGGATGAGCAGTATGGCGGATTTTATGGAAAGATAGATCACGACAACAGGCCATATCATGTTCCGAAGGGATCGGTGTTACATGCCCGCATATTATGGACCTTTTCCGCTGCTTTTACTCATTATAAAGAACCGGCTTATATCAAAATGGCCCACCGTGCCTATCAATATATACTCGATCGTTTTATCGATCATAAATACGGTGGTGTGTACTGGAGCACCAATAACGAAAGAAAACAAATCTATGCCCATGCTTTTGCCATCTATGGTTTAAGCGAATATTACCGGGCTACCCAATGGGAGCCTGCGCGGCAACTGGCTATCCACCTATACGAGCTGGTGCAGCGGTTTTCTTTCGATACGCACAATGGCGGTTACTTAGAGGCCTTTACTGCAGACTGGCAGCCAATAGCCGATATGCGGTTAAGCGACAAAGACGTCAACGAAAAGAAAACGATGAATACGCATTTGCATGTGCTGGAGGCTTATACCAGTCTTTATGGCATATGGCCCGATGCCAGGCTGGAAGAAAGCATAGTGTTGCTCCTGGGTGTTTTCAACAAACATTTTATTCGCAAGGGTCATTTGCAATTATTTTTCGATGAACACTGGCAGCCCCGTTCCGATGATATTTCTCACGGGCACGATATAGAAGCCAGCTGGTTGTTGACCGAAGCCGCCAATGCCCTTGCCGACCCGGTATTGATTCAGCAAACGGAAAAACAGGCCTTGCTGCTGGCAGATGCCGTGGCGCCAGACATTGATGGCGGCATTTGGAGCGAAAATGAAAAACACTGGTGGCCGCAGGCCGAGGCTATGTTGGGTTTTTTTAATGCCTGGCAAATCAGCAACAGGGATGGTTATTTACAACAGGCCTTGAATAGCTGGACATTCATCAAAAAATACATGCTAGATCATGTGAATGGTGAATGGTTCTGGGGGGTAGATGCCCACCACCAGGCGCTTATAAAAGAAGACAAGGCCGGTTTTTGGAAATGCCCTTATCACAACACCCGCGCCTGCCTGGAGATCATTAAACGGTTGGATTTGCCGGAAGATTGAGCAACTGCTCCGGTGTAAGCTGCGTGTAATCTTTTATAAACCGGACGACGTTTTTATACTGCGCAAACTCTTCCGCTTCATGCAGCGTAGTGAGTACCACACCCGGCATACCGGCATTCTGTGCTGCCTCAACGCCCTTTGGCGCATCTTCAAACACCAGGCAATCACCCGGCGCTACGCCCAGTTGTTTGGCTGCTTTCAAATAGGTTTCCGGATGCGGTTTGCTATGCTCCACATCATCGGCGCTTACGATGGCGGGAAAATAATGGCGAAGCTTCAGGTTGTCCAGCACAAAGTCGATATTGAACATAATAGCGGCCGAGCCGATCGCCATCGGTATTTTTAATGCATATGCTTTTTCGAGGAATTCCTGCAAACCGGGAATAAGCCGCAGGTGGCTGATGTATTCGCTTTGATAGATCTTTTCTTTTTCGATGGACAATTTATTCATCTCTTCCTCGGTAAACCTGTCCTTTCCAAACACCCTGATCAACAGCTCGCTGTTTTTTCCATACATCTCTTTTTTTACAGCTTCCCAACTCAGGTTGGCGCCCAGTTCATCATTGATGATATGATACCAGGCTTTTAAATGAAACTGCATATCGTCTATCATCGTGCCGTTCAGGTCGAATATGAATGCTTTTGTCATTGCGGCAAAAGTAGGGAATAATGCCTATTTCGGTACATTAAATACCGCCTGCATACTACACCCTCTTCCCGGCGCCGAATCAATCTTCACCCTTCCATTAAACAACTCCGCCCTGGTCATCATATTGGTAATGCCGATGCCTTTGCGTTTCAAACCGGTATCGAAACCCCTTCCATTGTCTTTGATATGCACCTGTAACTGGCGCTCATCCTGTACAATCGAGATATCGATTTCGGAGGCATGGGCATGTTTGATGATATTGTTCAGTTGTTCCTGTACAATGCGGAATATGGTGGTTTTTAATTTGTCATCCAGCTGGTCTTCGCCCGGTACTTCATACTCGAGGCTGATGCGGCATTTCCTGGCCAGTTGAATACTTTCAATAAGATCATTCACCGACAACTTCAAACCCACTTCCCGATGAAATGTTTCGATCATCGATTTCGACAGGCGGCGCAGTTCCTCGATGGCGGTGGTAATATTATCGGCGCTGCGCTGCAGCATATCGGCCTGTTGCGCGGGGTTGTCTTTGGCACAGTTCAGGCATAATTTGGCGGTAGATAAAATTTGCGTAATGTTATCATGCAGCTCGCGGCCCAGGGTTTCCCGTTCCTTTTCCTGCGCATCGATGGTTGCCTTGGTGATCTCGCGCTGGCGGTGCACCTTTTCTTCCACCAACTGGTTTTGCAAATGAATTTTTTCTGTTACATCGTTTACTACCACCAGCCAGGCATTGCGTCCCTTGTAATTGATCACATGGGCCAGCACTTCCACAAAAATGATCTCACCGTTTTTCTTTACATGTTTTTTTACAATGGCATGGTGGGAGGTGTAATTTGCATCGGCCAGCAGTTTTTGCAACGATTCCCTTTCTTCGGGCGGCATTACATCATAAGCCGACAATGCCATGAATTCAGCCCTTGTATAACCATAATGCTGCACGGCCGCTTCATTCACTTCCAAAAAGTTCAGCGAACTGGTTTCGCATACAAATATGGGCAGCGGCCCTTTATTAAACAGGTTTTTATACAGGTATTCCGATTCGCGTACCTGCTCCTCGGCTTTTTTGCGTTCGGTAATGTCCCTGAAATTGCCAACCAGCGCATTGATGCCGGGCACCTGCAGCATATTGGAGGCCAGGCCCTGCACCCATCGTATGGATCCGTCTTTATGAAACACCTTCAGGTCGATGGTAAACAACTGGTCGGGGTGGCGCAGCATATTGCCCAACAGGTCGGTAACGGCCGGTAAACTATCGGGATGCACAAATGAGCACACATGACGGCCCACATAATCCTGCTCATCGTAGCCCAAAATCTTTTTGGCCGATGGCGATCCGTAAAAGAAATGCCCTTCGGCCGTGGCCATGCTGATGATATCGGTGCTGTTTTCGATCAGTGATCTGAACCGCAGCTCGCTTTGCTGTAATACTTCTTCTGTTTTTTTTCTTTCGGTGATCTCTTTTAAAAAACAGGTGAGTGCGGTGATCTTTCCTTCTTCCTGTATGGGTGTAATGGAAATTTCGAACCAGGCTTTTTGCTGCTGAATCAAAAACTCCCAGGTGAACTGCTGGGGAATGCCGTTGAAACCTGTTTGATAAATTTCTTCCCAATCTGGTGCAGGTGTTGCCTGTAGCAAACTGATGATATTTACTACATGGCTGCCGGGCCGTATATCGATACCCGATACCTCCTTCACTTTTTTGCGAAGCTGGGAGTTGACAACAAGGTATTGACGATTCTTGTCGATCGTCCAGATATAACCGTCAAGATTTTCTATAACGGCATGCAGGGTTGCGGTGATCTCGGTAAGTTGTTTATGGCCACCTCTCAACTGCCCGGTATCGCTGCGGGTAACAGAAGATGTTTGCATATTTATATGATATAAAAATTCAATGAAAAGGCCATTGTGCTCATGTACGAGTACAATCAAATCAAGCCTTTCGGCGTATAGCTACTGAATCAGAGAGGTGCAATAGAGTTGGAGAGTTGCTGTGATCGCTGTTTAAATATACCGTAAAACCCTGATGTAAATTTAGAAAAATATATCAAATTGTTTTTATTAACGCGTATTTATCCGAACTATTATGATTGGGGACAATATTTAGGTTAAAAACTATTGATTTTATCATATGAATTATTATTTTTTTGAATATAGAAGGAGTCCTGTTTTAGTCAGCGCATGAGCCCTGCAATTTGTTCACCGATCACCGGCGCCAGCGCCACACCCATGCCGCTCATACGCACGGCGCAAAACAATTGCGGGGATAGTTCTTTCACCACAGGCATTTTTTCATCACCCATACCCATGATGCCGCTCCACCGGTCGGTGATCGTGTATGCGCGGCCGTGCAGAATATGACGCGCGAGAAATTGTTCCAGTTCCTGTTGAATGGCATCGGTTATATTCATCTCGGTAGTGGTTTCTTCTTCAAAGGCTTTATTGCGTGCACCACCTAGCAGCACGCGGTTGCCAAGGTTGCGGAAATAATAAAAACCTTCATCGTAATGAAATGTGCCCTTGAGCGGCAGGCCTTCGATAGGGCTGGTTACCAGTACCTGTCCGCGTGCCGGTTTTACCTGGATGTCGGGTAATAATTGCCGGGCAAAAGCATTGGTGCATACCAATACCTGTTCGGCCTGCAGTGGTAATTGCGGTTTTGTTGTTAACACCATGCGGCCATTGTTATTTTCTATACCGGTAATTTCAATATTGTTCAAAATGGTAACACCCATCGATTGAACGGCCAGCATCAGCTGCCGGCAAAGTTTGCCCGAGTGAAGATAACCTTCCAGTTTGTTTTCTACCAGGTGCGTCACCTGCTGTAATCCAAATGCGGCGATCTTTTCATCGGCAAAACGAAATGTATTTTTTTTACCGGTGATACCGGCCAGCAACGTATTCAATGTGTGTATATGTTGCTTAAGATCTGTTTTATTCTGTTGTCCTGTAAAAAGCTCATAACCGCCACACAGCTCAAAATCGATATCAGCCGTCTTGAACACCTTGCGAATTTGTTGTAAGCCCTTGTACCGCATTTCCAGCAATTTCAGCATAGCCGCTTCGCCATCATGCGCTATATTATCCACCAGTTCGGTAAGGCTGCCAAAACAGGCAAACCCGGCATTTCGGGTACTGGCGCCGGTAGGGATGATACCACGGTCGACAATGGCGATGTTCAGCGATGGTTTTTTCTTTTTAAGATGCCAGGCACACCAAAGTCCCACTAAACCGCTGCCAATGATGATGATATCTTTTGGCGCATAAAAACTTTCCTTTTCCCAGACAGATATTTGCATAATGCTTATTAAATTTGAATTTAATAAGTAAAATATTACTATGAAGAAACTAGTTTACCTCTTACTCGCAACCTCCCTGTTTTCCTCCTGTGAAAGTACACAGCAAATTTTGAAAGGCATCGGCGAATATCCGGCAGGCGCCGCGGGCCCATCCAGTTCAGAAATTGCCAGCGGTTTAAAACAGGCCCTTGAAATAGGCGCTAAAAATTCGGCCAACCAGCTGGCCTCGCTGGATGGTTTCTTTAAAAATGCCGCCATTAAAATATTGTTACCACCCGAAGCGCAAAAGGTAGAAAAGACCCTGCGCGACCTGGGTATGGGCAGCCTGGTAGATAAGGCCGTGCTGTCGTTGAACCGTGCTGCCGAAGATGCCGCCAAAAGCGCCGCCCCCATTTTTGTAAATGCCGTAAAAACCATGACCATACAGGATGCACTGGGCATCCTGCGTGGAGGCGATATGGCCGCTACCAATTACCTGAAATCGAAAACCACCTCGCCTTTGACAGAGGCATTCAGACCGGTGATTGAAAAATCGCTGGGTAATGTAGGCGCCACCAAATACTGGTCGGATGTATTCAGTACCTATAACAAATTTGCCACGAATAAGATCGATCCCGATCTGGCGGGTTATGTAACCGGTAAGGCGATGGATGGAATTTTTTACCAGGTAGGTTTGGAAGAACAGAAGATAAGAAAGGACCCGGCAGCGAGGGTAACAGAGTTGTTGAAGAAAGTGTTTGGCAGCAGCCTGGCACAGAGTAAATAATGAATATTGAATATTGAATGTTAAATTTTGAAGTCAGGCACTTTAATATTCAACATTCAATATTCATTATTCAATATTATATTATATGTGAATGGCTTCGCCCAGTGCCACCTCTATCGCTTCCTTCACATTTTCACTCATCGTAGGATGCGGGTGTATACTGTCGAGCACTTCGTGATAAGTAGTTTCCAGTTTGCGGGCCACCACGGTTTCGGCAATCATTTCGGTTACATTGTAACCGATCATATGCGTGCCCAGCCATTCGCCGTATTTGGCATCGAAGATCACTTTTACAAAACCTTCGTTATGCCCGGCGGCAGAAGCCTTACCGGCAGCGCTTAACGGGAATTTACCCACTTTGATCTCGTAACCGGCATCGCGGGCCTGTTTTTCGGTCATGCCTACTGAAGCAATTTCAGGATAACAATAGGTACATCCCGGTACATTGCCATAGTCGAGCGGTTCGGGCTGGTGGTTGTATTTTTTCTCGGCATAAGCGATGGCTTCCACGCAAATGATGCCTTCTTTCGAGGCAACGTGGGCTAATGCCTGGCCGGGCACACAGTCGCCAATGGCGTATACGCCATTTACGCTGGTCTTGTAATATTTATCAACCGTGATTCTTCCTTTCTCAGTTTTTACACCGCTTTCTTCGAGGCCAATGCCTTCGATATTGGCGGCAACACCTACGGCGCTCAGCAGCACATCGGCTTCGAGGGTCACTTCGCCGCTTTCGGTTTTTACTTTTGCTTTTACGCCATTGCCACTGGTATCAACACTGGTTACCTCGGCGCTGGTCATGATCTCGATGCCGTTCTTTTTAAAATTCTTGGCCAGTTCTTTTGATACTTCTTCATCTTCTACCGGAACAATGCGCGGCATAAACTCAACGATGGTTACCTTGGTGCCCATGCTGTTGTAGAAGTAGCCAAACTCAACGCCAATGGCGCCGCTGCCTACTACGATCATGCTTTTGGGTTGCTCGGGCAATACCATGGCTTCGCGATAGCCGATGATCTTTTTACCATCTATTTTCATGGCGGGCAGTTCGCGGCTGCGGCCGCCTGTTGCCAGTATGATGTGTTTTGCTTCTACTATCTGTGTGCTGCCATCGGCTGCTTTTACTTCCAGTTTGCCGGCGCCTTTCAGTTTACCGAAACCCATGATCACATCGATCTTGTTTTTCTTCATCAAAAACTGAACGCCTTTGCTCATCTTATCGGCTACGCCGCGGCTACGCTTTACTACGGCTCCAAAATCGGCCTTACCGCTTGCTTCAATACCATAATCTTTTGCGTGCTTGATATCTTCATAAACCTGGGCGCTTTTCAGCAGGGCTTTGGTGGGAATACAGCCCCAGTTCAGACAAATACCTCCCAGACTTTCTTTTTCAATAACGGCGGTTTTGAAACCGAGTTGCGATGCCCGGATAGCAGCCACGTATCCACCGGGGCCGCTTCCAAGAACTACTACGTCGTATGCCATGTTCGATTTACGATTTTAGATTTTACGATTTTTTCCAATGCTTACGGCAGTATATTTTACTGTCTTTCAAGCTACAGCCAAATAGAGACCTGCGAAGCTACTCGAAAATGGGAAAAGAGCAAAATAACGGTCTATTCCGTATCTTTTCATCCTAACAACCTACACATGAAAAAGTTTTTTAGAGTATTGATTTCCATTCTACTACTCGTGGTGATGGCCTTTAGTATGTATGCGGTGGTGTCGGGAAAGATCTATTTGTTCAAGGCCGTATGGTACAACTTTGCAGGCATCAATGATTATAAGATATTTTCCAATAATACCGTGGTTACCGGTACGCCGCAGCCCTGGCATACCAGCGGGGATTATAACAAAAAACAATTGCCTGATGAGTTAAACAGTATGCTGGAAAAACTGGAGACTGTGGCCCTGCTGGCGGTTAAAAACGATTCTATAGTTTTTGAAAAATACTGGGACGGATACAGTGATTCTTCGTTGTCGGGTTCTTTTTCTATGGCCAAAAGCATTACCAGCCTGCTTATAGGCGCCGCTTTAAAAGAAGGCAGGATCAAGTCGCTGCAGGACCCGGTGGGTAATTATTTATATGAATTCAAAGAAGGGGAGAAGGCCAAAGTGAAGATCATCGACCTGCTCACCATGAGCAGCGGCAGTAACTGGGATGAGGCCTATGCGAATCCTTTTTCGGTAACCACCGAACTGTACTACGGCAGCGATGCCGCCAAAGTGGCCACCGGTGTATCCATTGTGCAGCCACCCGGCACGCTGCATGTGTATAAATCGGGCGATACGCAGTTGCTGGGTATGATACTGGAAAAGGCTACCGGTAAAAGCCTGGCGGCTTATGCCTCGGAAAAGCTGTGGCAGCCCATAGGCGCCGAACATGCCGCTTTGTGGAGCACCGATCATGTGGGGGGGATTGAAAAGGCTTATTGTTGTTTTAATTCCAACGCCAGGGATTTTGCCCGGATTGGGCAGATGATGCTGGATAGCGGGCGGTGGAAGGGTCAGGAGATCATACCGTTGAATTACTGGCAGGCATCTATTAAGCCCTGTATGATACCGGAAGCGAGCGGCAAGCCGTGTGATTATTATGGCTACCAGTGGTGGATTATGCCCAGCCGGCAAGAGATATTTTATGCGAGGGGGATATTGGGGCAGTACATCATTTGTATTCCTTCGAAGAAGGTGGTGGTGGTGAGGTTGGGGAGGAAGCGGTCGCCGGAAAGAATTGATAATGCGCCGGCGGAGGTAACGGAGATGATAAAATGGGCTTTAACAATTTAGGCAATGTGACAGTTGATCACGACACTTCTAAACTTCCTACATTTGCGCCATGAAATTGGACCTTCTCGCCATTGGCGTTCACCCCGATGATGTGGAACTGAGCTGTTCAGGCACCATTATCAATGAAGTAAAACGAGGCAAAAAAGCCGGTATCATCGACCTCACCCAGGGTGAGCTCGGCACCCGCGGCACCATGGAAACGCGCTATGCCGAGGCCGCCAAAGCCGCGGAGATCATGGGCGTAGCCGTTCGTGAGAACCTGAAAATGCGCGACGGCTTTTTCCGCAACGACGAAGAGCACCAGTTACAACTCATCCAGGCCATTCGTACCTACCAGCCCGAAGTGGTGCTGGCCAATGCCCTGGAAGACCGCCATCCCGATCATGGCCGCGCCGGCCACCTGATTGCCACAGCCTGCTTTTTATCGGGACTGGCCAAAATAGAGACCAAAGACAAGAACGGGCAGCCGCAAACCAAATGGCGTCCGAAATACATCCTGCATTACCTGCAGGACTGGTACCACGAACCCGACCTGCTCATCGACATCAGCGATGTGTTCGAGCAGCGTATGGATGCCGTAAAGGCCTATACCACCCAGTTTTTTAACCAGGAAAGCGGCCATGAAGGTCCGCAAACCTATATTTCCACCCCCGATTTCCTCGACAGTGTAGTGGGCCGCGCCCGCATGATGGGGAAACGTATAGGCGTGAAGTATGCCGAAGGATTTATTTGTGAAAAAAAGATAGGAATCAGGAACCTTGACGCGTTGTTGCTTGTTGAAACATAGTGCAACGCAACCTTTGGAAGTCATTTTCCATCTAAGGGGTCTTAATAACTTTGCACTTCATTTGAACTGATAAAAACATGACAAAAGTAAAAGTAGGGCTGGTGCAGATGAGTTGCACAAACGACAAAGAAGCGAACCTGCAAAAAGCGATCACCAAAGTAAGGGAGGCCGCCGCCAAAGGCGCCCAGATCGTTTGCCTGCAGGAATTGTTCACCTCGCTGTATTTCTGCGATGTGGAAGATTACGAGAACTTCAAGCTGGCCGAACCCATCCCCGGTCCTTCTACCGAAGCCCTGGGCAAGGTGGCTGCCGAAACCGGCGTGGTGATCGTGGCTTCGTTGTTTGAAAAAAGAACACAGGGCATTTATCATAATACCACCGCCGTACTGGACGCCGACGGGAAGTACCTGGGCAAATACCGCAAAATGCATATCCCGGACGACCCCTCGTACTACGAAAAGTTCTATTTCACACCCGGCGACCTGGGTTATAAAGTATTCAAAACAAAATTTGCCACCATTGGCGTGCTTATTTGCTGGGACCAATGGTATCCCGAAGCCGCCCGCATCACCTCGCTGATGGGCGCCGAAATATTGTTTTATCCCACCGCTATTGGCTGGGCCACCTCGCAGGACGAACCCACCAATACCGAACAATACAATGCCTGGCAAACCATCCAGCGCAGCCATGCCGTGGCCAACGGTGTGCACGTGGTGAGTGTGAACAGGGTAGGGCTGGAGCAGAACGGCGCCATGAAATTCTGGGGCGGCTCCTTTGTGGCCAATCCCTTTGGCACCATCCTGTACCAGGCGCCGCACGATAAAGAAGAAGTACATGTGATGGAACTGGATACCGATGTAAGCGACCGCTACCGCACGCACTGGCCTTTCCTGCGCGACCGCCGCATCGATTCGTATCAGCCGATCACCAAACGTTTTATCGACGAAGAGCAATAATACATGTTGAATACATTCCCTGATTCACCCACTCCCAAACAGCTGGGCTATTATTTCCCTGCCGAGTTTGCGCCGCATGCCGCCACCTGGTTAAGCTGGCCGCACAAGGAAGCATCCTGGCCCGGGAAGATCCATGTCATTTATCCTTTTTACAGCCAGTTTGTAAAGGAACTCACGCTGGGCGAAAAGGTATGCATCAACGTGAACGATGAGGCCATGAAGGCCTTTGCCACCCAATGCCTCACCGAAGCAGGCGTTGACCTCAGCAAGGTGCAGTTCTTTATACACCCCACCAACGATGCCTGGTGCCGCGATCATGGTCCGGCTTTTTTGCTTAACCATCACGAACCTAAAAAAGCCATCGTAGACTGGGGATACAATGCCTGGGGCAACAAATATCCGCCTTACGACCTGGATGATGTAATTCCCACGCTCATCGCCAAACACTATAACATCCCCGTTTTTCATCCGGGTATTGTTATGGAAGGCGGCTCGGTAGAGTTTAATGGCAAGGGCGCGTTGCTTACATCTACCGCCTGTTTGCTGAACCCTAACCGTAACCCGCACCTGAACCAGGCGCAGATAGAAGATTACCTGGTGAATTACTATGGCGTGGAGCAGATATTATGGGTAGACGAAGGTATTGTAGGTGATGATACCGACGGTCATATCGACGATACCGTGCGGTTTGTAAACGAAGATACTGTGCTCACCGTAGTAGAGGAGAATAAACAGGATGAGAATTACGAGCTGCTGCAGCATAATTTAAAACAGTTGAAACAAATGCGTTTGCTGAATGGCAAACAGTTGAATATTGTGGAGCTGCCCATGCCCGATGCCGTGGTGTATGAAGAACAAAGGCTGCCGGCCAGTTATGCGAATTTTTATATTGCGAACAGGTCGGTGATCGTTCCGGTGTTTAGTTGCGACAAAGACGACAGGGCGCTGCAGATCATACAGGATTGTTTTCCCGACAGGAAGGTAGTGGGTATTGAATCAACTGACATTATCTGGGGCCTGGGCAGTTTTCATTGCCTGAGCCAGCAGGAACCGGCGTAAAAAAAGCCGGCTTCGAAAGAAGCCGGCCGTCCTTTAACAACCCTAAATCTCCATAAAAGACTTACACAATATTTTCAAGGTATTTATAACCCGATCCTGTATTCAGCATCAGTATCGTATCGGTATTATGAACCGCCCCGCTTTCCACTAACTGCAATAACGCCTTCCATAAAGCCGCTCCCTCCGGCGCCACCAGCAACCCTTCTTCCCTGGCTATCTCCCGCACCGCATCCAGCATATCCTCATCGGTAACAGCCATTGGCATACCCTTCGATTCGTGCAGCACTTCCAGTATCATATCCTCTGCGAATGGGTTGGGAACCGCCAGTCCGTTTGCCAGCGAAGGTTTGCCCTCATAATTTTTTGAATGGGGCTGTGCCCCCTTCCAGGTTTGCACAATTGGCTGACAGTTTTCTGCCTGTACTGCAATCATACGCGGCAGCCTTTCACCAATCCAGCCCATTTGCTGCAATTCATAAAATGCCTTCCACATACCAATCAGCCCGGTGCCGCCGCCGGTGGGGTAGAGGATCACATCGGGCAGCACCCAGTTGAATTGTTCGGCAATTTCATAACCCATGGTTTTTTTACCCTCGAGCCGGTAAGGTTCTTTCATGGTGCTGATATCGAAACAATCGATGGTTTCTTTCAGTTGCGCCACCTTGCGTGCACAGTCGCTGATCAATCCGTCTACCAGTTCCAGCTTAGCGCCATACAATTCACATTCATCTTTAAAAACCTGCGGCGTATGCCGGGGCATCACCACGATCGATTGCATGCCCGCGGCAGCGCAGTAGGCCGCCAGGGCGCCCCCGGCATTGCCCGCCGTAGGTATTATACAGGTTTGCACGCCTAATTCTTTGGCTTTAGAAACGGCTGCGCTTAAACCCCTGGCCTTAAATGAACCGGTTGGGTTTTTCGATTCATCTTTCATATACAGGTGCGGCAGGCCATACCTGGCGCGTAGCCGTTTCAGTGGCAGTATCGGTGTCATGCCTTCTCCGAGGCTCACGATATGCTGTTCTTCAAATACAGGTAATACTTCTTTGTAACGCCACATGGTGGCAGGCCTGTGCATTAAAGTTGATTTGGTGAAATCATCAGGCCAGTAATAATGCGCTACCAGCGGTTGGCGGCAGCAGGTGGCGAATGTTTGTAAACGGTAGATGCTATATGCCTGTCCACACTGCGGGCACTCCAGTTGCGATAAAGAAGTAAGCTGTTGTACGGTCCTCATTGTAATATGACACAGTAAATGTACCTACGTGCTGCAAGGCCAATGATACCGTTTACTTATACGCTATAACTTTTTGTTATAATGGCTAATAGCCAGTTTGATAAATAGTTGATTAATTCTGTCGGCTTCTGAGCCGCGGCGCTGCACAAAATAAAAAGCGCGGTGAATTTGCAAACCGGGGATCGTGAGCCGGACCAGTTCGCCGTTTTTTAACTGGCGGGCTACGGAGCGCAGGGGCAGGAAACCCAGGCATACATCATCGAGCAGGAAATTTTTTAACGCCTCCGTGCCGCCCAGCACGATCTTTTGTTTGATATCAGCAATGCTGACCTTGCATTTCTGCAGCGCCTCGGTAACGGCGGCCAGTGTGCCGGAGCCTCTTTCGCGCAGGGCTACGGGAATATTTTTCAGTTCTTCGGGAGTGATGGACTTTTTCTTTACCAGGTCGCTTTTGGCGCTGCAAACGGGTATCACCTCATCGGTTAAAAAGAACTGGTATTTTACCGAGGTGATGTTATTCTTGCCTTCCATAATGGCCAGGTCTATCTCATGATCGAGCAGGGCCTTTAGAATATTTTCCGAATTACGGTTGACCAGCTTCAGTTCGATGTTGGGATATTGCTGGTGAAAGGCTGAAAACACGGGTGGTATCACATACAACGATATGGTGGTGCTGGTGCCCAGTATTAAGGAGCCCTTGGCCTGGTGCAGGTTTTTTTGTTTGGTGATATCAAACTCCAGCTGGCGTTGCAACTCGCGGCCTTTTACTACGTGCTGCAACAGTATCTTTCCTTCGGCAGTAAGCGAAACCGAGTTGCCCTTGCGTTCGAAGAGGCTTACCTTATAATATTTTTCCAGCGATTGAATGTGTTTGGTAATGGCGGGCTGGCTGATGTACAGCGCATCAGCCGCTTTGGAAAAGCTGAGTTGGGTGGCGACTTCGAAAAATACTTCGTGGCTGTAGCTAAGCATAACTTAAAATTAAACAATAAAACGGGGGCGCAGCCCCGCCCGGCACGCAAAAAAGCCCATCCGCCAAAGGCAGATGGGCTTTTTTGCGTCGGCGTTTGTGATTCAGTTACTCGCGGATCGCCACAATAGGTATATGACTGTGATACGCCAGTTTCTTGGTATGGCTGGTTTTAAACAACCCGGTCAAAAAGCTCTGGCTCCTCGGTACGATCACAATCAAATCGATATTATGATCAGTGGTAAACTGGCTAATGGCATCAAAAAAGTCATACTGCCGTATAAAATAAAACTCCGGCTTATATGCTTCCAGCATTTTCTCCAGCTTTTTTCTCTCCGCCTTATATTCATCTGTCAGCTCCACATAATGCTCATGGTCTACATTCACAATATGCAGCGCCGGTTTAAACAGGTCGAGCGTAGCTTTCAGCGGCGCCAATGGAATAGTGGTATCCACCTCTTTGAAATCACTGGCCAGCACCACGTTTTTGATAGTGCGGTATTTGGCATCGGGCGGTATGATGAGTACAGGACATACACTTTCGCGCGCCATATCCAGCGTATTGCTACCCATAAATATCTGCTCCAGGCGGGTGGCGCCGGTAATACCCATGATCACCAGGTCGATGGCCTTATGGCGCACATAACGTTGCAGGGTATCTACCAACGAAGAGCCTTTTTCTGTGGCACATTCCACCTGTACATTCCCGGGCGACAGCTCTTCTTTCATATGTAAAAGGGCATTGTACAAAATGGCTCCACGGTCATTATCGTCTTCAGTAAGCGGCGAGCCATCTGAACCGCCGGTGATCTTATCGGAAACATGAATTAAAATGACTTTGGCATTCTGTAGATCGGCCGCCATCTGCACGGCAAAACGGGCGGCGTTTTTTGAAGTGTCAGAAAAGTCAGTGGGGACGAGCAATTTCTTCATGCTTAGTTGGTTTTATGGAAAGATACAAATTATACAATATAAATCAACTCAGAGTATCAATCGTTTGCATAAATATTCAGGTGCTTTCTCTAATAAAATTCGCTATTTTTATTTGCATGAAACACTTGTCACTGTTATTGGCCGGTTTATGCCTGGCTTTTGTATCCGTTGCCCAATCCACCAATAAGATCGCCCTGATTCCGCAACCGGTATCGCTTCAAAAAAAGGATGCCCCTTTTACCGTCAATGCGCAAACCCGTATCGCCGCCTCCGGCAATGCGGATGTGCAGAGGATCACCGGCTTTTTTACCAGCCAGGTAAAAAAGGCCACGGGATTTTCGCTGGCGTCACAAACGGCTGGGGGCGCCAAAACCAACCTCATCAGCTTTTCACTTAACAGCAGCCCCAATGCCAAACTGGGCAGCGAAGGATATACCATAGATGTAAATGCCACGGGCATACAGGTACAGGCCAACAAACCGGCCGGTTTGTTTTATGGCATGCAAACCCTGTTACAATTATTCCCGAAAGAAATAGAGAGCAGTGAGCCGGTAAAGAAAACCAGTTGGACGGTGCCCGGCGTGCAGATCACCGACTACCCGCGTTTTGCCTGGCGCGGCCTGATGTTCGATGTATCGCGCCACTTTTTTACCAAGGCCGAAGTAAAACAGTTTATCGACAATATGGTGCGCTATAAATACAATATGCTGCACCTGCACCTCACCGACGACCAGGGCTGGCGCCTGGAAATAAAGTCGCTGCCCAAACTTACCGGGGTGGGCGCCTGGCGGGTAGATAAGACCGGTCAGTTCGGCACCTTTTCCAAACCCGAACCCGATGAACCAAAAACCTATGGCGGTTTTTATACGCAGGAGGATATCAAAGAGATCCTGCAATACGCATCAGACCGTTTTGTATCCATTATGCCCGAGATTGATGTGCCGGGTCATAGCATGGCTGTGGTGGCCAGCTATCCCGAGTTGAGCTGTACACCCGGCGAAAAGCGGGTGAATTCCGGTGAAAAGTTCATGCAATGGAGCGATACCGGTTTTTATGCCCTGGAAGACAACACGCTTTGCCCTGCCAATGAACAGGTATACGAGTTCCTGGATAAGGTATTTACCGAGGTAGCCCGGCTGTTCCCCTTCGAATACATACATATGGGTGGCGACGAATGCGCCAAAAACTTCTGGGAGCAAAGCGATGCGGTGAAACAACTGATGCAGCGCGAGAAATTAAAAGACATGCACGAGGTACAAAGTTATTTTGTAAGACGTGTGGCAAAGATCATCGAGTCGAAGGGTAAAAAGATGATCGGCTGGGACGAGATCCTGGAAGGCGGTCTGGCGCCCAATGCCGCTGTGATGAGCTGGCGCGGATCGAAGGGCGGCAAACAGGCAGCCGATATGAAACACGAGGTGGTGATGAGCCCGAATACGAATACCTATATCGACCTGATGCAGGGAGATGCCGCGATTGAGCCACCGGTATACAGCACTGTACGGCTGAAAAGCAGCTACCAGTTTGAGCCGGTGCCCGATGGCGTGGACCCCAAATACATCAAAGGCGGACAAGCCAATTTATGGACCGAGCAGATCTATAACATGCGCCACGCACAATATATGATGTGGCCCAGGGCCTTTGCCGTGGCCGAGTCGGTATGGTCGCCAAAGGAAAAGAAAAACTGGAACGACTTTATACGCCGCGTGGAGCATCATTTCGAACGTTATGATGTGGCGGAGATCAAATATGCGCCCAGCATGTACGAGCCCATTTTCAAAGTGGGTAAGGAAGGCGAGCAGTTGAAAGTGGAGATGAGCACCGAGGTAGAAGGGCTGGATATCTACTACAGCTTTGATAATTCTTTCCCCGACCGGTTTTATCCAAAATACACTAAGGCTTTGCTGGTACCCAAAGATGCCGGTAATTTAAAAGTAGTGACCTACCGGGGTAAGCAGCAGGTAGGCAGGCATATTACCATGCCGGTGGAGGAGATCAGGAAGCGGGCGGAAAAGAAAAAGAAATAAAAAATAAAAAATAAGGAATAAGGAATGAAAAAGTGGGGAATCCTACTTTCTCATTCCTTATTTTATATTTTTCATTTCTGATTTAAAAGAAAAAGGAACGCCTGCTGTACTTTTTTAATCCTTCACTGGTACTTGGGCGTTCCCTGGCAAGTGGAAATATCGGTTAATGAGTTCGGGTAATTTTCTTTCGTAAAATACATGTTACCAACTAATTGGCAAATTCCTTAAAAATTTTATTTTAAATAATATCTATTACGCTGATACTACGCCTGTTTTGTATGCACCCAATAACCATTTTATAATACCGGCCTTATCATTTCTTTAACATTTGCCGCGTGCAACGAACCCATACAAGCGCTTGTCAAGGATGAAGTTAAGCGCTGCGCCCTGTACAATTGCTGAGTACTTCATTGAAGAGGGTTTAGGGTTTAATCAATCACTTCGACAAGGTCTCCTGCGCAAGCGGGGGACCTTCGTTTTTGTAGAAAATTCGCAACAGTTTGTTGCTCAGTGTCAAACGCCTGGTCCCTTTATCATTTCCTTAACAGGATTTTTACGCCGTAGATGCCCTCAGGCACAAATAATGTTTATTGATAGGGGGAGAGAAGAAACTACAAAAAGAAACATATGAAAAGTAGACTGCGTTACTTACCGCTGCTGCTGATTAGTGGAGTATTGCTGGTAACAGCCTGCTCAAAAGAGGAAAGCTTTGAAGGGGGGAAAGATCACGGCCAGTTGCGAATACGGGAATACCCGTTGGGATTACCTGGTGATTCGGGAACGGTGGGCACTATAACCATCGCCGAAAACGCCGACAGCTCTTTCAACATATTGGTAACCATCAACAACTCCGTGCAGGACACCGTGCATATTTTGCATCTGCACAACGGCACCATGGAGAACCCGGGACCTATTGCCTACGACTTAGCCAGCGTAAAGGGCACCGGGGATGTTGTTCAAAGCGTTACCACGAATATAACCGAGATCATATTCCCGGACAACACACAACGAAAAGTGACCTGGGATGATATCATAAACTTCACAGGGTATGTAGATGTGCATTACAGCGCATTACAACCCAATGTGCTGGTAGCACAGGGGAAAATTGGAAATTGATTTAAATAGGTAAGTTAAGGGGTATTATCATCACAAAAAGGCCTCCGCGGTGCGGAGGCCTTTTTGTGATGATGAAGTAGGATGTATGAAGTACGAGGTAGGATGATTCCTGTATTTTCCTACTTCTTACTTCCTACTTCCTATTTCATTTATGCCATTTTTTTCTTCAGATTGCTATCTATCGCATCCAGGAATTCTTCAGTGTACAGGTAATGTTTACCATGTTCCACTTTATTTCCATGAATACAAACCGCCAGATCTTTAGTCATTTTTCCACTTTCAACTGTTTCTATACAAGTAGATTCTAATGTATTGGCAAAATCGATCAGTTCCTGGTTACCATCCAGCTTGCCCCGGAAGGCCAAACCGCGGGTCCACGCAAAGATGGAAGCAATGGGGTTGGTGCTGGTAGGTTTGCCGGCCTGGTGATCGCGAAAGTGGCGTGTAACGGTGCCGTGTGCTGCTTCTGCCTCCATGGTCTTGCCATCGGGCGTAACCAGTACAGAGGTCATTAAACCAAGTGAACCAAAGCCTTGTGCCACCGAATCGCTTTGTACATCGCCATCGTAGTTCTTACAGGCCCAAACGAAATTACCATTCCATTTCAGTGCGCTGGCCACCATATCGTCTATCAGGCGATGTTCGTATACGATACCAGCCTGCTGGAAAGATTGTTTAAATTCGTTTTCGTAGATCTCGGCGAAAATATCTTTGAAACGGCCATCGTACTTTTTAAGGATGGTGTTTTTGGTACTTAAATAAAGCGGCCATTTTTTACTCAGGGCCATGTTAAAACAGCTACGGGCAAAACCTTTGATGCTTTCATCGGTATTGTACATGGTCAACGCCACGCCGTCACCTTTAAAATTGAAAACTTCAAACGTTTGCGGTTCGCCACCATCTTCAGGGGTGAAAGTCATGGTGAGTTTGCCTTTTCCTTTGATCACAGTGTCTGATGCGCGGTACTGATCACCAAAAGCATGGCGGCCTACGATGATAGGTGCAGTCCAGTTGGAAACCAGCCGGGGAATATTCTGTATTACGATGGGCTCGCGGAATACGGTACCGTCCAGGATGTTGCGGATGGTGCCATTGGGGCTTTTCCACATCTGTTTCAGGTTGAATTCTTTCACCCTGGCCTCATCGGGTGTAATGGTGGCGCATTTGATACCCACGCCATATTGTTTAATGGCATTGGCAGCATCGATGGTAACCTGGTCGTTGGTCTGGTCGCGGTATTCGACGCCCAGGTCATAGTATTTGATATCGAGTTCCAGGTAGGGAAGGATCAGCTTATCCTTGATAAATTTCCAGATAATGCGTGTCATTTCATCGCCATCCAGTTCAACGACAGGATTCTGTACTTTGATTTTTTTTGCCATGGTTGCGTGGTTTTTAGCCTTCAAAATTGGCTGCAAACC
>Ga0065721_10048873_pt1 | contig 66603 bp, 63 predicted proteins | sample Mesricmetagenome_FD_59108 | JGI IMG/M metagenome (GOLD analysis project Ga0065721, IMG submission 59108) | Mesophilic microbial community from rice straw/compost enrichment Sample: eDNA_1 v2 (version 2) | ecosystem: Engineered > Solid waste > Grass > Composting > Bioreactor | place: USA: Davis... | reverse complement strand
GAAAAAGAGGGTTGGTCTGCACTACAGCGTGTTTTGAAAATCCGCCTCCACACTATCAACGACTTACGATCCAAAAGATCCTAAAATTCGTCACTTTCGCAGTCGAATAGCGGAAGTCGGGTTAAAGGGAACTTCCCGAATCAACAAATTCAAAGTAGGCAGATTGCCTATTTGGAAATGTGTCAAGCAGCAGGAGATTCCATCATGAATGCAGAAACCGCTTTGATCACCGGTGCTGGAAGTGGAATCGGACTGGCACTCGCCCATGAGTTCGCGAAAAACGGACATTCTTTGATTTTAACCTCCCGTGTGGAAGAGGAGCTTCGGCCAATCGCGAAGGAAATTACATCGAAATTCGATATCAAGGTGGGAATCATAGGAGCCGATCTGGAAGATCCTGCCGCTCCCCAGAAAATCTTCGATGCCATTCAAGCCGATGGCGCTCAAGTGGACATCCTCGTCAACAATGCCGGCTTGGGATTCCGAGGAAAGTTTTGGGAAATTCCGATCGAAAGAGAGCTTTCAATTCTGCAGGTCAACATCGAAGCGGTCATCCGTTTGACCCATTTATTTCTCCCCGGAATGATCAGACGAAATCGCGGCCGTCTTCTGACAACTGCTTCAATTGCAGGATTCGAACCCGGGCCGCTGCTTGCGGTTTATCATGCAAGCAAGGCTTTCGTGCTCTCATTCAGTGAAGCTCTTGCGACAGAGCTTGAGGAAACGGACATAACCGTCACGGCACTCTGTCCGGGACCAACCGATACGGACTTCTTTCCAAAAGCAGACATGGTGCAGACGAATGCATTTCAACAGGCGCACGTGATGCCACCGCAGGAGGTGGCTGAAATCGGTTACAAAGCAATGATGCGTGGTGACAGGACGGTTGTGGCCGGTGCCTCGAACAAAGCGTTGGTGTTCGCACGACGTTTCATGACCGAAGGCGGCCAGGCACGAATGAACAAAAAATTCTACGAGGACGCCGATCCTTCAAAGCGCAAACGCCGTCGCGGAGACATCGAGCAAAAGGCCGAGCGTGAGCGCGAAGAGAAGCAGCTTTCCGAGTAAAGCAAACAGCTCGCGTCTGAATCGGGCATCGTCCACATTCAAAATGAATGTCGGACCCAAACTCTGAATTGCAGACGCCAGTGCGTGGTCGCCGTCCGCGATACAGCGGAAAATATCCGCGCCGTTTCGAAGAAAAGTATAAAGAGCGCAATGCTCAGTTATATCCGGAAACGTTCGCGAAGGTTGTCGCCTCCGGCAAAACTCCAGCCGGAACGCATCGTCCCCTCATGGTGAAGGAGATTCTTGAAGTTCTGGATTTGAAACCAGGAGACACGGTTGCCGATTGCACGCTTGGCTATGGCGGGCATGCAGCTGAGATGCTCCCAGCCATTCAGCCGGAAGGACGATTACTTGGGCTGGATGTGGATCCAATCGAAATGCCGAGAACGGAGCAACGGCTGCGACAGCTCGGTTTCGGTCCAGAAATTTTCACAGCGCATCGCAGCAACTACGCCGGCTTGCCCCAGGTATTGCACCCCGCCGGGCTGAGCGGCGTGGATGCGTTACTGGCGGATCTTGGGGTTTCTTCCATGCAGATTGATGACCCCACTCGCGGATTTTCAGTCAAATTTGAAGGTCCTCTGGACATGCGAATGAACCCCCAACGTGGTCAACCTGCTTCTGTTTTTCTCAGTAGAATGAATGCTGCCACGCTATCTGATCTGTTGGTTGAAAACGCGGATGAACCGAGATCGAAAGAGATTGCTTCAGTGATCGCAGGAAAACTTTTCGACACGACCACGGCGTTGGCGAATCAAATTCGCGCCGCTTTGGGAGACGTGGGACGGGATGAGCAGGACCAGGCGATCCGCCGCGTGTTCCAGGCGATTCGAATCGCCGTGAACGACGAATTTTCCGCATTGGATACGTTTCTGAGAAATCTTCCGTCCTGTCTCAAACCCGGCGGACGCGCTGCGGTTCTCACGTTCCACTCGGGCGAAGATAGGCGCGTAAAAAAAGCGTTCCAGGCAGGTCATCGGGCCGGCATTTATTCGGATATATCGGAGGAGGTTCTTCGTCCGACCGCAGAGGAACGCCGTTCCAATCCGCGATCATTGCCTGCGAAACTTCGCTGGGCGAAACGGGCTTAGGCCGCGGATGTTCTGACAACATCAGGAAGTTCCGCCCATTCCGGCGCCGGGGCGCTGAATTCAACGCGTTTGGATGTCAGTGGATGAGTGAATCGCACCCGCCAGGAATGCAGACACAAAGGCGCATCCTCCGGTCGAAGTGTTTGCGTGGCGCCAAACGTTTTCCCGGGCAGATACATGGCATCGCCGCATACTGGAAATCCCAGGTGCCAAAGATGAACGCGGATCTGATTCGTTCTGCCTGTAAGCGGACGCGCCTCCAGCAAAGCGGTTCCGTCAGAGTCTCGTTTGAGCACACGAAATTCGGTCCGTGACGGCAGCCCGGCTTCGAAATCGATCGTTCGAGTTCCCACTTCGCCGGGTTCCGCGCTAACCGGAGCATCACAGCTGAAAGCGTCTGTGTTCGGCTGGCCTTGAGTTTTCACGAGGTAGTATTTTTCAACCTGGCCGCGCGAAAATTGCGGTTGCAGCAACGCTGCGAAATGGCGTGTTCGTGTCAGCAGCACCACTCCGGTTGTATTGGCATCCAGCCGGTGTGCCTGCTTCGGTTTTTCCGGTTGGAAAACCTGATTCAGGATGTATTGCAGCGTGTTTCGATTGAATCTTCCTCCGGCATGCATTGGCAGCGGAGCCGGTTTGTTCAGGACGATGATTGCCTCATCTTCGTGAAGAACCTGAATGTTCCCGTTCACAGGCGGTTCCACGACATTTGGGAACTTGTGAAGAAAGCGCTCGCCGGCCCGAACCGTGCGTTCCGCGGCGCAGATATTGTGGGCGTGATCCAATACAAGACCACGCCGGCATTCCGATTCCCAATCTTCGCGTGAAATGTGTCGAACCACCCGGCAAAGCGTCTCAAGCAGAGTGGCGCCATCGCATTCCTCCGGCACATTGATCGGACGATAATTGTCGTAGGGCACCGAGCCGGGAAGCGGATTGATGACGCTCTGGATGGCTGCGTGCCGCTTTTCGAGCAGCTCGGCCAGCGCTTGTTCGGGCGTTTTGAAACAGTGCGGACAGGACTTGCCGGCTACGTAACGTTCATCCTCCTGTTCCGCCCTGGTCAATGGCGTGAGGCAGACGAAGCATTGATTCGATTCTGTCTCACGCAACGCGGGATCAACACCGACGCGCTGATCGAAGACGAAACATTCGCCGTCGTAATGTGCGCCGCCGCATTCCTCGAAATATTTCAGAATGCCGCCTTCGAGCTGGAAAATATTTTTGAAACCCTCGCGTTCCATGAACGGCCCGGCCTTCTCGCATCGAATGCCGCCCGTGCAAAACATGACGATTGGCTGCTGTTTCATCTCCGGCGGCAGTTTCCGGACTGCTGCGGGAAAATCGCGGAAGTGCTTAACGCCGATCGGCAGCGCGTTCTTGAATGTGCCGAGCTTCACTTCGTAATCATTGCGTGTGTCGAGCAGCGTGATCGGTTTGCCTTCGTCGAGCCATTCCTTGAGTTTCTTTGGCGGAAGTTTCGGCGAAGTCTGTTTCCCCGGCGCAATGCCTTCCACGCCGAACGCGATGATCTCCTTTTTCAATCGCACGAGCATGCGGTTGAACGGCTGATGATCGCTTTCGCTGACTTTGACTTCCAGATTTTCAAGTCCGTGAATGGATCGAAGTTCGGCAAGCAGCAGCTCGATTTTTTCCGGGGTTCCTGCGACGAAAAGGTTGATCCCTTCCGGGCTGAGCAAAATTGTGCCGCGCAGGCTCCATGATTTGCAAAGACTGAGCAGACGTCCCCGCAGCGGGCCGATGTCGGCCAGTGGCGCAAACTTGTATGCGGCGATGTTGATAAACTTCGGCATGGAGCGGGCAAATTAGCTGCAAAACAGGGCGCTGCCAACCGTGCTTTCTTCGTATGTGCAGGGTGGGTTATCCAACTGACATTCGTTCGTGCGCTAAACAGTTTTTGCGAACGTTCGCCTTTGGCGCCGACCGTTCAGGAACGTTTTGCGAAACATGAATTCAACTCTGCCAGCGCCTCATCCACTGCCGTTTGAATTCGTCGCGGCCCGTCTCCGCCGAGTCGCCGGTCCAAATCTTCCAGGCGACGGACCAGATCCAATACGTCCTTTCTGCTGTAGGGCCCACCGGCCGTGTCGCAGAAATGCGTCCGACACCCGAAGGGACGATCGGAGTAAATCAGGCACCTGCCTGTTTCCGTTTTCAACAGCGGACAATTTTCTTCGTCGGCTTCAAGCAGTTCCCGGCGTCCCGTGGCCCGAAGGGCCTTTGCGGCCAGAAGAGCTTCGCCTTTCGTCAGCTGCGGTGTTCTTCCTGTGATGTGGAACTGGCAGCACTCGGTTTGTCCGATGCAATTGCGCTGGATCGGGCGCGCAGCCAATGTTTTGTAAATTTCACGAACTTCGATGAGAGCGTTCTCGAGTTCCTCCTGTTTCATGGGGCAATGTGCTTTTTCCAAACTGCCGTGAAATGAGCTTCAAAAACTCCTTTGTGGCCCGCGAGGGAGGACGTTGCCTCGGCCAGATTGCAGCGATCTTTCGAGTCGGTCGCGGATTCTGGAGCGACCGGTATTCGGGAGAGCCGGAATGATCGCGGTGAACCGCCATCGCGGGAATCAATGAAATTCCCAGCCCCGCTCGGACGAGTGACTGGATGGTTTCAAGTTGTGCGCTTCGGAAACTTATTGGCGCACGCAAATCAGAGCGTTCGCAAAAGCTGAGAACCTGATCGCCAAGACAGTGTCCTTCCTTCATTACGATCAACCGCTCGTTCTGAAGATCTTCGATCCGGATTCCGCGCTTTTTGGCAAGAGGATGTCCTGCAGGTAACGCCACCAACAGTTCCTCGGAGAACAAATCCTGGACGTGAAGTTGCGATCCGGGAAACGGCGGGCTGGCCAGCGCGAAATCGACTTCGCAACTTAAAACCTGTTTCAGCAGTCGCGCGGTGGTGTCCTCCTGCACGATCACTTCGACGCCCGGAAATTTCTCCACAAATTCCGCCATGACACCCGGCAGCAGATATGGAGCGATTGTAGGCAGCACTCCAACGGCGAGGGTTCCGCGCAGCAGTTCCTTGGCGTCCGATGCCTCGCGTTTCGCCGCATCCACCTCTTCCAGGATTTTGACCGCGCGGCGGAGAAAGATTTCCCCGTGCGAAGTCAGCTTTACCTGGCGCTTCATACGATCAAAAAGCCGTTCTCCCAATTCGGCTTCAAGCTTCTGAATCTGCTGGCTCAGGGATGGCTGGGAAACATGGCATTGTTCCGCGGCGCGGGAGAAGTTTCCTGTTCGCGCCACGGCAACCACGTATCGGAGTTGATGCATTTCCATATCAGGGATGCATCCCGCCGGCCGGGTTCAAGCGCGGGCTGCACGCGGATCATAGATGGCGGCAATCGTCATGACAGACAACTGGTATTTCAACGGGCCGTTGAGACCGCAGCAGCAGAACCGCTGCGTCCGTCAGCGTTTGAATGCTGCTCAATGACTTCGTCGTTGTCCGCTGCGTTCCATGGGACGCGCAGACTGGCGAGGGGAATTGAATCGTGGCGTTTGAGTTCGCAGCCGTTCGCGGCTTGGTTTGGTTGGGTTGTGCCGGTTCCAGGCATTGTTCTGAGATGAATGCCGCTTTTTCATGATTCAACGTACGGAACTCCGATTTGGCGGCAACGGGGAGTTTGAGAACTTCGCTGTGATCCAACGCCGCAACCCGCAGCCAGAACATTCCATTTCGGAAGTCTGTGCTGCGGGTTGGACGCGATTGAGGGAAACATCAACGTTCTGCGACTCGGGCTTCCAGCTCACACGTGCTGAGCGTGCTCTTTTTCGCGACGGGAAGTCCGTGATCTGCGCGTCCGGGGACCGGTGGTGCGAGGAACGTTCGCGAGACCAGCGCCATCGTGAATGGCCTCGTGCGATTCCATGGACACAACGACAACATGCGTGCGAGCAAACAATACCCGAACAGCAGGAGTGCGGATGTTCCAAGCATCGGAATCCAAAAGGTCCACGACATCCCTGAGAGCAGGTAGCCGACGAGACAGACCGTGTAAGCGATCCGAATTTGGACCGGGTAAGGTTTCAGCGACCGATGCTTGACCAGGAACCAGCAGGTTTGCGCGGCTGACAATGCGATCGCCGTGTAAAAACCGGTGGGATGACCCGCGAGGCCGAACGCCAGCGATGTCGCGGTCGCGAGCCAGACCCACCACGTCAGTTCGGAAGGCATCAGAAGCAGTCTCATCGATCACCTCACGACCAGTTCAGCTTTTTCTGCGGCCGTATCGTTCCGCCCGATCAACAGCTTCGACTTCAAAGAAACCGGGTGGGACAGGTTGAAGTAGTTCGGAGAGGTCGCCATCACTGTGCGATGAATCCGCTCGAACTGTTCCGGAGTTCCGTTGCCCTGAATGTGAACGGTGTATTCCAGCTCGTCGTAGCCTGGACTCACCGACGCATCGAGGGCGAAAAATCCGCGAAGGTCGATGTTCCCTTTCGTTTCTATGCGCAGTTCCTCCAGTTGAATTCCCTCGAGAGCACACAAAGCCGTGTAGCCGACGATCATGCATCCGTTGAGCGCGGCAAGGAGATACTCCTGCGGATTGGGAAACGCGTTTTGGCCGCAGAGTTCCAGCGGTTCATCGATGCGAAGTGTGAACGGGCGCCGCACGAATTTTCCGCCGATCTGGAATCCGTCGATGTTGGCATCGGACCGGGTTCCGCCGCGCCAGTGCGACGTGACCTGCCATCGCGTCATTCCTTCCTCGGGATTTTTTGCGACCGCATCGATTGCACTGCGGAGGGCGAGGGTGTCGATGCCGTTGATGTGTTGTGATGTTGTTTTCATGGTGTTTGGTTTCATACGAGGAGGAGGAATGCCGAATTCGTGCCAACGGAATTTGGCCAGTGAAACCGCACGAAAAACGCAGAAAATCGAAGAAAACCGAAAATGCGGGGAGCTTGGTGGACTCGCGGAAGTTCGCGACTCGCGAAATCTCGTGAAGCGAAAACGTGTTACTGCTTGCGCTGAATGCCGAGCGCCTTCATTCGCGAAGTGACGGTCGATGCCGGCAATCCGAGAAGCTGCGCCGCACCGCCCGCGCCGGAGATTTTCCAGTTTGCGGCGATCAGAGCTCGTTCAAGATTTGAGCGTTCGAGCGACTGCAATTCAATCGCACTGAGCACGATGCCTTCGCCATCGGCTGGAGCGCTTCGTGCCATGGATGCGAGACGCGGCGGGGCTTCAGCGGGTAGTGCCCGCTGAAGGTCCAGTCGCGGACCGCGAGCCAGAATGATGGCGCGTTCAATCACGTTCTGCAGTTCGCGGACATTTCCCGGCCAGTTGTAACTCTGAAGACGGCGCACGTCCTCTGGAGACAACGGATCAATTCGCCGGCCCATCCGCCTAGCGAATCGTTCCACAAAAGCGTTGGCGAGGAGGGCGATATCCTGGTCGCGTTCTCGCAGTGGCGGAACGGACACGGGAAAAACATTGAGCCGATAAAACAGATCTTCACGGAACTTTCCGTCCGCGGCCATTTGCTTGAGGTCTCGGTTTGTGGCGGCCACGACACGCACGTTGACCTTCCAGGTGCGGGCGCTTCCGAGTGGTTCGAATTCGCCCTCCTGAAGAACGCGGAGCAGTTTGGCCTGGAGGTCGAGCGGCAACTCGCCGACTTCGTCGAGAAAAATGGTTCCTCCGTCCGCAAGTGCGAAACGCCCGTCGCGCCGCGTTGTTGCACCTGTGAAAGCGCCGCGTTCGTGTCCGAAGAACTCGCTTTCCATGAGAGTTCCCGGAATGGCCGCGCAGTTCACTCGGACCAAAGGTTTGTCCTTGCGCGGGCTTGCATCGTGAATTGATCGCGCAATCAGCTCCTTGCCCGTTCCGGTTTCGCCTGTGATCAACACCGTTGCATCCGTGGCAGCGACGCGTTTGACCGATTCGAAAAGCTCCTTCATCACCGCGCTGTGGCCGATCATGTCGCCCATGCCCGCTGCGTCGCGAACGCTGTCGCGCAGATATTCGGTTTCGGCGGTCAGGAGTTCGATGCGTCTTTCCGCGGCCAATCGTTCATCGATGTTTCGGAGAATGACGGTGAAACAAACCCGTCCGCGATGATGGAAGCGCGACAGTGTTGCTTCGGCGGGAAAGGTGGACCTGTCCCAACGCTGTGCGATCAGGCTTTGGGGAATCCAAAGCTGACTGGGAGCGTTGCTGCGCGAATCCAGTTCCCGCACGAATTTGTTGAGTTGCGCGGCGCTTTCAGTGGTCAGGAAGTTTCGAAGGTTTTCGCCAAGCAAATCTTCTGCGTGACAGCCGAAGAGACGTTCTGCAGCCGGATTCACACGCGTTATTTCGCCACGCTCAGTTAGAACCAGCACGGCATCCATCGCGCTGTTGAGCAATCCGCTGAGTTCTTCTTCCCGGGCGCGAACCTCCGCCTCCTGTCGCAGCCGGCGCTGTTCCGCTGCGGCGCGCGCGGCGAAGATTTCGAACAGCGAAATTGACCGTGTATTGGCCGGCATCGGTTTGTTGTCGAGCACGGACAAATGGCCCATGACTTCTCCGGAGAGATCCAGCAGCGGGACACCGAGGTAGCTCACGGCATTCCATGCGACGAGCTCGGGTTCGTGGGGATAGAGTTCGATGATGCGCTCGGGGATGTGAACCAGCTTTCGAGATTCAACGACCGGCTCGCACGCAGTTCCCGCGATGGCGTATTCGTATTCCGGGATGAATTGTCCGTTCATCCAGAACGCGAGCGCGCGAAGACGTTTGGTTTCGGGCAAGTATTCCGTCACCCACGCGCCGGCAGTTCCCATCGCAAAGGAGAGGTTTCGGACAAGGGCGCGGAAGAATTCCGTTCCTGTTTCCGCGACGGTGCCATCGACAATCAGCCGCAAGGCGGCTTCATCGCTCAACTGTGTTGTCTGCCCGTTCATTTTTTCAAGTCGTCACGGCCGCCCACGCCAGGATGGCGGGGCGAGTGGTGTCGGGATGCGGCTTATTTGGCCCGTTTTGACGGAATGTTCCAGTTCTTTTTCGGGATGGCTTTGAGGGTTTTTCAGCCTCAGGAAGAATTCCGGTTCATTGCGGGGTTTTCCGGGGCTCGCTTCGAACGGGCCCCCGCTCTACATTGGCCCGGCGTGAATCGCATCGAATGAAACTCAAACAGGGTCAGGTCTGGAAGACAGCGGGCGTTTATCTGCGCGTGGTGCGCGTGGAACGGCTTGCGGTCGATTACAAGGAAATGCCAAGTCCCAATGGCCGCAAGGGAACGCATCTTCACGCCACCAAAAAGGAATTCTGCCGGATGCTCAAAGGCGCAACGCTGCTGACGGAGCAGGAAATCTTTCTTGAACCACGCAAGGGTTGAGCAACTCGGCTTGGTCCTCCTTTCGTTTGCTCTGGATCGATCCAGTGTGGTTATATTTGCCGGGTGAATCTCCACGAGACATTTGACGGCATGCTGCGCGGTTCGACGCCGTTCCTCGCGCTGGCGCCGATGCAGGACGTCACCGATCTGCCTTTCTGGGGGCTGATGGCGGCCTATGGTGGTCCGGATGTCTATTGGACGGAATATTTTCGAGTTCACCCGACTTCTTCGATCGAGAAGTACATCCTGCGATCGATCACGGAAAATCCGACGGGAAAACCGGCGGTGGCACAAATGATCGGCAACGACATTCCATCGCTGGTGCGGACGGCGAAGGAATTGCAACAGTACCCAATCGTCGCCGTCGATCTGAACCTGGGTTGTCCGGCGCCGATCGTTTACAAGAAGTGCGCGGGCGGGGGACTGCTTCGCGAGCCGGAACGTGTGGATGCCATTCTCGGCGCGCTGCGCGATGCAGTGAAGGTGAAGTTCACCGTGAAAACGCGGATCGGATTCAACTCGCCGGCGATTTTCGATCAGCTGCTTCCCATCTTCAGGAAACACAGTCTGGACCTGCTTACCGTTCACGGCCGAACCGTGGCTGAAGGATATCGAAGCGAGGTTCATTACGATTTCATTGCGCGGGCTGTGGCGGAAATGAACTGTCCGGTGATGGCCAATGGGAATATTTATTCCGCGGACAAGGCGGCGGATGTTTTGCAAATGACCGGTGCGCGCGGGTTGATGATTGGCCGCGGCGCAATTCGGAATCCGTGGCTGTTCAGTCAGGTGCGTCAGCGTCTGGCGGGGAAACCGATCACGCTGCCAACCGGACGTGACGTGCTCGGCTATGTCCAGGCCTTGTATGACGCGGTGTGCAATCCGGAAGTGGCCGAGTTCCAGCAGGTGGAACGAATGAAGCGTTACATGAATTTCCTCGGACTCGGAGTCGAAGCAACCGGAGCGTTTCTGCATCAAATTCGTCGAGTGACGACGAAAGCTGATTTTTTCCGGGTGTGCGGGGAATTTCTCGATCATCCTGAGCCGATGCCTCTGGAACCATTCACGCTGGAATTGAAACAGACCGACGTCATGGCCGGCGCGCAGCTTTGAAGGCGGGAACAGGGAGAAGAATTCAACGCAAAGACGCGGAGTCGCAACGGATCGCAAAGAACTTCAATTTCTTTTCACTCCAACCCGCGCCTTCGCTCCTTTGCGCCTTGCGATAAATCAGTCCCATTCACCCGTATCGATACGGCTTTTCCATCGCGAACGTGTTCGGCAGATGCCGGACTTCCCGGACTTCGCCGTCGTGAAGCAGAACTTCCACAATGTCGAAACGGATTTTGATCTCCGGATTGTTCAACAGACGAAGATAGTCGAGCGCGGTCTGTGTCAGCAGCCGGCGTTTCCGCGTGTCCACGGCGGCGGCAGGACGAACCCACGCTTCCGATGAACGGGTTTTGACTTCAACGAATACGAGGCAATCCGCATCGCGACAGATGAGATCGATTTCGCCGCGGTCGGAACGAAAGTTGGCGGTGAGAAATTTCAGGCCGAGCTGTTTGAGGTGGCGTTTTGCGGCGCGTTCGCCGAGTTCGCCATGAATCAGGTGAAGCGGTTTTTCAACGCGAACCAGCTTCGCTTTCAATCTTTCCCAAAACCCCATGTCTCCCTTTCCCTTTTTACAGGCTTACCCGGCTGCTGCGGTCGGACGAGTGTCTTCGAACAAATCCAGTTCCTTCACCACGGGTCTGAAAGGCGCAAAGCTGCGCCGATGGATCGGGCAGGGTCCGAGTTTTTCTATCGCTGCGTAGTGCTTCGGAGTGGCGTAACCCTTGTGCTCCGCAAATCCGTAACCGGGATACAGACGATCGAATTCCTGCATCTGCCGGTCACGGGTCACCTTGGCGAGAACACTCGCCGCGGCGATCGAATAGCTTTTCGCGTCGCCCTGGACCAGCGCGGTCTGCGGATAGGGCAGCCATTTGATTTTAAGGCCGTCCACGAGCACGTGCTCCGGTCGTGGCTGAAGTTGATCCAGCGCAAGATTCATCGCGCGCCACGCGGCCTGGCGGATGTTGATCTGATCGATCATCAGCACATCGACGGTCGCGATGGCGTAACGCACTTTCGGATGCGTGGTAAGAATGTTGAAGAACTTTTCGCGCTGTTCCTCGGTGATCTGCTTGGAATCGTTGAGTCCGCGCAGTTTCGAACAAAGCCCGGTTTCGAGCCAGCCGGCGGGAAAAACAACGGCCGCTGCAACGACAGGTCCGGCGAGAGGACCGCATCCGGCTTCGTCAACGCCGGCAACGAGCTGCGTGCCCTGTTGCCAAAGCTCGCGTTCGTGTGACAGACGATTCCAGAATTTTGCGCCCATGCGTGACTCTGTCTTACGATGCGGGCGGCGATGAAGTGAGGCAACGAAAACCTGTTCACAATTGAAAATTCCAAGTTTCAGATTCCAAGTTCCAGGAAACTTTCAAGATTCCAATCTTCAAAAGTCAGTCTCCGGCATCAGGCAGCAATTGAAGTTTGGGACTTGAAGCTTCCTTGGAGTTTGGAATTTGAAGCCTGGAACTTCACGTAAGTGCTTTCCCCGCCGCGTTTCCTCGTTAAGTTTTTGCACATGAAAACGGACGCTTTGCATATCGGCATGAACGTGCGCCATCCGCAATATGGGGTTGGCGTGGTCAAATCGATTTCTGAGACGACGGCGGAAATTCAATTCACAGACGGACGCCGAACCATCGCGCCGGAGGCTGCAGGGGTGACTCCCGCCGAACCGCAGGCAAATGTCACGGAGCTGAACGTTCCCCTGAAGCAGATCATCGAGCAGACCCTGGATGCGACGCTGGGAAAACTTGGACTGGAGAAGCCCGATGCCGAAGTTCAAAAGCTTGGCATTCGCTGGCATGGAGGAAAGCTGGTGCTTCACCCGGCAGATCCCACGCTCCAGACCAAGGAAGTTCCGTTGGAAACTTTCTTTCACAAGATCGTCGGCATGCGAAACCAGTTGCGCGTCCTTGAACAGAAGATCAATGCGCACGACAAGCTTTCAGACGGTGAGAAGGTCGAGATGCAGCAATACATCACGCGCTGTTATGGATCGATGACGACGTTCAACGTCCTGTTCAAGGAAAAGGAAGATCAGTTTTGAATTGAGGTAAACAGCCCCTCGCAAAAATCAACGGACGAACCGAAGCGTCAGAGCGGAAGCTGTCCCTCGTTGTCGTTGTCGCGATTTCTTGAGCGGCGACGGCGTTTGATTTGAACGCCCTGACAGGAGAGTTTGAGGGTTTTGAGATGGCGGAGGCAGATGCCGTGCGACAGCGCGCCAATCTCGCCTGCGGGAGGGTCGGGCTGACACCAGGCGCAGACGGCGATGGGCAGGGAGAAATCCAGCTGTGCGCCGCGCATGGGAGCTTTATCCGTCGATGCATGGCGTTCGTCAATGACGTTTCTTGAAAGTGCGATCGAAGTGAAAGGCGGGGACGGAGTGGAAGAGATGGTGCGCGCTGCAGGTTTCGAACCTGCGACCCCTACCGTGTGAAGGTAATGCTCTACCACTGAGCTAAGCGCGCAACCGCAGGAAAAGTAGGTGCGTTCAGAACACCGGGCAAGAAATTTTCAGGCATCAAGGTCCCTTGGGCACATTGGTCTTAACCACGGGTGCACAAGATCAACACGGATTAGGACCGGTGTTTGGAATACTGAAGCCGAGCGGGAGAATTGGGAGACTGCTGTAGAATTGGGTCGGCTGATCCTTTATTCGTGTTTATACCTGTCCATCCGTGGTTTTTAAGTTCGTCCTCCTTCCAGGTTTTGAAATGCAGTTGCGCGCCGAAATCGTTTTGCAAATCTGATCGCACGTTTTCAGCCAGACATGCGTGAGATTGCAGCTCCATTCACAATTGCGTTGATCGTGGTGACGAGCCTCGTGTCGATCCGGGGTTTCCGTTATCCCGAATTCTGCCAGCGGCATCTGTTTTCCGTCTGGGATATTCTCGTTCGGAAGGAATGGCGCCGAATGATTACGTCCGCCTTTCTGCACGCGGACTGGCCGCATCTGCTGTTGAACATGGTCAGCCTTTACCTGTTCGGGTCGCAGATCGAATCGCATTACGGTGCGGCCTTTCTGCTGGGAATTTACTTTGCCGCGGTGATTGGCGGCAGTCTGCTGTCGCTTTGGATGCATCGGAATCACGAATATTACGCCTACGGTGCGTCTGGCGGCGTTTGCGGGGTTATCTTCAGTTTCATTTTTCTTTTTCCAGGCAGCAGCATTTCGATGTTCATGCTGCCGTTCTGGATTCCCGGCTGGCTCTACGCGATCCTCTATCTCGCCGGATCGATTTACGCGATGAAGTCGCAGCTGGGAAACATCGGGCACGATGCGCATGTTGGCGGCGCCGTGATTGGAATGTGGACAGCCGCGGCGTTGGAACCTGCGATGGTTCGGGCAAATCTTACATTGTTCCTTGCGGTTTCGGGAATTGCCGGCCTGCTGTTCCTGTATCTGGTGAAGAATCCGACATTTCTTTCACTCAAGTCTTTTGTGCCCCGCACGCGCAGCAGGCCAGAACGAAAGTCAGCGAGCCACCGTGCTGAATCTGCGGAAATTGACGCTTTGTTGGAGAAAATTTCCGAGAAAGGCATTCACAGCCTCACACCGGCTGAGCAGGCGCGACTGAATGAAGTGTCATCGAAATACCGTCGGCGTGCGGAATCCGAGAAGCCCAAATCGGATCTGATTATCTGACCAGCGGACGGTCAGCGTTTCGCCATCTTGTTTCGGGCGCGTTCCAGGATCGCGCGTTCGCGTTCCGTGAGGCTCTGGATGCCGTGCTCGGAGATTTTGTCGAGGATGGGATCAACTTCTTTGCTGATGAATTCTTCCTCGGGAACATCGATTGTCGGAGCGCTTTTCGAGACGGTCCATGCTGGAACCTTGATTGCAGCTTTGGCCATTTGCCGGTGACGTTCCCGTCTGCGGAAGGGGTTCAGTCGAGAGAGAGCGGAAAACCATCGTTCCCACGGGAGCGGAACATAATCTCGCTGCCAGCCGAGTTTTATCCACGCAATACCCATCAGCAGACCGCCGAGATGCGACGCGTGCGCGACGTTTCCGGACGGAAATGCGACGCCCAGCAAGGCCAGGCCGAGGCTGATCCAGAGCAGCGTTCTTCCCGTCATGGGAACGGGGAAGAAATAGAGAAACATCAGAAACCGGTTCGACCAGTTCATCATTGCGAACGTGGCGATCAACCCGGACAAGCCGGCTGAAGCACCCACCACCGCGTAGCCGTAAATGCCCGGCATCACAGCCGCAAATGCCATTTGCAGGAGGCCGCCCGCAATACCGCAGATCAGGTAAAGCTGAACGAATCGGCTCGTGCCGAACATCGATTCCATCGGCCGGCCAATGAAATAAAGTCCAATGGAGTTGAAGATGATGTGCATCCAGCCGCCATGCAGGAATTGAAAGGTCAACAGCTGCCAGATGAATCCGTGGCTGAGACCATTGAGGCTCAGGCTCAGGTAACGGTCCCAGAAGGGATGGGGGGCGATGTTTTCCAGCAGGAAAAGAATCCAGTTGATCACCAGCAGCGCTGTCGTCGCCGACCAGCTCAAACCGCCCGGGGACTCCCGCATGTAATATCGATCTGCCAAACCCATCGGATCGAAAGTAGTCGTGCGGATTTACTTTTTCAACGGACTTGTTGCCACCGTTCGGAATGGGGCGATCACGGGCTCCGTTTCCACCAGAACATTTGCTCCAGACCGGTCCGGTTTGGATACGATCGCGGTGTCCAATCCTCCAGAAGCTCGAAGTGCGGGCTGAACCTGCGAATCTGTTCGGCGCGGTCGGTTCCGAATGGCGGACCGTCGGTGTCGGGAATGAAATAATTCACCGCCAGATAGAATCCTCCCGGTTTGAGCCAGCGCAGAACAGCGTCCACGTAGGCATCGCGTTCGGATGGCTGAATCGCGCAAAAGAGCGTGTGTTCGAACAGCCAGTCGAAACGCATGGGCGGTTCATCCTTCAAAAAGTCGGTCTGCTGAAAAATTGCGTTCAAACCCGCGGCAGCAGTCTTTTCCCTCGCCATTCGAATTCCAGTCGGCGCGATGTCAAAACCGTAGGCGTCGAAACCACTGCGAGCCCAGGCCCGCACATCGTGGCCCGTGCCGCAGCCCGGCACCGCCACGGTTCCTTTGGTTAAATCCGGATGCGCGGACAGGAAATCGACGAGTCCCGGCGAAGGTTCGCCTTTTTCCCATCGCATTTCGCCGGTCTGATAGAGGTTTTCCCAGTAATCCTGTGACATGGGGGGAGTGATGAGTGAAACGTGATGCGTGAATGCGTGAGTGGGTGAAGTTCAGGTCGGGTTGTGGCAAGCACTCGTTTGAGGCTCAAAATTGCAAACTCGCGCGAAACATTACGCATCCACTCGTCATTTATCACTCGTCACGCATTCACGTATCACGGATTCCGTTTCACTCCCCAATCTGGCCATCTACGAGATGAACCACCTTGGGCGCGCGGGCGGCGACGTTCGGATCGTGCGTTGCGATGACGAGTGTTGTCTTTCGCTCGCTCACCAGTGTGCAGAGCAGATCCATGATTTCGCTGCCGGTGTGAGAATCGAGATTGCCGGTCGGTTCGTCGGCGAGGATCAGGTCGGGTTCGTTGATCAATGCCCGCGCAATGGCAACGCGTTGACGTTCCCCGCCGGACAGTTCGCTCGGGCGATGTTCCATTCGTTCTTTCAGGCCGACGCGAGCGAGTAACTCCCGGCCGCGGCGCGCAGCTTCGGAGGCTGGGATTCGAGCCAGGCGGGCTGGAAGACAGACATTTTCCAAGGCATCGAGTTCGGGCAACAGGTGAAACGCCTGAAAAACAAAGCCCACATGTTTTTGCCGGAGTTGCGCGAGCTGCGCGGGTGAACAGCGGGCAAGGTTTTGTTGCCCAAACCAGATTTCTCCCGAATCCGGCGTGTCGAGTCCTCCCAGCAAATGAAGCAGCGTGCTTTTTCCAGCGCCAGACGCTCCACGCAACGCGACGAATTCACCGCGTCCGACACTGATGCTCAATTCGCGGAGAACTTTCAGTGACCGACGACCCATTGCGTAGGTTTTGCTGATGGACAACGCAGAGACAAGCGGTTTGCCCGTTTGATCCGATGACTGCGGAAACGTGGCGTCATTCATAGCGCAGCGCCTCCACGGGGTTCAAACGACTCGCATGCCACGCTGGAAATGCCGCCGCGGCCAGGCAGATTAAAAGCGATCCACCGCAGATGATGGCGATGTCGCCGGGAACAATCTTCGCCGGCAGCTGCGTGAAGCCGTAAATGTCGGCAGGGAACAGCTCCATGCCGGTCAATTTGCGCATCAACAGCAGGAAACCGTTGCGATAGGTCAGTAGAAGCAACCCGCCAATGGTGCCCGTAATAATTCCGAAAACGCTCACGATCAAACTTTGTCCCATGAACACCCACATCACCTGGCGATTGGAGGCGCCGATGGCTTTCATCATTCCGATTTCACGGGTTTTCATGACCACAAAGGTGATCGTAGTGCAGGTAATTCCGAACGCGGCCACGATGACAATGAAGAACAGGATGTAGAGCATCACGTTTTTCTCAACCAGCACGGCCGAGAGCAATGAGCTGTCCTGAAGCCACGTGAACACCGTGTAACGCGGATCGATTTCGCGCATCAATTGATCCTGCACGGCAAAGGCGCTCATCGGATCGTAGAGCATCACGTTCAGGCCGTGAACGCTGTCGCGCAGGTCATACATTTCCTGTGCGTTCTCCAGGGAAACGATGACCATGTTCAGATTGTATTCTTCAAAGCCGACATCGAAAATTCCGCGCACCTCGTATTCATCGGACAAGCTGATCTCTTCCTCGCCTTTCGCCTGGCTCTCCTTCATCTCCTCGATGTGTTTCGGAGAATAGATGTCCACACGATCGCCAATCCGCAGGTTCAATTTTGCGGCAAGGGCGGTTCCCACGAGGATGCTCCGGCCGTTGAGATCGAATTCTCCTTCAATCACATTCGATGAAAGCGCGCTGAATTGACCTTCGGAATCCATGTCGAACCCGCGAATGTTCGGGGCCCAACGCGCGGTCTGGCCACTGGGAAGCGGGTGTTCCATGAGCACGGGTCCGAGAACCATCGGCGCGACTCCTTTCACATGCGCATTGTTCTGGATCGTTTGCATCAACGAACGGTAGTCGGTGAGCGTTGAATCCTGCCGGAATACACGAATGTGGGGATTGAGCCGGAGAATGATGTCCCGAAGTTCCTGGCCGAAGCCGGTCATCACGCTGATCACAATGATCAGTACGGCAACCCCGAGCGCGACGCCGAGGACGGAAATCAGGGTGATTACCGAAACGAACGTTCGCTTGGGCCGCAGATACCGCAACGCAAGCAGCAGTTCGAACGGCAATCCAGACATGGGCGGGAAACTAGACGGCGGGTATTTCAGTGTCAATGAAGGGTAAACCGTCGAGATGGGATTGATCCGTCGAGGAACGCCTGTATTTCACGTCGCCATGTCTCGCCAATAACCGCTTTGCCAGTGCCGGGTTTGAACGCTCGAATCGCGTTTCCGGATTAGAAAAACTGTCAAGATGCCCCTTGGTGGTTACCGTGAATAATTTTATGAAATGAACTGTTGCGCAGTTGTTTTATTTACGCCAAAACTATAAAAATTTTTGCTCGGTTTTCTGAGCCAGACGAATAATTCGATCAATGACGATGAGCAGCAATATCGCGGGCCATAACAACGACCAGCCGGTTATACTCGGGCCGCCGCAAAAACAGGGTCTTTACGATCCACAGTTTGAGCATGACGCCTGCGGCGTCGGCTTCATCGTTCACATCAAGGGCAAGAAGTCCCACCAGATCGTCACTGACGCGCTGCAGATCCTCGTGAACCTTGATCATCGCGGCGCCTGCGGTTGCGAAACGAACACCGGCGACGGCGCTGGCATCTTGATGCAGCTGCCGCATGAGTTTCTCCGGAAGGAAACCGAAAAGCTCGGTTTCAAGTTGCCCGAATTCGGTCAGTACGGCCTGGGCATGTTGTTCATGCCGAAAGATGCTTCCGAGCGCGAAGCAGTGAAGGCTGAGATCGCGAAGATCGTTGGCGAAGAAAGCCAGATGCTGCTGGGCTGGCGAGATATTCCGACTGACAACTCGTCGCTCGGCAACACCGCCAAGGCGTCCGAGCCACACATGATGCAGGTGTTCATCGGACGCAATCCGTCGATCAAGGACGATGCTGCGTTCGAGCGGAAGCTTTACGTGATCCGGAAGGTTGCCGAACAGCGCATTCGCTACGGCAACGGCGCGAAAATCCCGGGCGGGAAATGGTTCTACGTTTCCAGCCTGTCCTCCAGGACAGCCATTTACAAAGGCATGCTCATGCCGGAGCAGGTGGGTAAATATTTCCCTGACCTGCGCAATCCGGACATGGTCACTGCGCTGGCGCTGGTGCACTCGCGCTTTTCGACCAATACCTTCCCGAGCTGGGATCGTTCGCATCCGTATCGCTTCATCGCCCACAACGGCGAAATCAACACGCTCCGCGGCAACATCAACTGGATGCACGCGGCTCAGGCGAACTTCGTCTCCGATCTGTTCGGGCCGGACATCAAGAAGCTGTTGCCGGTGATCAACACCGACGGCAGCGACTCCGCGATGTTCGACAACGCGGTGGAACTCCTAGTGATGGCGGGCCGCGAATTGCCGCACGCGATGATGATGATGATTCCGGAGCCGTGGGAAAACCACGAGACGATGGATCCGGAACGGCGTGCGTTCTACGAATATCATTCGTGCCTGATGGAACCCTGGGACGGCCCGGCATCGGTGGCGTTCACGGATGGTTTCCGAATCGGTGCCTGCCTCGATCGTAACGGGCTGCGTCCGTCGCGTTATTACGTCACGAAAGACGATCTCGTCATCATGGCATCGGAAGCCGGCGTGCTGCCGATCGCTCCGGATCGTGTGGCGACGAAAGGCCGCCTGCAGCCGGGCCGCATGTTCCTCGTGGACACGATCGAAGGCCGCATTGTGGCCGATGAAGAGCTGAAGAAGAAGTACGCGAGCGCGCATCCTTATCGGAAGTGGCTCGACGAACATCACGTCCTGCTTGAAAACCTTCCGGAGCCAAACATCGAAACACAGCCGGAACATCGCAAGATTCTCCAGCGCCAGCAGTGCTTCGGCTACACGTTCGAAGACCTGCGTTTCATCGTCGGTCCGATGGCAAACGACGGCGTTCAGCCGCTCGGTTCCATGGGAACCGACACGCCGCTCGCGGTGCTTTCGAACAAGCCGCAGCTGCTTTACAACTATTTCAAACAGCTGTTCGCGCAGGTGACCAACCCGCCGATCGATCCCATCCGCGAAGAGATCATCACCTCGACGGAAACGATGGTTGGCGCGCGTGGCGGTTTGCTGAAGCCGACGCCTGAAAGCTGTGCGCTCATCAAGCTGGAGCATCCGCTCCTCACGGACGAACAGCTGGAGAAGCTGCGTCATGTGAATCGCCCCGGATTCAAGGCGGCGACCCTGCCGATTCTGTTCAAGGCGGCTGACAAGGCCAAAGGCCTTGAGGCGGCACTGAACGGACTCTTTGCGGCTGCGGACAAAGCCATTGAAGACGGCGCGACGATTCTGATTCTTTCGGATCGCGGCATTTCGCGTGAGATGGCTCCGATTCCGGCGCTGCTTGCTGTCGCCGGTTTGCATCATCATTTGATTCGGGAAGGAACGCGCTCACGCTGCGGTCTGGTTCTGGAGTCCGGAGAGCCGCGCGAAGTTCATCATTTCGCACTCCTGATCGGATACGGCGCCAGCGCGATCAATCCGTATCTGGCCTACGACACCATCGACGACCTGATTGCCGAAGGTCTGCTGGTCAACACCGACCACAAGACTGCGGTGAAAAAATACATCAAGGCCGCGATCAAGGGCGTTGTGAAGACGATGGCCAAGATGGGCATCTCCACGATCCAAAGCTATCGTGGCGCGCAAATCTTTGAAGCAGTCGGCCTCAACAGCGAGGTGGTGGACAAGTATTTCACCTGGACGCCGTCGCGCATTCAGGGTGTCGGCCTGGATGTGATTGCTGAAGAAGCGGTCACTCGTCATCGCCATGCGTTCCCGGATCGCGAAGTGAATGGCGAGCTCGAAGCTGGCGGCCAGTATCAATGGCGCGACAACGGCGAGTATCACCTGTTCAATCCACAGACGATTCACAAGCTGCAGATCGGTTGCCGCCTCGGCAGCTACAAGATCTTCAAGGAATACTCGGAGCTGGTGAACAACCAGTCGAGGAACCTTTGCACGCTGCGTGGTCTGCTCGATTTCAAATGGGCCGAGAATCCCATTCCGCTGGAGGAAGTGGAATCGGTCGATTCCATCGTGAAGCGTTTCAAGACGGGCGCAATGAGCTACGGCTCGATCTCGAAGGAAGCGCACGAAGCGCTGGCGATCGCGATGAACCGCCTCGGCGGCAAGTCGAACACCGGCGAAGGCGGCGAAGATCCGGAACGTTTCACCTGGACCAACGAGAAGGGGGATTCGAAGAATTCCGCGATCAAGCAGGTCGCTTCGGGCCGCTTCGGTGTGACGAGCCATTATCTCGTCAATGCGAAGGAGCTCCAGATCAAGATGGCGCAGGGTGCGAAGCCTGGTGAAGGCGGCGAATTGCCCGGCAAGAAGGTTTATCCGTGGGTCGCCAAGACGCGCGGAACGACTGCGGGCGTTGGACTCATTTCACCTCCGCCGCATCACGACATTTACTCGATCGAAGATCTGGCCGAGTTGATTCATGACCTCAAGAACGCGAACCGCCACGCGCGCATCAGCGTGAAGCTGGTGGCTGAAGTCGGCGTCGGCACCGTTGCGGCCGGTGTGGCGAAGGCGCACGCGGACGTGGTGCTCATCAGCGGTCATGACGGCGGCACGGGTGCTTCTCCGTTGTCATCGATCAAGCACGCGGGCGGACCTTGGGAACTCGGCCTGGCCGAGACGCACCAGACGCTCGTGTTGAACAATCTCCGCAGCCGCATCTATGTCGAAACGGACGGCCAGTTGAAAACCGGCCGCGACGTCGCCGTGGCGGCACTGCTTGGCGCTGAGGAATTCGGTTTCGCAACCGCACCCCTTGTGGTGCTCGGTTGCATCATGATGCGCGTCTGCCATCTGAATACCTGCCCGGTCGGCGTGGCGACGCAGGACCCGCGCCTGCGCGAACGCTTCACCGGCGATCCCGCGCACGTGGTGAACTTCATGCGCTTCATCGCTGAGGAGCTCCGCGAGATCATGGCCAAGCTCGGTTTCCGCACGATCGAAGAAATGATCGGTCGCACGGATCGCTTGAATCCGTCGAAGGCGATCGATCATTGGAAGGCGAAGGGCGTTGACCTGACGCCGATCCTGCATCAGCCGGAGGTTGGGCCGGAGGTCGGACGTTTCCGCCAGATGGACCAGGATCATGGACTCGAGAAATCGCTCGATCTCACGAAGATTCTTGATGCCTGCAAACCGGCGATCGAACGCGGCGAAAAGGTCAAAGCCGAATTCCCGATCATCAACGTGAACCGCGTTGTCGGAACCATCACCGGCAGCGAAGTCACGAAGAAATACGGCGCAACGGGTCTGCCGGAAGATACGATTCAGCTCAAGTTCAACGGCAGCGCAGGCCAGAGCTTCGGTGCGTTCGTTCCGAAGGGGATGACGCTTGAACTCGAAGGCGACGCGAACGATTACTTCGGCAAAGGCCTCAGCGGCGGAAAACTGATTGTGTATCCGCCGAAAGGTTCAACCTTTGTTGCGGAAGACAACATCATCATCGGCAACGTGGCGCTTTACGGCGCGACCGGTGGTGAAATCTACGTGCGCGGCATGGCGGGCGAACGCTTCGGCGTCCGTAACTCCGGCGTGAGCGCAGTGGTCGAAGCTGTCGGCGATCATGGCTGCGAATACATGACGGGCGGACGTGTGGTTGTCCTGGGCAAAACCGGACGCAACTTCGCCGCGGGCATGTCGGGCGGCGTGGCCTACGTGCTCGATGAAGCCGGCGATTTCGCCAGCCATTGCAACATGGAAATGGTTGGGCTCAAGAAGCTCGAGGACGCGGACGAAATCGAGCAGGTCTGGAAGCTGATTCAACGGCATCAGACCTACACCCAGAGCGAACGCGCGGCGAAGATTCTGGCCGACTGGAAGAATTACGTGCCGAAGTTCGTGAAGGTGTTGCCGCACGACTATGGCCGTGTGCTGGCCGAGCTGAAGAAGGCGGAGGCAAGCGGACTGAGCGGTGATGAAGCCATCATGGCTGCATTCGAAGCCAACGTTCGCGATGTCGCCCGCGTCGGTGGCGGCTGATCATCCGCAGATTTCGCAGATGAACGCAGATTCTCAGAAGCAAACGCGCGACCCAGAAACCTACGCGATTATCGGTGCGGCTATGGAAGTGCATCGACATCTGGGACACGGTTTTCTCGAAGCTGTGCATCAGGAAGCGTTGGCGTTAGAGCTTCAGGATCGCGGGATTCCTTTCGAACGGGAAGTGCCGCTGCCGGTGAGCTATAAAGGAACACTGTTGCGTTGTTCGTATCGAGCGGACTTTTTGGTTCGGGGTGCAATAGTAATCGAGCTCAAGGCCATTACGCAGCCGACCGGAACGGACGAAGCGCAATTGATTAACGAATTGAAAGCGACAGGAATCAATCGAGGACTTTTGTTCATCGGTTCACCGAGCCTTGAGTATAAACGCTTCGTTTTTAATCTGCGCGAATCAGCGCAATCTGCGGAAGAAACCTTTAACCACATCAACTGACAGGAGCATACCTTGGGTAAACCCACTGGATTTCTTGAATATCTGCGCGAGCTGCCGAAGGATCGGCCGGCCAAGGAGCGCATTGCGGACTGGAAGGAATTTCATTTCCACATGCCGGAGGCCGACCTGCGCAAGCAGGGCGCGCGCTGCATGGATTGCGGCATTCCCTTCTGCCACACCGGCCAGCTCGTCAGCGGAATGGCCAGCGGCTGCCCGATTCACAACCTCATTCCCGAGTGGAACGATCTCGTCTATCGCGGCCTCTGGCGCGAAGCGCTCGATCGACTGCACAAGACGAACAATTTCCCCGAGTTCACCGGCCGCGTCTGCCCCGCTCCCTGCGAGGGTTCCTGCGTGCTCGGCATGAACAACCCGCCGGTCACGATCAAGAACATCGAATGTTCGATCATCGACCACGGCTGGGAGAACGGCTGGGTCGTTCCGCAGCCGCCGAAGAAGCGCACCGGAAAGAAAGTCGCCGTCGTCGGCTCCGGCCCCGCAGGTCTTTCTGCCGCCGCCCAGCTCAACAAGGCTGGACACGAAGTCACCGTTTTCGAGCGCGCGGATCGCCCCGGCGGCCTGCTCATGTACGGCATCCCGAACATGAAGCTCGACAAGAATGAAGTCGTCCTGCGCCGCCTCAAGGTGCTTGAGCAGGAAGGCATCAAGTTTGTCTGCAACACTGAGGTTGGAAAAAATCTTCCGGCCGAACAGCTTCTCAAGGATTTCGATGCCGTCGTGCTCTGCACCGGCGCCACGAAACCGCGCGACCTGCCGATTGAAGGCCGTCAGCTGAAGGGAATTCACTTTGCAATGGAATTCCTGACGGAGAACACCCGCGCCGTGCTGAATCAGGACAAGAACGGCCAGTTCATCTCCGCTGAAGGCAAGGACGTCGTTGTAATCGGCGGCGGTGACACAGGAACCGATTGCGTGGGAACTTCAATCCGCCACGGCTGCAAAAGCCTGGTGCAGGTGGAAATTCTCCCGAAGCCGCCAATGGAGCGGGCCAAGGACAATCCGTGGCCCGAATGGCCGAAGGTCTATCGCATGGACTACGGCCAGGAGGAAGCGGCGGAAGTGTTTGGCGCCGATCCCCGTGTTTATCTCACGACTGCGACGAAGTTCGAAGGTGACGAAAACGGCAATGTCAAAGCCGTCCATACCGTCCAGGTGCAATGGGAGAAGAACGACAAAGGTCAGTTCATTCCGAAGCACGTTCCGGGAACCGAGAAGGTCCTGCCGGCGCAACTCGTGTTGCTGGCGATGGGATTCCTTGGGCCTGAACAACCGCTGCTCGACGCGCTGAACATCGAACGCGATGCGCGTTCAAACGTGAAGGCCGACTTCGAGAAGTATCACACGAACATCAAGGGCGTGTTCGCTGCCGGCGATTGTCGCCGGGGCCAGAGCCTTGTCGTGTGGGCCTTCAACGAAGGCCGTGGTGCAGCGCGCGAATGCGACCGTTACCTCATGGGCCACACGGACCTGCCGTAACGCCGGTCCGATCCACAGTCCGGGATTGTGAATAACCGCCGAACAGCTGGTGGATAACCGCCAGCATGTTTTTCTCGTGGAGGTTGTTTCACGCAGGCAGATTGGGCGGCAAACATCACACACATTCTCATGCAAGAAGAACGAGTCCTTTGTTTTGAACGGAAACTCCTGGAAGAGCTGGGAGTGTTTCAGGGATTGAACCTGGACGTGGAGAAATACCTTTCCGTGGCGACTCGTCCGGAGAATCTGATTTATCTGAACCGCAGCGCCGCCGAGAACGACAAGAGTTACAAGCAGCTCATTCCTTACGTGTTGCTGATTTGCGGCGACAAAATCCTGCGTTATCGGCGCGGAAAAGGTGGTGGCGAATCCCGCCTGCACGGACTGTATTCGGTGGGAATTGGCGGCCACATCTCGGAGGAGGATCATCAGGGCTTTTCCAGCGATCCGTATCGCGAGGGCATGAAGCGCGAACTGATGGAGGAACTGGGCATTGAGATCACCAGGGAAGTCGCCGTTGCCCTGATCAATGACGACAGCACCGACGTCGGCAGTGTTCATCTGGGCGTGGTTCACATCATGCACGTGCCAGATGAGAGTGTGGCGAGCGGTGACAGCGGCATTCTTGCCCCTGAATTTGTTTCCGTCAGTGAAGCGGTGAAGGACCTGTCGATTTACGAGTCTTGGTCCCGCTTCAGCCTGGAGCAACTGCCTCTCTTACTTTCCAAAGCCGCAGCGGCAGGCGTGGTTTCTGAGCAAATCGCCCGCTGAATTAATGGTGCTATCCTGGGCGAGCCGACGACGGCGGGAGAAACGGTCATCAACGATAGAGGGTCCCATTCCCGACGTGCGGGACAAGGAATCGAATGACTGGGCTTTGGCAGAGCTCCGTTTGCAACGTCCTTGAGCATCCTGTCCGAGGAGTGGGATCACCGTTTCAACCAGACTTTCCCCAAGAGTTTCCCCGGTTTCCGGTCGGGACTCCTCCTGAATTGAAATTCTGTATTCGATGCCATTGAAACGGGGAGACTCTCCTCTATTCTTGTGACAAGAATGAATTGACCCAATGGCTCGCGTATGGATCATCTAACGGTTGTGACAGCAGCAGGAAAGTTGTATTTCGCATCGTCTGACAAGGGAAAGCCGCGGATTGTCAGATGCGGTTCGCTGGTCACATCGACTGGTTCTCAATCGCCGGAAACCTGTCACAAACGGCAACAGTTGTTCCTCACGCTCGCCGGCCCACTCTCGAAATGAAAACGCTTCTCGTGCTGGCTCCGCATCCTGAACTGGTTGAAACTCTCCGAACGGGACTCAACCCGGAACAATACCGGATCGTCCACCGCGTCAGCGTCGATGACGCCGAACCGCTGCTGGCCCATGGCCTCGCCGATGCCTGCATCATCGACGTCGAACTCGCGGGCGTTCAGGAAGTCTGGATTCTCGAAAAGCTTCGCCGCCGTGCTGCGCGTTGTCCGATTATTCTCTTTGCCGGCGCAAAACAGTGGGAATGGGAGGAGGAAGCTTACCTGAAGGGCGCGACCCATGTTTTAACCAAGCCAGTCCGGATGAAGATGCTCAGTGCTTTGCTCGAAAGGCTCTGGGCAACGTCGTCTCCGAATCTTTCTTCAAAGGACCCGGTGCCTGAGATTCCAAAGCCCGCTGAGCCTGTCCTTGCTCAACCGTCTGCTCAGACCAGCTATCAAAGCCTTGGAGCGCTCCGCGGTTTCTCGGCAATCCTCACCCATTCGCTTGATGCCGAGGCGATGCTCAAGCAGTTCCTGCTGCTGCTGCGTGAATTGATCGGCATCAACCGCGCCGCAGTATTCCTGCATCAGCCGTCGCAGTGGATGGGACAGAAGCTTCCGATTGAAGATGGCAGCCGGCTGCGCGCTGCCTGCGCGATCGGGGTGTCGCCCGGCCTGCTCGAGCATTTTGAACTTTCGTTTGAAACCGGCATTGGCGGCCAGGTGACGCGGCTGGGACGTATTCTCCGCCGCAACAGTGAGGAAGCCCGGCGCGATCGCGAAACGCAGAAGGAATTTGAATTGCTCGGCACTCAGGTCGCCGTTCCGATTCTCGACCGCGAAACTGTGGTGGGTGTTGCTGTGTTCGATGGACGCATCACCGGCGAGCCGCTGGCAAACGCGGAACTCGAATTGATCTTCCACCTGCTCGAACAGGTCGGTCTCGCCGTGAAGAACATCTGGCTGCACGACCAGCTGGCCGGCAATCACGAGATGATGGCGGGCATCTTGCGGGAACTGAACAATGCCTGTGTCGTGGTCAGCCGCGATCTTGCGGTGCTTCATTCCAACAAGACCGCGCGCCGTTTCTTCACGATTTCGAATCGACAAACCGGCGAGCTGGAGTTCAGCGATCTACCGCAAGCCATCGGGGCGAAGGTTTATCAGGTGCTGAAAACCGGCAGTGCCATTCCGCCGTTCAAGTATTCGCCCGATAACGAAAGTGGCACGATCTACAACGTCAGCATCGTTCCATTCCATCGCCAAAGCTCATCGCAACCGGCGTCGGCGTTGCTGATGGTTGAGGATTTGACGCAGACCGAACAGTTGCGCCGGCTGGAATTGGAAACGGCGAACCTGCGCCTGATCCGCACGATGGCCGATCGTCTCGCGCACGAAGTCGGCAATGCAATGGTTCCGCTTTCCACGCACCAGCAGCTGCTCGCGGACAAATACAAGGATCCGGAATTTCGCGCGTCGCTCGATGCTGCGCTCGCCGATGGCGTCAAGCGCGTCACGCGTTTGATCAATCAGATGCGGTTCCTCGCCCGCGATTCCGTTCTGACCCAGGAGGCCTTCCCGGTTACGCCGTTGATCGAAGAGGCGTATCAGGAAGCGCGCAAGCATCAGCCGGTGAAAACTGCGGAGTTCAAGTATGACGACGAAAACAAGCCGTTCGTTGTCACAGGCGATCGTGCGGCATTGAAGCACGCATTGACCGAGGTGATCATCAACGCGCTGCAGGCCAATCCCGCGAACCCGAAGATCGGTGTCCGCCTGCACGAACACGCCAATGGCAACGGTCATCGCGGCCTCGAGATTGAGGTTCAGGACAATGGTTCCGGGTTCACCAACGAAGCCGTTCAAAACGCAGCCGCTCCGTTCTTCACGACAAGAAATGTCGGTCTCGGCCTCGGCCTCGCGGTGAGCCGCAAGATCATTGAAACGCATCACGGCAAGCTGGAGATCGTGGCGCCGAAGACCGGTCAATCAGGAATCGTGAGGATTTCGCTTCCAGTCGAGACGTCGCTGAAAGCCTGATCTGAAAAGCAGAAGACACTGTTCAAACTGCGGCCGGTCAGGCCGCAGTTTTTGCTTACTGGATCAACCCTTTCTTACGGAGCATCGCTTCCATCGCTTTGTCCATCAGCAGTTCAGCCAGCGGTTTTGTGACCTCGTCGAGCGCGGAACAGGCGGATTGAAGTTGTTTCAAATCGCCCGCTTTCTCCTCCGAACCGGTCGAAAGTGCGGACGAAACATTCGCGAGTGCAGACTGAAGCTGTTCGCGATATTCGGGGCTGATCTCTCCGGCGCAATCGTTGATTCCTGATTCTGTTGCGGAAATCAGCGCCTTTGCCTTGAGTGTCGCCTCGATCCAGCGTCTTACTGCCAGGTCATCAAAAGCGTGTTCGACTGATTCCTCCACCATTTGTTGAACGGCGGCGTCATCGACGTCCACCGCGGATTTCATTTCGACCACCTTTTCGCGACCGGTCTTTGTATCGCGGGCAAGCACATGAAGAATCCCGTTCGCGTCGATTTCAAATTGGACGCCGACTCGCGGAACACCGCGTGGGGCAGGCTCGAAATCGAGGGTAAACTTTCCAAGGCTCCAATTGTCCTTGGCCCGTTCGCGTTCGCCCTGCAACACATGGATCAACATGTCGCGCTGGTGATCGACTGCGGTTGTGAACATTTCGCCGGCCTTTACCGGAATGGTGGTGTTGCGCGGAATGATGACATTCATCAAACCGCCGAACGTTTCGAGGCCAAGCGAAAGGGGCGTGACATCGAGCAGCAGCACATTCTGGAAACCGCCGGAAAGAATCTCCGCCTGAATCGCCGCGCCAAGGGCCACGGCTTCGTCCGGATTTTGCGACGTGTTCAGCTGCGGGCCGGAGCCTTTGTGAAAATCGCTGCCGATGCGGATGCCGCCGCGCGTCTCTTCAAAGTCCGAACAACCGAACCATTCGCTCACGAGCTGGCGCACCAGCGGCATTCGAGTCTGGCCACCGACAAGAATCACCTGATCGAGATCCTTCGCCTCAAGCTTGGCGTCGGCCAGTGAACGCAGGCAATGTTCGCGCGTCTTCAGAATGACATCGCGGGAAAGCTGTTCCAGTTCAGCGCGCGTCAGTTTGTGGCTGAAGCTGAAGTCCGCGGTGAGAAAAGGCAGCGTGATCTCGACTTCGGTCTCTGTGGAAAGCTGGATCTTGGCCTGTTCGGCGGCTTCTCGAATGCGAGAGAAAATTGTCAGCGATTGTGAATCGGTTGGTCGGTGAGCCGGTGAGTCGGAGGCCGCTGGATTGTTTTTCGCGTGTCTCAGCGATTCGATTCGTGGGGCGATCTTTGTGAGGAGAAAATCGACGATGCGTTTGTCGATGTCGTCGCCGCCGAGGCGCGTGTTGCCGTTCGTGGCGAGCACCTGGAAAACGCCGTTGTTGAGTTCAAGGATGGAAAGATCGAACGTGCCGCCGCCGAGATCGTAAACCGCGATCTTTGCCTTCTCGTGAAGCCGGTTGAGTCCGTAGGCAAGTGCCGCCGCGGTGGGTTCGTTCACGATACGTTCCACCGTAAATCCTGCCAGTTCGCCGGCATGTTTGGTTGCGTTTCGCTGCGCGTCGTTGAAATACGCCGGAACCGTGATGACGGCGCGATTAACGGGTTCGCCGAAATACGCCTCGGCATCGCGTTTCAATTTCTTCAGCACTTCGGCGGAGACTTCCTCCGGCGACAAATCCCTGCCGTGAATCGGAATTGTCACCGGTCCGGCGCCACTGCCTTTGACAGGATAGGTCACAAGCATTTCCTCGCGGGAGATGTCGGAGCCGCGGCGTCCGATGAATCGTTTGACCGAATAGACCGTTTCAGCCGGCTTCACGATTTGGACGCGGCCTGCGGGATGGCCCACGAGAGGTTCGGCATCCGGTCCGGGCCAGTGAACGACGGATGGCGTCAGCCTCCGGCCTTCCGCATCGGCGATCACCAGCGGAATGCCGGAGTCCACCGTGGCGACGAGCGAGTTGGTTGTGCCGAGATCGATGCCGAGAATTTTACTCACGCGCAGAACCTGCCACGACGTTTCCGGCGGGGGCAAGAGCACAGTGAATAAGCTTGGCAATTCGACTGCTGCCAACATTCATTAAGTATGAACTGCATCGTAACCGCCGGGCCGACTTATGAGAAAATGGATGCTGTCCGGCGTCTGACCAATTTTTCCACCGGCCGCCTGGGAACTGAGCTGGCCAATTTCCTGACGGCGCGTGGGCACAATGTCACGTTGTTGATCGGCGAACAGGCGACCTACACGGGAGAACGTCGTGTGACTCAGACCGAGTTGTTCAACACGACTGCCGATCTGCGGGAGCGCTTGCAGTCGCATGCGAGCGGAACGGACGCTGTTTTTCACGCCGCTGCGGTGAGCGATTTCACCTTTGGCAAAATCTGGGTGCGCTCGCCTCAAGGCGATTTGAGCGAGGTGAAGTCTGGAAAGATTTCGACGCGCCAGGGAACGCTCATGGCGGAGCTGGTTCCAACTCCGAAAATCATCTCTGAACTGCGCGACTGGTATCCGAAGGCGAAGTTGATCGGCTGGAAATATGAAGTGGAGGGAGACCGTAACAGCGTGATTGCCGCAGCTTCAAAGCAGCTTCATGAATGCCTCACGGACATCTGCGTTGCCAACGGTGCGGCGTATGGGGACGGATTCGGCATCGTCACCCCAAACGGTCGTTGCACTCACGTGGAAGGAGCAACCGCCTTGTTCGAAACGCTTGAGGCCAGTGTTCGGAAGTGATCGAGATTTGAACTGGCGATGAAGTTCAGGTGGACGCGGCGGAAGTTTCTGGCGGCTTCGTTGATCGGAGTTCCGACGGCTTTGCTCGGTTACGCCCGGTTCGTTGAACCCGACTGGATCAAGGTTCGAACCATTCGACTGGGGAATGGCGTTCCCAAACATCGGTTCGTTCATTTCACTGACCTTCACCACAAGGGCGATCGCGACGTGACCCTCTCCGTCGTGAAAATCATCAACAGCCTGTCGCCCGATTTCGTTTGTTTCACCGGTGATCTGATTGAAGAGGAAGCGTATCTGTCCGAAGCGCTGGAGCTGCTGGGCGGAATCAAGGCGCCGGTTTATGGCGTGCCGGGCAATCACGACTATTGGAGCAAGGCGCCGATGGGTGTTTTTGCAAAGGGGTTCGAAGGAATGGGTGGTGCCTGGTTGATGGACGAGGAGCGCGAGATCGCAGGCGGGAAGATCAATCTCATTGGCGCGAGCTGTCGCACGCACAGCCAGCCGCCCTTGAAACCGCGTGAAGGGGCTTTCAATCTTCTGCTCATGCATTATCCGGCATGGGCGAACCGTCTGAACGGACATCGATTCGATCTTCTGCTGGCGGGACATTCTCATGGCGGTCAGGTTCGAATTCCGTTTGTGGGATCGATCATCGTGCCGTTTAGCGTGGAGGGTTATGATCTCGGAATGTTCGACACGCCTGCGGGGAAGCTCTATGTGAACCCGGGCATCGGGTGGTTTCCTGTGCCGCTCCGGTTCAACTGCAGGCCGGAGATCACGGTGTTCGAAATCTGAGCGGGTTGGAAAGCATTCCACGTTGAAGCGTTCGTGGCGCGTTTGTATCGTGCCGCGATGACCGCTCCGGACCAGATCGATTCCCCGCTGTTGCAGCCGGTGCGATCGCTTTGGGGGGTCGGACCGGAACGCGCAAAACTGCTGGCGAAGCTCGGCATTGAGACCGTTCACGATCTTCTTCTTCACAAACCGCGCCGCTACGAGAATCGTCGCAACTTCATTTCCATTCGCGAACTTCAGCTGAAAGAACCGGCCTGTGTGCGGGGAACCGTCATTGCCTCGGGAACCAAGAAATGGAAGAAGGGGCAGCGCGCGATGTTCGAATGCATTCTCGACGACGGAACGGCGCATCTCTACTGCCGCTGGTGGCAGTCGTATCCGTGGATGGAGGAATACTATTTGGCTGGCCGCGAGTTCGTGGTGTTTGGCAAACCGGAATCGCTGCGTCCGCGCACGATGGATCATCCGGAGACGGAACTGGTCGAAACCGGCGACGAGAATCTGATTCATCTGAATCGCATCACGCCGATTTATCCGCTCACGGAAGGATTGCCGCAACGCTGGCTGCGCGCGTTGATATGGCGGACGCTTGAGCAGGTCGTTGTGCCGCGCGAGGACGCGGATGCTTTTCCGGAATGGCGATCCTTCGATGCGCGGCTTGAGAAGGGTGGTCAGGGGAATCGATTTCCAGGTCGTGCGAACGCGATTCGCATGCTGCATTTTCCGGAAACGCTGGAGGATGTGGAAATCGCGCGGCAGCGACTGGCACTCGACGAGTTCATTGAACTTCAACTGAGGATTCAGCAGAGGAGAAAGCAGTTCGAAAGCAAGGCGCGCGCGCTTCCGTGCGGTGGTGACAACCGGTTGATGAAACCGTTTCTGAAGGCGCTCGGATTCTCACTCACTGACGCGCAGACTCGCGTGTTGCGCGAGATACGATCCGACCTGCGCGGAACACATCCGATGCGCCGTCTGTTGCAGGGAGATGTCGGCTCGGGAAAAACAGTCGTCGCCGCCTGCGCGGCGCTCATGGCAATTGAAAGCGGGTTCAGCGTCGCGATCATGGCGCCGACCGAAATTCTTGCGGAGCAACATTTCGCAAACTTCTGCCGCTGGCTGCAGCCCTTTGGAATCCGGGTTGAACTCCAGACCGGCAGCCGAAAAACCGGGAGCAACGCGCAAAGAGGATTCAAATCCGAAACCCAAAATCCAAAACCCGGAACAATCGTCATCGGCACACACGCGCTCCTCACTGAAGGCTTGGAAATTTCAGACCTTGGTCTGGTGATCATTGACGAACAGCACAAATTTGGTGTGGCGCAGAGGGAACAGCTGGTTCGAAAAGGACGCTATCCACATCTGCTGGTGATGACGGCGACGCCGATTCCAAGAACGCTCGGCCTCACGCTTTACGGGGAGCTGGATATTTCGACGATCGACGCTCCGCCGCCGAGCCGGGGAAAACTGCAAACCTATGTGCGCACGAGTGAGACGTTGCCCAGGGTGTGGAGCTTTGTTCGCGACAAGCTCGCTGCGGGACGACAGGCGTATGTCGTTTATCCACGAGTCTCGGAAAGTGTCGGGAACGAAGTGAAGGCGGTGACGAAAGAGTATGAGGTCCTGAGCAAAACGCTTGCGCCGCATCGTGTCGGATTGATGCATGGGAAACTGAAAGCCGACGAAAAAGAACAAATGATGGCGGCGTTCAGGACGAACCGGATTCAGGTGTTGCTCGCGACGTCATTGATCGAAGTGGGCGTGGATGTTTCGAATGCCACGGTGATGGTGATCGAGAACGCGGAACAGTTCGGTCTGGCGCAGCTGCATCAGTTGCGCGGGCGCATCGGGCGCGGTGCGCATGATGCGCATTGCATCCTGATTTCGACGGCGGACAACGTCGAGGCGCGCGAGCGGCTGTCGGTGCTGGCGGAATCGAACGATGGATTCAGGATTGCGGAGGCCGATTTGAAATTGCGCGGGCCGGGTGAGTTGCTGGGAAGGGAACAGAGCGGAGCGCCTGATTTTCGGTTTGGGAATCTGGCTGACGACCTTGAGTTGATCCGGTTGGCCAGAGACATTGCCCGCCAGGCAGGTAGGTAAGTTTTTACTTGTGCTCCCAGAGTATTTCGGAAAGTGTAGCGCCACTATGAAAAGGACATTATCCCTGTTCGTATTGTTGGGTATGGTTGCTGTGGCGCTGACTGCTTGCAACAAGGCTGAAGAGCAACCGCCGGTAACCGAGCCGAGCACCAACGCTCCTGCTGCTGACGCTCAGTAAGAATTTCCCGATTTCCGGGGGATCTCTTTCACGCCGGGCCTACAGGTCCGGCTCTTTTTTTGCCCGGATGCTTGGAATTTCAAGAGCGCCGAATACACTCCGCCCATGAAGCTTTCCTTTCTCGCTGTTCTTGTTCTGGCTGCGGCGTTTCTCCTTGCTGGCTGCGGCGACAACAAGAGTTCCACCTCCTCCAGCGCAACGAACGACTCTTCCAATCCATTGACCGCACCAGTGGATTACCTCGGCGCAGTTGGGAAGGCGCAACAGAAAGCCGTGAAGACCGTGGATGTTGCTTCGATCAACCAGGCCATCCAGATGTTTCAGGTGGAACATGGCCGTTATCCGAGCGACTTGAACGAGCTGGTGAAAGAGAAGTTTCTTCCGCAGATTCCCGCTGCTCCGTATGGAATGAAGATCGTCTATGACGCAACCAGCGGACAGGTGCGTGTGGTGAAACAATAGCGCCGGGCCGTGAACGAAATCTCCGGCTGAAAGCGAGGTTCGAGCATGGAATGGATTTCAAACCCTGAGATTTGGATCAGCCTGATCACGCTGACGGTGTTGGAGATCATTCTCGGCATCGACAACATCGTTTTCATTTCGATTCTCGCCGGCAAGCTGCCGAAGGAACAGCAGGCCAAGGCGCGTCAGCTGGGACTCTCCCTTGCACTGATCACACGCATTCTGCTGCTTTGTGCACTGGCGTGGATGGTGAAGCTGACGAAACCGCTCTTTCATATTCCTGCATTCTGGTTTCTGGATCACGCGCACCCGGTCTCCGGCCGGGACCTGATTCTTATCGTGGGCGGGCTCTTTCTGCTCTGGAAGAGCACGCACGAAATCCACGACAAATTGGAAGGCGAAGAGGGTCACGCGTCGAATCGTGTCGCGCCCACATTCGCGAGCGTGATCATTCAGATCCTTCTCCTCGATATTGTGTTCTCGCTCGACTCGGTGATCACGGCGGTCGGCATGGCGAAGTATATCGGCGTGATGATTGCGGCAGTGATCATTGCGCTTGGGTTCATGCTGGTGTTTGCGGGACGGATCAGCGATTTCATCCATCGACATCCTTCGTTGAAAATGCTGGCCCTCAGCTTCCTGTTGCTCATCGGCTGCGCGCTCGTCGCGGAGGGGTTCCACAAGGAAATCCCGAAAGGCTACATCTATTTCGCCATGGCGTTCTCCGTTGGAGTGGAGAGCCTGAACATTCGGATGCGTTCGAAAACAAAGCCGGTTCGGCTCAATCAACCCTACAAATGATTTCAACAAGCACTCGAATCCCATGAAGCACCTCAAAGTCATCGCCCTCGTTCTCTGCGCTTCCTCGTTGCTGCTCGCCGGCTGCAAAACCAGCAGCTCGTGCTGTGCGGATGGCGAAAAGGCGTCCTGCGGGATGGCCTGCTGCACCGACGGCAACACTGATTGCGCGAGCTGCGCCAAATGCAGCGCCAAAAAGTAAGCGGCACTGGCCGCTTACAACAGTGCCAGTAACAGTTTCCTGATTTCTTTCAGCCGCGCGCCGGCCTCCTTCTTTGTGAGGCGCGGGAACTTGCCGCCGACCATGATGAAATCCCCGCGGCGGCTGAGCATCACCTTGTCTTCCTTCACTTCGATGGAATGGATGCCGCGCTCTGCTGCGAGGCTTTTCAATTCGCCCACCTGAAGAAGCAGTTCCACCGGCGGAGGAATGGGGCCGAACCGGTCGCGGAGTTCCTTTCGAAGCAGTTCCATCGATTCCTTGTCGGTGGCCTGCGCGAGCTTGCGGTAAATTTCGATGCGATGCTGCGGTTCGGGCACGTAGCTGCGCGGAAGGCTTGCAGACGCGCGTTGGGGTTCTGCGCCTTTTCCTGTTGAAGTTCCCGCTGGCGAAAGCCCGTTTTTACTGCTATCTCCGCTCTCATTGATCTCGCCGCTCGTATCCAGAAAAGCGAGCCGAATGCTTACTTCAACCCGCGGCTTCACTTTTTCGCCCTTGAGTGCCGAGACGCTCTGCTTCAACAGCTGGCAATACAGATCGAAACCGACGGCAGTAATGTGTCCGCTCTGCTCCGAGCCCAGGAGATTTCCCGCGCCGCGAATTTCCAGATCGCGCATCGCAATTTTGAATCCGCTGCCAAGCGTCGAATACTGTTTGATCGCGCTGATGCGTTTCCTCACGTCGGTCAGCAATCCCGCGTGCCGTGGCAACAGCAGATACGCGTAAGCCTGATGCTTGTAACGTCCAACGCGTCCGCGCAGCTGATACAGTTCGCTCAAGCCAAAACGATCCGCGCGATCGATGATGATCGTGTTCGCGTTCGGAATATCGAGACCGCTTTCAATGATCGTGGTCGAAAGCAGCACGTCCGCCTCGCCGTTGATAAACTTCGTCATCACTTCCTCCAGATCGTCGGCATGCATCTGGCCGTGCCCGACGACAATTCGCGCGTGAGGAACGAGAGAGCGGAGCTTTTGTTCCATTGTGTGAATCGTCGTCACGCGGTTGTGCAGAAAGAAGACCTGTCCGCCGCGGTTCAATTCGCGCTGGATCGCGTCGCGAATGATTCGCTCGTCATATTGCGTCACGATGGTTTCGACCGGGAGCCGATCGTGCGGCGGAGTCTGGATGGCGCTCATGTCCCGCGCGCCGGTGAGCGCGAGATAGAGCGTGCGGGGAATCGGTGTGGCGCTGAGCGTGAGGACATCCACCAGCTTGCGCAGCATCTTGAACTTCTCCTTGTGCAGCACGCCGAAGCGCTGTTCCTCATCGATGATCACCAGCCCGAGATCCTTGAATTGAACGTCGCTCTGGATCAGTCGATGCGTTCCAACAACGATGTCCACCGCACCGGCGGCGAGGTCCTTGATCGCCTTCTGCTGCTGGCGTCGGGTGCGGAAGCGGGAGAGCAGTTCAACGCGGATCGGATAATCCGCCATGCGCTCGCGGAAGGTGTTGAAATGCTGCTGCGCGAGAACTGTTGTCGGAACGAGCACGGCCACCTGTTTGCCTTCCATCACCGCCTTGAACGCAGCACGGATCGCCACTTCTGTTTTGCCGAAGCCGACGTCGCCGCAGATCAACCGGTCCATCGGCTTGGGACGTTCCATGTCGGCCTTGGTTTCCTGGATGGCGCGGAGTTGATCCGGCGTTTCCTCAAAAATGAACGAGCCTTCGAATTCGCGCTGCCAGGGCGTGTCGATCTTGAACGCGTGTCCGGCCTGCGATTCGCGCGCGGCCTGAATCGAGAGCAGCTCGGCGGCGACATCGCGAACCGCGCGCTCCGCCTGTTCCTTGGCTTTGTTCCAGCGTGTTCCGCCGAGGGTGTTCAGAGGCGGACGCACTTTTCCAGCGCCAACATATTTGCTGACGAGATGAGCTTCCGTGACCGGAACGTAAAGCTTCGGTGCGGGCTGATCAGGATCGTTCGGAGCGTATTCGAGGACAAGGCATTCAACGTTCGAAGCGGCAGTTGCCCTGTCCGTCGCTTTCGTGCCTGCGCCGGCGGGCAGCACCTTGAGTCCGAGAAATCGGCCAACCCCATGTTGCAGGTGAACTACGAGATCGCCTTCTTCCAATTCGGTGAAATCAATGTCGAGAGCGGAGCGGGTCGCCTGCGCGTGAGGCGATTTGAGCCGACGCGGACGCTGCACCTTGTAGCGACCGAAGATTTCTGCATCCGTGACGACGACGGATCTGGCTTGGTCGCTGATAAAGCCGCGCGCAAGTGAGCCAAGATGCAGGGCCGGTTGTGCGAGTTCGCTTCCATCACCGACATTGTCGCGCCAGATTTCCCGGAAACGCTGTTCCTCGCCGTCGTTGTTGCAAAAGACATGAACCGAATAGCCCTGCCGCAACCAGCGATGAAGTTGTTGGAAAAATTCTCTTCGCTGCGCCTCGGCGACCGGCGCTTCCGGCGCGCGGTCGGCGAGCGGGCGGAATGCTTCAAGCGAATGAAGTTCCATCGCAAGTGTCGTCGTCGCCGATTCATTCACGCGGTCGTCTTCCATTTCGAAAAGTTCGACACGTTCCATGCCGAGGCGAGACATGTCTGTTTCAAGCTGATCCCATGAAATAAAGAACGGATCGCCGTAGTTCACCTGCGACTCGTATTGATCGGCGCATTCGCGGATCGCGTCCGGTTCGAAGAGAATTGCGATTGTTTCTCGCGGAAGATAATCGAGCAGCGAAGCCAGGTTCGACGGGGCGGAACGTTCGCCGGCCTGCTGGCGAAGAATGCCGAGTTCGCCGCCGGGTGGGATGACGACGTTCTCGATCTCCTCGCGCGAGATCTGGGTTTGCGGATCGAAGTGACGGAGCGATTCGAGTTCGTCTCCGAAAAATTCCAGTCGAACCGGCCATGGACTCGTCAACGGAAAGAGATCGACGATGCCGCCGCGCAGGGCAATTTCGCCCTTTTGCGTCACTTGCGCTTCCGGTTCGTAACCCTGGTCCTCGAGCCACTCGATCAGGTCGAGCGGTTCGATGCGGTCGCCACGCTTCAATGCCCGAATCCGGCGCAGCAGTTCGTCGCGGCTGAACGTTTTCTGAAGCAATGCGGTGACGCTTGTGACGACGACTTTGCTTTGCGCCGCTTCATTCTGATTCAGAAACGCGGTGAGTGTTTGAAGGCGGTCGCTGATGACATCCGCGTGGGGCAGTCGTGATTCATGCGGCAGGATTTCCCACGAAGGAAAGAACAGCGGCTGCGTGTCGTGGATGTCCGCGTGTTTCAGCCATGTCTCGACGTCCTGAAGACAGCTTTCCTGCGACTTCAGGTTGTCGGTGACGATGAGGAGTGAACGGCTGGGGAAACGTCGTTTGAGGACGATGGCCAGGAACGCTTGTGCTGCCGGATGAACGCCGGTGAGCGACAACGGTTCTCCATTCTCCAATCGCCGGGCGAGGGACTGCACGGCGGGAGAGTTGTCGAAACGGGCAAACAGTTCGCTTGCCGCCGTATGTGCCGCAAGTTCCTGCGTCAAGCAGACGAAACCTCGCAGGGGCGGGGACGCGCGTCAAGGGAGGTGGTTGGCAATCGACTATTAACGATGGGCTATTGACCTGAGGGCGTGAAGGAGTGAAGGCGTGATTACGTGATCACGTGACGAGCTCTCCATTCAATTGTTTCTGGATTTTGCTACTTCGACGGCGAAGACGTGAGATGGGCCGAACATGTTTGAACGGAAAACAATCCACTTCCCGTCCGGTGTGAACTGGACGTTGGGTTCGAGTTCGTAGTTGTGGTTTTTCATGTTCACCAGCCGTTCGGATCGGAACACTCCGGTCTGGATGTAATTCTCGTCCTTCGCACCATCCATCACACGATTCAATTCAGGACGGAAGAGATAGATCCATTTTCCGTCCGGCGCTTTGGCAACTGAACCTTCGTGCCCGCCGTCGCCGGCGAACAATGCTCCATCGCGCGATACATTGTAATGCACGGACCATTCGTTTCGCTGAAGCTGATACCACGTGCGCCGTCCGGTTTTCAGATTGTATCCAGCGAGCCAGAAGTTTTCGCCGCGTGGCGTCTGCAGGTCGTACCAGACGGTGTGGCCGTCGGCGCCGAAGAATTCGTGTCCGGCAATCTCCATCACCATCGTGCGCGGATGAATGAGTTTCAGCCCGGAACCATCGGTTCGGATGGTCCACACACGATCCACCTGATGCCACGGGCCTTCATGACAGAACAGGATCAGGTCGGGATCGGTGGGGGACATTTGAACGTGATTGAGCCAGTCGGTGGAGGCGTGGAACGTTTTGGTTTCGCCGGTCCGGACATCCATGGTGAACAGCTGCATCGGTGTGCGCGCCTGAACGCGCCGGGCCATCCAGGTTCCCTTGCCTTCGCCTGAAACGCGGCGGAAGGCATTGCTGGAGGCAGCGTCCGGCATGCGTTCGACGAAGCTTCCCGCCAGTGTGGTTTCGGTGGCGTTCAATGCGAGCATGGCGCCGGAGCCGAGACCGGGGATGATGCCAATTTCGCGAATTGCCTTCGTGTCGAGATGCGCTCCATAGACACGCCATTTGCGGACTTCATCCCGTTTGACGTAATACACCTGGCGCGTTTTTCCTCCCACCACAATGCCGCTCTGGTTCGTGGAGAAATAAGGATCGGGAACAATCAGTTCGATCTCCTTTGTCTTGAGATTCACTGTGGAAATGCCGCCCGGTGTGGTCATCAGCAGCTTCTCGCCGTCGCCGGTGAATTGGTTCTGGTGGAAGTAGAGGCTTTCGCTGCCCGGTTCGCGCGAGAGCCGGATGATTCGATGGCCCGTATCGGGATCGATCCAGTCGGTGGGTGATTCCTGTGCGGCGAGGACAGGCAACGCAACGAGCATGAGTGCCAGGGTGGAAAGTCGCATAGTCAGAAGGGTGAGGACGCGTCGGCCGTGGCAAAGGTGTCGGGAGAATGGCAATGTCTGCATCCCCATTACTGGCGAGCCTGATCTACATCAGATTTTCATTCGACACCCCTTCGCTCGTTGCTATTGTTCGCGCTCAAACGCGACCTCGACTCATGATTACTCGAGCTATTTCTCACGCGGCGGCGCTGATCCCGGCGGCAGTTCTGATGATGACCGCCGGCTGTGCCACGGTTTCTCAACCGAAGTTTTTTTCGAATTGGCCGGAAGGCGCGTCACCGGCGGAAGTGGGGCGACGCGTTGCCGAAAATTTCGACGCCCGCAAGTTTGACTTCGAAACGAATCCCCGCCGGCAGTACGTCATCTATCCCGAGGTGTGCGGTTGGTATGGTTCGCTGACCGTGGCGAAACTCACCGGCGACAACGAGCTTCAGCAACGACTCGTTCGCAAGTTCGATCGCTTTCTCGGTGCTGATGCCGGACGAATTTCGCCGAATGCGCATGTTGATTACCGCGTCTTCGGAGCTGTGCCCCTGGAGTTGTACATTCAAACGGGAGAAGCCAAATATCTCGAACTCGGCAAAGGCCTCGCGGACAAACAATGGGAGAACCCGACTCCGGACGGACTCACAGCGGAAGCGCGCTATTGGGTGGATGACATCTACATGATTTCGGCGGTGCAGGTGCAGGCGTATCGCGCGACGAAAAATCCTGTGTACCTCGACCGCGCCGCGGTTACGGCGGCGACGTATCTCGACAAGCTGCAACAGCCGAACGGACTTTTCGTTCACGCGCCGGACTCACCGTTTTATTGGGGACGGGGCAATGGCTGGTACGCGGCAGGAATGGCGGAGCTTCTCAGTGAATTGCCGAAATCGCATCCCAGGTATGAGCGCATCCTGAAAGGTTATCAGACGATGATGGCATCGCTGCTGAAGTATCAGAGTGAGGAAGGACTTTGGCGGCAGCTGATCGACAAACCCGAATCGTGGTTGGAAACCTCCGGCACCGGAATGTTCACCTTCGCGATGGTCACCGGAGTGAAGAAAGGATGGCTTCCAGCAGAGACCTACGGACCGGCCGCGCGCAAGGCGTGGCTTGCACTGGTGGATCGTCTCGATGCGGACGCGAATGTGAAGGATGTCTGTGTGGGAACTGACAAGGCGTTCAAAGCGGTGGGCGAAAATCTCGACGCGCAGTTGAAGTTTTATCTGGAACGTGCCCGCAAGACGGGTGACTTGCACGGACAGGCGCCAATCCTTTGGACGGCTTCGGCGCTGTTGCGCTGAAGTTCATGGCCTCCAGCTGAACGAGGCGTTGTTGTCCTTGCCAGCTGAGTTACACGCCCAGCGCTCAACATCCTTCCCAACGTACGGCGTTAATTACCGAATACCGCTTCCGCTGCGGGTGCCGGAATCAATTCCTGTTTGGGTTGTCGTATCGCTTCCCACTCCCAATCCGGTGGTGCCCTGTTCGCGAATTCCGCCGTGCAACATTTCGGTGGGATCATCCGCGCCGCCCTGAAATCGGGCGCAGCCATTCAGAAGAGCGATCAGTGAACACAGAAGACAGACGCGTTTCATAGGTGCCCTTTCGATTTGGGACTGTTCCGGGAGCAATGACCCGGAACAGTCCCTCATGCAGTCACCGGCACCCTCGTACCCTGCCGGCATTCTCCCCACCCCAATAAACCTCTTCGTAACGCCAACACAGTAACGTCTTCAAAAATGCCAACCATGGGGAGAACGCGGTAAAAGCGGGCGGGAGAGCTACGCCTTCCAGGGGAGGGGGAACTTTCCCTATGCGACATTGCGGCGGCGTTCATTGATTTGGCTCCGGGCTGTGCCAGTGTTTCCTATGGCTCCAAGAAAAAAGAAAAAGGTGACGAGGAAACCGGCCGCTGCCACCGACGACATTCTGGGCGGAACCGCCCCGGCAAAACCCTTTCGACCTCCTGCACGATGGAGGCAACATTACAAGCGGCTCGTCGCGATGAAAAATTACCTGTTGCAACGACAGGGCGGGCTGGTCGAATCCGCGCGCGAGGAGCAAAGCGCCTTCAGCCAGCACATGGCGGATGCGGGAACGGACAGCTTCGATCGCGACCTTGCCCTGAGCCGGGCGTCATCAGAACAGGATGCCCTTTACGAAATCGACGAAGCCATCGAACGCATGCGCGAGCGCAGCTACGGCATTTGCGAACTGACCGGCAAACCGATCGAGCCTGCGCGGCTTGAGGCGATTCCCTGGACACGTTTTTCTCTCAAGGCCGAGGCCATTCTGGAACGCGAAGGTTCACTGCAACGCACCCGCCTGGCTCCACGAGCGGTCGTTCAACGCGGGATCCCCGGCGAAGGCGAACAGGATGGCGACCAGGAATGACTTCCTGTGTCCGATTCATCCGATTCGGTTGAATGCGCGTTGGCGATGTCTCCAATCGTCAACGCAATTAAGGGAGAACATTGCGCTCCTCAATCTCATCAGTCGCATTTGTCTGCAGCAGGATGAGCATCTGAACTTTCCGATTTCGCCCACGAATTTCCATCGGAACGAGAGAGGACCTGATCGAAGGGTGCGACTCGGCAGCCAGAGCTTCTAAAAACACTCTGCGCAAAATGTGCGCGGCAGATTTGCCGCGCTGAGCAGTGCTTGCGCGTTTTCATCTAAATTCCCCCTTAAAATCGGCGTTTTTCCTCATGGCATAGCGATTGCATCAGGACGTTCAGCCGCCGATCCGTTGTCGTTTCGGGCGGCGTTAACAAAAACCCAATACGAAACAAAACATAGGAGTGGCTAAATGAAACTGAGTAAGTCTTTTGTAATCGCGGCCCTGGCGCTCACCTGCGCAGTCACTGGTGCCGTCGCGCAGAATGAAGGTGGTGGCCCGCGCCGTCAGGGCGGCGGAAACTTCGGTGGCGGAAACTTTGATCCCGCCGAAATGCAGCAGCGTCGCATGGAACGCATCAAGGAAACCATGGGCGTGACTGACGACAGCGAATGGAAGGTGATTCAGGAACGCCTGACCAAGGTGATGGATGCCCAGCGCGCCGTGCTCAGCATGCGCGTGGGTGGCGGCGGACGCGGCTTCGGCGGCGGTCCTGGCGGCGGCGGCGGTGGTGGTGGTCGCGGTGGAATGTTCCAGCCCGCGCCTGAAGCCGAAGCGCTGCGCAATGCGATCGAAAACAACGCCCCGACCGAACAGGTCAAGGCTGCACTCCAGAAATTCCGCGATGCCCGCAAGGCCAAGGAAGCCGCTCTGGAAAAAGCGCAGAGCGATCTCAAAGCCGTTCTGACTGCCAAGCAGGAAGCGATTGCTGTTCAGCAGGGATTGATCGACTGATGCGATACCTTTGCTTCAACGAGAGTGTCTAAGTAAAACCGCGGCGGCTTCAGGCGTCCTGGAGCCGCCGCCATGAATTTTAATGAGCCCAGTCGTTACACAGGAATCCGCGTCGAAAGCGTTGCTCGACAAAATGGTTGCCGCCCGGCAGCTGTCTGCCAGCGATGCCCAACTCCTGCTCTCGCCCAACAGTGGTGTCAGCATCAAGTCCGAAGAGGATGTCCTGAAATGGCTGGCCGGCGAATACGGGCTCGACTACACAACGCTCGAAGATGTTGAGCCGGACAAACAGCTGCTTTCACTTTTCCCGGCACGCATTCTTCTGAAGGAGGAATTGCTGCCGCTCCAGCGCGTCAATGGCGTCGTTCAGATTGCGACGAGCCGGCTTTTCGCCACACAGGGACTCGACGCGCTCAAGAGTCTCACCGGTCTGAATCTCAAGCCGGTTCTCGCCTCCAGCGAAGCGATTCAGCGTGAGATGAAGAAGCGCCTCGGCGTTGGCGCGGATACGATCGGAACGCTGGGCGAGGAAAAAGGTTTTGAGGTCGTCGATGAAAATGTTGACGACACGGATCTCGATAATGCGGCGGAAGACGCGTCGATCATCCGGTTCGTAAACCAGGTCTTGAAGGACGCGATCGAGTTGCGCGCTTCGGACATTCACCTCGAACCGTTTGAAGATGAATTTCGCATTCGCTATCGCATCGACGGCGTGTTGCAGGACGTTTCGGTTCCGGCGCAGTTGAAGCGGTTTCAGCCCGCGATCGTTTCACGCATCAAGATTTTGAGCCATTTGAACATCGCGGAGAAACGCCTGCCCCAGGACGGACGTATCAAGATTCGCGTTGAGGATGCCGAGGTGGACATCCGCGTTTCGGTCATTCCGATGCTGCATGGCGAAGCGGTGGTCATGCGTCTGCTGCGACAGAACTCGACGCTGCGTGGATTGCGGGAGATCGGCATGGACAAGCGCGAGCTGGAATGTTTTCAGCAGGTGCTTCAACTGCCGCATGGAATCATTCTCGTGACCGGCCCCACCGGTAGCGGCAAGACATCGACGCTTTATACCGCGCTGAACGAGATCAACGATTCCGTCCGGAAGATCATCACGATTGAAGATCCGGTGGAATATCAGCTCAAGGGCGTGAACCAGATCCAGGTTTCGGAGAAGTCCGGTCTCACGTTCGCGCGTGGGCTGCGTTCGATTCTGCGTCACGATCCGGATGTCGTTCTGATTGGTGAAATTCGCGATCAGGAAACCGCGCAGATTGCGGTCCAGGCATCGCTCACCGGTCACCTGGTCTTCTCCACGCTTCATACCAACGATGCCCCCGGCGCTCTGACGCGACTCGTTGACATGGGCGTGGAGCCATATCTTGTGGCGTCTTCACTGGAAGCGGTGCTCGCCCAGCGCCTTGTGCGTGTGTTGTGCAAGCACTGCAAGCAGCCGGACGAATCCGCCACTGCGAAGGCGTTGAAGGCGCAGCTGGGCATTCCGGCTGAGACAGTCATTTATCGCTCGGTTGGTTGCCGCGAATGCCGTAACACAGGGTTCTTTGGGCGACACGCGATTTTCGAATGGATGGATACGGACAACGAAATCCGCCAGATGATCCTGAAACGCGCTTCGACCGATCAGATTCGCGATGCCGCGCGCCGCGCGGGCATGCGCACGCTGGCTGAAGACGGCTGGCGGTTGGTCCGATTGGGCATCACGACGGTTGAAGAAGTGTTGAGTGTCACCACGGCAAAGGAAGTGGCGCGAACGACGCACAACGAAACAGTGGACGCCGCCGCGGAAGCTCCGACTCCCGCGATGATCGCAACAAGCCGCAAATAAGCCATGGCACTGTTTCAATACAAAGCGCTCCAACCGAACGGAGCGATGACGGAAGGCCAGATCGAAGCCTCAGGCAGACACGATGCATTCCGGCAGATTGAAGTGCTTGGCCTGCGCCCGGTCAGTCTTGCCGAGAGAAATGGTTCAGCAAACGGTGCCAGGGTGAACGGTGTTTCCAAAGCGCCATCATCCGGTGCGCCGAGTCTCGGAAACCTTTCCATCAGTTTTCAATCGAAGAAAGTTTCCGCGAAGGACCTTGAAAATTTCACGCGCCTTCTCTCGAGCCTTCTCGCTGCGGGAGTTCCATTGAGCCGCGCGCTGGTGATTCTCTATCGAGAAGCCAGCAATCCGGTCGTTTCCGAAAAGTGGAAGGAAGTTCACGATCAGGTCATCGACGGCATGTCACTCGCCGATGCGATGGCGAAGTCGCCGGAGACGTTTCCGCGCGTTTACACCGCGATGGTGCAGGCGGGCGAGACCGGCGGTTTTCTCGATCTCGTGCTGAATCAGATCGCCGACTTCCAATCGCGGGAGAAGGAGCTGAAGTCGAAGGTGGTGACGGCGATGCTCTATCCGATCATCCTTTTGGTTCTCGCGCTCGGAGTGCTCGCGTTTTTGATGGTGTTTTTCATTCCGCGATTTCAGAAAATTTTCTCCGGCTTTGGCGGCGATCTGCCTCTGATCACGCAGGTGATTGTCGGCGCCAGCAACATCATTCGATCCTATGGGCTGATCGTTCTGATTGGAACGGTGATCGGCGTCCTGTTGTTGCGCAGCTGGTTTGCGTCGGAAGCAGGCAAGCGCGTTTGGGAAGGCCTCATGTTGCGTTCGCCGATTGTCGGTCCGCTTGCGGCGCGATTCTCCATGGCGCGGTTTTGTCGCATGCTCGGGACGTTGCTCAGTGCGGGCGTTCCATTGGTGCAGGCGCTGAATGTGGCGCGCAAGTCGATCGGCAACCAGATTCTGGTCGATGCCGTTTCGCGCGCGATCGAACGGGTTCAGGAAGGCGGGCGACTGGGCGAAAGTCTTGCGGAATGCAAAGGACTGTTTCCCGGGTCGGTTCTCGAAATGATTTCCATTGCGGAGGAAAGCGGTCGTCTCGATGTGGAACTGGTGCGCATCGCGAACGTGACCGAAAGCGACCTGGACCGGCAGTTGAAAACCGCGGTGGCATTTGCCGAGCCGGCGATGCTCTTCCTGATCGCCGGGTTTATTGGAACGATTTTCATCGGCATGCTGCTGCCCATTTTCTCTTTGCAGGAACACATTCACTAACCTGGAGACGACGACAGATATGAAACTGACATTGATCACACGCAAGAACCCACAGGGCCGGAAACCCTCCGGCTTCACACTCATCGAACTGCTGCTCGTGCTGGCGATTCTCGGCATCCTGGCAGCCATCGTCGTTCCGCGAATGGCAGGCCGCAGCGAGGAGGCTCGCAAGCAGGCCGCAGCGTCGCAGATTTCCGCGTTCAAGACCGCGTTGAACACCTTTGAAGTGGACAACGGTTATTTCCCGAAAGGTCAGAACGGTCTGCAGGATCTCATCCAGCGCCCGCGCGACGCGCAGAATTGGCACGGGCCGTACCTCGAAACGCTCCCGAAGGATCCGTGGGGCAATGACTATCACTATTCCTATCCCGGACGGAACAACACGTCGGGATACGACCTCGCCTCGGCCGGTCCGGACGGACAGCTCGGTACCGACGACGACATCACCAATTGGGCAAGACGCTGATCGATCATGCGCCTGAGCATCGCCAACATTTCCCGGGACCAGAACAGCCGGAGGGGATTCACCCTCATCGAGCTGATTTTGATCCTGGCTTTGCTGGCGATCGCGACTTCGTTGGCGATGCCGACGTTGTCACGGTTTTTCCGCGGTCGGGCGCTCAGTTCGGAAGCGCGGCAGCTGCTTTCACTCACGCATGCCGGTCAGGCACGGGCGATTTCGGAAGGCTTTCCGGTGTTGCTCTGGATCGACAGCCAACAGCGTGAATATGGGCTGCAGCTCGAAGATTTTCCGCAGGACAACAGGTCCCAGGCTGTGGATGCCCGGGCGGAACAGTTCTCATTGGACAGCAATCTGTCTCTTGAAGCGCTCGACGCTTCGCTGCTGACGTTGAATGGTCGAACCGTCAGTGCGATCCGGTTTCTGCCGGACGGAACGGCAGATGAAGCGAGTCCCACCCGGCTTCGGATCACTTCTGCCACGGGCGAAGTGCTCTGGCTGGTGCAGGCAACCAACCGATTGAGTTATGAAATTCGCTATAGCGACCGCTGAGAGGAATTTCAACGCTTCATGCGGACGTGTTGCGACGAAGCGCCGCGAGCGCGGATTCACGCTCGCTGAGGTGCTCGCGGCGATGCTGTTCATGGCCATCGTTGTGCCTGTGGCAGTCGAGGCGTATCGCGTTGCGAGTCTTGCCGGCGAAGTGAGCGTTCGAAAAGCCGAGGCAATACGTGTTGCCGATCGCGTTCTCAACGAAAGCATCGTCACGACGAATTGGACCGCATCCAGCCTGAATGGAACCGTCATTGAAGGCTCGACGGAGTATCGCTGGACGCTGAAGACCCAGACATGGCCGGTGGATTCGATGATGCAGCTGTTGATTGCCGAGGTGGCGTTTAACGCCGGCGGCAGGGAATATAACGTTCGCCTCAACACACTCGCATTGCCGCCGACCTTCGGCGGAGGAATGGGATCCGGCTTATGAACATTCGCCATTCCCAATCCGCAATCAGATCGCGCGCTTTCACACTGATCGAGCTGATTCTCGGCATCGGCATCATGGCCATTGTGCTGGTCGCCATCAATGCGGTCTTCATGAGCACGATGCGATTGCGCGATCGAACGACCGTGTCCGTTGAGGAAGCGCTTCCGGTGCAGCAAACACTTTTGACACTGCGCCGTGATATTCAGGGCGCAGTGCCTCCGGCCGGCTTTGGAATGCTGGCGGGTGATTTCAAGGTGGGAGATGTCGTCAGCACAGGAAACGGTTTGCCGGTCCGGATGGAGTTCACGACTACGACCGGAATCGTGCGCGACGATGAGCCATGGAGCGAAATGCAACGGGTGACCTACGGCCTGCGCATGTCGTCCGACCGCAACATTGCGGGTAGCGACCTGTATCGCTGTGTTACGCGCAACCTGCTCGCCACCATGGTTCCCTATCCCGAGGAACAGTGGATGATGAGCGGTGTGGAGAGCTTTGAGGTGAGCTGTTACGACGGCATCCAATGGCGGGAGTATTGGGACACGTCGTTTACAGATACGAATTTGCCGACGGCGGTGCGCATTCGAATCGTGCTCGCGAGCCAGGATCGGGTGAATGATGTCCGGCCGCTGGAAATGGTGGTTCCCATTGGAACGCAGTCGCGAACGAATCTGCTGGAAAGCAGCATGGAGGGAGCGACGCAATGAACGTTCGTTTCCAGTCTCGTGCGGTTTGTCGGGGGAAAAGCCAATCGCCGATAGCCGGTAGTCAACGGATGACAGCCATTCGCCAATCGCTGGCAGCTGATAGACGGGTGTGTGGTCGGCGTGGGGAGCGTGGTTCGGTGCTGGTGATCGTGTTGATGATTACGATCGGCATGATTTCGATCTCGATCTACTTTGCGAATTCAATGTCGCTGGAGCTGCGGGCTGCGGACAATCGTTCGTCGGGGCTTGCGGCGGAACAGGCGATTGAAGGTGCGGCGCGTTATGTCGCATCCATACTTTCCTTCTACGGTACGAATGGAATCGTTCCGGAAGTGGGTGAATACGCAGCTGAAGCGGTTTCGCTCGGAACATCATTGATCCCGGAGGAGAACCCGCATTTCTGGCTGCTTGGGCGAAACAATGGCGGAACAATCGAAACGACGCCGCATTTCGCACTGGTGGATGAAGCGTCCAAGCTCGACCTGAATGCACCGTGGCTCACGGCGGATATTCTGGTATCGAACATTCCCTACATGACCTACGAGTTTGCCGAGGCGATCATCGACTGGCGCAGCACCAACGACACGGCGGGAATGTCCTTGAACTACGGTCAGCTCGGCTATGTGACGAAGCACGCGCCCTTCGAAACGGTGGGTGAACTGCGGCTCGTTTACGGCGCCGACCCGGAATATCTGAAGGGTGAGGATTTGAACCAGAACGGAATCCTCGACGGCAATGAAGTGGACCGGAACGGAAATGGAGTGGCCGATCGCGGCATGCTCGAATTCTTCACGGTCTTCAATCGCCAGCCGAATGTGCGCACGGATGGTTCTTCGCTGACGAATGTCAACGACAGCGCCCAATTGTATGCGCTGATTGAATCGCGGCTGGGATCGTCCCGCGCGCAGGATGTCACCAATTCGCTCGCGCGAGCATCCGAAAGCGGGCAGGGCGAGCAATCGATTGCGAGTCTGCTGCAGTTTTATATCCGCAGCGGACTGAATTCAGACGAGTTTGCCCAGATTTATCCGGATCTGACGGCAACGACCAACAGTTATGTTGTGGGACGCGTCAATGTGAACACCGCGCCGGTGGAAGTGCTCGCGTGTCTTCCTGGAATGGACTATGGGACGGCGCAGCAGCTCGTGAACTATCGCGATTCCACCACGGTGGATGTCCGCACGTTTGCATGGATCGTTGATGCGCTTGGATCGAGCAGCACTGCGATTCAGGCGCTGGCGGCGGGTGACTACATCACGGCTCGAAGTTTTCAGATCACGGCCGACATCGCGGCGCTTGGACCTTTCGGGCGCGGCTATCGTCGGATGCGTTTCGTGTTCGACACGAGCGATGGAACGCCGCGCATTGTGTTTCGTCAGGACCTCACCCGGCTGGGCTGGGCGTTGGGACGGGAAACGCGCGAGACCTGGGTAACGCGCAACATGCGCCAATAGTTTTTGTTTCGATGAACAACATCCTGAAAATCAATTTTGGAAAACGGCGGCATCCATCAAGCCTGTTGGGCCTCGCACTGGATGGCGGCAAGCTGGAGGCGGTGGTTCTGCGGCGGTCGAACGGATCGTTGCTGGTGTCGAACCGCATTTCTGCCGCACTGGCGCTGGATCCACTCACCGCGGATGCGGACCTCGTCGGACGCGAAATATTGAATCATCTCGAAGCGGCCGGCATTCGCGAACGTCGCTGTGTGGTCGCTCTCCCTCTCAAATGGGCGCTGGTGGCGCACACGCAGATTCCGAAGATCGATCCAGCCGACGTGCCGGGATTTCTGGAGATTGAGGCGGAGCGTGGATTTCCGACCGATGTTGCGACGCTCCAGCTCGCAACGTCCCGCATGGTGTCCAAGGCCGGCACCGAGCATGTGACGTTCGTTGGAATTCCACGCAATCATCTGGAACGGCTTGAGAAGGTGCTGCGCGCGGCAAAACTTCGCCCGCTCCGTTTTTCGCTCGGAATCACTTCGCTTGAACCGTCTGAGAACAGCGTTTCGGATGGAGTCATGGCGATGGCTGTTGAGGAATCCCAGGTGGCGCTTCAGATCAATGCGGCGGGTGGCGTGGCCGCTCTCCGTGCTCTGGAAGGCGTCATCGACCGTGACGGTGACCGTGTACAACACGGAGATCTGATTGCCCGCGAAGCACGCATTACGCTCGGACAGCTGCCGGACGATCTTCGCGAGTCGGTCAAAACTATCCGCATTTATGGACCGCGACAGCAGGCCGAGAGGCTTGCGGCTGAGATTCGTCCGCGGTTTGAATCAGCGGGAATGAAGGTCGAACTGGTTCACGCTTACACGCGGGACAGCTTCGGCAAAATGTTGCCTTCGGACACGGCTGTTTCCGGCGTCTTCAGCCTTGCAGCGCGTCACCTCGTCGGAAGGGGCGATGTGTTCGAGTTCCTTCCTCCGAAAGTTTCTGCGTGGCAGCGCGCCACCGCCCGCTATGCTCCCGGCAAGCTGCGGAAGGCGGCGGCGGTTGGAATTGTGTTGCTCGTGGGCGTCGGCGGAGTGTTCGGTTATCAGCAATACCAGCTGAACTCACTCCGGATGCAGTGGAAATCGATGGAGCCGCAGGTGAAGCAGCTCAGTGGCATTTCCGAACAGATCAACAGATTCCGGCCATGGTTCGATACGGATTTCAAATGCCTCAGTCTCCTGCGGCAGCTCACCGTGGCCTTTCCGGAAGATGGAAGCGTGACGGCAAAGACCGTCGAAATCCGTGACATGAAAACTGTTATCTGCACTGGAACAGCGGACAGCCACCTGGCGCTCAACCGCGCCATGCGCAATCTGCAGACGAATGACAATCTGGCTGTGATGCCGTGGCAGACCCGTGGCAAGTCGCCGATCCAGTTCTCGGTCGAATACCACATCAACGGAGTGCGAAATGAAAACCGATAACCGCCAGAAAATTCTCATCATCGCCGTCGCGGTCATGGCGGCCGTCCTTGTCGGCGACAAGTTGATTGTGTCGCCGCTCACAAAGATGTGGGACAAACGACAGAAGGAAATTGCGGCGCTGCGCACGAAGGTGACCGAAGGGCGGGCATTGGTTCGTCGCGAAGATGTGCTCCAGGAACGATGGCGAGAGATGCGGAAGAACATGTTGCCGAACGATTCCTCGCGCGCACAGGAGCAGCTGCTGAATGCGATCCAGGAATGGGCGCAGGAAAGCAGCGTGAGCATCAATGCGATCACGCCCCAGTGGAAGGAAAGCGACACCGACAATTACCGAACACTTGTCTGCCGCATCGATGCGTCCGGGACGCTCTGGATGCTGAGCCGCTTTATCTATGACATCGAGAAAGGTCCGCTCGGTTTGAAGCTTGAATCCGTGGACATCACATCACGCGACAATACCGGCCGGCAGATTTCGCTCGGCCTGCAATTGAGCGGCCTCGTTCTAATGCCCAATTCGAAATGAATTTGAAATTCCGACAGATGAAAAAATGGTTCGCCGTCGCGGCAATGGCGCTTCCGGTGGCGTCTGCCGTTTCGCAGGAGACGAATGCTGTCAATCCGCGCGACTTCGCCGCGTTTCAGATCATCAACAACCGAAACATCTTTGATCCGAACCGCCGTCCGCCGCGCGTTGAAAGTCCCCGGGACAACACGCCCCGGCAGCCGCAGATCGTGGATACGTTTTCCCTTGTGGGAACGATGAGTTACTCCGGCAAACTCCTGGCGTTCTTCGACGGCAGCAGGTCGGATTACCGCCGCTCCCTTGCCGTCGGTGATCGAATTGCCACCTACAGTGTGGGTGACATTCAGCACAATCTGGTGAAACTTCAATCAGGTACAAACCAGATCGAACTCAAGGTTGGTATGCAACTGCGCCGCACCGAAGATGGCAGCTGGTCGATGGCGGAAGCTCCCGCCGGTGGAGTCGCATCCACCTATACCGGCAATCGCCAGCGCGGAAATGATCGCAGCTCGTGGGGACGGAACAACTCCCGCTGGGGCGGACAGACTTCGAGCAGCTCAACCACCGGCAGCAGCAGTGGCAGCAGCGAGACGTCAACGCCCAATCTTGCGAATCTCGACCCGAACGATCCGGTCGCGCGCATGATGCTCCGCCGAATGCAGGAGGAGGGAATCGTTCCTCCTCAGAACAATGCCAACACCCAGACAGTTGAAGGACAGCCCAATTCGCTGGACCCGTCGGCAGAAGGCCAGTCTTCCCCACAACAGCAACGTCAGCAGTCGCAGCAGTCGGAACCGGAATCTTCCAATGAAGTTCCAGGCAACCCTATCAATCAGGATTCCAATTTCATCCAGCAATCAGAACAGCCTTTCTCGGAGTTAAGATCATGAAAATCAAATCACGCTTCATTTCACCGAACCAAATGAAAGCCATCATTGCCGCATCCAGTCGTTGTCATCCGATGTTCGTTGCAGCGTTGCTGGCGATCGGCCAATGGGAACTCGCCGCCCAGGACGGAGCGGCGGCTTCCGAAACAGCTTCCGCAAACGCCGTCGTCCAGTCTGCCGAAAGTGCGAGCGCCGAACCGGCGCCAAACACGGTCAGCACCAACGGCGGCCTCAGGCTCAATTTCAGGAACGCCCCAATCGATCTTGTCCTCAGCCATCTCAGTGAGGCGGCGGGATTCATCATCGAATTGGACACGCGTGTGAGCGGCAACGTCAGCGTGATCAGCAGTCATCCGATGACGAAGGACGAAGCCGTCGATCTTCTCAATTCTGTTCTCAACCGCAACGGCTACGCCGCCGTTCGCAGTGGCGAACGCACGCTCAAGATCATGGACAAGGCGTCCGCGAAACTCTCAAACCCGGTCCGAATCGGCAACGAGCCTTCCGCCATACCGAACAATGACGAAATGGTGACGCAGATCATTCCCATCCGTTATGTGGAGGCGGGGCAGCTCGTTTCGGATATTTCGCCGTTTGTGTCGTCCAGCGCGACGATCATCGCCAACCAGGCCGGCAACTCGATCATCATCACGGACACGCAGGCGAACATCCGCCATCTGGTGGAGATCATCAAGGCGATCGATTCCAGCGCGGAGGATGTCACTGAAGTGAAGGTGTTCCGGCTGCGTCACGCCGATCCGACCGAGACGGCGACATTGCTCAGCTCGTTGTTCCCGGAACAGGGTGGAACTGCGCAGGCGCCGATTCGTTTCGGCAATCGTGGCGGTGGTCAGGGCGGACGCGGTGGATTTCCGGGCTTCGGCGGTTTTGCCGCGGCATTCGGTGGTGGAAACAATCAGGGTGGAAATTCGCAGGCCGACCGCATCAAGAAGCGCAACCAGGTTGTTGCCGTTGCCGATGCCCGCACGTCGTCCGTCGTTGTGACAGCCACGCGCGACCTGATGGAGCAGATCACGGAAATGGTTGCGCAGCTTGACCAGCCCGGGAAGCAGCAGAGGATGGTTGTGATTCCTGTGGTGCATGCCGACACCGTTGAGGTCATGAACGCGCTGCAGGACACCGTGGGCGCCAGCACGACCCGGAACAGCCGGAACTCGCAGAACAGTCCGTTCTCGTCCCGCATCCAGCAGAATCTGAACAACAGTACCACAGGCGGCGGCTTTGGAGGCCAGGGCAACCGCGGCGGCGCTTTTGGCGGTCGCACTGGCACTCAACGCTTCTAACACACACGCCGCTCTTCAATCTTTACGAACATGAAAATGCTTAACTGGAAACGAAACCTTGGGACGGCACTCGCGGCCGGCCTCGCCCTCTGCGCCGTGCAGGAGACTTTGGCGCAACCGGGCGGCCTTGGTGGTCTCGGCGGGTTCAACAATAATGCCAATCGGAACCGTAACACGACGACGGGACAATACACTCCGAACAATCAGGTTGGCACAGCCCAGGTTTCGATGGACGAATCGGGAAATCTGATCGTGGTCGGCGACGAGGCGACCATTGCCCAGATTCAGCAGGTCGTCCAACAGCTCGACCGTCCGCGTCCACAGGTGCTCATCAAGGTGGTATTCCTCGAAGTGCAGCACACCGACGCGATGGACATCGGAATCGAGGGTGCTTACGGCAAAAATCTGGGCGGCGGCGTGACGAACAACCTTGCGACCGTTTTCGGACAGAACGGCTTGAACAGCATCGTGACGAATGTCTTTCCGGTGGGGCCGGCTCAGAGCTTTCCGGCCTTGACGCAAACCACACCGGGAGCCGGTGTGTATCAGGTTCTCGGCAGTGATTTTCAGGCGACATTGCGGGCAATCGCACAGGCGGGCAGGGCGCAGCTGCTTTCCCGTCCGTCCATTCTCGCGCGCGACCGGCAGCCGGCACTTATTCAGATCGGGCAGGATGTTCCGCTGATCACCAGCGTCAACTACACGACTCTCGGCAACCAGCAGAACGGCATCAGTTATACGTCGGTGGGAATCATCCTCCGCGTCACGCCCTACATCACTCCGAACGGAATGGTTCAGATGATCATTTCGCCTGAAACCTCCGCTCTGAACCCGAATGTGTCCGTCCCAATCGCGGCCGGGGTCAACGCGCCGGCGATCGACATCCGCCGTGCAGACACGGTGGCCATTACACCAAATGGCCAGACTGTGGTGATCGGTGGCCTGATGGCGAGCGACAAGGCATCTTCGGAAAGCAAGGTTCCGTTCCTCGGCGACATTCCGATTCTTGGAAATCTGTTCAAGCGCAAGACCAGCGGTGGCACCAAGACTGAGCTGTTGATCTTCCTCACGCCGCACATTGTGAACACGCCGACCCAGCTCGCGTCGCTCAGCGCGAATGAGCAGGATCGGAGCACGCTGATCCAGAAGTCGATTTCGGAAGAGGAGCTCGACAAGTTTCTGGAGCGTGTGCCGGTAAAGAAGGAGCCGGCTTTCGGAAAGTAATCCTTCGATCATGCAAAACGCCCGGCGCAATCCATTTGTTTATGGCTCGCTTCTGGTGCTGTGGCTGGTGGTCATTGCGTGGCAGGCGGCGGAACATCGTCGCGTCAAACAGGTCGCACAGGCCGGTCTTGCCAAACGCGCGCAGGATGTCGCTGATACGATCAGCGCGGTGATTCGCGGAATGCAGTTTCGCGGAGCGGTGATGTCCGACAACCTGGAGCCCGTTCTCAATGAACTGGTGAACGAACGGACGAATCAATGGGCGCGTTCCAGTGAGCTGGTTTGGATTGCGCTGCTGAACGCCGCCAATGAACCGCTCGCTTCGGCGGGCAAACCGACCATTCAGCTCGATCGGAATGTAGTCCTGCCTGAAAGCGGCCTGTGGACACAGGAAAGCGTCACGATGGAATTTGCCGTGGCGGGCGTTCCAGTTCCACAGCGCGGATCAAATCAACCTCCGGTTGTGGCACCGCGGTTTCGGGATCTGACGAACGCCTTGCCTCCTGAGGGTGGATGGGGTGGAAGGGGGCAGCGACGTGACAATCGCGACACGAACGAATCGTCTTCAGCATCCCTGCCCACCGAAAGTCCGGAGCCGCCAAAGCACGAAGGGCCGCCTCCGGAACCGCCGCGGGACCGTCCGCCCCGGCGTCCATTCTGGGCGCGTGGACTGGCGGAATCGGAATACCTGGCCATGATCCAGCGTCGCGAGTTGCACGGACTCGTGCTGGCGATCTCGACCCGCAGTTATCGCGAAATCATGGCACACGACATCTGGATGCGCGCCATCATCGTTTTCTTTTCAGGCATCTCGGTGCTCGGTGCGGCGATTGCCTGGCGCAACCTTTCCAAAACTTCAGAACTTCAGCTGCGGTTGGTGCGGGCCAGTGAAATGAACGCGCATCTCCGGGAAATGAATCTCGCCGCTGCGGGCCTGGCGCATGAAACGAGAAATCCGCTGAACATCGTTCGCGGGCTGGCGCAGATGATTTCAAAGCAGCCGGACGTGACACCGGAGATCCGGGAGCGATCGCGTGCGATTGTGGATGAAACGGACAAGGTCACCGTTCAGCTCAATGAATTCATCAACTACTCCCGCCCGCGTGAAGTGCGCCGTACGCCCGTGGCGATCCAGTCCGTGTTGCAGGAAGTGGCGCGCGCGCTCGGATACGACATCGAAGAGAAGAAAATCCGGCTGGAAATCAAAGGCGATCCGGTGGTCGTTGAGGCGGATGAACAGATGTTCCGTCAGGTGCTTTTCAATCTGGCGATGAATGCCATCCAGGCGCTGGGCGAAGGGGGTGAGATTCAGATCGTTTCACGGCGCAACGATTCTTTGGAGGCGACGCTGGAGATTCGCGACAACGGCCCTGGCGTTCCAGCTGAGCGTCGAAAGGAAATTTTCAAACCTTACTTCACCACGCATCAGAAGGGCACGGGGCTCGGGCTTGCTGTTGTGCAACAGATCGTCCTCGCGCACGGCTGGGAGATCGAATGCCTTGCCAACGAACCCAAGGGCGCCATCTTCCGGATCACTCACCTCAAGCTGGCTGCCGACAGAAACTGAACCGTCGTGGCGGAGCCATTCGACAGAGCGGCTTAAAACGCCCGCATAGTGTCGAGCACCGCCTTGATCCGGGGAACTTCGTGCGTTCGGAAAAGGTCGGTTTTGCCAAGGCTCGCCAGAACCGCAAAGAACGGTTCGGCGCAACGGACGTCATCGCCGAAGTATTCAAACGCGTGCGGCAGTGCGTGGCAGATTGGGAATCCCAGTGTGCGCAGCCGGAACGTATTCAAAAAAACGTTCATCTGATGACGCACCCGCACGGCGCTGTCCTGAAGGTTGCGGTAATAAAATCCGAGGCCGGGATCGATGAAGATTTTGTTCACTCCATTGCGCTCAGCGATTTCAATCTGGCGGCTGAAGTAGTCCTTCATCAGCGCGACCGGATCGGCGGAGAAATCGAAATCGCCGACCTCCCGGACATGTTTTCCCTGCACGTAGCAGATGATCACAGCCGCATCGTGATCCGCCACCATCCGGAACAGTTCGTCCGTTCGTTCAGTGCCGGTGAGGTTGAGTATGTTTGCGCCGGCTTCGAGCGCTGCGCGGGTTACGCCGGGTTGATACGTTTCAACCGAAACCAGAATTCCCGCGGTGCGCAATTGTCGGATCACCGGAATGAGCTTGCTGTTCTGCATCGCTTCATCGGCGCGCGCCGCGTGAGCGAGTGTCGATTCGGCGCCGAGATCGATGATGTCCGCTCCCTGTTCGTGAAGAATTTTTCCGCGGCGCACGGCGGTTTCCTCGCTCAGGCAGACGCTTTCGCGGTACCATGAATCGGCGGAGAGATTGATCACCCCCATGACGGCGGGGTTTGAGTTAAAGTCGAACGGCCTGTCTCCGATGGAAAACGACCGGACGCGTGCGGAGCGGGCTTCCTGATTTTTGGCGGCAAGTTCGGCCAGGAATTCAAGCGTAAGCATTGAGGCGAGCCTAGGGGAAGAGAGTGAGGCTGTCAGCTGGAGACGCGAACAAAAAAATATTCGACAGAAGCGGCGGCTGGACCAAGATTTACCTGTGCCAATTTACGAATACGAGCTTTGTGAAGGGGACTGCAAGGTCTGCGGCGGCAAGTTCACGCTGCGCAGGCCTGTTTCTGCCGCGCCGCTGACGCAATGCCCGGCGTGCAAGAAGCCAGTCCGAAAAGTGATTTCCACGTTCAACTCTCCGGTGAAGCTGAAGCCGCTGTCGATCACAGACGCCAAGAAGGCCGGTTTCACGGTTTTGAAGCGCGTCAGCAAGGGGGAATACGAACGCCAGTGAATCGGCTCGCTGCATGGGCATTGTTCGGCGAAAAACGTTGCGCCAGAAGTCTTAATTTGGCTTTATCAGGCGAGTTTTCGGCGGGCACGAACGCCGAGGCAGACACTCTAACGTCGCAGGCACGGACGGCCGGGCCGCCATGACCGCATGAAACGCAGCCGAATGCAGATTTTTTACTCCGGCCACGTGCAAGGAGTAGGTTTTCGATACGCCGTCAAACAGGTTGCTGCGGGGTTTGAGGTGGTCGGCACGGTTCGGAATCTCCCCGATGGACGGGTCGAGCTGGTGGCCGAAGGAATGAGGGAGGAATTGGATGCCTTCCGCAAAGCCATTCCCGAAGCGGGATTGGAACGCTTCATACGGAATGAAGATGTGTCCTGGGGCGAAGCTGCGGGCGCATTCCGCGGGTTTGAAATCGTAAGATAAAAATGAAGTTCGCGATTATTGCTGACATACACGCCAACCTTGAGGCGCTGCAGGTCGTTCTGGAAGACATTAAGGAACAGAAGTGCACGCATTACGCCTGCCTCGGGGACATCATCGGCTACAACGCCAATCCCAAGGAATGTCTCGATATCATTCGCGGCATGAACATCCCGTGCGTGAAGGGCAACCACGACGAATACTGCTCCACCGACGGTGCGCTTGACGGATTCAATCCCGCCGCCGCCGAGGCCGTGAACTGGACCCGCCAGCAACTCACCGAGGACGATCGCCAGTGGCTGCGCGATCTCAAGTATGTCCGGATGGTCACCAATTTTTCGATCGTGCATGCCACGCTCGACGGTCCGCAGCGATGGGGCTACGTCTTCGACAAGCTCGCCGCCGCAGCCAGCTTCACCTACCAGAATACTTCGGTCTGTTTCTTCGGGCACACCCACGTTCCCGTTGCGTTCATGCGCGACAGCGTGGTGCGCGGAGGCACTTATTCGAAGTTCAAGGTCGAACCGGGCAAAAAGTATTTCGTCAATGTCGGCGCTGTTGGCCAGCCGCGTGACAACAATCCGAAGGCGGCTTACGTCGTTTACGATGTCGATGAAGGGACGATCGAACTTCGCCGCCTCGATTACGACATTGCCACAGCTCAACGAAAGATTCTCGAAGCCGGATTGCCGGAGCGTCTCGCCGAACGGCTCGCTTATGGCCGTTAATGGTCTGCCCGTCTGTCCGGATTCAATGCTGCGCTGACCCTGTTGCGCATTGAAAATCCTCATCCTCAAGCCGAGTTCGCTGGGCGATGTCATTCAGGCCCTGCCGGTGCTCCGGTTGTTGAAACTCCACTGGCCGGAGAGCGAAATCCACTGGTGGATCGATTCCGCACTCGCGCCGTTGCTGGAAGGCGATCCAGATCTTGCGGGTGTCGTTCGATTCGAAAGGCGCCGATGGGCTTCCCCTGGTCACTGGCCTGAGATGGTTGCGAGCGTGCGCTGGATGCGCAGCCAGCAGTTCGATCTCGTCATTGATCTCCAATGCCTCGCGCGCAGCGGCGCGTTCGCGTGGTTTGCGAATGGACGGCAGCTGGTCGGGCTCGATGAAGTTCGTGAAGGCGCCCGCGGTTTTTACGACATTGCCGTTCGGCGTCCTTCCTACCACACCCACGCCGTCGATTGGTATCTCGAAACTCTCAAGGCACTGCGTGTTCCCGTGCATTGGAATTTCAACTGGATTCCGGAAAGAAAATCGGTGGCGGACGCGCTGGAGTCCCGTTTGAAACTCGGCGGTTCGCGATGGGTTGCCATTCAACCCGGGGCGCGTTGGATGAACAAACGCTGGCCGGTGGAACACTTTGGACGGCTTGTGCAACAACTCGCGACAGAAAGGCTGGACATCCAGATTGCCATTCTCGGCGGAGCTTCAGACAGCGAACTGGGCGCGTCGATCAGCAGGCAGAGTCCCGATCGTTGTCTCGATCTCACGGGAAAACTTTCCCTGCCGGAAATGATCGAACTGTTGCGCCGCGTTGAGGTGATGGTGACGAACGACACCGGTCCGATGCATGTCGCGGCGGCGCTTGGCAAGCCTGTGGTGGGTCTCTTCGGTCCCACGGAACCGCGCCGAACCGGACCCTATGGCCAGCTTTCGAATGCCATCCAGGGCAGGCTTCCTTGCATTCCTTGCATGAAACCGGAGTGCACCTGGCGTGAGCCGATCGAGTGTTTGAAGATGATCACGCCCGAGAGTGTCATGGGCCGTGTTCGACGTCATTTGTCTGCCAGCCAGGCGGTTCGGGTTTTCCTCTGAATATTGGGGCGGATTGTCGCGTCCACTTTTCCATTCGCCGGTGTTTCGAGGCAATCCGTTGGCGTCGCGGTTTTCATCTTTGCTGTTTTGCGGCTTGCCAGTTCGCTGTGTGGAAATAGAGTGGTTCAATGAAAAAAACAGGCCTGGTTCTGTCTTTATTCCTCGCCGCCTCCGCGATCGTGAATGCTCAGATCACGGCTGAGGTGATTCTGCCGCAGGAACAGTTTCTGCCCGGCGAATCCATGCCGTTGACGGTTCGTGTGGTCAACCGGTCCGGCCGCACGCTGGAGATGGGGTCGGATCAGGAGTGGCTCAGCTTCTCCGTTGAATCGAAGGATGGCTACGTCGTGACCCGCAAAGGTGAAGTGCCGGTGAACGACGCCCCGTTCACACTGCCTTCCGCGAAGGAGGCGAGGCGGTACGTTGACATTGCCCCGTATTTTTCATTCCCGAGACAGGGCCGGTATGTTGTGCGGGCAACGGTTTTCATCAAGGAGTGGAATCAGGAGGTCACCAGCCCGCCTGCTGAATTTGATGTCATCATCGGCTCGGAGATGTGGAGCCAGGAGGTGGGAATTCCGAAGCAGCCCGGCGCCACAAATGACGCGCCTGAGATCCGCCGCTTCACGCTGCATCAGGCGAACTACCTCAAGAAGGGACTGATGCTTTACGTGCAGATTTCAGATGCGAATCGTCAGGTCCTGAGAGTGTTTCCGGTTGGACCGATGCTTTCGTTCGGCCGGCCTGATCCGCAGATCGACAGCGAGAGCAACCTGCACCTGTTCTATCAGAGCGGCAGACAATCCTACAATTACACGGTGATCGATCCGAGCGGAACGACGCTCCTCCGGCAGACGTATGAAATGAGCGGTGTCCGTCCGAAGTTGAAACTGAATTCCGATGGCAAGTTTGAAGTGGTTGGCGCCACGCGTCGCATCAGGGCCACCGATCTGCCGCCTCCTGCACTGGCCAATGATGTCTCGGACGAGAAGCCTTAACCTTCCATGCTGGATTCTTCTGTTGTTCTCGGCGTTGCGCTGGACGGCGCCCGCGGGAGCGGCGGAAGCGGTCACATTTCGGCTCAAGACCGGTGACAGAATTTCCGGAACCATTGTCGGGCTAAACACGAACGCCTTTGTTCTCTCCAACAGCTGGGTTTCCGCGCTGACAATTCCCCGAAGTCGTGTCGCATCGATCACCACCAACGTGCCCGCAGGCGTGAATGGCACGGAGGTGATGGTGTTTCAGGAGGTGGGACCTCCGACGCCGACCGCGAACCCAGCGAAGCCCAAGAACTGGAAAGGGGAAGCCCAGGTCGGGCTCGATCTCCTGTTCGGTGCCAAGGATCGCCAGATCGTTTACGGACGGTTCAAGCTGAACTACCAGAAACAGTATGCCTCCGATCCAAAGAAGTTTTTCAGGAATGCATTCGACTATTCGGTCGAATACGGCGTGACCGAAACTCGCTATGAGGATGAGAACGGCGTTTTCCGACGCAGCCGCGAAAGAACATCCGACCGGATGTACGTCAGCGACAAGATGGCGTTCGACCTCATGGGACCGTGGTACGTTTACAATGTGGCCGGCGGCGGATACGACCACATTCTTCGCATCAACGCCCAGTATGAAGCAGGACCGGGCGCTGGTTATCATCTTATTACCCGAACCAACTTCACTCTGAACACGGAAGCCGGCCTTGTTTACCAGGCGCAATATCGCAGTGATGAAACGGAGGTGGAGGATGTGTATTACCGCCTCGCTCAGGACATCACATGGAAGTTGTGGAGCAAGGTGAGCATCGTCGAAAAGTTGGAGTATTTCCCGCGCGTCAACCTGACAGGCCATCGGATGCGGTTCGAAACAACGCTCCGGTACGATCTCTGGAAGAATCTCGCGCTGAATCTGACAGTGCTGGATCTCTACGACACCGATCCGGCCGAAGGGATAGGAAGGAACGAACTGCAGGTGCGGTCTTCGCTGGGACTCAAGTTCTGATGCTCGCTCGTGCTCAGCGGCCTGATATGGCCGGTGCGGATTTCAGCTGAAGAATCTTTTCCACGATCGCTTCCAGGTTCGGGAGGATGAAATCGTGATGAACCTTTCCGTTCCACGGTGACTGAATCAACAGGGACGTGCAGTTCACTGCGCGCGCTGCTTCGGCATCCTGCCACTTGTCGCTGATGACAAAGCACCGGTTCAGGTCCAGCTGCCATTTGTATTTCGCCTCCTTCAGCAATCCCGGATTCGGCTTCCGGCAGGGGCATCGGTCCGATTCCTCGTGCGGGCAGAGCAGGATGTCGTCGATGGGAAAGACCTTGCGCAGCCGGTCATGCATGTAATCCAGTTCGCGCCGTGAGAGATTGCCACTCGCGATTCCCGGCTGGTTTGTCGTGACGAAAATCATCAAGCCCGACGATTTCAGTTTTTCCAGCAGAGGTGCGGCGGTTTCGTTGATCTTGAACTCGGCAAGCGATGCCGGAGCGACCTGGCTGTTGCCCTGCACCCGGGCCTGGTTCAGCACTCCATCGCGCTCAATGAATACTCCCGTTTTCATACAAATTTTTCTCGCGCAAATTGGCAGCGCTATCTCTTCAACTTTCGTTCATCGCGGGTGCGGCGTTTGAGTTCCATGTTGACGCGTTCGAGCGCATTGGAGGTGCAGGCGTTTTTGATGGCTGACGGGCAGCGCAAAAACAGTAAAGCCCTGCGGGAGATTTTCTTCCATCCAGCAGGCGAGTTTGGGCGCGTTCTTGGAGTAGTGGGTGACGATTTCCTTGAGCCGCGCTTCGGCTGCAGCGCGGCTTGAAGCTTCGAAGACACTTCGAATGGCCCGGGCGACTTCAGCGCGCTGATCCAGGCGCGGGACGTAAGCCTGGGCGTTTTGCTGAAGGTGGAATTGGCAGCGTTGCCAGGGGACGGAGCCGAAAACGGCCTGACGGGCGGCGGCCATGCCGGGATGATCATCACTGACGATGAAGGTGACGCCGCACAGGCCGCGCTGGACCAGGCTTTGGAAGAAGTTGCGCCAGTGCGCTTCGGCTTCGCTGAGCCCGACGCTCACGCCGAGAATAACGCGCTGGCCCTCGGGAGTGATGCCTAGGGCGATGAGGAGGGCGCAATCGCGGAGCTGGCCGTCGTGGCGGACCTTTTCGTAACGGGCGTCGAAGATGAGATAGGGACAACGACTCAAGGGCCGCTCGCGCCATTTTTGGAGTTCCGCATCCAGACGCTTGGCGAAATCACTAACGTGAGTGGAGCTGACGGATGCACCGCAGAGTTCCTCGACGATGGCGGAGACTTTACGGGTGGAGACGCCTTGAACGTACATTTCGGCCAGGGCGAGTTTGAGGGCCTGCTCGCTTCGGATGCCTTTTTCCAGGGCGCTTGGATAGAATTCGGTTTGGCCGCGAACTTGAGGAACGCTGAAGCTATTGACAACTGCATAATAAAGTGAATTTGTCACAACAGTTCGGCCTGCTTCCAGAAAGCGGCTATCAGCTTGGGGCGGCGGCGGACATTTCGCAGTTGGCGGCGTCCAAACGCGCCGAGCTGGGCGATGTCCTTGGCGGTGAAGTTGGGCAGCCGATGCTGTTTGAAATATCCCCAGACATATTCAGCCGGATTGAGTTCCGGTGCATAGGCTGGAAGCGCGGTGGCATGAATCTGTCCCTGAAGGCTTTCCAGATATTCTCGGACGAGCCGGCTGCGGTGGATCATGGCGCCGTCCCAGATGATCAGCAGCTTGCCGGGAAGTTGTCGCTGGAGGTGTTTAAGAAATTCGATGACCTGCGGGCTTTTGATGGCTCCCGGGTAAAACTGGAAATAGAAATTCCAGACCGTTATCCCGCCGATGACCGAGAGCTTCTTCCAGTTAAAGTCAAATTCCAGCACCGGGGTTTTCCCGCGCGGAGACCATGTGCGCACACGATGAGGTTTCTGGCTGAGTCCGCTTTCATCAATGAATACAATGATGCGGTCTTCTTTCAGGGCTTTTTTTTAAGGCGCGGCCAGGTTTCCTGTTTCCAGCGCCGGATGGCTTTTTCATCGCGCTGGATGGCGCGTGTAGTGGGCCGCTGGCAGCTCCAGCCGATCTGTCCCAGAAGACGCCCCACATGGTCGGGATGGTATTGGATGCCGAAGAGATTCTTGATGACTTGGGCCACACGACCGGTGGTCCATAGTTCCGTGGGGAAGCCATGTGCGCCTGGCCCGGCCTTCAGGGCGCGTTTGAGAACCGGCAAATCCTTGGGTTTGAGGCGAGGCGGACGCCCGGCTTTGGGAGTCTTTTTAAGCGCCGATTTGCCACCTTTGGCCCAGGCGTTTTTCCAGCGACTGGCCGACTGGCAGGAAACGCCAAGCTGGCGGGCCACTTCGGCAGGTGCCAGTCCTTTGGCGAACAGAACGGCCGCCTTGAGACGCCGACGCTGCAGTGAGTTAAAATCGCGTTTTTGTCCTTTGGGAAATCCCATATGAAATCAGACAGCACTCCCGCAAATCCGTTCACTTTATTTTGCAGAGATCAATAATGGGGCCGGCCCGGCCGGTGACGGTCTTGGGTTTGTAGCCGTTGGCGTAACCTTTACGAGCATCGGTGCGTTTGTAGGGCTGTGCCTGGAGAACCTGATGACGTTCCACCCGCATGGCCTCATTAACGAGGATTTGCAGGCCTTCAGCGAAGCCATCGTGGCCTTGCTCAGTCAGGAGTTGCAGGACGTTGTTCAAGAGTTTAGGATCGGTGGTGGGCCATTTGATTTTTGATGTGGGATGTGTTGGTAACACCCCAACAGGAAACCAAAGTGGCCCGCCCTCGACCAGTTTTCGCGCTTTTACACCCCCAGCCTAGACATAACTTTTTGAAAGAATTGTCTGTACAGTATTTACATCCCTGCACTGAGCTGGGGATGAAGGAAAAACGAAAAGGTTATCCGAGCGATGTCAGCGATGAAGAGTGGATTTTCTGCGTCAACTATTTGACGTTGATGAACGAGGAGGCTCCGCAGCGGGAGTATTCTTTGCGGTCGGTCTTCAATGCATTGAGGTACGATCCAAGTGGGCGGAGCCTGGCGGATGTTGCCTAATGATCTGCCTCCTTGGAATGTGGTTTACCAACAGACACAGCGCTGGATCAAAGCCGGATGTTTGAAGCCATGGCGCACGACTTGAGGGCGATTCCGCGAACGGCGTTGGAGCGAAAAGCCGATCCCAGCGCGGTGATCATGGATAGCCGGACGGTCCAATCCACGCCCGAGAACGGCGCGCGGGCGGGCTTTGATGGGCACAAGAAACGCAAGGGCTCGCCGAAGTGTAAGAGCCGGTGAAGGTGGCGTTCGTCGATCAAGCGACCGCCCCGCGGAAGCAGCAGCCAAACAGGGAATGGAATTACTCGTCGTCAAACATCATGAAGCCAAACGAGGATTTGTGTTGTTGCCGCGGCGGTGGGTCGTAGAACGCTCCTTTGCATGGGCAGCTCGATTCCGGCGACTGGCAAGCGACTATGAACGACTGACAACCACCTTCGCCGGCTATCACTGGCTGGCTTTTGTAACGCTGATGCTCGGCACTTTGTTCCGCAAAAGTTGAGTACAGGTCTAGCAGGCTGTTGAAAAACTCAGCGCGGGTTTGAACAGATCGAATTGAGTGGGGTCTCAAAAACATGCGCGGAAAACCTCAAGCTCAGCCGGACTTTCTGACCGTCATCAATCTCAACGCCAGCGTTCCATCCAATCA
>Ga0065721_10003841_pt1 | contig 66690 bp, 51 predicted proteins | sample Mesricmetagenome_FD_59108 | JGI IMG/M metagenome (GOLD analysis project Ga0065721, IMG submission 59108) | Mesophilic microbial community from rice straw/compost enrichment Sample: eDNA_1 v2 (version 2) | ecosystem: Engineered > Solid waste > Grass > Composting > Bioreactor | place: USA: Davis... | reverse complement strand
GTTTCCGCGCCCCCTCGTCCGCCGGCGCCGCCTCCCGTGCCGTCCGCCGGCGCCCCCAAGGCCCCGCCCGCCTTCCCGGCCGCGCCCGGTGCGCCGCGTCCGGTGCCGCCCGTGCCTGTTTCGTCGGCTCCGGCGCCCAACGCCACCATCACGGAGGAAGACGGCGTCAAAATCATCCATCTCAAGCCGCCGATCATCGTCCGCGATTTCGCCACGACCCTCGGCCTGAAGCCTTTCAAGCTCATCTCCGAGCTCATGGAGGTCGGCATCTTCGCCTCGATCAACCAGACGATCGAGGAGCAGGTCGCCGCGAAGGTCGCCGAGAAACACGGTTATCTTCTCGAGATCAAGCATCGCGGCGAGGCCCAGCCCCAGGTTTCCAAAAAGGAAAAGGAGGCCGCCCGCGCCAAACAGGAGGCGGAGGAGGAACTCAAAAACCTCGCGCCGCGTCCGCCGGTGGTCTGCATCCTCGGCCACGTCGACCACGGCAAGACCTCCCTTCTCGACGCCATCCGCAAGGCAAACGTCGCCAGCGGCGAGGCGGGAGGCATCACCCAGCACATCGGCGCCTACCAGATCGAGCACCAGGGGCGTCGTATCACCTTCCTTGATACGCCCGGCCACGCCGCGTTCAACAAGATGCGCGCGCGGGGAGCCTCCGTCACCGACGTGGCCATTCTGGTGGTCGCCGCCGACGACGGTTTCATGCCGCAGACCGACGAGGCGTTGAAGCACGCCAAGGATGCCGGCGTCACCACGATGGTCGCGATCAACAAGACGGACGTGAAGGGCGCCAACATCGACCGCGTGAAGCAGCAGATGCAGGAGCGCGGCATCGCCTCCGAGGATTGGGGCGGCGAGACCGTCACCGTGCCCGTTTCCGCGCTCAAGGGCACCGGCATCCCCGATCTTCTCGACATGATCCTCCTCCAGGCGGACGTGCTCGAGTTGAAGGCCAACCCGAAGGCCGCCGCTTCCGGCGTCGTCATCGAGTCCCAGGTCGACGTCGGACGGGGCCCGCTTGCGACCCTTCTCATCCAACGTGGCACCCTCAAGGTCGGCGACGCCCTCGTCTGCGGCACGCACTGGTGCAAGGTGCGCGCCATGTTCGACGACAAGGGACAGAACATCAAGGAGGCCCCTCCCTCCATGCCTGTTCGCGTCATCGGTTGGTCCGGCGCGCCCGACAGCGGCGCCCAGTTCAAGGTCGTCAAGAACGCCCGCGAAGCCGAGAACCTCGCCGAGGAAGAGCAGCTGCGCCTCAAGAAGGAGGCCGCCGAGCGCGCCTCCGCGCCGAAGAACGTCTCCGTCGACCAGCTTTTCGCCGACATCGCCGCCAACCAGGCGAAGGTCCTCAAGCTCATCATCAAGACGGACGTCTATGGTTCGACCGAGGCGGTGCGCCACGTGCTCGAGGGCATCAAGTCCACCAAGGTTTCGCTCGAAATCGTCTCCACCGACGTCGGGCTCATCACCAAGAACGACATCCTCATGGCCGGCACCGGCGGGGCCGTCGTCCTCGGGTTCAACACCAAGCTCGAGAACGGTGTCACTCCGCTCGCCAAACATCATGGCGTGCGCATCGAGACCTTCGGTATCATCTACGAGCTCGCCGACCGGGTGAAGGAGATGATGGCCGACATGCTCGAGCCCGATCTCAAGGAGGTCAAACTCGGCGCCGCCGAGGTTCGCGCCACCTTCCCCTTGGCCAAGGGCTTCGTCGCCGGCTGCCTTGTCACCGAGGGCAAGATCAGCCGCAACGGCAGCGCCCGCCTCCGGCGCAAGAAGGAGATCATCATCGAGGGCAAGATCGACACGCTCAAACGCTTCAAGGACGACGCGAACGAGGTGCGCGCCGGCCTCGAGTGCGGCATCAAGCTCGGCGATTTCAACGGCTACGAGATCGGCGACATCATCGAGGTTTACGAGATCCAGAAGGTGAGAGCTTCGCTCTGAGCAAGGGGCGGGGAGCACGGAGCAAGGAGCCAATCCATCCGTCGCCGGCCTCCCGCTTCCGACTTTCGGCTCGAAGCCCCCTCAGCTCCAAGCTCCCTGATTCCATGTCCTCCACCCGCATCCTCCGCGTCAACGAACTGATCCAGCGAGAGCTGAGCAACCTGCTTCGTCGTCGCTACAAGGACGACGCCGCATCCATCACCATCACGGCGGTGGAGGTCACGCCCGACACCCGCCAAGGCAAGGTCTTCGTCTCGATCACCGGCGACGAGGAGCAAACCGCCGACCGGATGAAGTGGCTGCGCAAGCATGCCAAGGAGCTGCGCTTCGCCCTCGGGGAGATCATCGTCATCAAACACATGCCGGTGTTGAGCTACGAACTCGACACCGTGGTGGAACGCGGCAACCGGGTGCTCGGCATCCTCGACGAGATCGCCGAGCAGGAAAAACGAAAGCCGGTCTCGGAAACCTGAAATTCTCGCCGCGGACACGCGCGACAGGCACGGAAAGGAAAAGCCGACCTCCCGCCCCTTGCCCCGTGTTTTCCGCAGGCCGTTCTCCCCGCTTCCCTTTGAATCATCTGTATCCACAACTCCACGACACGTTCCTTCGTCTGCTCGATTCCTGCGCCGGCCGGCGGATCGTCGTGGTCGGCCACGCCCGGCCCGACGGCGATTGCATCGGCTCCCAAGTCGCCCTGGCCCGCCTTCTGATCGCCCGGGGGGTGGACGCCGTCTGCTGTAATCCCGATTCCGTCCCGAGGCGTCTCGAGTTTCTCGTCCCGTCCGGCCTGAATTTCGTCCCGCTCGAGACCGCCTTGGCGGAGCAACGCGTCGCGATTTTCGTCGACTGCGCCGACCGCAACCGCGCCTCCGTCCGATTTGCCGACGCCTTTCCGCGGCCGCTCGGAAACATCGACCATCACCTTTCGAACCCGAACTACGCCGAGTTCAATCTCGTCGACACGCCCAGCGCGGCGACCGCGGAGATTCTCGCCGGTCTCGCGCAGGACGCCGGCCTGCCGCTCGATCCCGTGATCGCGATGGCGCTCTACACCGGCGTCGCGACCGACACGGGCCAGTTCCGTTTCGCCGCCACGACCGAGCGCACCTTCCGTCTTTCGGCCGACCTCGTCGCGGCCGGCGCCGATCCGGCCCGCATGGGGCTGGAGCTTTATGAGCGCGAGACCTTCGGCAAGTTGCAGCTTCTCCAACGCTTCCTCGCGTCGCTCGAAACCTTCGCCGACGGCCGTGTGTGCCTGGGCCTGTTGCCGGAGGGCATTTACGAGCAAACCGGCACCGGCATCGAGGACGCCGAAGGGCTCGTCGACTACGCGCGCGCGATCGACGGCGTGGAGATCGGGGCGCTCGTCGAAGTGCGTGGCGGCGCGATCAAGGGCAGCCTCCGCGCGAAGCACGCCGATTACCGGGTCGATCAGCTCGCGGCCAAATTCAACGGTGGCGGACACGCCTGCGCCGCCGGCCTCAACGTGAAGGGCGAGTCGTTGGAAAACTTCCTTCCGCGCTTTCGTGCGGCGCTTCTCGAGCAGGTCGAGGCCGTGGCCGCGTCCCGGGCGTCCCGCCCGTGATCTGCCGCCGGTTTCCGCGCGCCTACGGATTACGCCGATTGCCGGTTCGGGGGATTCGTGCAAATCCGTGAGATCCCCGGTTAGCCAAACTTTTCGCAACATGATCGTCCGCACCTCCGCTCCCGAACTCGACGGCGTCCTGCTGATCGACAAGCCGACCGACCATACATCGCACGACGTCGTGGCACGGGTGCGGGGCATCCTGAAAATGAAGCGGGTCGGCCACGCGGGCACCCTCGATCCGATGGCCACCGGGCTGCTCGTCGTGCTGCTGGGCAAGGCGACCAAGCTTTCGCAGTTTCTGATGAGCGTGGACAAGTGCTACACCGGCTCGATCACGCTCGGGAAAATCACCAACACCCAGGACGCGGAGGGCGAGATCTTGGAGACGCGTCCGGTGCCGGCCTTTACCGAGGAACAAATCCGCGCCGCGCTGCGTGGCATGGTGGGCGATCAATACCAGACGCCGCCGATGTTTTCCGCGATCAAGATCAAGGGCCAGCCGCTCTACAAGGCGGCGCGCGCCGGCGAGGAGATCGAGCGCGAGCCGCGTTTTATCCGCGTGAAACGGTTCGAGCTCACCCGTTGGGCCGCGCCCGACACGCTGGACTTCGTGGTCGACTGCACCAAGGGCACCTATGTGCGCACGCTGGCGCATGACCTCGGGCAGAAGCTTGGCTGCGGCGCGCACCTCAGCGCCCTGCGGCGTGTTTCTTCGGGGCAGCTTCACATCGATCGCGCCGTGACCTTGGACGCGTTGCAAAAGATGACCCCCGCGGAGGTGCAGGCGGTGTTGATCCCCGGTTACGAGGCCGCGCCCTCGGTGGCCTTGGGTTAAATCGAGGTCCACGAAACACGCGAAAGGACACGAAAACAGGTTCCTCCGATGTTTTCTCTTTCGTGTTATTTCGTGTGTTTCGTGGGCTAATTTTTCCGTGGCACAAGTCTTCGACAGTCTAGTCGCCGCCCGCGCGCTCGTGGAGCACCGGCCTTTGCACCTCGCCATCGGCATGTTCGATGGCGTGCATCTCGGACATCAGGCGGTGCTCAAGGCGGCCGTCCAGTCGGCCACCCGCAGCGACGGCGTGGCGGCGGTGCTCACCTTCGATCCGCATCCCAGCCGGCTCTTTCGGCCGGAGGATCCGGTCCGTCTGATCATGGACCGGGAGCGTCGGGTGGCCGCGTTGCTGGCGCTCGGCGTGTCCGCGGTGATCGTGCAGCCCTTCGACGCGGCGTTCGCGTCGATCGACGCCGAGGGGTTTTTGCCGCGTTTGCACGAGGATCTTCCGAATCTGCACACTCTCTACGTCGGCGAGAACTGGCGCTTCGGCCGCGGGCGCCGCGGTGACGTGGCCATGTTGGTCGCCGAGGCGAAAAAGCTCGGACTGCATGTGGTGAGCGCGCCTCGCATCAACGGGGACGGTGAGCCGATCAGCAGCACGCGCATCCGCGCCTTGTTGACCGAAGGCCGGATCGACGCCGCCAACGTTTTGCTGGGATCCGCCTATGCCAGCGAAGGTATTGTCGTTCCCGGCAAACAGTTGGGGCGCACGATAGGATTCCCGACGCTCAACCTCCCGTGGTCGCCCGACCTTCGTCCTCGGTTGGGCGTGTATGTGGTCTCGTTGCAAAGGGCGGGGGAGGGCGATCGGCCAAGTCGCGCGGTGGCGAACTACGGACTTCGACCGACGGTGGAAGCCGGGGCGACCGAACCTCGGTTGGAAATCCACGTGCTGGAGCCCGAATGTCCATATGGCCCGGGCGATGTGCTGCGCGTCGAATGGCTGGCTTTTCTACGCCCGGAGCGGAAGTTTGCAAATGTGAATGAATTACGTGCCCAGATTGAGCAAGACCGTGATGCCGCGCGGGCATGGTATGGACTTGGGACGTCCGACTGAGAGACGATCCCGAGCTTTGTGCGCCTGAGGCGACAGTCAGTTATCGGGACTGTTCACGGCCTCGGCGGATGGTGGATTTTGGGACTTTTGAACCCATTTAAAGGGCCTGAGCTCGGGAGCTCCGTTTACTTTGACCAGAATCATCCAGGTTTTCCGGTCCTTGAAATGAGTAAACAAATCGCTCGGGTCGGCACGATCGTTGGCCCTGGCCCAAACAACGTCCTGTTTTTCAGGATTGGCCGAGTTGTATACATACTCCACCTGAGGAGGCACCTTATGATCGTATTGCACCATGACCAGGTGCCGGCCCGTTTCTTTCTTCACCAGATGGGAGATTAGCTCGTTCTTATATTTGATATGTCGGTTGACGACATCGTCGTGTTTGACTCCGAGCCCGCGGGCGTATGCGCAGACCAGAAGGAGGGCCAGAAACGCCCCCGACAGCCTCCAGTAGTCTTTGCCATCCCGCTCCTTGGCGACCCAGATGCGGCGAATGCCCCAGATCGTGAGCAATATTCCGACGATCGCCAGCCCCGCGCCGTTGGACAGCGAGAATCGCAGGATGAAGAGGGTTCCGGCCAGAACGCTCAAGGCTCCCAAGAGCATCCATCGGGCCCAGCGCGTCAGCCCGATCCAAAAAGCGCCGATCAGGAGCAGCAGGGCGGGCAATCCTATATGGAAAACGACCGTCTCTTTTATCCGGTTCGCCCAGGTTTTGGCGACGGGTGATTCCAAACGCGAGGAGGGCATCTGGATCATGGCATCGTATTGCTCCATCCGGAGAATATCGATGGTTGCGGGGAGGGTTGGCATGTCCCAGAGGAAACGGGGATTGTTGTCGTAGCGTTCCCGATAGACGGAAGCGGGGCTGGTGAGCGGATGTCCCGTCGTCGCCCAATTCAGGGGAAGTTGGACAATAACAAAAAGACCGATTCCGGGCAGAAGAGCCGCGAGCACCGCGGTCCTTCGGGTTCTCCACCACGTTTTCGCGATGATATAGGTGGGAATTACCAAAGGGAGAATGGCGGCGACAGGGTCACATAAGAGAGACCAGCCGACACCCAGCGAGAATATCAATAGGTCGCTTGCCTGTTTCCGCGCTCGATAACGACGGGACGCACCCCACGCCAAGGCGAGACCGATGGCGACGGTTACGCTCCCATCATAAGACTGGGTCCAGAAGCTTAAGGCGCCAAACCATATGGTGGTGATCAGACTGCCGATCACCGCCCAGCGAAGAGAAGCGTATCCCCGGATCATCCACGCGACCGACAAGCCGAGCAGACCCGCGGAGAGCCATATGCCTAAAAGCGGGTCGCCGCCGAGCAGGCCCAATGCAAGGAATAACGCCGGTCCGGGGGAGCTTACCGCGCTATAGGCGGGCTCCTGAAGCGTGAGATAGGTTTGCAATAATGAGCCCCCCGGAATCGAGGGATTGGCAAGTCGGCCCGAGGCAAAGGTTTCCGCGGCGAGAAGCCTTGCGTGGGCCAAGGGGGTGGATGGCTCGGGCGTGCCTTGGAACTGCATTCCGATCCACGGAACCAGCACGCCAAGGAGGAAGCAGCAGAGATAGGCAAGCAGTTCGAGCCGCGTTCTCGTGCCGATGCCGGGCACGGTAAGTAACAGATTGCGGATGTCGGTGAGTCTTTTTCTGGTGCTGGCCACGATCGGGTTGGGTAAACATAGAGAGGGGGGAAATGTCACCTTGATTCTTGATAATTTTCCTGTATCCCCGCCCGAATGGTATCATCGCGGACTTCAGGGCGATCTGATTGGGCTGCTTCGTTTTGCGCCATGGTGGCGCTGGCGGCGCTTTGCGTGATTGCCTACAGCCGATGCTTCGGGTCGGATTTTGTCTTTGATAGTCATTTTATTATCGGTGAGGATATTCGTCTCAGGCATTTTGGAGCGAAATCCATCTCCGATATATTTTCGGAGAACTATTGGTGGCCGTCCATCTATTCGAGCCTTTACCGCCCGCTCTCCACGTTGACCTTTGCGATAGAATACAGCGTGCTGGGCTTTGGCGCCAGGCCCGCGGGGTATCAGATGGTGAATTTGATACTGCATATCACCGTGGTGGTGATCGCGTTCCGGCTGTTGATGAAAATGGGCATGCGCCCCGTGCACGCGTTTGCCGCCTCGGCCTGGCTGGCCTTGCATCCGTATGGGACGGAAGTCGTCCCGAACATCGTGGGATTATCGGATATCCTGGCGCTGCTCTCGGTGCTGTTGGGGATACATTTGTATTTGGATATGTTGGACCGCCGACGGGAGTTTGGCGCGGGGCTGACTCTTTGGGGCGTGGTGGCGGTGGCCGGACTTCTCTCGAAGGAAAACGCCATCAGTCTGATAGCCTTGGTCTTCTGGCATGCGTGCACGTTGGGGCGCGAGCGGATGCGTGAATTGGCCAGGTCGAACTATTTTACGACGGCCAGATATGTGGCGTTGGGCGCGGTGTTGATCGCCGTTATTTCGGCGGTGGCCGTCCCCAAATATTTTCATCGGGATCTGGATTTATCCACCGGCAGCGATCCCGTCGCGGTGGACAACCCGTTGCGGGGCGTATCGCCGGTGGAAGCGAGGGTGAACGCCTTGGCGATTTTCGGGGAGAATATTGTCAACTGTATCGTTCCAACGACGATTTCCGCCGACTACAGTTACGGGCAGATCGAGCTCGGGGCTCTTCCTCCAAAATCGCGATTGGACTGGCGCGTGGTCGGGATTGCGCTCGGGGTGCTTGTTTTTGGTCTGATCGGATTATGTCTCTACACGCGATGGCCCGCGTTTTCTTTCGCGGTTGGAGCCATATTTATCATGGCGATGCCGACGGCCAATATCATTTTGTTGATCGGGACGATCCGTGCGGACCGGCTGGTTTATGCCTATATCCTGCCCGTGGTCGTCTGCGTCGGACTCCTGATCCATGGGCTAAGCCGGTATTTGCCGCCATCTAGGCCGGTCGATCTGCTCGTCCGGCGCGGAATGACGGTGATGGTCGGCGTTTTTATGATTTTGCTCGGGGTGATCACCAACTTGCGCGCAACCGATTGGAGAACGACCAAGGGGTTTTGGAAGGCTGCTTACGAGACTTCTCCCAATAGTTTCAAAACGAAGCTGGGTTGGGGGGGGATCAACAAAGGGGAAAAAACCTTGGATCAATTGACCCAGGATATCGCCCTGATGCGCCAGTCGGTGGCGCAGTTGGCGGAGTCGCCAGTTCAAGGGGTAAGGGAGAACGATTTTGCCATGGAATCGTTGGCTTACGTGCTGGCGGACCGAGGGCGTCTGTTGCTGGAGTCGGGCGATGTGGCTGGGGCGGAATCGGATATCACGGAGGCGGAAGCGCTTTTTTCGAAGGTGATATCCTTGAAAAGGGAGAAAATACGGCGCCTGGAGGAGCTCAAGGCGAACGGCGCACGGTCTTTGGTCGGGCGCCGTATCAAAAATGAGTCCGCGGTCATGGCCTTGGCTGAAATAAAGCGATACAAGGGGGATTTCCAGGAGGCAATCGCTCTGCTCGAGGAGAATTTGGATTCCAACCGTTTCAATCCGGGCTATCTGATCCATCTATCAAGAGCGAAAGTGGACGGAGGCGACTGGGAAGGAGGGCTGCATTATCTGCTGCAGGCATTGTTGCTTCAGCCCGATGACAAGGCCGGTTCCCGCGAGGCCAACTGGATATTGAACAATCACCGATTACCCGAGTATGCGAAAGCTTATGCACCTGAAGATGCCTCATCCAAGGCCTCGGATGGCGCTTTGCTAAATCTTGATGATCCTCGGGTTTCTGATCTGGGCAAGAAAGCGGCCTTGAATTTGATCGAGACTCTCGAAGCGGAAGATCTTGCTCAGGAAAAGGCCATTGTAATCAGGCGAATTCGAGTGCACATGAACCAACCTGAGTGGCTTTATAACGTTTCAAACAAAGCCGTGGCCGAAAGGTAGGGCGCGGATCGTCGGGCGCGTCGCGTTGGAGTGGCGGTTTCCTCACCTTAATCCCGGCAGGCCCGGCGGATTTGCCCTACCTCTACACCGCGAGAACCGGCCGCCGTTTTATTGGAAATACATTATTAAGAAGCAATGGGCGACGAAGCCATAGTGCGGTTTATGGCACCGTGATAGCATATCTAGATCAAGGCGCCCATCGGCATGTAACACTTTTCGCAGATCCAAGGGGATGACCACTATAAACCGTGAAAGATCGGCGGCCGGCCAAGGGGGAAAGCGCTGACGCGAAGAGGTGGTTCAGATTGAGTCGTTTTCCGGACGAGATATCAGGATCGCCTTGGGGTATTTCACAGCAAGCTGCAGTTATCTGGGCAGGAGAGTGGCCACGAGGTGCCTGCTCAGAGTGGCGAAGTGGCGGGCCCAGTGGATCACCCTGCTTGTTGCACCATGGAAACTGGATACATGGTTTGGTCGGGAAGCTCCGGATCTTGCGGGAAGTTCGGAGTGGCTGGATCGCGCATCGGCTTGGGCGCCTGATCTTACCGTTTGATAGTAAATTTGGGATGGGAGGCGGCGAGGGGAATATGGACAGCAAAAAGCCCGTCGCGGTCGGCGACGGGCTCAAGCAGTCGAGATGGTTAACGCCTCGAAGAACTTACTCGCTATCGGGGTGAGCGAAGATCTGGATGCTGGTGCCGGTGCGGGGCTTGGTGTTTTCGATATTGGAGGTAGTCGCACCCGTAGTGCCGTGGATCAGAGCATTGGTTCCGGTGATATCACGATACCAAGCGACGTTACCCCCCAAGAAGACGATATGGCCACCGTCGCTCTTCCACGGAGCGGTGGAGCTCCACTTGCCCGTGCTGCTGCTGAGATCGCGGGTCCAAGCAACCGGAGTGGTGGACGGGTCACTGGCGGTCAGTCCAGCCATGTAGGCATAGCTAAGGGTATCTACACTGCTGAAAGTGGCGAGGAGCGCGGTGCGGCTCGCATTGAGAACGGTGGACTGGCCGGAGCTATCATCACCACCGGCAAACCAGATGCTGGCGTCGTTCAGACCGCCTTGGTAGGCGAGGTGAAAGGCGACACCGAAAAGGTCACCTGTGGAGGAAGCGTCGGCGTTGGTCGCGGCGGCGGCGGTCGTGCCGGGCAGGCGATCCTTGTTGTCGCTCGCGTAGATCAAGGAGGCTTGGCCGATCTGGCGGAGATTGCTGCTGGCGACCGAGCGCTGGGCGGTCTCGCGAACCTTGCCGACGGTGGGGATGATGATCGCGGCCAAGATACCGATGATGGCGATGACCGTGAGAAGCTCGATGAGGGTAAAACCTTTGAGAAGGCGTTTGGTGGAGGTAGTCATAGGGGGATTACGGAAGGACAAGAAGCGGCTTCGCACGTTCCCTTACAAGCAGAAACTCGGCGTCGAGCTGGACAATTTTACTCACGACTCGCAACGCTCGGCGGCGATGAAGATCTATCTCGACGGCAAATTTGTGGACCAAGCGGACGCGAAAATCTCGGTGTTCGACCACGGCCTTCTCTACGGAGACGGCGTGTTTGAGGGCATTCGCCTCTACCAGGGCAACGTCTTCCGGCTGGAGGAGCATCTGGAGCGGCTGGAGATGTCCGCCAAGGCCATCCTGCTCGACCTCCCCTGGTCCCGGAAGGAGATCGCGGAGGCGACCTGCGAGACCTGCCGTCAAAACGGACTGACCGACGGTTATATCCGCCTGGTCGTGACCCGCGGGATCGGCGACCTGGGGCTCGCTCCGTGGCTGTGCCCGAAGCCCTCGATCTTCATCATCGCGGCGAAGATCGCCTTGTATCCGCCGGAATACTACACGAGCGGGCTCTCGATCTGCACCGTGCCGACCCGGCGCATCAATCCCGCGGCCCTTCCTCCCACAGTCAAATCCCTCAACTACCTCAACAACATCCTCGCCAAGATCGAGGCGAAGCAGGCCGGTTGCCTCGAGGCGATCATGCTCAACGACCAAGGCTACGTCGCCGAGTGCACCGGCGACAACATCTTCATCGTTCGCAAGGGGGAGATCCTCACACCGTCGGCCTCGCAGGGCGCGTTGAAGGGCATCACCCGCGACGCGATCTTCGACATCGCCGCCGAGATCGGCGTGCCGATGCGGGAGGCCAACCTGACCCGTTACGACGTGTGGTGCGCCGACGAGTGTTTCCTCACCGGCACGGCGGCCGAGGTGATTCCGGTGGTGAAACTCGACGGTCGCGCGATCGGCGAGGGCAAGCCCGGCGCGATCACCGCGCGGGTGCTCGAGGCTTTCCGCCGTCGCGTGCTCGTCGAGGGCACCCGTCTCTGAGATCGGCTTTTCCCGGCGTCGAGCGGGCGAATTGTCCCGCTCCGCCCCGACAACCGCGCCGCGCTGGCGCGGTTTTTTGATCCCCTCATCTCCGGGGGGCGAAGCCGCTCGCGGCTCCGGCCTCTCGGCGGGACGGGGCGCAAGGGGGGAGTCGGGGCCGGTAGATAACGCTGGCATATCCCCTGCAAAGCCTGCGTGGTTTACGCACCACCTTTTCGTCACCGCGCTGTCGAATTTTTCCCGCAGTCCACTATCTTCCCAGCATGGCCAGTTCCCTTAAATGCGATCTTTGCGGCAAGCCCGCGACCGTTCATCTCACGCAGATCGTGAATGCGAAGATGCACAAGGTCGACCTGTGCGAAGCCTGCGCGCAGGCGAAGGGGGTCACCGACCCCGGAGGCTTTTCCCTGGCCGACCTGCTCCTGAAGGCCTCCCTCAATCCGGAGTCGGCCGCGGGCGCGGAGGCCTCCGCCGGCGCGGCCTGCCCGGCCTGCGGGTTCACGCCCTCCGATTTCAAGAAGCACGGGCGTTTCGGTTGCCCGCGCTGTTACCAGACCTTCGCCGGCATGGTGGCTCCCATGCTGGAAAACATGCACAAAGGCGTGCGCCACGCGGGCAAGGTGCCCGAGAAGGCGCTGCGCCGCCGCAGCCTTGCCGAGCGCGTCTCCGAGCTCGAGGCCGGCCTGGCCCAGGCCGTCAAGGAGGAGCGCTACGAGGACGCGGCCCGTCTGCGCGACGAGCTCGCCCGGGCCCGCCAGGAGGCCTCCGCGCCCGAGTCCGGAGCCTCCGAAGAGTCGCCCTCCGCCGCACCCCGCCGTTGACGCCCGCCACCGTCCGCAATCCCCGCCGCGTGTCATGAAAATCTCCGCCCTTCTCGCCACTCCCTCCGAGCTCACGGACACCTCGAGCTCCAAGTGCGCCGTTGTATTGATGACGCGGATACGCCTTGCCCGCAATCTCGCCGGCCGTCCCTTCCCGGGCTGGTGCCGGGAGCCGCAGCGCGAGGAGGTGCTCGCCCGCTGCCGGGAGGCGCTCGCCGCCACCGCGCCGATGAAGCGCTCGGTCAACAGCGCCCTCTCCGAGCTTTCCGAACTCGAGCGGCAGATCCTCGTCGAGCGCCACCTGATCTCGCGCGAGCTCGCCGGCGCGAAGCACGCCGCCGGCCTCGTCATCAACCGCGACCAGACCGTGTCCGTCATGGTCAACGAGGAGGACCATCTCCGCATCCAGGTCCTGCGCGCCGGCTTCCAGTTGAAGAAGGCGTGGAACCAGATCGACAACCTCGACAACGAGCTCGAGGAGCGCCTCGACTACGCGTTCGATCCCGCCCTCGGTTATCTGACCGCCTGTCCGACGAATCTCGGCACCGGCATGCGCGCCTCCGCGATGATGCACCTGCCGGCGCTCGTCATCTCGAGCCAGATGGAGAAGGTGGTTCGCGCGGTGAACCAGCTCGGCATGGTCGTGCGCGGCCTTTTCGGCGAGGGGTCCGACGCTTCCGGCAGCATTTTCCAGATTTCGAATCAGACCACGCTCGGCGAATCGGAGGAGGCGATTCTCAAGCGTCTCGGCAGCGTGCTGCAGTCCATCGTGGAGCATGAGCTCAACGCCCGCGAAAAGCTGCTCGAGGCCGACGCCTCGAAGCTCTTCGACAAGATCGGACGCGCCTACGGCATATTGCAGAATTGCCACCAGTTGAGCTCCAGCGAGGCGATGAACCTCCTCTCGCTCCAGCGCCTCGGCATCGATCTTGGACTTTTCCCGGAGCCCACCCGTGCGCTCACCGACCGCCTTTTCATCGAGGCCCAGCCCGGTCACATCCAGGCCGCGGCGCGGCACGACCTCGATCCCGCCCATCGCGATTCCTTGCGCGCCGAGCGAATCCGTCAGGAGTTTGCAAACGTGCCCCGGCCCGATTTTAGCTTACACCAGAAATCGTAGCGTTTTTCACCCCACGCGACCCGCCACCCCCGACCCAGCCATTTTATGGAACCGATGAACAACTTCACTCCGCGCGCCCAGCAGGTGTTGGCGCTCGCTCGCAAGGAAGCCGATCGCTTCCACCACAACTATGTCGGCACCGAGCACCTGCTCCTCGGCTTGATCAAGCTGGGGCAGGGCGTCGCCGTCTCGGTCCTCCAGAAGATGGGGCTCGATCTCGAGACCGTGCGCGCCGCCGTCGAGAAACAGGTGGGCACCGGACAGGAGACGAAAAACCAGGGCTCCATCCCCTACACGCCGCGCGTCAAAAAGGTCCTCGCCCTCGCCGGCAAGGAGGCCAAGGCGCTCAACCATTCCTACGTCGGCACCGAGCACATCCTCCTCGGCCTCCTCCGCGAGGGCGAGGGTGTGGCCGCCCGCGTGCTGAAGTCGCTCGACATCGACATCGAGCGCACCCGCAACGAAATCCTTCGCGAACTCGATCCGCAGTTCTCCGGGGGCGAAGAAGGCGCCGGTGAATCCGGTTCCGGCGACGCTTCCGGAAAGGGCGAAGAAGCCTCGGCCGGCGGCGCCGGCTCGGCCCGCTCCGAGGACGGCAAGAAGGAGGTCAAGACTCCCGCGCTCAAGGCCTTCGGCCGCGACCTCACCGAACTCGCTCGCAAGGGCGAGCTCGATCCCGTGGTCGGCCGCAAGAACGAGATCATGCGCGTCATCCAGATCCTCTGCCGCCGCACGAAGAACAACCCCGTGCTCATCGGCGAGGCCGGCGTCGGCAAAACCGCCATCGTCGAGGGCCTCGCGCAGGAGATCGTCAACGGCATCGTGCCCGAAATCCTCATGGACAAGAAGGTCGTCACCCTCGACCTCGCTCTCATGGTCGCCGGCACCAAATACCGCGGCCAGTTCGAGGAGCGCATCAAGGCCGTGATGGACGAGATCAAGCGTGCCAAGAACATCATCCTCTTCATCGACGAGCTGCACACCATCGTCGGCGCCGGCGCCGCCGAGGGCGCGATGGACGCCTCCAACATCTTCAAGCCCGCGCTCTCCCGCGGCGAGCTGCAGTGCATCGGAGCGACCACCCTCAACGAATACCGCAAGTATATCGAGAAGGACTCCGCCCTCGACCGTCGTTTCCAGAGCGTGAAGGTCGAGCCGCCCTCCATCGAGGACACCATCGTGATCCTCAAGGGCATCCGCGGAAAGTATGAGGACCACCACAAGGCGATCTTCACCGACGCCGCCATCGAGGCCGCCGCCAAGCTCTCCGACCGCTACATCACCGCGCGTTTCCTGCCCGACAAGGCGATCGACGTGATGGACGAGGCCGGTTCGCGCGCCCGCATCGGCTCGCTTACCCGCCCGCCCGTGCTCGAGGAGCTCGCCAAGGAGATCGAGAACGTCTGCGCGCAGAAGGAGCAGGCCATCGCCGCCCAGCACTTCGAGGAGGCCGCGAAACATCGCGACCACGAGAAGCAGCTCCGCGCCAAGCTCGAGCAGACCACCGAGGAGTGGAAGAAGAGCCGCGAGGAGAAACGCGTCACCATCGACGAGGAGTTGATGATGAAGGTTGTCGCCGATTGGACCGGAATCCCGCTCTCCCGCATGGAGAAGAAGGAGTCCGAGAAGCTTCTCGGTCTCGAAAAGGAGATCCAGAAAGTCGTCATCGGCCAGGACGCCGCCTCCACCGCGATCGCGCGCGCCCTGCGCCGTTCGCGCGCCGACCTCAAGGATCCCAAGCGCCCGATCGGCAGCTTCCTCTTCGTCGGCCCCACCGGTGTCGGCAAGACGGAGACCGCCAAGCAGGTCGCCGCGCAGATGTTCGGCAAGGCCGACGCGCTCATCCAGATCGACATGTCCGAATACATGGAGAAGTTCGCCGTCTCCCGCCTCATCGGCTCGCCTCCGGGCTATGTCGGTTACGAGGAAGGCGGCCAGCTTACGGAGGCCGTGCGTCGCAAGCCCTACTCGGTCGTTCTCTTCGACGAGATCGAAAAGGCGCACCCCGACGTGTTGCAGCTGCTCCTTCAGATCCTGGAGGACGGCCGCCTCACGGATTCGCTCGGACGCCAGATCGATTTCCGGAACACGATCATCATCATGACCTCGAACGTCGGCGCGCAGCTCCTGATGCGTCAGACCTCGATGGGCTTCGCCGCGGCGCAGTCCGGCGCTTTCGGCGACCACGAGAAGATGCGCGAGAAGGTGCTCGACGAGGCCAAGAAGGTCTTCAAGCCCGAGTTCCTGAACCGCATCAGCGACATCGTGTTCTTCCGCCCGCTGGCCAAGACCGACCTCGTGCGCATCGTGGACATCGAGCTGGAGAAGTTCACCAAGCGTCTCACCGAGCGGAAGATCGAGCTGACCTTCGCGCCCGAGGCGAAGGAGCTGCTCATCGAGAAGGGCTACGACGAAAAGATGGGCGCGCGCCCGCTGCGCCGCGCCGTCGAGCACTATCTGGAGGACCCCTTCGCGGAAGCCTTGCTCAAGGGCGAGATCCACGACGGTCAGCACCTCAAGGTCGTGCGCAAAGGAGATGTCTTGGAGTTCACCGCCCAGGATCCGAGCGCCTCGTCGCCCAGCGCCGACACGGGCGTGACGTCTTAAGCGACATTTCAATCGCTTCTTGTGATTCGCGAAACCGGCTTCCTCGGAAGCCGGTTTTTTCGTGCGATTTTGAATGCGGGGCGGACGCATCCGCAGGCGGCTGGCGTTTACATTGACCTTACCGGGAAAACCATGATTTCTAGGCGCGTCCCATGAAACGCTTCACAACCTCCTTACTTGCCCGGGCCTTCGCGGTTGCCGGTTTGCTTTTGACGGGCGGCGTCGCGCAAGCGGCGATCGCCGACTACGCCGGATCCTATGTCGTCAATCTGGCTTCGACGGAAACACCCTCCGGAGAAGGCGATCCGGTCGATGTATTCTATGGCCGCCTCGATCTGACGCTGAACGCCAAGGGCGCCGCCACGGGCACCTTGCAGACCCGCGCCGGCAAGAAATATTCCTTCAGCACGAAGTTTGTCGAAAACTCGGGCAAGGCGGTGGCCGCGAACAAGGCGGGCGAGAACAACGTCGGCTTGGCGAAGATCAAGGGAAGCTCCGCGTTCGCCATCAACTTTTCGCTCACGGTCAATGGAGACGGCGGCGTGGAGGTTCTCGGCTCCAACGAGAAATCGGATGACGCGACCGGGGAGTTTTTCCACTCCTCCTCCCACAAGTATATCAAGTTCACGGGCAAACCCGCCTCCCGTCCGGATTGGCAGGGCGCCTACACCATGGCGCTCGTGGTTCCCGATTCCGCGGGTGACGATGTGCCCGCCGGTGCCGGCTACGCGGCCCTTTCTGTGAGCGCCACCGGCAAGCTCACCGTCAAGGGCAAGCTTGGCGACGGCACCGTGCTCACCGGATCGGCCAATCCGATCGCCGACGCCATCTACAGCTTTTTCGTAAAGCCGTCCGGCTATGCGGCGGGCGGATATTTCCTCGCCGAACTGGACCTCACCCAACGTGGCGAACTGGCTGTTCCTGCGCTTTGGAACAAGCCGCCCAAGAAGCAAAACAAGGCCTATCCCGCCGGCTTCCTCGTGGAGCCCATCGTCGTGCTCCAACCTTGGGAAGTGCCGGCGAAAAAGGCCTATCCGCTTCCGACGGTTTTTGGCTTCGGCAATGGCAAGAATTTCGCGGTCGATTTTTCGGGCGAGGGGCTCATTCCCGACGACGTCTCTACTTTGCCCGAGGTGGTTCGAGTCACCAACGCCGGTTTGATTCAGGCGGTTTCCGGAGGCTCCGGCTCGCCGGCCGAGAACAGCTCGAAGGAGTGGAACAAGGTCTGGAAGAACGTGAAGCTCAACACGAAGACCGGCGTGTTTTCCGGTAAGCAGGTGCTCCGTCGCACCTCGGGGAAGAAGACCACCAATGTCGTGGCCGACGTGGGCGGCGTGTTTGTCCTGCCTGAGGTGCTTGGCGTCGAGCCCTTCGCGTTCGGCCAGTATGCCGTGACGGTCTCGGGCGTCACGACCACGGGCATGGTGACTTTCTCCGGGCCCTTCGAGAACAACAAGGTGGTGGCCAGCGCCGGCACCTACGAGACCTTCGCACTGCTTGCGATGCCCGATGCCAGCAAGCCGCTGAAGAGCCCCAAGCCGAAGATCCCGATGGCGAACAACAAGCCCGTGGTCGCGCTCAAGTATGATGTGTCGGTGACCGACGGCTCGGAGCGAATCGCTTACGGCAAGGTGACGTTGGTGGTTTCGGAAGATCTCCAAACCGTGAAGGTGAACGGCGTCGCCCTGAAATTCCTCTCTCAAACGGGAAACCTGCGTGACTACATGAGCGTGCTCGGAGGGGTTTCCCGGACGTTGAAGCTGGAGGTGAATGCCACGACCGGTGAGATCGAAGGGTATATTTTGAGCTTCCAGCAGTTTATGCCCGGCAGAACGGCCGCCTTCACCTGCGATCCGAACGGTGCGAGCGCGAACGCGAAGAAGTTCACTTCGATCACGAAGAAATAAGAATCACGCGTTTAAAAAGCCGCCCGGCTGGTGCCGGGCGGTTTTTTGTGACCGGACTACTCCGCCGGGCGGAAGTCCATGAAGCGTTTCACGCGGTCGACCTTCGCGATGTGGACGGGGAGGCGGGCGCCGACGGCGTAGCGCTTCTTGCGCTTGCCGCCGACGAGCGCGGAGCCGTCGGGCGTGATCTGGTAGTAGTCGTCGCGTAGTTGACTGGCCGATACGAAGCCGAAGGTCATCGATTCCGTCAGCTCGATGAAGAAGCCGTTGGGGCGCACGTCGGTGATCACGGCTTCGAACTTCGTGGGCTTCTTCTTGAGCAGCTCGCGCTCGAAGAACTCGAGGAGCTTGATCTTCACGCTCTCGCGCTCGGCCTCGGCGGAGTTGATTTCGGTGAGGCTCAGGTGCTCGCCCATCTCCTCGGCCTTCGCGGCGGTGTAGGGAAGCTTGAGCCTGGAGCGGGGGGCTTGGCGCTTGGAGGTTTGGGCTTCTTGCTCCCCGCTTCCTGCTCCCTGCCGTTCCAGCCACGCGTCGAGCACGCGGTGGACGACGAGGTCGCTGTATCGACGGATCGGAGACGTGAAATGGGTGTAGTCGTTTTTGTTGAGGCCGAAGTGGCCGTCGGGGCTGCTGCGGTAGGCGGCCTTGCGCAGGCTGCGAAGGAGCTGCGTGCGCAGCGTGTAGCCTTGCGGATGGTCCTCGAGGATCGAGAGCAGGCGAACGAGCTCCTTGCGGTTGGAGAGGTCGCCGACGCGGATGTTGTAGGTGGCGAGCTGCTGGCGAAGCTCGTCGAGCTTGTCGCCGTCGGGATCGTCGTGGACGCGGTAGATGGACGGCAGTTTTTCGCGTTTGGTCAGGCGGGCGACGGCCTCGTTGGCGGCGAGCATGAACTCCTCGATGAGCTGGTGGCTTTCGTCGTGCTCGATGCGTTCGAGGCGGTCGGCGTAGCCCTGCTCGTCGACGAAGATCTTCGTCTCGGGCATGTCGAGGTCGAGCGAGCCGTGGGCCATGCGTTCGCGGCGGAGGCGCGAGGCGAGTTCCCAGAGTTTGCGCACCCAGGTTTGCAGTTCGGAGAGCTCGGCGTCGGTGAGCGAGGCGAGCGCGCGGCCGGTGGATCCGGTCTGATGCTTGGGCGGGAGGGGCAGGGCGCGAATCTCGTCGAGCGAGTCTTTGAAGAGGAGGGCGTAGGCTTGCTTGTAGGTGAGGCGTTTGCGGCTGCGGATGATCGTGTTGGCGTAGCGTGTGGCCTTTTCCTGGAGGCGGCCCTTGGCGTCGAAGTCGAGAAAGACGGCTTTGCAGAGGCGGTCCTGGCCCTCGACGAGCGAGCAGAGGCCGTTGGAGAGTTTTTCGGGCAACATCGGGACGACGGTGCCGACGAGGTAGGTGGAGTTGCCGCGCTTGAGGGCTTCCTTGTCGAGCGCGGTGCCGGGCTTCACGTAGGAGGAGACGTCGGCGATGTGCACGCCGACACGGGTGCCGCCGCCGGGGAGAGGCTCGAGCGAGAGGGCGTCGTCGAAGTCCTTCGCGTCGTCGGGGTCGATCGTGAAGACGGCGGCGTCGCGGTAGTCGAGGCGTCCCTCGGCCTGCTCGGGAGGGACGGTGTCGGGGAGCGCGGCGACCTCGCGTTCGACCTCGGGCGGGAAGGTCGGATCGAGTTTGAATTTGCGATAGACGCCGAGGAGTTCGGCGCGAGGCTCGAAGGTTTTTCCGAGGACCTCGATGATGACGCCTCGGAGAGGTTTTCGCGGGTCGTTCCACGGATCGAGTTTGGCGACGACCTTGTCGTCGATCTTGGGGGCGGGTTTGAGCCGCGAGAAACCGGGATCGGCGACGAAGACCTCGAGCGGGAAGCGGGGGTCGTCGGCGAGCACGACGTATTGGGAACGCACGCGGGCGAGGCGGCCGACGACCTCCTCGCGGGCGCGTTCAAGGATACGGATGACACGGCCGCGGGGTTCGTCGCGACGGGCGTCGCCTTGGCGGAAGCGCGGGGAGAGGGAGTCGTCGATGACGACGGCGACGATGTCGCCGGGGAGGGCGTTGCGGGTGTCGCCGGGGCCGAGCTGGATGGTGTCGGGGCGGGGATCGTCGGGATCCGCGTCGGCGTCGAGCGAGGGAATGACGAAGGCGGAACCGCCGGCGCGAAACTGGATGCGGCCGATGATGGCGTCGGAGGGGAGGTCGTCGGCGGAGAAGGCGGGCGTTCGTGACCGGGTCGAGGATGCGGCCGGGCGGGGCGAGGCGGCGGCGGCGGGGGATGCCGACGTGTGGGTGCGGGAAAGGAATTCTTTTTTCGGGAGAGGCTTGAAAACGGGGCGGGCGTCGGGATGGGCGGGCCTGGCTTGAGCGGACGCGCGCGGAGCAGAGGAGTTTTTGGGGGATTTGGATCGGACGGGCGGCAACGCGTAGCGATCGCCTTGAACGAGCTTGATCTCGCCGCGCGAGGCGAGGAGGCGGAGTTCGTGCAGGAAGCGGGCGCGGAATTTTTTGGGAAGCTTGAGCGCGCGGAAGAGAGCGGCGTCGTTGACGGGCCGATAGTTGGGGGCGCCGAGGATTTCGAGGAGCTGGGGGCGGAGGTTCATTTTTTGAAACCACTAATGACCACTAATGGACACTAATCCGGATGGGGGGATTCGGATCGGTCGTTTGCGATTAGTGACCATTGGCGAGGGTTGTGGTTAGCCGATTTGGAGTTCGGCTTCGGTGGTGAGGTAAGATTCGAGGCGTTTGGTCAGACGCGCAAGGTCTTGCGGCGGCGGGGCGTCGGGGGAGTCGGACGGGAGAGCGAGGGCGGCGGCGACAAGCGCGCGGTCTCCGATCGGAAGGGACGGCAACCAGTGCTGTTTCAGGGGAAGGCCTTCGTCGCGGGCGAGGCAGTAGAGGCTCTTGAAAAACACGAGGTCGGCTCGCGCGCCGGCGCGGGCGAAGGCGGCGAAAGCCTGCGAGAGCAGCGCGTCGATGGCGGCGCGGCTGTCCTCGGGCACGGGGTTCTTTATCACGACGCGGGCGAGGCGCGAGGCGGCGGCGAGGGTGGCGTAGTCGCGTCCGATGCCGGCATGGCGCGCGAGGACGCGGTGCTCGCGGACGAACCACGGACCGCCGGCCGGGGCGCCTTTGGCGTGGCGCAGATCCAAGGCGAGGCGGTCGAAAAGATCGGGCGCCGGAGCGGCGTCGGTTTTGAGACCGCGGGGCGGACGAAGCAGGGCGGCGAACAGGCCGTCGGAGGGGGAAAAACAGGTGAGGACGAGATGGTCGCCGGCGGTGGGGGGCGAGGGGAAAGGAGGTGGGCTTCCGTCTGATGGGAGGGGCCGGACATGGAGAATGACGATGGCCTGTGACCAGAGCCGCCGACGGTCTAGCGCGGCTTGAGCGAGAACGAGGGCAGGAGATCGGCGGCGCGGAGGAGCTTCAGGGCGCGGTCCTCGGCGGCGCGCATGCGGCGTTTTTTGCGAGGCTCGAGATCGTCGTAGCCCGCGAGGTGGAGCCAACCGTGGATGACATAGCGGAGCAGCTCCTCGGCGAAGGGGATGTCGTGTTTTTTTTGAATACGCGAGCGCGGTGTCGACGGAGACGCAGATGTCGCCGGCGTGGCCGACGGATTCGTCGCCCTCGAAGGTGATGACGTCGGTGGTGGTCGGGTCGTCGAGGTAGTCGGCGTGAAGCCTGGCGAGGGCGGGGTCGGTGAGAAAGGCGACCGAGAGTTCGCCGGCGGGGGCGACGGAGGCGCCGGTTCGGGCCCGACGGCGGGCGGCGGCGTTGAGCGCGGGGAGGTCGGCGGAGGTGTAACGGAAGCGCTCGTCTAGGTGGTGGATCGCCTTTTCCACGGCGCGCCGATCGAGGCGCAGTCGGGGATGGCGGTTGGAGAGGAGAATTTCGCGCATGGCGTGCGGCGGGAGCGTGCGGCTGCCGGTCAAGGATCGGGCTTACTTGACGGTGACGGCGGGGTAGGCGACGCGGCCGTGGAGCATCGTGACGAGCGTGTGTTGGAAGCTGTCCTTGATCTTGGTGAGTTCGGCGAAGGTGAGCGGGCTCTCGTCGAGCTGTCCGTCGTTGAGCCGCTCGCGGACGATCTGGTCGATGATTTCGTCGAGGTGTTGCGGGGTGACCTTGGAGAGGGAGCGCGCGGCGGCCTCGATGCCGTCGGCGAGGTGGATGATGGCGCTCTCCTTGAAACGCGGCCGGGGGCCGTCGTAGCGGTAGGTCTGCTCGGGAACGCTGGGCGTCGTGCCGCGGGGGGCGGCCTCGGGCGCGGGATCGGAGGACATGCCGAGCAGCGGGGGGAGCGGGGACTGGGAGTCGGACTTGCGCCGGAGGGCCTGCAGGGCGCGCTGATAGAAGTAGCGGATGAGGGTCGTGCCGTGGTGCTGCTGGATGACGTCGATGACGGGGCGGGGCAGCTTGTGGCGAAGGGCGAGGTCGACGCCGTCCTTGACGTGGGCCTTGATGACGAGGGCGGAGAGCGAGGGGTTGGCGTCGTCGTGCGGGTTTTCGCCACTCATCTGGTTTTCGGTGAAGTAGTGGGGTTTGGTCGTCTTGCCGATGTCGTGGAAAAGGGCGCAGACGCGGGCGAGGAGCGGGTTGGCGCCGATGGCGGCGGCGGCGTTCTCGGCGAGCTGCGCGACGACGAGGGAGTGGTGATAGGTGCCCGGTGCCTCCATCTGCATGAGGCGGAGGAGGGGATGGTTGTAGTCGGTGAGCTCGAGCAGCGTGATGTCGGTGGTGCGCTTGAAGAGATTTTCGAGGAAGGGGAGGAGGCCGACGACGAGGACGCCGCAGAGGAGGGCGGCGCCGAGGCCGGCGAACATCTGCTTGAGCACGGCGAGGGGCGGGAGGCGTTCCGCGAAACCGAGCAGGACGACGCCGGCGGCGAGGGTGACGCCGGCGTGGAGCGAGGCGCGCAGGATGCGGTTGCGCCGGCGGGTCTGGACGACGCCCTGGATGGCCACGAGGGTGGCGAGGAACTCGAGCACGAGGAGGTCGAGCCGTCCGCCCCAGATCACGGAGGTGAAAATGGAGAGGAAGAGCGCCATGAAGATCGCGGAGCCGGCGTCGATGAGGAGCGCGACGATAAGCGGCGCGATGAGGACGGGGGCGACGTAGGGCAGGAGCGAGGCCGCGGAGGAGTTTTCGAGGAAGTAGTCGAGGGAGCCGAGCGAGTAGGTGCCGCGGACGAGGGCGAGGTTGGCGAGAACGACGAGGGCGAGGAGGGCGAGACGGGAGTTGGACTGGAGCGTTTCGGGATCCTCGAGGCGGATGTAGATGAGCGAGGCGGCGAGCATCGCGAGGACGAGGAGGATGCGGCCGGCGAGACGGGTGGCCTCCTCGAGGGGGGAGGTGTTGGCCGCGAGGGCGCGACGATGGGCCTCGAGCATTTCGAACTGTTCCTCGGTGACGCGGGTGTCGGGCTCGATGATGGACTGGCCGCGTTCCACGGAGACGACGACGGGCCGGAGGTTGCGGGCGGCCTCGGCCTCGCGGGCGCGGGAGGTTTCGCGGTCGAAGACGAGGTTGGGGATGACGCCGTCGCGGAAAATCCGATACAGGGCGGCGGCGCGGGCGCGGTCGGTCTCCTCCGCGGCGAGATTGACGCGAAGGTAGGTGAGCGCGTCCTCGAGGCTTTCGACGGGACGGGTGGTGACGGAGCCGTCGGGGCGGAGGACCTGGAACAACTTGAGCCGGCCGGCGTCGCTTTCCCCGCCGAGGTCGGAGGGGTTGGTGATGCCCTGGGAGTGGATGGCGCGGAGAATGCCGAGGCCGATGTCGAGGAGGCGGGCGGCGGAGTCGGAGTCGGCGAGGAGGGCGACGTCCTCGGGGGTGGCGCGGTAGGGGCCGCGCGAGTTGTGGAGGGCGGTGTTTTCGGCGAGGAAGCCGGCGCGTTGATTCTCCGGGATGGTCGGGTAGGGCGCGAGCGAGGCGACGAGTTCGCCGAGATGTCGCTCGAAACGCCGAAGCGGTTCGGGGTCGATGCGGTAGACGGGCGGCACGCGTTCGGCGAGGCGGGCGTGGGCTTCGTCGGTCTTGGTCTTGCTCTCGTAGGAGAATGGGATGGCGGCGACGATGCGGACGGAGGCGACCTGGTTGGGGAGGACGGGGAGGGTGCGGTTGGTGACGCCGACGAAGGAGATGAGGACGATCGCGGCGACGGTGACGACGAAGAGGGCGACGGCGGCGATGCGCGAGGTGTCGAGGGTGGCGGCGAGACCGCGTCCGGGCGCGGCGGCGGTTTTGCGACGACGGGCGGGGGTGGATCGCGCGGAGGTCGCGACGAAGGCGGCGCGAAGGCGGGCGAGGAATTGGGAGAGGGAAGACAAGGCGAGGAAGGACCAGGGTGACCGGGGGCCCGTGTCCGGCGAGGGACGAAGGCCGGCGCGGGAGGGTTCGTTGTTCGGAATTCGAAAAAAGGAAGGTTAGACGGCGTCGGGGCTGATCGGATTCTGGTAACGTTCGTAGGCCTCGATGATCTTGAGGACGAGCGGATGGCGGACGACGTCGGCGCCGCTGAATTGGTGGAACTCGATGCCGGGGATGTCGCGGAGGATGCGCTGCACCTCGAGGAGTCCGGATTGTTTGGCGCGGGGAAGGTCGATCTGGGTGATGTCGCCGGTGACGACCATGCGCGAGTCTTCGCCAAGGCGGGTGAGGAACATCATCATCTGCTCGGGGGTGGTGTTTTGCGCCTCGTCGAGGATGATGAAGCTGCGGCTGAGGGTGCGGCCGCGCATGTAGGCGAGCGGGGCGACCTCGATGATGCCCTTTTCGGTGAGCTTCGCGACATCGCCGGCGTCGAGCATGTCGCCCATGGCGTCGTAGAGCGGGCGCAGATAGGGAAGGAGTTTCTCGTTGAGATCCCCGGGGAGAAAGCCGAGGGCTTCGCCGGCCTCGACGGCGGGACGGGTGAGGATGATGCGCTCGACCTGGTTTTTCAGGAGGGCGTGCACGGCGGCGGCCATGGCGAGGTAGGTCTTGCCGGTGCCGGCGGGGCCGATGCCGAAGACGAGCGGCTGTTTGAGGATGGCCTGAAGGTAGAGCTTTTGCCCGAGGGTCTTCGGCACGACGGTCTTGCGCTGCGTCTGGACGACGACGGGCTGGGTGAACAACGCGCGGAGTTGCGCGGTTTCGCCCCGGGCGACGCCTTCGGCGAAACGGTGGAAATCGGGCGTGCGGATGGCGAGGCCGAGGGTGCGGGCCTCGTTGAGCAGGCCGAAGAGAGCTTCGCCGGCGGCGACGGCGTCGGGCTCGCCGTCGAAGCGAATCCAGTCTTCACGCGAAACGATGCCGAGGCTCAGCAGGCGTTCGGCATGCGAAAGGTTGTCCGGTTGGCCGGCGTAGAGCTGGCTGAGGTGACGGGCGGAGGGAAAGTGCAGGGTGGATGACGCCATGGCGCGAGGAAGCCTCGACGAGACTCAGACGATCGAGGCGCGGACACCCGGGACCAAGGGACGACGGGCGGACGTGGAGGAGGACACGAACGAGGCGGATCGGTTCATGGGACTCGGGTCATTGAGCCTTGGACATTCTCGCGGCCTCGGCCGAGAGCTTTTCCCACGTCTCGACGAGAGCCTGAGGGAGGATGCGGGTCTGGCCGAGCACGGGCATGAAGTTGTTGTCGCCGGTCCAGCGCGGGACGATGTGCCCGTGGAGGTGATCGATGCTGCCGCCGGCGGGACGGCCGAGGTTGAAACCGATGTTGAAGGCGTCGGGTTTCATCACCGCGCGGAGAAGTTTTTCCCCGAAGACGAGAAGCCCCATGAGATCGGCTTGTTCGGCGGGCGTGAGGTCGGCGAGATCGGCGACCTCGCGGAAGGGGATCGCGAGCAGGTGGCCCGGGTTGTAGGGAAAGCGGTTGAGCATCAGATAACCCAAGGGGGAGCGATGCACGATCAATGCCGCGCGGTCGTCGCCCAAGGCGGGCAGCTCGGTGAAGGGACGCTTCGAGGCCGGAGGTCGGGGCGCCTCGATGTATTCCATACGCCAATAGGGATGAAGCTGCGTCATGTGAGAGCGGTGGACGAGGAGCGGAGCGCGGGAAATCCAACCAAAAGGTCCGGGAGCGAAAAGACGGGCGGGCGGCTTGTCAAAGCAGGGTCAACCCTGGCGCGGGTCGGACAAGATCGGAAGAAATCAGACATTGAGGACGACGACAGGGCTCCTCACGGTCGCAAGTTTCGTCGCCGAGAAATTCGCCAATCGTTTTCCTTATGATCCAGCAGCCTTCTCCTCAACGCCGTCGCGTCGTCGTCACCGGCCTCGGCGCGGTCACTCCGCTCGGGCTCACCGCCACGGCCACCTGGGAGGGCCTGCAAGCGGGGCGCTCGGGCATCGGGCCGATCACGCGTTTCGACGCCGCGCAGTGCGCCGCGAAGATCGCCGGCGAGGTGCGCGGTTTCGAACCCACCGCCCCGCTTCCCGCCCCGCTCAAGCCGCGTGGCGCGGCGGGCGAGGAGCTGACGAGCGCGTTCACGCCGAAGGACGCGAAGAAGTTCGGCCGATTCACCCATCTCGGCGCGGCGGCGGCGATCGAGGCCTATGCGGATTCGGGACTCGACGCCCTGCGCGACAAGATCGAGGCGACCCGCCTCGGCGTGAACCTCGGCGTCGGTCTCGGCGGCTTGCCCGAGATCGAGGCGACCCAGGACACGTGGAAGGCCGGCGGCTTTCGCAAGATCTCGCCTTTCTTCATCATCCAGATCGCTCCCAATCTGCTGGCCGGTCAGGTGAGCCTCGCGCTCAATCTCCAGGGGCCCAACTACGCCGTGGCCTCGGCCTGCGCGACGAGCGGACACGCGCTCGGCGAGGCGGCGGCCCTGATCGCCCGCGGCCAGGCCGACGTGATGATCGCCGGCGGCGCGGAAAGCACCGTGACCCCGCTCGCGGTCGGCGCCTTCGCGCAGATGAAGGCGCTCTCGACGCGCAACGACGCGCCCGAGGCCGCGTCGCGTCCCTACGACGCCAACCGCGACGGCTTCGTGCTGAGCGAGGGCGCGGTGGTCTTCGTGCTCGAGGAACGCGAGCACGCGCTCGCCCGCGGCGCCAGGATCTACGCCGAACTCGCCGGCTACGGCGCCTCGGCCGACGCCTATCATCTGTCCTCGCTCGCGCCCGGGGCCGAGGGTTCGGCCCGCTCGATGCGCGCGGCCCTGGCCGACGCCGGGCTTCCTCCGACGGCGATCGACTACGTTTCGGCCCATGCCACCTCGACCCCCGGCGGCGACGGCGAGGAGGCGGCGGCGATCGCGACCGTGTTTGCCGACGCCAAGGCCCGGCTCCACGTGAGCGGCGTCAAATCCATGACCGGCCATCTCCTCGGCGCGGCCGGCGCGATGGGCGCGTTCGCGGCGGTGAAGGCGATCCAGGAAGGCGTCGTGCCGCCGACGATCAATCTCGCCGAACTCGATCCCGCGGTGGCCGCGCTGGGTCTCGACGTCACCCCGAACACCGCGGTGCGCAAGCCGGTGAAGGCCGCGCTCGCCAACAGCTTCGGCTTTGGCGGCACGAATTGCTCGCTGGTTTTCACCGCCGCCTGAGCTGGTTCGACGAAACCGGCGGCGAATCCGCCGGTTTCGTTTCGCCCGCTTGGCGCGTTTTGTTTGCCGGAGAAAACCGCCGCGCGGGCTTGAGGTTTTTCCCCGAATCGCGCCCATATCCTGCGCAATCACCCCATGAAGGAATCCTGGCAAAAATTTCTCGCGGCCGTCCCCATGCCTTTCGCGGGCGCCCTGCTGGTGGCTTTCGCTTTCTGGGGCTTCGTGGCCTGGGACCAGTCGCATTGGTGGAGCACGAAGGAGGACTATGGCTTCGGCTGGCTGGTGCCGGCCTTCGTGGGCTTCGTTCTCCGCGACCGCTGGTCGAGGATCAGGGACGCGGCGGCGGCCTGTGGCGCGCCGGACAGCCCCCGGGCGGACGGGACGGGCGGCCTCCTGCTCAACGTGCTCGCGTATGGCATGATGATCGGCGGCGCGGGCCTGTTTTTGCTCGGCTCGTTTTATCGCGCCGGGGCCGGCCCCTCGTATCCGGGCACGCTCGCGATCACGCTCGGCACGATCTCGCTTCTGCTGCCCCTGATGTTCGTCAACACGCCGGAGGCGGCGTCGACGCGACCCGGCGTTCCGATCCTCGAGGACGCGCGGGTGCGGCTCGTCTCGCTCTTCGTCTTTCCGGTGCTGGTGTGGCTCGTCTCGGCTCCGATGGTTTCGGTGGTGGAGCAAAACCTCAGCCTCTTCCTGCTGCGCAAGGTGACGAGCATCGTGTTCTTCGTCTTCGACATCCTCGGGCTGCCGATCGAGCAGCAGGGCAACGTGCTCGTGCTGCCTCCGACGGCGGACGGGAAACCGAACCAGGTGGGCGTGGAGGACGCCTGTTCCGGCATCCGTTCGCTCACGGCCTGCCTGTTCGCGGGCTCCTTCCTCGCGGCGGTGTTTCTCGACAAGCTCTGGAAAAAGATCGCGCTCGTCGCGGCCGCGATGTGCTTCGCCGTATTCACGAATCTGCTACGCGGCATCTTCCTCACGTCCTGGGCCTACAACTACGGACACGAGGCGATCGAGGGCTTCGTGCACGACGCCGCCGGCTACGCGGTGCTGGGCCTGACGGTCGTCGGCCTGCTCTGCCTGCTGCCGCTCTTCAACCTGAGGATCACGTTTTCCGACGACGAGGACGACGAGGAGCCGGACGCGAAGGGCGACGCCGCGCGCGGCGCGGCGCGGGAGTAGCCCGGAAGCCCCGCGTCCTCCCCGGTTCAGGGTTTCCCGGCGGGGCGGGCGTTGATCGTGAAGCGGATCGCGCGTCCGGGCGGCAGGTAGGCGGCGGCGAGCGCGTCCAGCTCGGCCTTGGCGACGGCCTCGTGGTCGGCGTAACGGCTGCGCGCCCAGTCGAGACGCCAGGGCTGCTCCTGCGCGGCGGCGAGCACGGCGTGGAGCCAATAGGCGTTGGTGCGCTCGGTCTCGCGCAGGCTGGTGAGCACGGGCCGCCGGGCGCGGTCGAGCTCGTCCTCCGTCACGCCGTTGGCGGCGAGATCCTCGGCGGCGGCGAGCACGGCGGCGCCCACCCGTTCCGCCTCGGCGGGATCGAGCGTGATGCGCGCGGCGATGAAACCGTAGTCGCGGAAGGTTTCGCTCGGCAGGCTGCCGGCGGAGGGGCTGTAGCTGCCGCCGATCTCCTCGCGGACGGTTTTGCGCAGGCGGTCGGAGAAGATGTTGGCGAGCAGGGCGAGACGGCGGGTGCGGGAGATGTCGCGGGCGTCGGTCGTGGGCCAATACCAGGCGAGCACGGTTTTGGTGACGGTGGAGTCGACCGTGAAGACGTGTTCTCCGGGCGGCGCGATTTGCACGCGGCGCAGCTCCTCGAGAGCGGGTTTTTCCCCGCGGGGCGGGAGCGCGCCGATGGTCGCGGCGGAGGCGGCGATGGCTTTGCCGATGTCGAGATCGCCGACGAGGCTGAGTTCGAGCGGTCCGGACGCGAGTTGCGGAGCGAGCCATTCGCGCAGCTCGTCGAGCGTGCGGGACATGGCGTCCTCGCGCGCGGGCACGCCGAAGCGATGATCGCCCGAGGCGAGGATCTTCGGCACCTGGAGATTGAGCGGCCCGGCGGGATCGGTGGCGAGGCGCGCGTAGAACGGCTCCATGCGCCTGCGGGCGGTGAGCTGCGCCTCGGGGCGGTAACCGGGATCGATGATCGTGGCGGCGAGGAGTTGCAGCTGGAGCTCGAGGTCGGCGGGCGTGGTCCGGCCGTGGAGGACGATCGCGTCCTCGGCGACCTGGAGGCCGACGCCGACGTTGCGTCCGGCGAGGAGGCGGCGGAGTTCGTCCTCCGGGTGTTGGCCGAGGCCGCCGGCGGTGAAGGCGGCTCCGGCGAAGAAGGCCAGGCCCGGTCTGTCGGCCGGTTCGGTCAACTGGCCGACGCCGACGCGGGCCCGAAGCGCGATCGTGCCGGCCTCGAATTCGGTGCGCTTGAGATTGAGGCGCGCGCCGTTGGCGAAGACGATCTCGGTGATGCCGAGGTCGTCGATGTCACGACGCGAGGTGACGGCGCCGGCGGGGCCGAAGTTTTCGTAGGCCCAGGGCTTGGTCTCGTGCTCCGCGGGCGGGGCCACCTCGACCGTCCGGGCGGCGGCGTAGACCTCGGCGATGGCGGCGCGGGCCGTTTCCGGGGAACCGATGTCGCTGTTGCCGAAGACTCCGACGCGCCACCCGTCGGCCTTGCCCCAGCGGGCGCGGAACACCTCGTCGCACAGCATGCTGGTCAGCCCGCGAAGGGTGGGGCCGAGGATCTCGAGATCGGTCTGGGGCGTGGTGGGCACGACACCTTCGATGAAGGCGTCGACGAGTTCGTCGGTGCGTTCGTCGGAGCGGCGGGTGGGATCGGTTTTCACCGCCTGCTCGAGCCGGTTGAGATGGTTGGCGACGGCCTCCTCGACCTCGGCGTCGGTGAAACCGTGGACGAGCGCGCGGCGAAGTTCGTTTTCGCCGACCCGCAATGTTTCCGCCCACTGGCCGGGACGCGCGACAAGGTCGAGACCCACGCCGTCGTGCGCCCCGGGGAAGGCTTTGCGGCCGACCGAGGCGCGGACGAATGGGGCGTCGTCGGTTTTGGCGAGTTCGGCGAAGCGGCGGTTGAGGGCCGCGCAGGCGATCTGGAAGGGGATGTCGCGTTTGCGTTTCGCGGCGCCGTCGGGCGTGAGGTCGGGCGGGCGAACGACCTGGATGGTGACGGTGGTGGCGCTGGCGTCGGGTTCGTGATGATAGCCGAAGGCCGGGCCGTTTTCTTCGCGCGCGGGAAGGCCGGGGGCGGGCGTCGCGCGTTCGGGGGCGCGGGCGGCGAGCGGACCGAAGGCGTCGGCGAGCGGTTGTTTCGCCGTCGCGGGATCCAGGTCGCCGACGGCGATGACGGCGAAGCGTTCGGGGCGATACCAGGTGTCGTAGAAGTCGGCGAAGCGGGAGCGGTCGGCCTCCTTGAGCACGGATTCGACGCCGATGGGAAGGCGTTCGGGGAGGCGGGTGCCGGCGAGGAAAAACCGGTAGCCGGCGACGGCGGCGCGGTAGTCGGCGGAGTCGCGCGCGAGTTTTTCGGAGAGCACGACGCCGCGTTCGCGTTCGATCTCCCCGGGGTCGAGGAGCAGTCCGCCCGCGAAATCGGCGAGCACGCGAAACCCTTCCGCCAGGGTCGCGGGTTTCGTGTCGGGCAACTCCAGCATGTAGACGGTGCGGTCGAAGGAGGTGTAGGCGTTGGTGTCGCCTCCGAAATTCATCCCGAGCCGCTGGAAGTATTCGATGAGCGTGCCCGGGGGATAGTGCGCGCTTCCGTTGAAGGCCATGTGTTCGAGGAAGTGGGCGAGACCGCGCTGCTCCTCGGTTTCGTGAAGCGAGCCGGCGGCGACGACGAGGCGCAGGGACGCGCGACCGCGTGGTTCGGCGTTGGCGCGAAGGGCGTAGCGGACGCCGTTGGGAAGTTCGCCGACGACGAGGGCGGGATCGGGCGGAAGATCCTTGGGCGCGCCGGCCGGAGTCGGAAAAAGCAGGGGCGGGCGGGGCGAGCCGGCGAGCGTGATCGAAATCCAGAGAAAGGCGCAGGCGAAGACGGCGAGGGGACGCATGGAGGAACAGCAAGGGGACCAGCGATCGATGACCAATGACCAACGAAAAACGAGGCGCGGGGAATTGTTTTGAGCGCGAGACGAGGATCAGGTTCCTAGCCCTTTCGCATGCTCTGGCTGTATCGGCTCCTGTTTCTCCCGATCGCGCTGATCTCCGCGCCGTATTACGGCTGGCGGATGCGGCGGCGTGGAGGTTATGGCGCCCATTTCGGACAACGTTTCGGGGCGGTGCCCGCGACCTTGCCGGCGAAGCGGGCCGGCGTGCGCCGCATCTGGCTGCAGGCGGTGAGCGTGGGCGAGATGCTGGCGGTGGCGCCCCTGATCGAAGCCTGGCGGCGCGATCCGACGATCGAGATCTACCTCACGACGACGACGAGCACGGGCTACGCGTTGGCGGCGGAGCGTTATCTCGCGAAAGGCGCGGTGGCGGGGCTGGGCTACTTCCCCTTGGACTTCTGGTTCTTCTCGGCCCGCGCGTGGCGGTCGATCCGGCCGGATCTGGTGGTGTTGACGGAGGGCGAACGCTGGCCGGAGCACCTGCATCAGGCGGCGCGGCGCGGCGTGCCGGCGGTCGTGGTGAACGCGCGTCTTTCGGATCGCAGCTTTCGTCGGATGCGTCGGCTCGGGCCGCTGGCGCGTTTGCTCACCTGCGGTCTGACGCGCGTGCTCGCCGCGAGCGAGGGCGACGCGGAGCGTTTCACGCGTTTCGGCGTGACGCCGGACCGGATCACCGTGACCGGCAATCTGAAGCTCGACGTGGCCTTGCCGGAGGTGACGGCGGAGGAGATGACGCGCTTTCGCGCCGAGCTCGGTCTCGGTGACGCGAAGATCCTGCTCGGCGCCTCGACCTGGCCGGGCGAGGAGGCGGCCCTGCTCGAGGCGTGGAAGGGCCTCGGCGGACGGGAATCGGGTTGGAAACTTCTGCTGGTTCCCCGTCACGCGGAGCGACGCGCCGAGATCGAGGCGTTGCTCGCGGAGAGCGGGTTCCGTTACCACCTGCGTTCGCGCGGAGCGGCCGGCGGGGAGGTCGACGTGGCGATGGCCGACACGACCGGGGAGCTCGCGCGTCTGCTCGCGCTGGGCGAGATCGTGTTTGTCGGCAAGACGCTCCCGCCGCACACGGAGGGGCAGACTCCGGTCGAGGCGGCGGCGCGCGGCAAGGCGGTGGTGTTCGGACCGGGAACGGCGAACTTTCGCCACATCGCGCGCGAGTTGGTGGAGGTTGGCGCGGCGCGGCGCGTGCGAAACGCCGAGGAGTTGGCGGAGGCGATTCGCGCGTTCGCGGCCGATCCCGCCGCGCGGGGAAAAATCGGCGCCGCGGGGATGCGCTGGCACTCGGGGAACCGCGGCGCGGCGGAGCGAAGCGCGGCGCTCGTCTCGGCGATTTTACCGACGCGGAAATAAGGGTTGAACGAACGCGGCCCGGGCCTTGCGTTAGCACATTTCGCGGATGCAAAACCACGGCCCGAAGCGCGTCTATACCCCACAGTCGCTGGAATTCTGGTTCAACCGACTGGAGCACAACTGGGAGACTTATTTTACCGCGGAACAGCTTGAGCGCGGGCACGAGATCTACCGCGAGGGCGGGGTGCGCGAACTCGAGCTCACGGCCACCGACGCCATCATCCACCGGCGCGTCGACAAGAAGGACGAATACGCGGTGATCGAGTGGGCGGAAAAAGGGTTTTCCGTGCGCTCCTCGACGACCGACACCGACGCGGCGCATGCGCTGGCCGTCGCGGGCTTGCGCGAGATCGAGGAACTGGTCGCGGACGAGATCTCGCCGCTGCCCGAAAGCCTGCCGCCTTTCCCCGTCGGGACCCCGGCGAACGGACAGACGGGCGAACAACCGTCTTCCGCGCCCGGTGCGGGGGAACGCAAACCCGCCGCGGCGGACGCGAACGCTCCCGCCACCCGCCCGGCCGGCGCGGGCGCGGCTCTCGCCAAGGGCGCGCGCACGCTCCTGCTCGCCTTTTCCACCACGGAGGAGGGGCTTGTCTTCGCGGCGCAATGGCTGGCCGAGGACAAGACCCGGGTGCCCGCCCTGGGCCCCGGTTCCCGCGAGCCGGGTCTGCCGCCGGTGAGTTCCGGCGAGCGCGCGAAGCTCATCGGCCTCGCCTCCTACGCGCGCAAGGCACATTTCGTCTACCGTCAGGATTCGGGCACCTATCTGATGGGCTCCGTCGCGGAGATTCCCGATTTCCTCAAGTCGACGCTGCCCGGTTGGCGGAAGCTCTTCGAGGTGGAGCTCGACGCCGCCTCCGCGCTGCTGCTGAAGGGGCCGCAGGAGATCACCATCGAGGCCGTGGCCGGCACGACGCGCCGCGGCGCGAAGGGGGCGGGGCTCGAGACCGCCCTCGACCTGCGCTGGATTTTCAAGGCCGGCGAACGCCTGCTCAGCGACGCGGAGGTGAAGACGCTTACGGCGAGCAACACCACGCCGGTCATTCTGCCGAGCGTCGGCATCGTCAGCCTGCCGGTGGACAAGATCTCCGCGGTCCGTTCGTGGGAGAAGGGCGCCGCCGAGACGCACGGCGAGGGCGCGCTTTCGCCTTATCTCATCTTCTCCCTGTTCAACGACGCGCGCTTCAAGCTCACGCTTTCGCCCGAGCTCACCGCCTGGCGCGACAGCGTGCTCGCGGGACCGAAGGAGGCGCCCGAGCTGCCCGGACGGCTGCGTCCCTATCAGCGCCGCGGTGTCGAGTGGTTGCACCATCTCGCGGACAAGGGGTGCCACGGCCTGCTGGCGGACGAGATGGGGCTGGGCAAGACGCTCCAGGTCATCACGCTTCTGGCCACGCGTCGCATCGACAACCTGCCGAGCCTGATCGTGTGTCCCGCGAGCGTGGTGCCGGTCTGGCAGGAGGAGATCGAGCGTTTTCATCCCGAGCTGCCGGTCGACATCCTCAAGACCGGCCACGACTTTTCCTCGCGCGGCGCGCCCTGCGTCTGGCTCGCCAGCTACACGCAGCTCCGCAAACACCGCGCGATCCTGTCGAAACATCGGTTCGCCTACGCCGTGCTCGACGAGGGGCAGTTCATCAAGAACCCCGACGCGAAGGTCACGCAGACCTGTTTCGCGATCCGCGCGAACCACCGGATCGTGCTTTCCGGCACGCCGCTGGAGAATCGTCAGCTCGATCTCTGGTCGATCTTCCGCTACCTGCTGCCCGGGTTGCTCGGTTCGCGCGCCGCGTTTGAGAGCGCCATCGCCGCGGATCGCGCCGGCACGCTCGCGCGTCTGCGCGCGCAGCTGGCGCCCTTCATGCTGCGTCGCACCAAGGCCGAGGTGGCGTCCGAACTGCCGCCGAAACAGGAGATGGAGCTCATCTGCCCGCTCAGCGACGTGCAGCGCGAGGAATACGCGCGCATCTGCAACGAGGGGCTCTCCCGTCTCGGCGACGACGTCGGCGCGGCGATGCGCGAGAAGAGCTTCGGCTTCCTCGCCCTGCTCACCCGCCTGCGGCAGGTTTGCTGCGACCCGGACATGTTGCCCTGGCGCAAGTCGGCCCCGCTCAGCGATTCGGGCAAGATCATGCTGCTGGTCGAGAAACTCGCCGAGATCGTCGCCGCCGGCCACAAGGTCGTGATCTTCTCGCAGTTCGTGATGCTGCTCGATCGCGTGAAGGAGGCGCTCGCGCAAAACTTCCCCGATCTGCCGCGCTACGAGCTCACCGGCATGACGCTCGATCGCCAGAAGCCCGTGCAATCCTTCCAGTCCGCGGAGGGCGCCGCGGCGATGCTCGTCTCGCTCAAGGCCGCCGGCACCGGCATCACCCTGCACGCCGCCGATTACGTCTTCCTACTCGATCCCTGGTGGAATCCCGCGGTCGAGGCGCAGGCGGTGGACCGCGTGCACCGGCTCGGGCAGAAGAGCACGGTCTTCGTCTATCGCATGGTCACGGCGGGCACGATCGAGGAGCGCATCGAGGCCCTGAAGGCTTCGAAGAAAGATCTCTTCGACCAGATCGTCGGCGGCCAGGAGGGGGATTTCGACCTCAGCCAGCACTTCGCGTCGTTGCGCGAACTGGTGCAGCTCACCGGCGCCGCGAGCGTGGACAATCCCGACGCGGTCGGGGGCGAGGTCGGCGCGGGCGAGGCGGCCTCCGCGGGATCGGGCTCGTCGCCGATCGCCACCGCGGCGAAGTAATCGCGATGTCGCGCCGCGGGATTGACCGGCGTAGGGGCGGGAACTCCCGCCCGGCGTTCACGTCGCCGGCGTGATTTCGAGACCGGCCTTGGCGGCTTTGATCGAGGCGGCCACGACCGGGGCGGGGGGGCGGTCGGTCACGATGGTGAGGCGCGGTTCGAAGGCCGAGGTGAGCGCGAGGGCCTTGCGGCCGAACTTGGAGCCGTCGACGGCGAAAACGGTGCGCTCGGCGGCGGCGATCATGCGACGCTGCGTCGCGACGATGAGCGCGTTGTGGTTCCAGACACCGGCCTCGGTCACGCCGGCGGCGCCGAGGANGGCGAGGTCGGCGTGGATCTGGCCGAGCGATTGCTCGCAGAGCGGACCGACCAGCACGCCCAGACGGCTGTCGATGCTGCCGCCGAGCACGATCGTTTCGAGCGAGCCGAGGTCGGCGTAGAGCGCGGCGATGGGGAGCGAGTTGGTGATGACCTGGAGGCGTTTGGAAACGAGGAGACGGGCGACGGCGTAGACGCTCGTGCCTCCGTCGAGGATGACCGTCATGCCGGGTTGGACCATTTCGGCGATGCGACGGGCGACGGCGTGTTTCTCCGCGGCCTGCCGTTGGTCGCGGGCGATGAAATCGTATTCGCGGGCGCGTTCGTCGGTTTCGACGAGAGTGGCGCCGCCGTGATGCCGGCGAAGGACGCCGCGCGATTCCAGGGTGTCGAGCGCGCGGCGGATCGTGGACAGCGAGGTGTCGCAGCGGGAGGCGAGCGTGTGGAGATCGGCGTATTTGTGCTCGCGGATGTAGCGTTCGATAAGGTCGAGGCGCTGCTTCGTGGTCATCGGGGAATATACGGTGGAATGGCTCAGGGGGAAGCGAGAGGCAACGCGAGGTTTTTCATTGCGGCGGACGGGCGGCGGAGGATGTTGCGCGAATGGATAGCCGCCCGCTGCTTGCCCTGATCGTGCGTTGGCTGGTGCTCGCCCTCGGGGTGACGCTGGCGGAGAAGATCGTGCCCGGCGTGGACTGCAAGGACGGCGCGACGCTTCTCGTGGTGGTCGTGTTGCTGAGCTTTTTCAACGCCGTGCTCCGGCCGCTGCTCGTGTTGTTCACGCTGCCCTTCATCCTGCTGACGATGGGGCTCGGCTTGGTGGTCATCAACGCGCTGCTCTTCCTTCTCGTCGACAAGCTGGTCCCGGGATTCCACGTCGCCGGGTTCTGGGCCGCGTTTTGGGCGGCGGTGATCGTGGGGCTGACGAATTTTCTCATGACGATCCTGATGAAGCAGCGTCCTCCCGGCGGACCCGGTGGCGGCGCGGGCGGTGGCGGCGGCTCGCGTCCGACGCGTCGCGAACTCGGCGGTGACGACGTGATCGACGTCTGAGTCCCGCGCGTCGGGGAAGGGCGGCGATGGCGCCGTCGGTCGCATACGACCGAGGAGCCCCGCTGCTTTGGGCGTGTCCGCTGGAAGCGCAAGGAGTGTGCGGGTTGCGGCGGGGTGGGGGCGGCGCAGGAAGTTGCGCGACGGTCCCCTCCCTGGCGCGTGCGAAACGCGGAGGCCGGGTCGTGGTCGGTCGCGCTTTGCCCTTGCGAGAGAAAGAGCCCCGGTAGACCGTGGGCCTTTAGGTCTCCACGCGGAGCGCATCCCTTTTTACCATGGCTGACACCACTACGGAATACGACCTCATCGTCATCGGCGGCGGCCCCGCCGGCTACGCGGGCGCCATTCGCGCCGGCCAGCTCGGCAAGAAAGTCGCGTGCATCGAGATGGAGCGCGCCGGCGGCACCTGTCTCAACTGGGGCTGCATCCCGACCAAGGCTCTTCTCAAGAGCGCCGAGCTCTACGTGAAGATGAAGAAAGCCGAGGCCTACGGTCTCAGCGCGAAGGACGTGTCCTTCGATTTCGCCCAGGTGATGGAGCGTTCGCGCGACGTCGCGAAGCAGATGGCCAAGGGCATCGAGTTCCTGTTCCGCAAGAACAAGGTCGACTACATCATCGGCAAGGCCCACGTGCCCGCGCCCGGCATGGTCGAGATCCAGGAGGGCGACAAGAAGGGTGCCTTCCTCAAGGCCAAGAACATCCTCATCGCCACCGGATGCAAGATGCGCCGCATCCCCGGCCTCGAGTATGACGGCGTGCGCGTGATGACCTCGCGCGAGGCGCTCGCCACCCGCACGCAGCCGAAGTCCATCGTGATCGTCGGCGCCGGCGCGATCGGCGTGGAGTTCGCCTACTTCTTCAACGCGCTCGGCACGAAGGTCACGTTGGTCGAGATGTTGCCCAACGTCCTTCCCGTCGAGGACGAGGAGGTCTCCAAGTCCCTTCATCGCTCCTTCGAGAAGCAGGGCATCAAGATCCACGTGAACACGAAGTGTGAAAACTTCCGCGTGGGCAAAAAGTCCGTGAAGCTGGACCTCGTCGAGGGCGACAAGAAGACCGAGGTCGAGGCCGACGTGCTTCTCACCGCCATCGGCGTGACCGCCAACATCGAGGGCGTTCTCGGTCGCGGCGCTCAGGTCGAGCTCGATCGCGGCTACGTGAAGGTCAACAACCGCTACGAGACCTCCATCAAGGGCATCTACGCCGCCGGCGACATCATCGGTCCGCCTTGGCTGGCCCACATCGCCACCTACGAGGCGGTCAACGCCGTCAACGGCATCTTCGGACATGGCGAGCCGAAGCGCGTGACCAGCTTCCCGGGTTGCACCTACTGCCAGCCGCAGGTCGCCTCCACCGGTCTCACCGAGAAGGCCGCGCGCGAGAAGAAACTCGACATCAAGGTCGGCAAGTTCCCCTTCACCGCCTCCGGCAAGGCCGTCGCCGCCGCCGACAGCGACGGCTTCGTGAAGGTGATCACCGACGCGAAAACGGGCGAGATCTACGGCGCGCACATCATCGGCAGCGACGCCACCGAGCTCATCGCCGAATACGGCCTCGCCATCGCGCTCGAAGCTTCGATCGAGGATGTCCATCAGACGATCCACGCGCATCCCACGCTCTCCGAGGCTCTCGCCGAGGCGGCCGCCGCCACGAGCAACGAGGCGATCCACATCTGAGGCCGCGCCGCGCAGGCGGCCGTGCTTTCGTTTTCCAACCCGGTCGGTTCCGCCGACCGGGTTTTTTGTGCTCGGAGCGGGCGATGACTTCGAGCTCCGGAACTATGTCCTGAGCGGCTTGGAAATCGCGGACGTGGCCGCCGCCGCGGCGGTGGTGCAGGAATCTTCCTCCTCGGCGCTGCTCGCGGGAGTCGCCGGGCTGGGCGCGGTCGCGGTTTCGCGCCGACGCCGGCAGGCGTCGAACAAAACACGCGGCGCCATCGCGCGATTGCGCCGCGGTTTCGCAATAACGTTCGTCCGGGGCACGGACCCGCGTCCCGGGGCGGCGTGGTTCCCCGAGTTGCGCGCCGGGGTTGCGCGCCTGTGCGAACTCGTCTGGGCGGAAACGACGAGCCGGCGGCCGGCGGCGGTGTCTCGCTCGTTGGGGTATCCCCAGTCGGGGCCGGGATCTGCCGACGAGGGCGCGGATCCGAGGGAAGGACGGAGCCGAGGAGGCTTGTAGTGAAATTTCCACGACAGCGGGGCGTGTCGTGGAAAAGAGAAGGGGACCGTGATGGGGCCGCGGGAGGAAGCGCTGCGGAACCGCTTTAGCCGGCGCTCTTGCCCGAGTCGGGGGGGGCGGGTTTGTCGCCACCGTTGTTGTCGCCGCCGGATCTGCGACGCAGCTTCAGGACGACATCGTTGCCCACGGGGAGCGGCGGAGCGGTCTCGTTCGCCAGGAGGGAAGTGGGTTCGTCGGGTGCCTTGGTGGCGGCGGGATCGGCGGGGGATTCCGGAGCGGAAGGAGCCGGCGTGGCCGCGGCGGCGGGCGCGGCCGGTGACGGGGAAGAGTTGGCCGGAGCGGAAGACGGGGCGGGCGCGGCGGCTTGTGCGGCGCGGGCGGCGGCGGCTTCGGCGAGGCGGCGCTTTTCGGACTCGGGCAACACGATTTCCTCGTCGGGCTTCGGCACGTAGGTGAGTTTTTTCACCGGTTCGGCGGGAGGCGCGGCCTCGATTTTGCGGAGGGAAGGATGGACAAACTTGGGGCCGCGTTTCTTGGCGAGGCGCGCGTCCTTGTGGCGATCGTAGGCGGCGATCAGAAGCGACTGCACGCCGAGGAGGCCGATGCCGAGGAGCAGCCATTCCTGGGCCCGGCTGTTGGTCCAGACGATGCCCCACGTGCCGTCGTCGGGGGTGGCGAAAACAAAGGGCACGGTGGCCTTGGTGGTGTCCGGCGCGGCTTCGGGGCGGGCGCGGGGGCGGATGTAGACGCCGGCGGCGGGGGGGCCCATCCATTTGTCGACGAGGGCGTCGAAGAGGGCGGTGTCCTCGATCTTGACCGGGGTGCCGTCGCTGGCGTCGCGAAGCCGCATGGAGTTGACGACGGGACGCATCGCGTAGTCGCGCAAACTCTCGGCGAGATCGCGGGTGAGGAAGCGGATGGAGCGCGTCTCGCCTTCCCGGATGTCCTGGTCGGTTTCGATGAGCACCTCGTATTTCGGCTCCAGTTTGGCGGTGTAGCTGTAGACCTTTTTGATCGGCAGCGGGGAGCTCCAGCGTTCGGCGTTGTAGCGTTTGCCGATCACCAAGGTCGCCTCGCGGCCCTGATTCTGGAAGTATTTGGCCGTCTTCCAGGTGTTCCAACCGAGCGCGATCAGGAAGACGCCGAGCCCGAGGCCGAGGAGGAGCAGGAAAATGCGTTTCATACGAAAGCGGGGTAAGTGGATGGTCCGGTCGGGAAGCCGGAAACGGCAGAGGAAATGCGCTTTAAGCCTGCGCGGCGCGCCGGCGTCAACCGGCCGTTTCCCGCTCGGCCGATTTACGCTTGGATCGAGTTTTCGCGAAAAAACGTCGCGCCGCGGCGAGCTTTTCGGCTTTTCCTCGCCGACCTGTCGCCACCCATGACCCGCGAATCATCCGCCTCCGGTCCTCGATCCCGTCCGTCCGCCGAAACCGGAGACGATGACGGATCGGCGCCCGTGCCCGTCCCGGCGCCGGGCGGCGGACGTCAGCTTCCGCCGCCGGTGCCGCCGGCCGAGCGCAAGCGTCCCTGGGTGCAGTTGAAATATTTCACCTTCCAGCCCGCGATTTTCCCCCGGTTGCTGGGCGAGGTTTCCCCGGACGCTCGTCCGGGGGATTTGGTCAACGTTTACGACAAGGGCGGCCAACCGCTCGGCATCGGCCTCTACAATCCGCGCGCCAAGATGGTCCTCCGCGTGGTCGCGCACGGCGCGGACGCGCAGTCGGGCGAGGACTATTTCGAGGCGGCGATCCGCCGCGCCGTCGCGCTGCGTCGGGAGATCTTCCGGCTCGACGAGACGACCGACGCCTACCGTCTGATCAACTCGGACGGCGACGGCCTCTCCGGGCTGATCGTGGACCGCTACGCCGACACGCTGCTTTGCGAGGTGACCAGCTTTGGCATGGCGCGACGGCTGCCCGGATGGCTGCCGTTGTTGCACGATCTGGCGGGCACGCGCTTCGCCCGCGTGCATGTCGACCACGATCTCGGTTCGCTCGAAGGGATCAAACCGAGCTGGTTCAACGAGACCAACGCCGCCGCTCCCGCGAAGGTGAAGATCCGCGAGCACGGCGTGCGTTACGAGGTGGACTTCGCCGAGGGCCACAAGACCGGCTTTTTCTGCGACCAACGGGAAAACCGCCGGAGGCTCGCGCGGTTCACGAAGGGCGCCCGCGTCCTCGACCTTTGCTGCTACAGCGCGGGCTTCTCGCTCAACGCGAAGATCAACGGCGGCGCCGGGGAGGTGACCGCGGTCGATCTCGACGAGGCGGCGGTGGCGATGGCGAAGCGCAACGCGAACCTGAACCAGGCGCGTATCAAGTTTGTTCATACGGATGCCTTCGCCTACGCGCGGCAGATGGCGACGAACGGCGAGAAGTGGGACGTGGTCGTGCTCGATCCGCCGAAACTGATCTTCACCCGCGAGGCCGCGGGCAACGCGGAAGGCCGGCGCAAATACGAGGACCTGAACCAGCTCGCGCTTCAGCTGGTGAAACCGGGCGGCATCTTCGTGACCTGCTCCTGTTCCGGACTGTTGAGCTGGGAGGATTTCGAGGAGCACGTGATCAAGGCCGCGCACCGGTTGAACCGCCGGTTGCAATTCCTCGATCGCACCGGGGCGGGCGCCGACCACCCGATCTTCTCGAACTGCCTCGAGAGCCGTTATCTCAAGTTGCTCTGGGCCCGCGTGTGGTGAGGGGCGTCCGGGAGATCGCCCGGGGTGTTCCAGTTGACGAAACGGGCGGAGTCTTCCGGACCGATCGGGCGGGGCCGCATCCAACCGCCGGCGCAGGCGGCGGTCAGGAGACGTTGAAGCGAGAGTTCGCGGCGCGCGAGGGCGGAGGAGACGGCGGATCGGCTGTCGTTGGAAACCGGATACACGGAGCAGAGCGGTTCGAAAAGCCCGTCCGGGCGGCGGGGGACGTGTCCGACGGGCCCGGCGCCAGGCGCCTGGCGAGAGGAAGCGGGGAGCAGGCCCTGGAGGAATACGGCGTCGACGAAAGGGAGGTCGACGGCGAGGACGAGGAGGCGGGATGTCGTCGCCGCGGCGAGACCGGCGGCCAGGCCGGCGAGCGGCCCGAGGTCGGGCTCGGCGTCGGGGACGAGACGCGCGCCGGAGAGCGTGTAGCCGCGGTCGGCGGGAGCGGAGAGCAGGAGTTCGGCGCAGCCGGGGAGCGAGCGAAGCAGGGAGGCTTGATGGAGGAGCAGCGGCTGGCCCGAGACGGGGTGGGGCAGCAGGGCTTTGTCGCGGCCCATGCGCGAGGAACGTCCGCCGGCGAGGAGAAGCGCGGAGAAGGCGGCGGGGTCAGATGCGGGCATCGACGCGAAGCAGTCCGTCGGTGAGGATCTTGGCGCGCAGGCCGCCGCGGCCCTTGAGCGCGGCCTCCGCGCCGGGCGCGAAGGCCTGGTCCATCCAGTAGCAGGGCGAGCACTCGGCGGTGCCGAGGAAGCGGACGCCTTGGATCTCGAACTCGACTCCGATGAGCGTGTCGAGGTCGACGCCGCGGGTGATGACGTTGCGGCGGTAAACGGAGGGCGGTGGAAGCGAGGCGCGGGGCGCAGGGAGCAAGGTGGCGCAGAGCTCGTCGTGAACCTCGGCGGCGAAGAAGGTGATCTGGCCCTTGTAGTCGGGTTTGTAGTCGAAGAAGCGATCGCCGCGCAGGCCGCGCCCGGCGACGCACTCGACCTCCGGAACGGAGAGGATGGGATGCTCCGAGGGCGGTTTGCCGTGGTGGCCGAAGAAATTGTGCCCGGGCGAAAGGAAGAGGTGTTCGACGCGGATCATCGGGGGAGGCCGGGGTTGCCCACGGCACACACGGAATACACGGAAACAGAAATCGCGACAGGCGCGAAAGCGGCGGGATGTTGAAACGAGTTCATGGGTTCCAGTTGGATGACGGATCGTTTCCGTGTCGTCCGCGTGTTCCGCGGGCTTACTCGCCGCGGAGGTGGCGGAGGCATTCGCGGATGGCGGGGACGAGCGGGGGCAGGCATTCGCCGATGGCGCGCGGGTTGCCGGGGAGGTTGACGATGAGGCTGCGTCCGCGCGTGCCGGCGGTGGCGCGGGAGAGGATGGCGGTGGGAACTTTCGCAAAACTGACGGCGCGCATCGCCTCGCCGAAGCCGGGAAGTTCGCGATCGAGAACGGCGCGGGTGGCTTCGGGAGTGAAGTCGCGCGCGGAGGGGCCGGTGCCGCCGGTGGTGACAACGAGGTCGCATTCCTCGTCGTCGCAGAGGGAGCGGAGGAGGGCCGCGAGATCGTTGCGGTTGTCGGGGATGAGGCGGGCGAGGATCGTATGCCCGGGGCCGAGGTGCTCGCGGAGAACGCGCTCGATCTCGGGTCCGCTGAGGTCGGCGTAGACGCCGGCGGCGGCGCGGTCGCTCAGGGTGACGCGGGCGATGCGGAGGGGAGGAAGCGGAGGATTATTGCCCACGGAAGACACGGAAAGAAGAGGGAGAACCACGAAACACACGAAACACACGAAAGGATGCCATTGGATCCGAGGATCGGCTTTCGTGTATTTCGTGTGTTTCGTGGTTAATTAATCAGCTCTTGGTTTTGGCGGTCACGCGGACGGCGGTGAGGGTCATGGTTTTGTCCACGGCCTTCATCATGTCGTAGAGGGTGAGGCCGGCGACGGTGACGGCGACGAGGGCCTCCATCTCGACGCCGGTCTTGGCGGAGACGCGGGCTGTCGCGGAAATTTGAATACGATCGGCGAGGACGGCGAAGTCGACGGAGACGGAGTCGAGGGGGAGACCGTGGCAGAGGGGGATGAGCTCGTCGGTGCGCTTGGCGGCGAGGATGCCGGCGAGGCGGGCGGCGGCGAGGACGTCGCCCTTGGGCAGGGCTTGCGCGCGGAGGAGCTCGATCGTGGCGGGTTGGCAGAGGAGTTCGCCGACGGCGGTGGCGCTGCGCGTCTGGACGGGTTTGTGGCCGACGTCGACCATGCGGGCGGCGCCGGTGGCGTCGAGGTGGCTGAAGGCGGGTGGCGTGGCGTCGGACATCGGGGCAGAGTGCCCACGGAAGGCAGGGGAAGGCACGGAAGAAAATCAGACGAGGAGGGCGTCGGCGGTGGTTTCAGGCGCGGCGGAGGAGGGGACGCGGAGGAGGGCGTGGGTGCGGGAGAGGACGGTGAGGTCGCTGCTGTCGGCCCAGGGGAGCGGGGCGTAGCCTTCGGGCGTGCGTGCGGCGGGCCACCAGGTTTCACGCGGGTGGGAGCGAAGCAGGGCGCCGGGCGCGAGGGGAACACGGGCGAGGGGCGGGGTCGCGGTGCCGGTGAGACGCGCGAGGATGCGGGCGACGAAGAGATGGAAACAGACGAAGTGGGAGAGCGGGTTGCCGGGGAGGCCGACGGCGATCTGAGCGCCGCGGGTGGCGACGAGGAGGGGTTTGCCGGGACGGGAGGCGACCCGCTCGATCGAGAGGGTGAATCCGTGCTCGGCGAAGAGGCGCGCGGTGTGGTCGTGTTCGCCGCCGCTGGAGCCGCCCGAGACGAGGAGGAGGTCGGGTTCGGTGGAGAGCAGTCGCGCGAAGGCGGAGTCGGCGGAGGCGTGGGCTTCGTCGGCGCGGGCGTGGGCGACGAGATCGGCAACGCCGGTGGCGGCGAGAAGAGCGGCGATGAGCGTGGAGTTGGAGTCGCGGATCTGGCCGGGGGCGGGCGTGTTTTCGGCGGGCACGATTTCGCCGCCGGTGACGAGATGGGCGACGCGGGCGCGGCAACTGACGGCGGGCGCGGTCTGGCCGAGGGAGGCGAGAAGCGCGAGGGCGCCGGGATTGAGGACGGTGCCGGCAGGAAGAAGCCGGTCGCCGGCGCGGCATTGGGAGGCGCGGCGGCGGATGAGGGTTACGGAGGGCGCGGCGCGGAGCGTGATCGTTCGGGCTCCGTCGGGCGCGGCGGCGGGCGTGGTGTCCTCGTGCATGACGAGTCCGAGCGGGCCGGCGGGGACGGCGGAGCCGGTGAAAAGCTTGAGGCAGACGTCCGGGTTTTGGGGAAAATCGGGGGCGGGTTGGCCGACGGGGATCTCGCCGACGAGGCGGAGCGTGGCGCCGGACGATGTGGAGAGCGGGGCCACGTAGCCGTCGATGGACGAGCGGTCAAAGGCGGGCTGGTCTTCGAGCGCGGTGATGGGGGTGCGGAGAACGCGACCGGCGGCGAGGGCGAGCGGAACGGTCTCGATCGCGAGCGGCGCGGCGAGGGAGTCGAGGCGTTGCCAGACTTCGGCTACACTAAGCATCGGAGGTGAGGACCACGAAACACACGAAATAGACGAAAAGAAAACCAGGGAGCGGACGGGTCGGTTTCGTGTATTTCGTGTGTTTCGTGGTTATTTAATCAGGCGGGGATGGCTTCGGTTTTCCAGATGGGGACGTCTTGTTTGAGACGGTCCATGAAGCCGGAGAGGACGGCGAAGGCCTCGGCGCGGTGGCGGGAGGCGACGCCGATGTAGATGGCGGTTTCGCCGACGGGAATGCGGCCGAGGCGGTGGCGCACGTGGACGGCGTGGCAGGGATGCGCGACGACGAGCGCGTCGAGGATGCGTGTGATCTCGCGCTCGGCCATGGGTTGGTAGGCCTCGTAGACGAGGGCGGCGATGGGGCGGCCTTGTTCCTCGCCGCGGACTATCCCGCGAAACTCGGCGACGGCGCCGACACCGGGGCCGGTGAATGGCGCGGGCAAGGAATCGGGGATGGGGTCGGCGCTGAGCTGGATGGTGTGGCTCATGAGGACGGGGCTGAGTTTTTTACAGGAGGTAACGAAGAGAACGAAGGTGCCGGAATAAGAGGCCTTTCTTCGTTTCCTTCGTCATCTCCTGTGAAACTCGGTCGTTCAGGACGACGCGCTGGCGTAGCGACGGAGGCCGGCGTGGAAGACGGACACGGCCACGGCGAACCAGAAGACGGTGGCCCCGACAAGCCAGGCGGCGTGGACGGGTTCGAAGCCGTGGATGAGCACGCGGGCGGGAAAGTTGCTTACGATGACGGCGGGAAGGAGATAAACGAAGACGACCGCGGCGACGCCGCGCAACGCCTCGCGCGGGAGCCGGGCGAACTCGGAAATGCCGAAGTAGCCGCCCTCGATGCCCTTCGCGCTTTGGAGCCAGAACACGAGGGAGATGATGGCGAGCAACGTCGAGTAATGGAGGATCAATCCGCAGAGGACGAAGACGGCGTAGATCGCGATCTGCGCGACGGAGGGCTGAAGTTCGAGTTTCTGGACGGCGTAGACGACGATGGAGAGGGCGACGGGGACGTTGACGAGGCCGTCGAGATCGAACTTGCGCGTCGAGACCATGAAGAGCGGCGAGCCGGGCTGGGCCAAAAAGAAGTCGAAGTGTCCGCTGCGGACGTTGCGGCCCATTTCGAAGAGGTTGCTCCAGAAAAAAGCCATGAGGAGCCGCTGGACGAGAAGCACGGTGCCGACGAGGAGGAGCATCTCGTATTTCGACCACCCGGCGATGCTGTCGGTGTGGTTGTAGATGACGCCGACGAGGAGGACGTTGACGCTCATCCAGAAAAGCTCGACGAGCGCCCACATGATGAAGTCGCCGCGAAACATCATCGCGCGCACCAGCGAGTAGCGGATGCTGGCGAGCCAGATGCGGGCGTAGCGGGTGGTGGTGGCGATCATCGGGTCGGCGGACGGAACGTTTTAATTAACCGCTCATGAAGCATGGCAATGCCCGCCTCGCGGGAGACGGGCGTCGGCCCGGAAGCCGATGCGGCGGGCTTCGACGAACGGCCAATGTCCGCGGGTTTTGCGGGAGTCCGTCAGTGTGCTCATCGGTGGTCGGGCCGGTTTGGAAATCAGCCTCCGACGGCGGTGTGGCGGCGGAGGCCTCGGCGCCAGAGAAGCTGGGCGATGCCGAGAAGCGCGAGGGTCCAGCCGAGCTGGATGGCGAGGCCTTGGAGCGCGGTGCCGAGATCGGAGATGCGTCCGGTGATCAGCGCGGCGGGGAAATACATCTGGTAGTAGTAGGGCAGCCAGCGGGAGATCTCGTAGAACCAGGCCGGCATGAGGTCCAGGGGGAAGACCTGGCCGCCGAGCACCGCTTCGACGGCGAGCGAGAGAATGACGAAGGACTGGATCTCGAGGAACCAGAAGGTCAGCAGGCCGAAACAGTAGGCGATGGTGAACTGGATGAGCGCGGAGAGGATGAGCGCGGGGATGGCGAGCAGGTAAAGCGGGAGGTGGTCCGTGCCGGGAACGGAGAGCCGGGGCCAGAGGAGCGGGAGGGCGAGGAGGACGGGCAGGAGGGCGAGGCCGCCCATGACGAGGCGCGCGGAGAAGTAGAGGCTGAGCCGGTAGCCGAGGTAGTTGATCGGCTTGGTGAGGAACTGGTTGATGAGGCCGTTGCGGATCTCCTCGGAGATCTCGTAGTCGTCGTTGGCCGCGCTGAGGAAGAACTGGAGGACGAGCAGCAGCGTGAAGTAGCTGAGCGTGGCGGAGAGGGGGAAGCCGCCGATGTCCTGCTTTCCCGAATACGCCGCGCCCCAGAGGATGAAGACGTAGACGAGGTGGAGCAGGGAAAACGCCGCGCGGATGGCGAAGTTCCACCGGTAGACGAGATTGGTTTGGAGGCCGGTGAGGAAGATCTGTCGGTATTTGGCGATCGCGGACACGGAAGATCGGGGAGCGGGTGGGCGGGGAGCGTGGAGCCGAAAAGGCGAACGCCGGAAAGGACGCGCGTCCGGCTCCGGGGCAAGCGGGGGGGCGTTCGCGCCGACGGGCGGCCTACTTGCCGCCGACGAGGCCGAAGCGTTCGATGACCTCCTTGGCGAGCGAACGGTAGGCGGTGGCGCCGGGGGAACTGTTGTCGTAGGCGAAGATCGTCTTGCCGAAGCTCGGGGCCTCGCTGAGGCGGACGGTGCGGGGGATGACGGTTTTGAAGATCTGGTCGGGCAGGTGTTTTTTCACCTCCTCGACGACCTGGCGGGAGAGATTGGTGCGCATGTCGAACATCGTCATGATGACGCCGCCGAGCGAGAGGTTCGGGTTGAGCGCGCCTTTGATGCGTTCGAGGTTGCGCAGGATCTGGCCGAGTCCCTCGAGGGCCATGTATTCGCACTGGAGGGCGATGAGGAGATGGTCGGCGGCGCTGAGGCTGTTCATCGAGAGCATGCCCATCGAGGGCGGGCAATCGATGACGATGGCGCCGAAGCCGCCCGAGGTGCGGACGGGCTCGAGGACGGCGCGGAGACGGCCGAGGTAGTTGTCGGTGCCGGCGAGCTCGACCTCGAGGGCGCCGAGGTCCTCCTCGCTGGGGATGAGGGCGAGGCGGTCGACGCTGGTCGGGGTGAGCATCTCGAGGGCGGTGCCTTCGCCGCGGAGGGGGCCGTAGAGGGAGCGGCCTTCCTGTTTCTCGACGCCGATGGCGGAGGTGGCGTTGGCCTGGGGGTCGAGGTCGACGAGAAGGGTGTGGATTTTTTTCTCGGCGAGCGCGGCGGCGAGATTGACGGCGGTGGTGGTCTTGCCGACGCCGCCCTTCTGGTTGGCGATGGTGAAAACGGTGGTGGGCATTTTGGCGGGAATGACGAATGACCAATGACCGGCGTGCAATGGGCAAGCGCGGGCTGGAGGCGGCGCAGGGGGGGCGGCGGAAAAACAAAGCGCCCGCCGGCGGGAAATGCGCGGCGGGCGTCGGGAAAATTGGAGGCGCGAGCCGGAATCGAACCGGCGATAGAGCTTTTGCAGAGCTCGGCCTTACCACTTGGCGATCGCGCCGTCTGAGCTGACGGGACGCGGAACTTGTTTAACCACGTCCCGGGGCGCAAGTCCCGAGTTGCGGTCGCGGGCGCACGAGGGCGGTCAGGGCAAAAGCGTAGGAAACATCAGTGGTTTGTGCTGTCGGGCGGGGAGGGGCGCCCTTTATGCCTCGGGGCATGGTTCGACGTATCTGGGCTCAACACTGGTTCGTGTGCCTGTTGCCCGTGGCTTTCGCGCTGGCATGGGTGGCGCCCGATATCGCGAGTCGCGGAGGCTGGTTGCGTCCGGAACTGACGACAAAACTGGGCGTCGGTCTGATCTTCGTGCTGCAAGGGCTGCTCCTGCCGGTTTCGGCGATGCGGATGGCGATCGGCCAGGTGCGGCTGCATTCGGTGGTGCAGGGGATGACTTTTGTCGGATTCCCGGCGATCGGGCTGGCGCTCGCGCTGGTGTTCGGGCGCTGGCTGCCGGACGAACTGCGGATCGGACTGGTTTACCTGTGCGTGCTGCCCTCGACGGTGTCGTCGGCCTCGGTGCTGACGGCGAGCGCGGGCGGGAACACGGCGGGCGCGATCTGCAACGCGGTGTTGTCGAGTTTGCTCGGGGTGCTGCTGACGCCGGCCTTGCTGGCGGTGTCGCTGAACGCGCAGGGGGTGAGCTTCGTCGGCGACGTCGGGGCGGGGATCGATACCGGGCGCGTGATGGTGGAGCTGGTGAAACTGATTCTCGTGCCGTTGGCCCTCGGACAGTTGTTGCGGCTGCGTTTCGGCGATTGGGCGACGAACAACAAGAAGCGGCTGGGGACGCTGAACACGGCGGTGATCCTGTTCATCGTGTTCGCGGCGTTTTGCGACGCGTCGAAGGGGGAGGTGTGGACGCGATACGGTCTGCTCATGCCGGTGGGGGCCCTGGTGATCGCGTCGGCGCTTTTCGCGCTGGCGACCTGGGCGACGCGCGCGTTGGTGAAGGCCTTGTGGCTGGGAGAGGGCGACGCGATCGCGGCGGAGTTTTGCGCGGTGCAAAAGACGCTGGCCTCGGGCGTGCCCTTGGCGGGCGTGATCTTCGGCGGCGATCCCCGGGTGGGGCTGATCCTGCTGCCGCTGCTGGTCTATCATCCCTTGCAGCTCGCGCTGCACGGTGCGCTGGCGGCGCGGTGGGCGAAGCGCGCGGGGTAGGCGACGAGGCGGGCCGCGATTGCGCGCGTTCAGCGGTCCGTCACCTCGTCGTCGTGCACGGGCTCGATGTGGGCGAGGTGTTCTTTTTCGGGCGGCTTGTCGCCGTGAAGGAGTTTCCACACGCACCAGCCGAAGAGGCCGAGCACGAGGCCAAGGGAGAGGATGAGGTTTATCCAGCCGCCGGGGGTCATGAGGAAGCGCGGGTCGAGGGTTTGCGGGCGGAGCCGAGGCGGACGTCCCAACGACGGGCGGCGTGCTCGAGGAGGAGCATGCAAAGCCCGGCGAGGACGAGGGCGAAGGCGATGGTGAGCTGGGCCACGGGGCTGGCCTTGGAGCCGAAAAGATCGGCGATTTTTTCGGTCGGGACGAACTCGGGGGAGGAGAAGGAGAAGTTCCATCCGACGATGTCCTGCAGCACGAAGAGGCCGAAGATGACGAGCAGGTAGGCGGGGCAGACGTAGCGGATCAAAGGCGCGACGAAGTCCGGCAGATGCATGCGGGCGCCGCGGCGGGCCTCGGCCAGACCGCGTTTGGCACCGATGATCCAGCCGAAGGCGATGACAAAGCAGGTCGCCTGCACGTAGACCGCGCAGGTCGCGATCCAGAAGTTCAGGGTGTCGAGGGCCTTGAGGTCGGCGGAAAACCACCAGACGAAGCCGGCGCCGGCTCCGGTGACGAGGGTGAGGATGGCGACGGAGGCGTTGCGGCCGATGTCCAGCGCCTCCTCGAGGAAGGCGATCGCGGGCTGGAGCATCGAAAGGGAGCTGGTGAGGGCGGCGAGGAAAAGCAGCAGGAAATACGCGATGGCGAAGAACTGTCCTCCCGGCATGCGCGCGAAGACGTCGGGCAGGACCATGAAGCCGAGGCTGACGGTGCTGGAGCTGATCGCGGTGGCGCCGAGAAAAACGTAGGCGGCGGGCACGGTGATGAGGCCGCCGAGGCCGACCTCGCAGACCTCGTTGGCCGCGGCGGAGGAGAGGCCGGAGAGGGCGATGTCGTCGTTTTTCTTCAGATAGCTGGCGTAGGTGACGATCACGCCCATGCCGATGGAGAGGGAGAAGAATATCTGGCCGGCGGCGGCGAGCCAGAGCTGGGGATTGCGGAGGCCGGCGCCGACGTCGCCGGGGTTCCAAAGGTAGCCGAGACCGGCGAGGAGGTTTTGGTCGGGTTTGGTGGGATCGGGCGTGCCGAGGGTGAGCACGCGGACGAGGATGACGAGCGCGAGCACGATGAGGGCGGGCAGACCCCACATGCAGACTTTCTCGATGCCGCGCGAGATGCCCCGGTGCACGAACCAGAGGTTGATCACGAAGGCGAGGACCAGGAAGCAGCCGACCTGCGAGGGGGCGAAGTGGACCGAGGAGCCGTCCGCGGCGAGGCCCGCGTAGTCGACGAAGAACTGCGAGAAACTCATGCCCGGCGTCTGGAAGGTGCCGATGGCCGCGTGGTAGGCGTAGCCGAGGCACCAGGACTCGACGTGGATGTAGAAGAAGTAGAGGAGGACGACGATGACGATGCCGAGTCCGCCGAGATAGCGCGCCCAAGGACGACGAAACGCGGCGTGGAGGATGCCGGCGGCGGAGTGGAAGCCGAGGCCGCCGCCCATGCGCCCGACGGTCCATTCGACCCAGCAGAGCGGGATGCCGATCACCAAGAAGGACACGAAGTAGGCGATCATGAACGCGCCTCCGCCGTATTCGGCGGCGAGCGCGGGGAAGCGGATGAAGTTGCCGATGCCGACGGCGCTGCCGGCGACGGCGAGGATGGCGCCTAGACGGCTCGACCAAGCTTCTTGGGGACGGGAGGACATGGGCGACGGAAAAGGGGTGTCGAAGGAGCACAAGGGGTGCCGAGGGCATGGGGCAAGCGGCAAGCCTGCGCGCAAGTTGGAAAATCCAACCCGTCCGACGCGCGTTTGGACGCGCGAACGCGACGGCGAAACCGGAAATACCGGCGAAGCCGGGGCGCCGTCCGGCTTCGTCCCGGGGAGCCGGCGCGCCCGGATTTCAAGTCGGGCCCTGGTGTTCGTGGGGGGCGTGTGGCGCCGTCCGCGGCGGGCGGAGACGGGTCAGATCGACCAGTTCCAGGCCTGCAGTTCGTCCTGTTTGCGGCACTCGACCGCGGCCTCCTGTTTTTTGCGGGAGCGCACGACGAGGTTCTCGTTCTTGTAATAGGCGATGCTGTTGTCGGGGATGCTTTCGAGCAGCCAGACGTTGGCGCCGACGATGGAGTGGGAGCCGATGTGCGTGTCGCCGCCGAGGATGGTGGCGTGGGCGTAGATGGTGACGTGGTCGCCGACGTTGGGATGGCGTTTGACGCCCTTCACGGGGTTGCCGTTGACGTCGACCTCGAAGGATTTCGCGCCGAGGGTGACGCCTTGGTAGATCTTCACGTGGTGGCCGATGGTGGCGGTCTCGCCGATGACCACGCCGGTGCAGTGGTCGATGAAGAAGTATTCGCCGATGCGCGCGCCGGGGTGGATGTCGGTGCCGGTGCGCTCGTGGGCGTATTCGGTGATCATGCGCGGGAGCAGCGGCACGCCGAGGCGGTAGAGCTCGTGGGCGAAGCGTTGGAGCGAGATGACGAGGACGCAGGGGTAGGCGAGGATGATCTCCTCGACGTGGCGGGCGGCGGGATCGCCGGCGTAGGCGGCCTGGACGTCGGTTTGCACGACACGGCGGAGCTCGGGGAGGCGGGAGAGGACGGCGTCGGCGAGCTCGCCGGCGCGCAGGGCGGGCGCGGCGGAGTTGGCGGCGAAGGCGGGGTCGGAGACGCGGGCGAAGCGGAGGGATTTTTCGATGTTGACGCGCAGACGCTTGTGCACGGATGCGAGGCGCTCCCGTGTGTGTTCGCGGACATCCTCGCGTTTGAGGGTCTTGGTCTCGAAGTAGCCCGGGAAAAGCAGGTGCATGAGGTCGGCGGCCAGGCGATTGACCGAGGCCTCCGAGGGCAGATTGGCGCCGTCGAGGTGGTTGATGCCGCCCTCAAGCTCGTAGGAGCGCAGGAGGGCGTGGAGGGTGTCGTCGAACGTCATGGCGTGCGTCGCCTTGCGGAGAGGCGTGGTGCGCACCGTCCGGAGCTTCGCGCGGGGGGTCAAAACCGATTTTGAAATTCTTTCATTTTCGGGCTTGTCAGGCGAGGAGGCGTTTGTCTGCCTCCGCCTTCCTCTTTCTCAGTCATTGCTCAGGTGGTGGAATTGGTAGACACACACGTTTGAGGGGCGTGTGCCGCGAGGCGTGCAGGTTCGAGTCCTGTCCTGAGCACCATTTTTGAAAAAGCCCGGGTCGCGACGCGTGATCCGGGCTTTTTTGTTTCTTCGCGGCGGGCGGGGCGGTAGCGCTGGCGGATGCTACCCACCCAACAGGGTTCGATCCGCCTGTTTCGCCTCTTCGGCATCGACGTGTTTCTGCACTGGTCGTGGTTTGTCGTGGCGTTCTACACGCTCACGTCGCGGGCGGACGAATACTCGTCGATGTCGTGGAACGTGGCGGAGTATCTGTCGTTGTTCGTGATCGTGCTGATGCACGAGTTTGGCCATTCGCTGGCCTGTCGTCAGACGGGCGGGGTGTCGGAGCAGATCGTGCTCTGGCCGTTGGGCGGGGTGGCGTATGTGGCCCCTCCGCAACGGCCGGGGGCGCAGTTGTGGAGCATCGCGGCGGGACCGTTGGTGAACGTGGCGCTGGCGCCGTTGTTGTTCGGCGCGTTCTGGTGGCTGGGGCGGAGCGGCTTTTCGGAGACGCATCCCGACCTGATGGAGTGGCTCTTCACGGTGAATCTCGTGAATCTGGTGCTGCTGGTCTTCAATTTGTTGCCGATCTATCCGACCGACGGCGGCCAAATCCTGCGTTCGGTGCTGTGGTTTTGGGTCGGTCCGGTGAACAGTCTGCTGGTCGCGACCGGCGTGGGATTGGCGGGCGGGGCGGCGTTGGTCGTGCTGGGACTTTTGTCGGGACGGCTGTGGACGATTTTGGTCGCGGGTTTCCTGCTTTTGAACTGCTGGCGATCGTTTCGCCTCGCGCGCGAGTGGCGGGCCTATGTCGCGGCCGAACGGGCCCGCAGGTTCGACGACGGCGCGGCTTAAGCAGTGTTGCTAGGGTGGCGGGGTTGGGACCACTCGGGCCTTGATGGCTTGGGGTGTATGCCCTAGCGCGGGTTGATAGTGTCATTACAAACGCGGCCAAGGGGACTTTCATATGGTGCAACTTCTTCAGCCGTCGAGAGCGGCGGATAAACACGGACGCAGGCGACTGCTGTGGATCGGGCTCGGCGTTTTGGTGCTGGCCGGAGCGGGGCTGTGGTTGGGGCAGGAGCCCCTGGCGCGTCGCTACCATTTCTGGAAGCAGGACCGGGCGCTCCGCCAGGCGAAGGAATTCATCGCCGCCCGGGACGCGTTGAGCGCGCAACTGGCGCTCGACGTGGCATTGAAGGCGGCGCCGGGCAACGCCGACACGATCCGGGTGGCGGCCGACATCCTCGAACAGGTGGGGGCGGCGCAGGCGATGCGTCTGCGCCGCGCGGTGGCGCGCCTGCGGCCCGATTCCGCGGAGGACGCGGCCCTGCTGGTGTTCAGTTGTCTGCGTTTTCGCGATTTCAACGCGGCCAGGGACGCGCTCGCCGAGGCCTCGCCCGGGATCTCGCAGGAGCCGCCCATGTTGCGGGCGGCCCTCGCCTTCGCGCTCGCCACGGGCGACACGCCGGTCGCCGACATCTTGTTGCGGACGTTGCGGGAGCGTTTGCCGGAGGACATCGAGATCCGGCAGACGCAGGCGCTTCTCTATCTGCGTCATCCCGACACGGAAAAACGCGACGAGGCGCGGCGGACCCTGACGGAAATCGCGCGCGAGCATCCGGAGCGAGCGCTTCGCATCGAGCGGGAGCTGGCCGGGGTGGCGCTGGAAAGCCAGGACTACGCGGAGGCCCGCCGTCGGCTCGACCACGTGCTGGCGAGCCCGGGGGCGACGTTCGATGATCGTCTGCACAAGGCGAACATCGAACTGCTGATCGACCGGCGTCCCTTCGCGGAGGTGTTCGCGGAGCTGACCCCGGAGGCGGGGAAGGATGTCGAGAACGCGGCGCGGATGATGCGCTGGCTCCTCGTGCAAAACCGCGGCGACGAGGCGGAGCGCTGGCTCGTCTCGCTTCCTTCCGCGATACGGGAGGAGCGGGCGGTGCGCGCGCTCGAGGCGGACATGTTCGCGCAGCGGCGGCAGTGGGATCGGCTGGCCTCTCTGCTCGAGGCGGGCGTGTGGGGCGCGGTGCCGCCGGAGAGCGTGCGGCTCGCGATGTCCGCGCGTTTGGTGGACGCCCAGAACAACCGGTCGCTTCGCGGCGAGATCTGGGAAGCGGCGACCCACGCCTGCGGCGGCAGCCTCTCCGGGCTCACCGTGTTGCATCGGCTCGCCACGCTTTGGGGATGGGACAAGGAGGCCGACGACACCTTGTGGACGGTGGTGCGCGCTTATCCCGACCAGACTTGGGCGCATCAGGCTTTGTTCAACACCTACAAGGAGCGGAGGGACACGGCGAGCATGCGCGACGTGCTGGGCGCGTTGCGTCAGTCGAACGGCGCGGTGCCGCGCTATCGGCACGACTGGGCCCTGCTGACGCTTCTGCGCGAGCCGAGCCCGTTGTGGAACTCGGCGAAGGACGTCATGAAGGAGCTGCACGAGCAGCATCCGACGAACATCGTTTACGCCACCGGCTACGCCTTCGCCCTCGCCCAGGCGGAACGTCCGGAGGAGGCGCTCGCGGTGTTGAAGGAGTTTCCCGCGGCGGAACTCGAGATCGCGCCCCGCCTGCCTTATCTCGCCTACGTGAACGGCATGGCGCGCAACGCCGAGGAGGTGACGCGTCTTGTCGGGCTCGCCCGCGGTTCGGGCATGCGTTACCTGCCGGAGGAGGAGCGTTTGATCGAGCGTTCGGCGGAGGCGCCTTTCCGTCCGTTGTTGAAGTCCCGTTCGCGGCGGGGAGCGGGGAACGCCGGCGACGCCGAGGAGGCGGGCGCGTCCGCTTCGTCCACCGATACGCCCTCCTCGTCATGAACGCCTCCAAGATCACGCGTGGGTTTCCCCTCGAGGCGGCCGGGTTTGGTCTGCTGGCTCTGCTGGCCTTGGCGCCCCTGGCGGAGGTGTGGCGGCAATCTCCCGACCTGCGGCACGGGTGGGCGGCGGCTTTGCTCATGGCCTATCTCTGGTGGGAACGTTCGGGCGAACGTCCGCCCGCGCTCGAGCATCCCGCGAGGGCGTCGGCGTGGTGGTGGTGGGCGGCGGGTGTTCTTCTCGTGCTCGCGACGTTTCCGCTGCGTTTGCTGCTCGTGCCTTTCCCGCTTTGGACGACGGTGCTGTGGGCCTATGTCGGGGTGATTGTCGGGCTGGGGGCCCTGGCGGAGTGGCGGCGTGCGGGAGGCGCCGGCGTGCGTTGGCTGCTCGCCCCGTGCATCCTGTTGGCAAGCGCCTTGCCGTGGCCGGCGGTGGTGGAGCAGACGGTGATCTTGCCGTTGCGGGAGGCGATGGCCTCGCTCGCCGCGGAGGTGTGCTACTGGCTCGGTCGTCCCGCGCTGGCCGCGGGCACCACGGTGCGTCTGGCCTCGGGTTGGGTGGGCATCGACGAAGCCTGCGGCGGGATCCGCTCCTTGCAGGGCTGCGTGATGATCGCGCTGTTTTTCGGGGAGTGGTTTCGCTTCACGGTGTGGCGGCGTGCCGTGCTGCTCGCGGCGGGCGTGGTGTCCGCCTTGGTCGGCAACTTCGGGCGGGTGCTGTTTCTCGCGCTCACCGCGGGGCGGGGGGGCGAGCAGGCGGTGGAACGTCTGCATGACATCGCGGGCTGGTCGGCGCTGGGTTTGAGCCTTCTGGTGACGGCGCTTTTGGCCTGCCGCGGCGCGGGCTGGAAGTTTCCCCAAATGGCTCCGGTTGTCACGCGAGGAGACGCGCCGCGCGCTCTCGCCCCGGCGGTCTGGCTGGTCGCGTTTTCCGTGGTGTTGGGCGCGGGTGAACTCGGGGCCCGGGCTTGGTTCGCCAAGGGGGAGCGCGAGCGGGCGCAGGTGGCGCGGTGGACGGTCGCCCTGCCCGAGGCGCATCGGAGCTTCGTCGCCGAGCCCCTCGGGGAGACGGCCGCCGAGATGCTTCAACCGGACGCGTTTCGCGCCGGACGTTGGCAGGAAGGCGCGGGGATCGACGCGATCGACCTTTCCGCCTACTACGTCGAGTGGCGGACGGGGCAGGCCGCCCGCTTCATCCCGTTTTTCCACAATCCCACCGTGTGCCTGCCTCTCGCCGGCTGCGAACTGGTCGGGGAGATCGGCGAATTCGACGTCGATTGGATGGGAAGCGCCATACCCTTTCAGGCCTACCGGTTTTCCCGGCGGGGGGAGGAGATGTGGGTGGCTTTCACCATCTGGGATCCCTCGCGCGGGGAGCCGCTACGCAGGCCGTCCGACAGTTTTTCCTTCGGCCGTTTTTGGGCGGAACGTTGGCGCGAAGTGACGGAACGTCGGGCACATCAACCCGCTCAGATGCTGACGCTTGCGATCAGGGGATCGAGGGAGGATCCGGTCGAGGCGTTGAGGCATCGCTTGGTGGCGTTACTAAGAAATCCTAGGTAGGTAAGCTTTGCTCTTCATGATTTGATTACACGCTTGAGGGATACCTAGTCGAATATAGGGTGTTGGCCCCAATGAACTCCTTCGCGAAAGTCGGACTTCTCTTTGCCGCGAGTGCGCTCGCGTTTTCCAGTGTGGGTCGGGCTCAGCTTCAGACCTACGAAACCCAAACCGCCTACCAAGGCAGCATGTTTACGTTCTATGGCCAACCCTTGGGCCAGACGTTCACCAACGTCTCGGCGGTGGCCAAAATGACCTACAACTTCTTCGCGGGAGCCGGTGGCGTGGACGTTGATTCGCAGATCACCGCGGTCTTCGGCGAGTGGTCGGGGGGCGCGTTTGTCGATGGCACCACGGTGACCTTCGATCCGATCGTGGTGCCGGCGGTGGGCTCCGACTGGACCACCTTCACGAACAGCTATGGCACCTTCACCACCTACGCCTACGAGTTCGATCTGACTTCGTTCTCCAACAACTCCCTTATCCACTCCGAGTTCGGTTATCTGACCGACGCTTCGAAGACCTACGCCCTGATGCTCACGCCTTCGGTGGGCAGCGCCGTGAATCTCAGCCTGGGTCTGACGAACACCAACGCCTTCGCCTATGGAGCGACGAACATCGGCTTCAACGACTGGGTCTTCGCGCAGATAGTCGTCGCTCCCGGCCACCAGGACCTCGTGCCGGTGCCGGAGTCGAGCACGGTGGCCGCGATGGCCGCCGCCGCATTGGTCGCGGGTTTGGTCGGAGTGCGCCTTCGTCAGCGTCGTTCCGCGGCCGAAACCCGGTCGGTCGTTTCCGAAGTCGTCGCCGCCTGAGTTCTCTTTTGTCCATCATTCGCGATTGGCCCGTGCGTCCGCGCACGGGCTTTTTTGTCGAAGGATGGGCGGGAAAAAGGCGGCGCGGGCGGGGAGGATGGGCAGGGGGATAACGCGGCGGACCGGTGCTTTCCGCTAGGCGCTGTCTTCAAAACAAACCGGTGCTTTGTGCGGTGGAAGTCATGCTCGGCCAAGGTGNCCGAGGTGGAGGCGGGCNGGAGGCCCGTGCCNCCGAGGGCAACGCCGGCCCGGCGTGGCNTCCGCCTCGCCCGCAGGGCACAAGCAGAGCGCCGGCTTATTTGGAAGACAGCGCCTACTCTTCCGCCCAGAAACAAAGGGGAAAAAGAAGACGGCCCCGTTGGAACGGGGCCGTCTGGGTGCGAAGCTCGGGAGTGGGGCTGGAAAGCAATCTCTGGCTATCAGAAAAAGAGGCCGATGGTATTAATGGCCTTTTTACGCAGGTTTTTTGCCCCGGGGGGAATACCCCGGTCAACGGTGAAGGTGCCGATTTAAATGCGTAAAACTACGGTAATGGCCTAAGAGACGGAGCGTGAATGGGCTGTGGCGAGGTTGGCTCGTCGCCGCCGGCGTTGCCTCCTCGCGATGCCGGCGATTGACTGTGGTCGTGATCGCCTCCGTCGCCTTTCACAATTTCAAGGCCCTCCGTTCCGCGCGTGTCGATTTGTGTCCGTTTAATCTGGTGATCGGGCCCAATGGCGCCGGGAAAAGCAGTCTCATCCAGGCGGTGATGCGTTTGCGCGCGCTCGCGCGTCCGCCTTTGCGCGAGCCGGTGCCCGAGCACGAACGGATGCCCCATGCGGCGGAGATCACCTTCAATTTCACGCCTCCGCACGACGGCCTCGAGGCGACGCTCGGTTGCGTCAACGAGAGCGTCTGCGACCTGCTGCAAGTCGCGCCGCTGGCCCGCGGCGAAGGAGCCGACGACTGGTCCGGCCTGCGCGAAAAGATCCTGGGCGTGCGCGCCTATTTCTTCGACCACACGGCGATCGCGGCGCCGGTGTATCCGGTTTCCTCCGACGAGCTCGCCCCGAACGGGGGCAACCTCGCCGCGCGCCTGGCCGCCTTGCGCGATCGCGCCCCGGAGGCCTACGCGGGTCTGCGCGCGGAGTTGCTGCGGCTTTTCCCCGAGTATTCGGAGCTGGAGCCGATTCCGGCGCGGGGCACCTTTGCGTTGCGGCTCGCGGACCCGGCGGAAAACGTGGCCGTCGAGCCCGGCGATCTTTCGCAGGGCACGCTCTACACGATCGCGTTGCTCGCGTTGGCGCACGATCCGGAACCGCCGGCCTTGGTGTGCGTCGAGGAACTGGACCGAGGCATTCATCCGCGGCTGCTGCGCGACGTGCGCGACATCCTCTATCGTCTGAGTTATCCCGCCGACCACGGGCTGACGCGTCCGCCGACGCAGGTGATCGCGACGACGCATTCGCCGCTTCTGCTCGATCTTTTCCGAGACCATCCGGAGGAGGTGGTGATCGCGGAGAAAACCGGACGCGCGGCGACTTTCACGCGTCTCGCGGACCGTCCGGATCTCGCGGAGCTGCTCGCGGAGGGCGGCAGCCTCGGCGATCTCTGGTATTCGGGAATTCTCGGCGGGGTGCCGGCGGAGTAGGCGATGGGCGGCGCGATTGTCCATGATCCCCATGCGGCGCCGTCGCGGCGCCTGCGCGTGGCTTTGCTCGGCGAATCGCTCGTCGACGAATCGGCGATGTCGATTTTCGTGGAGGCCGCGCTGGGCCGGCCCTTCGAGCGGGTGCAGCCGAATCTGCGCGCGCGCGGCTGGCCCTCGGTTTTGCAAATCCTCCCGGCGATCGCGAGGCATCTGCATTTCAACACCGACGCGGACGGGCTGGTCGTGCTGGTCGACGCGGACGACAGCGAGCCGCACACGGCGGCGCACGAGGCGCCGGGTTATTTTCATCCGCGTTGTCGGCTCTGCCAGTTGCGGGCGACCTTTCGCCGCGCCACGAAAAACCTGCCGCCGGCGCGTGGTCGACCGCGCGTGTTGCGTGCGGCGGGGCTGGCGGTGCCGGCGGCGGAGGCGTGGTATCTGTGCGGGCTCGACGAGCGGGTGGGCGAAGCGGCGTGGATCGCGGGGCGGGAGGCGGGACGGCCGCCCTACACGAGGCGCGAGCTGAAGCTCCGCGTCTACGGCACCGAGCGGCCGACCTTGCCGCAGGCCGTGGCGCACGCGACGGCGGCGGCGCGACGGCACGCGCGGGATTCGCGGCGTCTGGAGAACGATTTTCCCGGATTCGCGGTGATGATGGCGGATATCCGGGGGTGGGACCGCGCGCTCGCCTTGCGCGAGGGCGGGGAGGCGGAGGCGTAGCGCGTCCGCCGGGTTCAGGGCGTGGCCTCGGCGGGAGCGCCGGAGGCGGGATAGCGGCCGTTTTTCTCGGCCCAGGCGCGGATGAGCGCGCCGGCCACGGGAGCGGCGTAGCGTCCGCCCGCGAGATCCTCGCCGGGGGTGTCGCCCTCGATGATGACGGCGATGGCCATGCGGGGATCCTCGACGGGCACGAAGCCGACGAACCAGGCGAAGTTGATCGTGCCTTCGGCGGTGCGTTTTTGCGCGGTGCCGGTCTTGCCGGCGATGCGCAGGCCGGGCACGCGGAAGCGCGGCGTCTGAAGGATGCGTCCGGTGCCGGTGTTGGTCACGGCCTCCATGCCGGCGAAGATGGCGGCGCGTTGCCGGGGATCGAGCCCGTCGGGCTCGGAGCGTTGGCGCGGGGCGTCGGGCAGGTGGAGCAAGGTGGGGCGCGTCGTGGTTTCGCCGCGGGCGAGGGAGGCGACGAAGCAGGCCATCTGGAGAGGGGTGAGGGCGAGGTCGCCCTGTCCGATGGAGACGTTGGCGGTGTCGCCGGGGAACCAGGCGTCGTCGCGGGCGCGACGTTTCCAGGCGGGGTCGGGGACGAGGATGTTGCGCGTCTCGTGGAGCTCGATGCCGGTCCGGCTGTCGAGGCCGTGGCGGCGGGCCTCGGCGGCGATGGCCTCGATGCCGGTCTTGAGGCCGGTGTCGTAGTAGAAGCTGTTGCAGCTTTTCTCGATGGATTGGGAGAGGGTGACGGGGCCGCGGTCGCGGTGGTTGTTGCAGACGAAGGTGCGGCGGCCGACGCGGTAGGCGCCGGTGCATTCGACGACGGAGTCCGCGTGGATGTGTCCGGTGCGGAGGCCGGCGATGGCGGTGAGGAGCTTGAAGGTGGAGCCGGGGGGGTAGAGGCCCTGGGTGGCGCGGTTGAGCCAGGCGCCGCGGGCCTGAATGTCGGCGGCGGCGGCGTGGGAGAGCCGGGGGCTGAAGGCGTTGAGGTCGTAGTCGGGTTTGCTGACGAGGGCGAGCACCTCCCCGGTGGCGACGTCGAGCGCGACCGCGGCGCCGGCGAGCCCGAGTTCGCTCATCTGCTTGTCGGCGGCGCGCTGGAGATCGAGGTCGAGGCTCACGACGACGTCGCCGCCTTGGACGGGACGGCGTTTTTCAAGGGGAGGAAGCACGCGGTAGCCGGCGGGATTGATGCGGTAGATCGCGCCGCCGGCCTGGCCCTGGAGACGGGAATCGAGGGAGGCCTCGAGGCCTTGGCGACCGACGGAACCGCGCATCTTGAGAGTGCGGAGTTCGGCGCCCGGCAGGGCGTCGCCGACATCGACATCGTCGTCGTCGGCGGTGTAGCCGAGGGTGTGGGCGGCGAGGGAGCCGTGCGGATAGGAGCGTGTGCTGGCGGTGTAGACCTGGAGCGGCGAGCGGACGGGCAGGTGCTCGATGAGGCGCGCGTATTCGGCGGGAGTGAGATCCTCGAGCAGCAGGTAGGGCAGAATGCGGTTCTGCTGATAATGTCGTTCGAGGCTGTCGGCGGCCACCCGGTGCCGGGTGCCGAGGATGCGATTGATGTAGTTGAGCTGTCTTTGGACGACGGCGATGCGGGCGATGCGTTGGAGCTGGGCGGCGGAGGGGAGGTCCCGGTCGCCGGTCTCGCGGTAGTTGCGCCGGATGCGGAGGAATTCGCGGCGAAACTCGGTGTGGAGCTCGTCGAGGTTGATGGTGACGGCGAAGCGCGGGCGGTTGCCGACGAGGAGACGGCCTTCGCGGTCGTAGATGTTGCCCCGGGGGCCGGGCACGACCACGCGGCGCTGGCTTTGCACGGTCTCGCGTTCGCGGTAGAGGTCGGCGCGGCCGAGCTGCTGGTAGGCGAGCCCCGCGGCGAGCACGAGGAGCATGAAGAGCAGGAGCCCCTGGAAGAACCAGAGGCGAGGGTCGTAGCCGCGATGCGATTCGACGAGCCCGCCGGAGCGGTCGGAACTGGAGCTGGCGAACGACATGGCTTCAGGCGAAGCGTTCGACGGCGCGTTCGGGCATGGCGCGGACGAGACGGAGCGAGGCTTCCTGCAAGGCGAGGAACCAGGGGCCGATCAGGGCGGTGAGCAATTGGGAGACGATCAGGTCGGCGAAAAGGCGGAGGCCGGCCGAGGCGGGGTCGGGCAGGGCGCCGAGGGAAAAGAGCGCCAAGGCGACGAAGATCGCGAGATTGACGAAGAGCGCCACGACCACGCCGACGATGGTCTCGTGGCGGGGGAGACGTCCGCGGAGCCGATGGACGAAACAAAAGGCGAGCGCGAAGAGAAACGCCTGGCGGCCGAAGGGGAGGGCGGAGGATGCGTCGAGCCACAGCCCGCTCACGAAGACGGCGGCGAAACCCGTTCCGAGGGGAAGCCGAAGCGCGGGACCGGCGACGAACAGGCCGGGGAGGGAAAAGGTGAGCGCCCAGGCCGACACCGCGTGGTTCAGCTGGCCCAGAATCGCGGACAGGATCGCCGTGCACGCGAGGAGGGCGAGGACTTGTCGGAGCGAATGGAACATGGCGGGCCGAGGGCGGATCAGGGAGCGGAGTCGGGGGCGAGGAAGGCGGGATCGAGCGGCACGAGCACGGCGACCTCGGTGATGCGGCCGAGGCGGGGATCGATGCGGGCGCGGCCGCTTTTGAAAAGGCCGTCGGTGCTGGGTTCCAGTTGGAAGACTTCCCCGACGGGCAGGCCCGGGGGATAGACGCCGCCGATGCCGGAGGTGACGAGGCGGCGCGGGGCGGAGGGCGTGGCGAAAACGTCGAGCGGCACGAACTCGATCGTGGCCTCGGCCGGTTGCATCGGGGGATTGATGCCGCCTTGGAAGCTGACGGGGCGTTCGTCGCCGTCGAAGACGGCGGCGAGGCGCATGCCCGGGCTGGAGATGAGCTCGACGACGGAGGTGGTGGCGTGGACTTCGGAGACGCGCCCGACCAGTCCGCCGACGTAGATCACGGGCGAGCCGGGGCGGATGCCGTGGTTTGAGCCCTTGCGGATGACGAGGCGTTGCCACCAGGCGGTGAAATCGCGTCGGACGACGCGCGCCGGTTCGGATCGAAACTCGGCGAAGGAGGGCAGGCGGAGGAGGTTTTCGAGGCGGACGATCTCCTCGCGGAGGCGGGCGTCCTCCTGGAGGCGCAGTTCGTAGGACGCGTTGAGCCGTTGCAGATCGCGGGCGGCGGCGACGAGTTCGGCGTTGGAGCGGGTGCGTTTCGCCCAGAAGCCCTGCAGGTCGCGGGCGTAGGAGGCGGCGATGTCGAGCGGGGCCTGGAACTCGTAGAAGGAGAGGCGGGCGAAGCGTTTGAAGACGGTCGGCAGGATCAGCCAAGCGAGCAGCGCGATGCCCAGGGTGAGAAAGGGGCGGGCTTGGTCGAAACGGCGCACGGAAATTTATGATTTAGGATTGATGATTTATGATTGGAGGCATGCGCGGCGGAGGCGAAGGCCGGACAATCATCAATCACAAATGTTAAATCATAAATCCCTCAGACGTTCTGCAGGACCCAGTTGAGGTCGTCGAGGACGGCGCCGGTGCCGTTGGCGACCGCGGAGAGCGGATCGTCGGCGACGGTGACGGGAAGGCCGGTCTTTTCGGAAAGGAGGCGGTCGAAGCCGCGGATGAGCGCGCCGCCGCCGGCCATGACGAAACCGCGGTCGACGAGGTCGGCGGAGAGTTCGGGGGGGCAGCGTTCGAGAGTGGAGCGGACGGCGTCGACGATGGCGGAAATGGGGTCGCTGAGGGCCTCGCGGATCTCCTGCGAGGTGATGTGGATGGTCTTGGGCAGACCGGCGACGGAGTCGCGACCCTTGACCTCCATGGTGAGCTCCTCGTCGAGGGGGTAGGCGGAGCCGACGCGCAGCTTGATCTCCTCGGCGGTGCGCTCGCCGATGAGGAGGTTGTAGGCGCGCTTCATGTAGTTGACGATGGCGCTGTCGAGCTCGTCGCCGGCGACGCGGATCGATTTGCTGAAGACGATGCCGGAAAGGGAGATGATGGCGATCTCGGTGGTGCCGCCGCCGATGTCGACGATCATGTTGGCGGCGGGTTCGTCGATCGGGAGGCCGACGCCGATGGCGGCGGCCATGGGCTCGGGGATGGTGATGACGTCGCGGGCGCCGGCGTGGGTGGCGGAGTCCTTGACCGCGCGTTTCTCGACCTCGGTGATGCCGGAGGGGATGGCGATGACGACGCGGGGGTTCACGCGCAGGGCGTTGTTGTGCACCTTGCGGATGAAGTAGCGGAGCATCGCCTCGGTGACGTCGAAGTCGGCGATGACGCCGTCCTTCATCGGGCGGATGGCGGTGATGTTGCCGGGCGTGCGGCCGAGCATGCGCTTGGCCTCGGCGCCGACGGCGCGGACCTTGCGCGTCTGGGTGTCGAGGGCGACGACGGAGGGTTCCCGCAGCACGATGCCCTTGTCCTTGACGTAAACGAGCGTGTTGGCCGTGCCGAGATCGATGCCAATGTCGTTGGAAAAGTAGCCGAGAAGGGAAGACATGTTAGCGTTTTAGCGGGAGGAGCGGGCGGGGTGCGCGGGCGCCGTGGATTTTGGCCGGCATGCAATTGTCGCGCCAGAGGGGTGTCAAAAGGTAAAAGACACGAGGGGCGGGACGGGTTTCAACGACGTAGTGGCATTTTGGTTACGAGTCGGGCGCGCGGACCGGCGTTTTACGACGCGTTCGAAAATCTCGGGGCCGTTGGCATGCGGGATGCGGTAGGGAGGCGCTCATGAACGCGATCGGCAGCAAAATTGCAAACTACATGGACAACACACCTGTTCAGCAAATCATGCAGGCGCCGAACGTTCTCGGCTACGTGCAGTGCTCGGAGTCGGGGGACGTGATCGTGCAGGAGGGCAACGAAGTCGATGTCCTCGCCAACGTGCTGGTGTATTTCCAGCAGGTCGCCGGCCTTATCGGCGAATCCTTCGGCCTCGAGGATTTCCAGGAGGCGCAGATCCAAGGCAAGGCGCTGACGGTGATCTGTCTGCCTTATCAGGGCGGCGCGGTGGGGGTGATCCTCAACTCGCGGGCCCGGATCAACGAGACGGTCGGCATCGTGCGCCAGGCGCTGGCCGCCGGCTGAGGCGCGGGCGCCCTCTCCGCCGACCACGAACCCGAACGCGCAAAACCCAAACCCGAGACTTCCCCGCATGGAAATCAGCAAGCTTTTCGACAACATCCTCGATCTTCCCGGCATCGAAGGCGTGTGCCTTTTCGGGACCGAGGGGCAGATGTATATCAACCGGCTCCCGGCCTTCCTTTCCAACGAGCTCTTCGCCGACGCGCAGCGTCGCATCGTCGCGATGTATGAGACGATGGACGAAAACTTCCTCCCCTGCGACGACTACATGCTGCGCTTCAGCGAGCGCTGGCTGTTGCTGCGTCGCACGGAGAAGCAGGTGCTGCTCGTGCTCGGCGGCGAGAAGGCCAACCTCGCCTCCACCCGCATGGTCACGAACATGACCTTGAAGCACCTGACTCCGGCGGTGATCGAGAGTTTGGGGGCGGGGGCGGCCACCCCGGCGCCGGTCGCGCCGGCCGCGCCGCCTGCGTCCCCCGTGGCCGCCGTGGCGTCCCCCG
>Ga0065721_10048871_pt1 | contig 66795 bp, 50 predicted proteins | sample Mesricmetagenome_FD_59108 | JGI IMG/M metagenome (GOLD analysis project Ga0065721, IMG submission 59108) | Mesophilic microbial community from rice straw/compost enrichment Sample: eDNA_1 v2 (version 2) | ecosystem: Engineered > Solid waste > Grass > Composting > Bioreactor | place: USA: Davis... | reverse complement strand
AGTCGATCTTGACCACCGCCTGCGGCTCGCCGAGCCACACGCCCCAGTCCGTCCGCTCCAGCATCACGACCTCGGCGGGCCGTTCGCGCGAGACGATCTCATCGTCCGCGATCCAGCGGAACGGGGCCTGGCCGATGTCCCGGTTTCCGGTGCGGAAGAGCGTTCGCCCTTCCTCGTCGCGCTCGGTCTCGATTCCGAGCACAACCTGACCCGAACTCAACGTCAGCCGCTCGATCGGGCGGGGCCAGAAGGTGCGCGCCCCCTCGACCAGAATCAGCGCGAAGACGCCGATGATCATCACCACCGACAGCACCAGCGCCGCGCCCATGACCCAGATCGCCGGCTCTCCGTGCGCCGACGGCAGCGCGGGCTTGCGCTTCGCGTGCCGCGTCGAGGGTTCGGAGTTGGCCGGCGTCTGCGTCACAGGGCTGCGTTCCGCTTGCGGAAGCGTTGGCGGACGACTTCCGCGGTGGTGTTCACGATGAAGGTCAGGACGAACAGCACCAGCCCGCAGAGGAACAGCACGCGGTAGTGCGTCCCGCCGCGGACCGCTTCGGGCAGCTCCACGGCGATGTTCGCGGAGAGCGTGCGCAGGCCGGAGAAGATGTTGGGCGTGATCTCTGGCGTGTTGCCCGTCGCCATAAGCACGATCATGGTCTCACCCACCGCACGCCCCAGGCCGATCATCGTCGCGGAGAACACGCCCGACGCCGCGGTGGGCAGCACGACGCGCACCGCCGTCTGCCAGGGCGTCGCGCCCACGCCCAGCGAGGCCGAGCGCAGGTGGTTGGGCACGCTCCGCAGGGCATCCTCCGAAATCGTGTAGATGATCGGGATGACCGCGAATCCCATGATCGCCCCCACCACCAGCGTGTTCCGCTGGCTGAAGGGGCCGAAGACCGAATCGCGCGGGTCCAGCCCCACGCGCGTCAGCGCCCACGCGAGCCCCGCCGTGAATACCCCTCCCACCACCAGCGTCAGCAGGTAGCGCCCCAGCTCCGCCACGGCCATCGCGCCGGGCGAGTTCCCCAGGTAGCGTTCAAACCACTCGCGATTGACGTACCGCCCCTGCAGCAGGAACGTCGCCACGAGCACGGGAATGGCAAGCGCCACCAGCCACCCCGGGAACGCACCGCCGATCGACCCATCAAGCCACCGGCGAATGCTCGGTTCACCCGCGGCATCGGCCGCCAGGGCCTGATCCGTCTCCACAACCCGCACGACGCCCCCGGCCCGGAACGCCATCCCCTCACGCCGCAAGTGCCGCTCTTCATCGGGGCTCATCGTGGCGCGACGCCCCACCCACGCGGGCCACTGCTCCCGCGGCAGGGGCTCATACGAGCCCGCGGCGAGCAGCAGGTCCGTCCTGTTCGGCGCAAAGAGCACCCGTTCCGCCGGCCCCGCCGCCGCGACGCCGACGATGATCGAAACGGCCAGCGCCGCCCCCACCAGAACCACACGGACGCGCCGGGTAACTCTCACCGCCGCGTGACGGGGCACGAGCTGCCACAGGTGCGCGAACAGCCCCAGCATCACCGGCGCGACGATTGCCGCGATCAGCACCTGCGGCAGATTCCGCGCCATCACGGGCGCGACCACCATCGCCGCGATGAACCCCAGCACCACCGACGGCAGCGAGGCCATCAGCTCCACCGTCGGCTTCACGACGCGGCGAAGGCTCGGGTGCATGAACTCGCTGGTGTAGACCGCGCCCAGCACCGCCAGCGGCACCGCGATCAGCATCGCCACCACCGTCGCCTTGAGCGTGCCGAAGATCAGCGGCACCAGGCTCAGCTTCAGCTCCGCCGATTCGCTCCCCGCCGAGCTCTGGTACACAAACCGCGGCTCGGCCTCGCCCTCGTACCGCAGCGGAAGGAACAGCGCCGCGAAGCTCGCGTCCGCATGACCCGGGGCGATGCTCCAGGCGTGCAGACGCGACTGCACATCCACCGCCGTCAGCGTGTCCCCCTTCTGATTGATCGCGAGCGTCGGCGACGATCCCGCTGCTTCGGCCCGCAGGCGAGCCACTTCCTTGCGGCTGGTCATGTGCCGCAGCACCACGTCCCCTCGCTGAGTCGCCGCCGCGATGACGCGCTCCCGCGGGCTTGCCGCGAGGCTCACAACCGCTCCCTCGCCCGCGCTGAAGGATGAAGACTGCACGAGCCGCACGCTGTCAAACGCCGGCGAAGTCACGTCCCGCGCCGGCTGATAAGCCCGCACGCCTCCCTCATCATCACCCACCAGCAGCGTCAGCCCGCCCAGCAGCATCCCCGCCGCGGTCACCGTCCGCGGCTGCTGCACCAGCGATGCAGACTCCGCAAGACGCACCTCGTCGCCCTGCCGCGCATACCGCTCGAACGCGCCGCTCTTCCACAACGCATAAACGTGGGCGCCGTCCCCGGTGATGAACACCCAATCAGGCACGCCCTGTTCCGGGTTCGCGAGCCGGAAGTCCCACGCCGCGAACTCCTGCGTCGGTTCATCGCCGCTGAGGGGCGTGATCGTCTCGATCGCGCCCAACTGCGCTGACAGGTCCTCGCGGACCACGACCAAAAACTGTTCGCCGGTGCCGCTGTCGCACAGGTCGAGCCGCCGGATGGGGCTCTCGCTCGGGGGCTCCTTCTCTTCGAGCTTCGCGACCACAGACGTGGCACGCCATTGATCGTCCCACACACGCTCGAGCAGACGCCCCGGAACTTCTCCCGAGCGAACCACAACGGCCCTTGTTTCATCCCCCGCCCCGGCAGGCTTCGAAGCGGGCGATGTTTGCAACTCGATCGTGCCCAGGTACAGGCTGCCGTCGTCGAGGGCTACCGCTGCGTGGCCGTGGGGCGTCCACGCCGCGGCAGTGACTTTCCGACCCGGAAACAGCGACTCCTCGTGAAAGACTTCGCCAGTGCCGACGGCCGCCGCACGCAGCGTGCCGTCACGGTCCAGCGTGCCCAACGCCTGTCCGTACTCGCCAAGCACCACCGCCACCCGCTCCGCGGGCGGCAGCACCGCCGTGCTCAGAGGCGAGACCGACCCGGATCTGAAGAGCGGCAGCACCGTCCACAGCAGGTACACGCAGATAGCCAGCACCGCCGCGAGCACGCCGACGCCCCCGACGGTGATCGTGGCGGTCGCGACACGGTCCCAGAGGTACACGCCTCTGGTCGTGCGGCGCTTGGCTTGTAGGTGGTCCTGGGGCACCTTGCCTCCTGCGTGGGAGGAGTTTCCTCCCGCCGCGGGAGTTTCCCAGCTTCGAGCGCGGAACGCAGGCCCGCGAATGTCAAGAACGCGCTAAGAAGCTACCGGCTCCGCCCCTGCGGACGGATACGTCCGAATCGCAACCCCGTCAGGGGAGCCGAAACCGACTTCCCGACCCGGGGGGTGAACTCCGCAGCGAGGTCCGCCGCCTGCGCCTCGTACTCGTCCGTGCCCACGTCGAGCATGCTGAGGCGGAAGTAATAGCCCGGCCCCACGGTGTTGCGCCGCATCGCGGCTTCCGTGGCGGCTTCGTCGAACTCCCAGCGGGCCAGCTCCTTCTTCTCCGTCCCGATCAGCCGGAACGTGAAACGGCCGGGAACGTGCACCGGCGCGGGGTACTGATCGGAGGAGACGTACACCGTGACCTCCACCGTGTCGAGGAAGCCGTTGGCGTCCGTATCCCGCGGCGGCGTCGCCCACACCCCCACCGCCGTCGGCTGGATCGATGGAGGTTGCGCGGGAAGCCGGCGGCGGCCGGGCTCATCGCTCACACAGCCCGCCAGGCAGCAAACCAGAGGAATGATGCACACGGCGTGACGCATGGAATGTCACCTCGAACGCGAACGCGACGGACTCGGCATGACTCGGGATGGCTCGAAGGTCGAAGACGCCGGATCGGACATCGAGCCGGGGGACGCGGACTCCTGATCCCCGTACAGCTGGTTCTGCAGCGCCTCGGCCTCCTTCGCCCGCTTTTCTTTGACCTCCTGCCGGATGCGCTCGAGGTAATCCTCGATCTTGCCGGGGTCCTCCATCCGCTGCACGGCCTGCTCGGTCACGTCCTGAATCAGCGGCTCGGCCACGCCCGCCTCGCCGGGGATGACCCGCGGCGTGAGGATGACCAGCAGCTCCGTCTTGACGTTGGTGTCCTTCTTCGTGCGGAAGGGCAGCCCGAGGATCGGGATGTCCGCCAGATAGGGCACCTTGGTCCGCCGCTGCTCTTCCGTGGTCTGGATAAGCCCGCCGATCACCACCGACTGGCCGTCCTTCACCGTGACGACCGTGTCCACCGCGCGCTTGTTGATGACCGGCGCGGCCACGTCGCTGCTGATCTGCGTGGTCTTGGTCGAAAGCTGGCTGATCTCCGGCTGGATGTCCATCCGCACGAAGCCGTCCGCGCTGATCGAGGGCACCACGTTCAGGATGATGCCCACGTCCTCACGGATGATGTTCGCGAAGGAGCTGCCCACACTCGAGCGCTCGACGCCGTTGACCACGGCCACGTTCTCGCCCACCTGGATCTTCGCGGTCTGGTTGTTGTTCACCATGACCTGCGGGTTGCTGAGCACCTCCAGCTTGCCCTGCTCCTCCAGCGAGCGGATCAGGATGCCGAAGTCCGCCGACGATACCGACAGGTTCGGCACGCCCAACGCCGTCGCCACCGACGCGCCCGCGGGCGTGGAGCCGATCTTGTAGCCCTCGCCGCCGAAGGGCCCGACCGTCACGTCCATGCCCCAGGTGTCCGTGTTGTCCAGCGTGACTTCCGCCAGAAGCACCTGGATCATCACCTGCGGCGGCGCGGCGTCGAGCTCGTCGATGATCGACAGCACCGTGTTCATGTAGCGCGGGCTGGTGGAGATCACGAGCTTGTTGGAGTTCTCGTCCCCCACCACCGTTACTTCTTCCTCAAGACGGCGCATCAGCGAGCCCGCGAGCTGCGGTCCCAGCGTGCTGCGCTCGATCAGCGATTCGTTGTTGAAGTAGCTCCTCAGCGTCGCCTCGATCTCCTTAGCCTTGGCGTTGCGGAGGGAGTACACCCGCCGCTCACGCTCGTTGGCCTCGATGCTGTCGAGCTCCTTCACCAGCTTGCCGACCAGTTCCAGATAGTCGGCCGTGCCGCTGACGATGAGCGTGTTGGTGCGCGCATCCACGGCGATCGAGAGCGCCTGCCGCTCGTCCGGCACGGCCGTCACGGAGGTGTCGCCGATCCCGCCGGGCATCGACTGGTCCGCGGGCTGCTCGGGCGTCGTCTGCTGGCCCACCGGCACCAGCACCAGCGCGTTGCCCTGCTGGCGGAGGTTGAAGGTGTCGCGCAGCACCTCGGCCATCTGACGCGCGTCGGCGTTCGTGAGCTTGAAGTACTCGATCTTGCGCGCGCCCGCGGACGAGGCCTCGATGTCCTCGATCATCTCCGTCAGCAGCTTGACGATCGGCTCCGGCGCGGTGATCCAGATGGAGTTGGTCCGGACGTCGGCGTTGAGCGTCACCTGGTCCTTGATGGCCCCGTCGATGTCCGCCTCCGTCGGCTTCCGGCCGCCCGCCGCCATGCGCGAGCCGACCTCGTCGTGCAGCCTGTCCCGCAGGAACTGCACCTTCATCGCCTGACGCGCCTGCCCGCCCGAGAGCGGACGGCCCGCGAGCACGCTCTGCAGCAGCCGCACGACCTCCGCCGCGTTCGCGGACTTGAGCTCGATCCACTTGATCTGCTGCCTGGCGATCACCTCCGCGGTGTCGAGCTTGTTCGCCAGCGCCCGCAGCTCGATCATGTCCGACTCATTGCCGTGGATGATGATGGAGTTGAGCCGCTCGTTGGCCGTCACGCCCACCGAGCCGGGGCCGCGCCGGGCGACTTCCTTCTCGACGTACAGGCGATTGAGCGAGTCCGCCACTTCCGCGGCGCGGGAGCGGGTGAGCTGGATGATGTCCATCCGTTCGCTCTTCGCCAGCGTGTCGGCCCCCTGCGAGAGCGCCGCCACCAGCTCCTTCACCACCTGCAGGTTCTCGTTACTCGCCGCGACGATCAGCAGGTTGCTCGTGGGCTCGGGCTCGATGCTGAAGGCGTCCAGCGGGTTGCTGACCGCGCCGGCACGCGACGCCGCGGCGAGCCGCTCGCGCATCAGCCGATCGATCCGCGGCGCGAGCTGCCGCACATCGCCTGCCGTCACCGGCACCACGTGCAGCCCCACCGTGGGGTTCGCCTGCTCGCTGTCGAGCGTCTTGATCAGGCCCTCCAGAATCGCGAAGGACTTGGGGCTCGTCGCAGCGATCACGGAGTTCGTCCGCACGTCGGACGAAATGACCAGCCGATCCTCGGGCCGCTGATCGGGCAGAGATTCGCGCTGACGGAACAGGTCGCGCACGACCGCCGCGACGCGGTCGCTGGACGCGTGCTTCAGCGGATACACCCGCACCGCGTTCGCCGCGGACGCCGCCTCCACGTCGAGCATCGCCACAAGCTGCCGCACGACCTGTGTGTTCGCGGGCGTGCCGACGACGATGAGGCTGTTGAGGTGGGCCTCGGCCACGATCACCAGGCCGTGGAGCGGTGCAAAGAGGTCCGCCTCCACAAAGTTGGGCGGAGTTCCCTGCTCGCTGGAGGCGGCAGCTTCCGGGTTCTCGGCCAGCATGCGCAGGCGGCCGTACTGCCTCTGCAGGCCGATCGCCTCGGGCGTGGAGGCCAGCCCCCGCACCAGGATCGTGTTCAGCGTCGCCGCGAGCGTCGAGCTGTCCGCGTGCTTGAGCGGGATGATGACCGGCTCAACCCACTTGCCGGCGCGGTCGCTGTCCAGGTCGCGGACCAGGATCTCGACCAGCGCCACCGCCTCCTCGCGTGCCGCGACGATAAGCGAGTTCGTGCGCTCGTCCACCGTCACGGCGATCTCGCCCGCGAGCGCCTGGCCCGTGGCGGTCGGCGGCAGGCCCTGTCGCCTCGTGCCGGGCAGTCTGCGGATCTCCTCGCCCTGGGCGAAGAGCTGCTCGATCACCGTCTTCACCCGCGTCGCCGAGGCGTTCTCGAGGTTGAAGATGCGCACCAGCACCGCATCCCCGATGGGCAGGGCGTCCAGCAGCTTGATCACTTCACGCAGGGCGTCGATGTTGGCCTGCGTCGAGGCGATGATGAGCGAGTTGGCCTCAATGTCCGGGATCAGCCGGATGGGCTTGCTCAGGTCCACCGTCAGCGGCGTCTGATTGATCCCGCTCTTGCTCAGGCCCAGGCGTCGGATCTGCTCCGCAAGCGCCCGCGCGGGGCCCGTCTGGCCCGCCTGCGTCGCCGGATCCGCGGGCTTGAGCATCGCCGCGAGCGTGTCCGCCAGCGGCTTGGCCGAAGCCATCTTCAGCGGAATCACCGCGATCTGCTGCTGTGCGTCCGCGGGCTCGGCGTCCAGCGCCCGCACCAGCCCCTCAACCGCCCTCGCATCGGCAGGGCTGGCGATCACCGCGAGCGCCCGGCGGCTGCTCATCGGAACGATCGTCACGGGCTCCGACACCACGCCTCGCTGGTCGAGGTTCTGAGGCCGGGTCAGCCCCATGTCGTCCAGCAGCTTCTTCATCTCCGCCGGCGAGTTGTTGTGCACGTCGATGATCGTGAACGCCGCGGAGAGCGGAGTCTGGCCCGGATTCACCGCGTCAGGCGCGGGCGTGTTCGCCGCGTCCAGCTCGTCGATGACCCGCTTGATCTCCTCCAGCAGCCTGGCGCTCGAGGCGATCACCAGCGAGTTGCTCGAGCGGTCCACCTCGATGGCGAGCGTCTCGCCCTGAGACTTGGCCGTCTCCGTGAACGTCGCCAGCAGCGTCTGCCGCAGCCTGCCCGCGGCGACGTTCTTCAGCGGCACGACGTGCGGCGTCACACGCCCGATCTGCCCCTGCTGCTCCAGCGTCTCCGCCAGCGCCTTGATCTGCGCGAACTTCTCATCGTCCGCACGCACGATCAGCGCGCCCGACGAGTCATCCCCGATGATCAGCACCGCCTTCGGCCCCTGCACGCGCTGGTTCGGCTGCCGGTTCAGGTACAGCTCGCGGATGCTGCTCGCCACCGCCGAGGGCTTTCCGCTCTTCAGCGGAATGATCCGCGGCATGGGCATCTGGTCGAAGCCCGCCACGTCGAGCTGCTTCACGATGCCCTCGATCCGGTCCAGGTCCTTCTTGCTCGCGAAGACGATCACCGAGTTCGTCAGCGGCTCGGCCGACACCGTCGGCAGGTCCTCCGCCGCGACCAGCACCGTGGGCTCGATGAACTGCGGACGCTGGTTGTTCACGCCCCGCGCAGCAGCCGCGGCACGGGCCTGCGCCTGGCGGAACTGCTCCTCCAGCGGCGCGCGGAGCCCTTCGTTCAGCGCCTTGGCGACGCTCGCCGCGTCCGCGTGCGCCAGCGGAATCACCGCGAGCTGGCGCGCGGTGTCGTACTCCTTGGTGTCCAGCTTGCTCAGAAGCTGGCGGATCCCCTCCCACTGGTTCTTGTCGGCGCGGATCACCAGCGAGTTGGACACGGGATCGGAAATGATGGTCACGCTCCGCGCGCCGGGGGTCGCGGCCTCGGGCGCGTAGCGGCCGTAGAAGTTCTTGAGCGCCGCGGCGGTGGACTCGGCCTTGGCGAACTCAAGCTTGACGAACTCCGTCGTGCGGTCCTCGCCTACCGGGGTGTCCAGCTCGCGCACGATCCGGTCGATCTCCTCGATCTGATCCGCCGGCGCGTACACCGTCAGCGTGTTGTCCTGGCGCGAGTAGTCGATGGACGCCGCCGCCTCGTTCGCGCTCCGCGGCCGGGCACGGAGCATCTGCTCGACGGTGTAAGCCACATCCGTGGCGTCCGCGTTCGCGATGCGGAACCGCCGGAACACCAGCCCGCTGCGCACCGGCTCGGTGTCCAGCTTGCGGATGTGCTCCATCACCAGCGCGATCGCCTCCTTGCTGCCCGTCAGCATCAGGGAGTTGCTGCGCACCACCGGAGTGATCGTGACCTTCACCGCGGGCGGCAGGGCCGCGCGCAGGGCCGTGGCGACTTCCTGCGCCCGGGCGGAAGTGAGGGCCACGGTTTCGATGTTCGCTTCCTCACCCTTGGGGGCCGAGTCGAGCTGCCGAAGCAGGGCGACGATGTCCTCGAAGCTCGCCGCGGGAGCGGAGACGATCAGCGAGTTCGTGCTCGGCTGAGGCGTGATGATGACCTGCTCATCGGGGCGGGGGCTGCGCGCGAACATCGCGCGCAGCGCGTCGGCCGTGTCGCGCGCCGTGCTGTTCTTCAGCACGAAGACCTCGATGCGGCGGTCCTTGCCCCCGTCGGGCTGATCGATCTGCGCCACAAGATCGCGCAGCGTCCTGAGGTCTTCCTCGGGTCCGCTCGCGATGATGACGTTGCCGTCCTGGCTCCCGATCACGCTGACGGGGCTCGCCTCCACACCCTGGGCCTTGGCACGATCGGCGAAGAACTGGCGCAGCGACTGGCTCGCGCGGTCGGCCCGCGCGTGCGTCAGCGTGATCGCCTCGATCTTCATCGCTTCGCTGCCCGCGGGGCCGTCCAGCTCCTGGACGTAGCTCAGCGCCTGCTCCACCCGCTCGGCCTTGCCCAGCAGGATCAGCGCCCGGCGCGCCTTGTCCACCTCGACCGTCACGGCCTCCGGGTCCGGCCCGCGCCACGAGCGCCACCCCGGCGTCGAGAACGCACGCTGCAGCACGTTCCGCAGCGCCGCCACGTCCGCCGTCTTCACCACGACGCTCCGGACCACGATCGCGGCACGCTGCTCCGGCGGCTGGTCCAGAGCCGCGATCACGCGCTCCGCCGCCTCGATCCCGTCGCCGCGTCCGACCAGCACGATGGAGTTCGTCGATTCGTTGCCCTCGACGTAGAGCCGATGCTCGTCGCGATCCTGCCGATTGCGGTCGCCGAACATCGTCTCCCACCGCATCTCGTCCACCACCTGCTTGATGGTGTTGCTGATCTCCAACACCCTCGCGTGCCGCAGCGGGACGACCTTGAACTGGAAGTCCTGCATCGGCGTGGGCGTGTCGAAGGTCTTGACCAGGCTCTCGACCTGCGCGAAGTCGTCCGGCGACGCGGAGACGATCAGCGTGCCCGTGCGGCGATCCCCCACCACCGCCACGCGGTTCACCGCACGCATCCCCGGCCGGCTGGAGGCCGCCGCGCGGTCGGTGAAGAACTTCTGCAGCGCCTGCGCCACCACCGACGCGTCCGCACGCTCGAGCTTGATCGAGTGAACGGGAAGGCCGCTCGTCTCCGCAGCGTCCACCTGAGACACGATCTCGCGCACCTCGGCGATGTCTTCCTTGGGCGCGTGCACCACGAACAGCGAGCTGCCGTCCTGGGCGGAAATCCTCACCCGGTCCCTCTTCGCCGGGTCGCGCCCGATCACGACCGCTTCCACGATGCGCTGCACCGTCGAGGGCGCGGCCTGCTGCAGCGTGATGATCGCCAGTTCGCGATCGCCCTGATCCAGCGAAGTGTCGGCAGTCTCCAGCAGCCGTTCCACGTCGGCGTGCTGCGGGCCGGAGGCCGTCACGAGGATCGAGTTCGTCCGATCATCCGCGACGAACCTCGCCTGCGGAATCTCGCTCGCCCCAGGCCCCTGCCGCTGCGCGTCGAACAGCGACTGGAGCGTGCGGCTCAGCTCCTGCGCCCGCGCGTTCTTCAGCTCATACCGACGGATGGCCAGCCGATCCCGCACCGGGCTCTGATCGATCGTCTCGATCAGCCGGTCGATCAGCGGGAACGCCTCTTTCGGCGCGGCGACGATCACCGACGCCCCGCCCGGGTCCGGCGTCATGCGCACCTGCCCCGGATCGATGCGGGTCGGGCTCTCCGCGCCGGGCAGCGTCATCTCCATCGCCCGCACGCGCTGCGCCTGTCGCCCCACCGGAGAAGGCGAGAACAGGTCGCGCAGCGACGCGATGGCCCGCGCCGCCGTGACGCTCGTCAGTGGATAGACCTTCACGGTCACCGCCTCGGTCTTGCTGCTCTGCGCGAGCGTCCCCACCAGCCTGCCGACCGTGGCAAAGTCCGTGTCGTTGCTCAGCACGATCAGCGACGAAGCGCCATGATCCGGCAAAATGCTCACCGGCCCGCTGAACCCGCCGGGGTTCGCCGCAGAGGCCCGGCCGATCTGCTGCGTCGTCTGGCGCACGATCGCCGTGAGCGAATCCAGGTCCGTGCCCGTGGGCAGGCTGATGATCCGCACCCCCACCGGCTCGCTGGGCATCTGGCGCTGCAGTGTTTCCGCCAGGGCCGCGACGCGGTCCGTCAGCCTCGGCGAGCCGACCAGCATGAGCGTGTTGGTCGCCTTGTCCACCGCGATCGTCAGCCCGGCCTCAAACTCGTCACGCTGCGCAGCGGCATTCTCGGGCTGGGGTGCAGGCTCGGTCGCCTCGGGCTCAGGCTGCGCGATCACCGCCGCGAGCACAGGGGCCACCGCCGCGGGAATGCCGACGCCTTCACCCTCTACCTGCCTTCGCAACCCCCGTTCGTCTTGGGCGCCGACCTTCTTGGGCGGCGCCTCCGCGGGGGGATCGTTCTGCTTGAGAAGCTCTTCGGCGGAGATGACCTCCACCTTCACACCACCCTGCTGCTCCAGCAGCCGCCGCAGGGTGCTCGCCAGCAGCTCCGCATCCACGCGGCTGCGGTCCACGCTGACCATCCGCATCTGGCGGCTGCTGTTCACCGCCGCGGCGTCGAGCTTCCGGGTCAGCTCATCGACCTGCTCGAGCTGAGCCGGCGTGGCCCGCACGATGAGCGAGTTGCTCTGCGTATCCACGCGGATGGTGGGCGCGGGGTCCTTGCTCTTCTCCTCCGCGAAGACGGCCTGAAGGTTCGCCGCGAGCGTCGCCGCGTCGGAGTTCTGCAGCGTGATGACGCGCACGGGACGGTCGCCGGAACGCTCCGCGGGGTCCACGTCGAGCTGCGCGATCACCTGCTCGGCGACCTCCAGCACGTTGCGCGGCCCGCTGATGACCAGCGCGTTCAGTGCGCGCTCCGGAACAACCCGCACCTGCGGGCGCTCCGTCATGCCGCGGGCCATCGCCTGCACCCGCGCCCAGTCCGGCAGCTTGTCCAGCGCCGACTCCGACCGCAGCACGCCTTCCAGCACCGGCGCGAGCGATTCCGCCCGCGCGTGCTTCAGCGTGATCGTCTTCACGCCCACGCCGTCCTTGTCGGCCGTCGTGTCCATCGACTCGATCAGCTCCGCGGCCTTCTGAATCTGCGCCGCCGTGCCGACCACCACGATCGTGTTGCTGCCCGGCTCGGGCGTCACCGTGACGGCCGGCTCGCCCGGCACCGTCTGCGCCCGCACCGCCGCCGCCACCGCCGGGCCCACCGTCGCCGCGTCCCCCTTGCCGAGCCGGAAGACGCGGACCTCCACCCCCGTCGCGGCGGACTTCTGATCCAGCGCCTGCACCAGCCCGTCGGCCACGGCGATCACCGCACGCGGCGCGTTGACGATGAGCGTGTTCGACGCCGCATCGCTGGTCACTTCAACGATGCGCACCGGCAGCGTCGCCGCCTCGGGCTGAAGCTCCCGCGCCCGCTGCGTCAGCACCCGCTCAACAAGCGGCTGGAGCCGCTCGCTGCGCGCGTTCGCCAGCGCGTACAGCTTCATCTCCGTCGCGGGCAGCGCCGGGGCAGCGTCCAGCGTCTTGAGCGTCTCCTCGAGCGCCGCGAACGCGGGCTGCGGCGCACTCACGATCAGCGTCCGCGTCGAGTTCTCCGCCGTGATCGTGACCGGCGCATTCAGCGGCTTGCCGTCCGGCGCAAAGGACCCGTTCGCCGCGAGTGCACGCAGGGTGTTGGCGACGGAGTTCACGTCCGCACGCTCGATCTTGTACGTGCGCAGAACGACCGACTCGCCCAGCTTCGTCTGGTCGAGGCTGCGCACGAGCTGCTCGAAGCCCGCCAGCCGCCGCGCCGGCGCATCCACGATCAGCGAGTTCGTCGCCACGTCCGCACGGACGGTCACTTCCTTGGGCGGCTGCAGGTCCGGCCGGGGCTGGCGCGTGCGCGGGTCCAGCGGCACGGGCGGCTGCGGGTACATCTGATCGATGGTCTTCGCCAGCTCCTCCGCGCGCGCAATCTTCAGCGGGAAGATCCGGATTTCGCGCTCCCCGTCCTCCGTCACCTGCTCGTTGAGCTGCGCGATGACCTGCTCGATCTCCGGCAGCACCTCCGCCGCGGCGGAGACGATCAGCGTGTTCGTCCCGGCGTCAGCCTGGATCGTCACCGGCTTCTTGGTGCGTTCCTCGATCGGCCGCGCGTCGAAGGACTGCTGCAGCAGCGTGGCCAGGTTCGCCGCGTCGGTGCTCCGCAGCTTGAGGATCCGCATCGGCGGACGTTCCGCCGACTGGCGCGCGTCCAGCCCTCGCACCAGCGACTCGATCACCGCGAACTGCGCAGGCTGCGCCGCCACGAGGATCGAGTTGGTCGCCTCCACGGCTTCAAAGACCGGCTCCGGACCGCCCCGGATCATCATGGACTCGCTGGACTCCACCATCCCGCGCAGGAAGTCCACGACCTCCGCCGCCTTCGCCAGCTTCAGATCGATGAGCCGCACCTCGCGCGCCGGCCCCGCCTGCCGCTGCAGCTCGTCCAGAATGCGGACGAACCGCCCCATCGCCTCCGGCTCGGCGATCACCATGAGCGAGTTGCTCTGCTCGTTCACTGTGACGTCCACGGGCTGCGCGTTGGGCAGCTCCTTGACCTGCGCCTTGTAGATGGCGAGGGCCTTGTCGCGGACGGCCGCCGCCTTCTCCGACGCGATCGGCACGATCCGCAGCACGCGCTCCATCGGCGTCTGCGAGTCCAGCTGCTCGATGAGCCCCGCCAGGGCCTCAAGCTGATGCGGCTGCGCCCGCACGATCAGCGTGCGGATCTCGTCCGCGGCCTCGAACTGCGGCTCCACGTACGCGCCGCCGTCGGTGGGCGTCAGCAGCGGGCGGGCCAGCCTCGCCAGCTTCGCCGCCAGCGCGCTCGGCTGCGCCTTGGTGAGCACGAACCGCCGGGCCTCCTGGTCGATCGTCGCGGCCTGCTCCGCAGTGGTCAGAATCTGCGTGAACGTCGCCAGCGCGCCCTTGGAGCCCACCAGCGTGATTGTGCGCGAGCCCTCATCCAGCCCCGTGATCACCGGGTCCTTCTCGGCACGCCCGGTCTGCTTGTACATCGCCTCGGACCGCGCGAGCACCTGCGCCGGGTCGCCCTTGGCGACGCGCACCATGCGCACGTCCTTGTCCGCGTCGGGGGCCACGTCCAGCGCGCGGACCAGCGACTCCAGCCACGTCACGTCCGCGTCGAGCCCGGAGATCACGATGCTCCGCGAATCCGGCGCAGAAGCGAACTTCACCGTCTGAAGCTGCTTCTGCGTCAGCAGGCGCGTCAGCATCGACTCCAGCACCTGCGGCGAGGCATACTGCAGCCGTACCGTGGACGCACGATTCACCGGCAGCCCCACGCGCGCGCCGCCGGGCCGGTCCGACACCACGCCGCTGTCCAGCTCCGACAGCAGCGCCGACGCTCTCCCCACCTGGTCGCGCTTGCCCACCACCGTCAGCTTGCCCGCCCCCGCCAGCGGCAGCACCACCGGCTTCTGCCGCGGCTCCACGTTCGCGAACAGCGCCGTCACCTGCCGCGCCGCCTCCTCCGGCGTCACCGACGCCAGCGTGAACGTGGTCATCTGCACTTCGCCGCTCGTCCCCGGCTCGCCGCCCGGAACGTCCAGCAGTTGAATCAGCTCCTCCACCGTGCGGATGCGAGCCGCCGGCCCCACCGCGATGATCGAGTTCGTCCGCGGATCCGCCACCAGGCTCAGGCCCTGCACGGCAAGGTCCTGCACCACGCGCTGCTGGCCGTCCTTGTCCACGATCACCGTCTTGGTGCGCTCGCCCACCAGCCCCTTCAGAGCCGCGAGCACCGAGTCGGCCTGCGCGTGCTGCAGCGGAAAGAGCCGGAACGCCGAGTCCACCGGCTTCACCGAGTCGATGGCGGTCACCACGTCGCGGATGCGGCGCACCTGCGCCGCCGTGTCCACCACGATCACCATGTTCTGCGCCGGCACCGCCAGCACACCGCCGAAGGGGTTGACCATCGGCTTGACCTGCTCGGCCACCAGCTCCGCCTTCGCGTTGTCCAGCGGAATCGGCACCGTGACGATCTGGTCCAGCGACAGGTTGTTCACAGCCGCCGGGTCCGTCACCACCGACGGCTTCTTCATCGAGTCCGCCAGCGTCGCCAGGTACAGGTACTTGTCCTGCTTCCGCAGGTGCACCCCGAACCGCTGCAGGTTCAGGTTGAAGATCGAGAGCGCGTCCTCGAACGTGTAACTCGACGAACTGACGAACGTGATGGTGCCCGCCGGCGCAGGCGCCTCGAAGATGATCGGCACGCCCGACTCGCGCGCGAAGAAGTCCAGCACCTGGTCGATCGGCGCGTCCTTGAAGTTGAACTTCAGGTTGTCGCTGGGCGTATCCGCAGGCTTCGCTGGCCCTGCCTGACGCGGCGGCGCCGTTGTCTCCGCAGGCTGTGCTTGCACGATCGACAGCGGCAGTCCCGCCGCGGCGATGATCGAGGCCGCCAGGAGCATCTTTGGCGCTTTCGGACTGGGCATCTCCACCCTCCAGACGTGGGCCAAACGAAATGCGATGTCATCGCGGTCACAGCCGTGTGACCGCCGGTTAGGAACCGCAAACCTCACTATACCGGATCAGACCGGCCTGCGGTGCGCCAAGGTCTGTCCATTCGAGACTTCGAACCGCTTTCCGCCGATCTCCAGGACCGCCGTGTCACCCTGACCATCCACGAACACGGCATCCAGGACCTGCCCCCCCTGCTCGACCGTCAGCTTCGCCCCGGTCCGCAGGTTCATGAAGAACGCCTCCGCACCACGACCGCTGACCACCACCCCCGTCAGCTTCCAGTCGTCGTATGGCGCGAAGACCTGCGGCGGAGGGCTCGAAGGCTGGGGAGCCTGCGGGGCCGCGGCGACCTCCACCGGCCGCGGCGCCGGCTTCCCGTTGACCGTCGGCGCCTTGAACACGTTCTTGGCCGCCACCTGACGCCACAGGGGCTCGGCCTGCGGCGGCGGCAGCACGATCTGCGGCTCCGGCCCCTCATCCCCCGGCAGGTCAGGGACAAACAGCGTCGCCACGTCCAGGCGAAGCTCGAACTTGTCCCGAGCGTTGCCCACGGGCTTGATCGAGAAGCCGTCCACGCGGTGCAGCCACGGCTGCGCCTGCGCCACGCTGATGACCCTCAGCACCTGCTCCAGCGTGCCCGTTCCCTTGAGCGAGCCGCGGATCGTGCGGAAGTCCGCGGTTTTGCGCAAAGACTGCTTCAGGCTCGACGGAACGCCCTTGGTGGAGAGCAGCGGGCTGGCCTGCGGCAGCGGCTGGCCGTGGTCCACCACCACCCGCTGCAGCCCCTCCTGCTCGCCGATGCGCGACAGCCCGGTGCGGAACCGGTGCTGCACGGTGTCCTGCTTGTCTCCCAGCGTCGTGGCCTTGATTTCCTTGGCCTTCTCCCGCAGCTCGAACTCGCCGTCCAGCGTCTTTTCCAGCGACCGGATGTTGGCGCGCGTCAGCGAGATCTGCTCCAGAAGGTCGCGCCGGGGCGCGGCGTACATCGCGTTGAACGCCCAATACCCCAGCCCCGCCACACCGGCGAACCCGAGGATCCACGGAAGACGGTTCTTGAGCGTGCTCACTTGCCGGCCTCCTTCGCGATGACCTGCTTGCCCGGCTTGTTCTCCCCCGCCTGGGGCGGGATCGGCGTCGCCAGCGACGTCTGCAGTTCGATCGAGTACCGGTCGGGCATGTCCGGCCCAACGCTCTCAACCGTGTACACCTTGCCTCGGAGAAGACGTTCTCTCAAGTCCGCGGCGACGGTGCGGTTGTCCACACGCCCGTTGATCTCAAAGTTCGAGATCAGACGGGTGCCCCACTGCCCGCCCGGATAGCTCGACTTGCCCTTGGGGTCGTAGTACGTCGTCGCGACCATCTTGCCGGAGAGGTCGTCCGCCGTGGAATCGTGCGGCGAGGGCAGCTCTTCGCTGAGCTTGTGGATGTGCGGCAGCCATTCCACCCGCGCCGAGCGCCACTGCTCGATATGGCTGATCCGCGCGTGGTTGAGCATGTACTCGTTGACCTTGCGGCGCAGCGAGGATTCCTCCGCCCGCGCCGTCTCAAGCTCTCGCTCCAGCTTCCCGAGGCTCTTCTTCGCAGCGACCAGCGAAGCCCCGCCGGCGATGATGAGCACCGCCGCCGCGGCGAGCACCGCCTGCCGCTTGCGGGCCGCCAGGTCCGGCATCTTCCGCGGGTTCGCGAAGTCCAGCCGCGGCGTGTTGACGATGCCTTCCACCAGCAGCCCCGCCAACGCCGCGGCGTCGCCGAACTCATTCTCCGGGATCGACGTGCTTACGCGCGCGATCGAGGGCAGCTGAACCTGCTCGCCGGACACCCCAAGAGCCGCGCCGCACGCTTGGGCCACGTGTCTGGTCAGGTCCCCCACCCCGATCACACCCACCAGCTCCAGTTCCTTGACGTTCCCGGAGGCGCGGTGCGTCATCCAGGTCCGCTTCGCCTCCACCGCCAGCTTCTCGATGAACCGCTCCTGGTTCTCCTCCTGCGCGGGGCGAGCCACCTCCGTCGCCCGGGCCAGAACCATGTGCCCGTCCTCGACGATCACGAACTCCGTCGAGCCCGGTCCGATGGCGATGCCCAACACCGGCCCGGCGCGCCGCTGCGAAACCTCCGCCAGCAGCGCCGCCGCGCCCGAGGCCCGCAGCCCGATCCGGCGCAGCTTGCCCCCTGCGCCGGCGCACACGTCGCGGCACCACTGCACGCGGTCCGCGGGCATCGCGCCCGCCAGGATCGCGGTCTGCCCAGCCTGCGTGCCGGGCATCACCGTGTAGTCCACCGAGGTGCCTTCCATCGGCATCGTGAGCTGCCGCACCATCTGCAGCCGCACTGCCCCTGCGATGCTCGTTTCCGTCACCTCGGGCCCGGCGGGAATCGAGAGCTGCTTCAGCACCACGTCATTGCGCCGCGCCGCCAGCACCACGCGCGAGCGCGTAAAGCCGCCCTCGCGCAGCTCGCGACCGATCCACGCGCCGATCGCCGCGGGAGTGTCTTCGACGCCTTCCGGCCGGGCCGCCGAGCGCCAGCGGGTGATCTCCAGCCGATCCTTGCCCACCGATGCTCCCAGCATGGAGAGGTGCGCGCCATCCAGTTCGAGGACTGTGAACTCCTGAGACGCCATGCCTTACTCCTTCGCCGACCCGCGCCAGCGACCGATCCGACGATCCTTGCTCGCGGGCGGCGGGACCGCCGACCGCGATTCTCGCTCCGCCTGCTCGGAGCGTTCAGCCCGCGTGCCGCCCCGCGTCCGTCCGCCCAGATCGAGCGTCTGCGACTTCATCGACCCTAACCGTAAGTCCGCATTGGACTTCAGGCCCTCGACTTCAAGCTCCACCCCAACGTCCGATACCTCTCCGGGGGGAGCCTCCGCCCCCATCATCCCCTCCATCGCCCGCTCCGTCGCCAGCGCCTGCCGCACCAGCGGCGGAAGCAGCGTGACATCCCGCAGGTACGCCACCCGCGGCCGATCGTCGGAGAGGTCAATGACCGCCTCCCACACAATCCCCGGAGGCTCGGAAGGTTCATCGTCGTCAAACCGAATCGTGTCGCCCGCCTGCCGCCGCTCCAGGCGAGCCTCCACCCGAATGCGCCACTGCAGGCTGCGCGTGGTCAGCCAGGGCAGGGCTTCCTGAAACTCGCCTTCGTGGATCAAACCCTGGGTCAGGGGCCAGGTCACGCTGGCGCGGTCATCCGCGCTCAGGGCCGCACGGGCATTCACGATCTTCTCCGCGCTGGGCACATCCAGCCCCGGCAGCGCCGCCAGCACCTGCACCGGCGCACGCCCCAGGTCCACCCGCCCGCGCACAAAGGCGTCATCACTCGTCGTGATCGCGCCCAGAATCTCGTCCCACCGATCCACCGGAACCTTCGCACCGCGGAGCAGCTCCACCAGGTCCGATTCCTTGCTCAGCTTGGGAGCCTTCGCCAGCAGCGGCTCGACCAGGACCGCCAGCTCCTGCCCCACGCGCTCCACCAGGGGCTCGCGAAGCTCATCGCTCCAGCCGCCGCTCACGTTCAGCTTCTCAATCCCCGTGCTCGTCACGTTGGGATCGAAGCTGAAGACCGTCGTCAGAGACAGCAGCCCCGGCGTCGGAGTGGACTCCGTCCCCGTCGTCCCCACCTCCACCAGCATCGACGCCCCGAGTCCATCCACCCGCGCCAGCTCTTCGACCGCGCCGAACCCGCTCCCCCGCGCCGCCACCACCTTCGCCGCGGCTTCCTCGTTCATCCCCGGCAGCTTCGCGAGCATCGCGGGGGTCGCCAGGTTCAGGTCCAGCTTCGCCGCCTCACTGACCGCGAACTCACCCTCGGGCCCGATGGGGGCCAGCCGCACCGTGCCCGACACGTTCCCGTCGAACAGTTCCCACGAGCCCGTCAGCACGGGGCTCTCGCCGCGCATCAGCGCCTCGCGCTGCGTGTGCATCTCCGCCAGCGCCGCCTGCACCCCCGACCACGCCAGCGCCCGCAGCTGCGCCTGATTCAGCGTCAGCGCCGCGCTCCCTCGCTGCGCGTCCGCGGCGTACAGCACCGACGTCCCGATCAGCGCCGCCAGAACGATGATCATCATCACCGTGAGCAGCACGGTGCCTTGTCGCCGACGGAGGTTCATACGCCCCCCTTCCACGACGTCGGCCCGTCGGGCACGATCATGACGCGCAGGCGATCCGGCTCGCGCAGAGGCCCTTCTTGCACGCCCTCCTCGTCCTCACCCTCCGCGGGGGCATCACCAAACCACACCGCCGCCTCCAGCGCCACCGGCAGGTCACCCGCCTCGGCACTGTCGAAGGAATCCAGCCACTCCACGCCGTTGTAGTAGCGCAGCCGCAGCCGCTCGATGCCCTCCGAAATGACCTCGAACTCCCCCTCTCGCCGCGCCAGCCGCCGCGCGGACACCGCCCCCGACTCAAATCGCAGCTCGATCCCCACCAGGTCGCCCAGGTCCCCCGCGTCCCCCGGCGCGTTCCGCGCCATCACGCCTCGGCAGCGCACGGCGACGGACGTTCCATCCCCCTTCACCCCCGGCCTGCCCGCCGCGTCCGCCGCGAACGTTGTCGCCAGGCAGTTCTCAAGCTCTTCGAAGATCACCGCGGCGGCGGCCTGACGCGCCGAAACCTCCAGCAGCCTGTCTCGCTTGTCCAGCAGCCCCCAGACATAGCCGAACAGCCCCGCCGAGAGCGCAAGCATCAGCGCGATCCCCAGCAGCACCTCCACCAGCGTGATGCCGCGCCGGGCCATCATTCGCCCCTCCGCGCCGTCCGCTCGCCGGGCATGGCCATAAGCCGTACAAGCTGCACCAGCGTGTAGCTTGCCAGCTCTGTGTCCGACATCGGGGCCTGCTTGTACGCCCGCACCGAAACGCGCGTGAGCCCCTCGAACTGCGAGGGCTCGGTTGTGACTTCCAGATGCCACACCGCGCCCGTCGGCAGCGACTCATCAAAGCTCACGTCCAGCTCGTCGCGCCACTCGGGCACCGGCCCGTTCATCGTCTCCGGCGTGCCCAGCCCCGCCTCGATCTTCGCCATCGCGGACCGTGCGATGTCCGCGGCAATCTCCGCATCCCGCGTCGCAGCGACCGAGGCCATCGCCCGGTCCATCATCGCCATCACACTCAGCCCGCACGCCACGAACAGCGCCAGCGCGAGCAGACACTCAAGCAGCACCGCGCCCCGCCGCATCGCTCGGTTGGCACGAGCCTCCACCACCCCGACATCTCCGCTCTTCAGCTGGCTGGTCCGTGAGAACTCACGGGTCCATCTGGACGTTCTCAAACTGAAGCTGCCCGCCCATCGCCGGCTCGTCCGGGAAGGGCACTTCGGCAACCTCTTCCGCCTCCTCGGCCGTCGCCGCCACGACATCCGGCTCGGTGGTGATGCTCACCGCCCCGGTCCAGGTGTTGACCTTCGCGCCCGCGGTCCTGCCGCCGGGCCCGGTCACCACCATCGGCGTCGTCACGGTGGCCCCGCCGTCCGCCCAGAAGATGATGAGCGACTGCGTCGTCCCCGCGTCCTGCTCATCCACCGCGACGGAGATCGGCCGATCGGAACGATCCGCCGCGACGCTTTCCTTGGCGCGGATCGCTATCCCCGGCGGCATCACCATGAGCACGCGCGAGTCCACCTCGATCTCGCTGTTCTCGCCGAGCGTCGCAGCGTCACCCAGCGGCACGCTGACGATCGCCTGACGCCCGTCCTGGTTCATCGTCGCCACAACCGCCACCGGCTTGCCGGTGCGCTTGGCCTCCGCGCGGCAGACCGACGCCGCGGACGAGAGCTGATCGCACGCGCTGCGGAAGCGAGACGCCTCGGAGAGCGATTCCATGGAAGGCAGCGCGAGCGCCGCGATCACGATCAGGACCGCAATCGCCACCATGAGCTCAACCAGCGTGAATGCGCGCGCCATGCCAACCTCCTGGCCCACTCCCCCAGCCGGCGTGATCAGCCGCCGGATGAAGAACCGGACGCACTACCCGAACCGGTAGTTCCATCGGTTTCTTCAGTTTCCCAGGACACAATGTCGTCCTCGGTACCTTCCTGACGATCCCGTCCGTAGGACCAAAGGTCATAAGTGTCCGGGTCGCCGTGCTCGCTCACCTGCCGATAACCCCACTCGTTGCCCCACCGGTCGCGAGGAATGGGCTTCTCGATCAGCTTCTTCCACTTCTTGAGACCTTCCTCGTCCGTCATCCGCTCCTTATCCCACAACACCGCCAGCCCCTCCTCGTCGGTGGGGTAACGGCCATGGTCGAAGCGGAACTGCCGGAGGGCGTCCCTGAACGTGTTCATCTGGATCCGCACGATGTTGGCGTCGGCGTCTTCCTTCGCCCCCATCAGGTTCCAGGCCACCAGCCCGCCCAGAGCCAGGACGATCAGGATCACGATCATCACCTCGATCAGCGTGAAGGCGCGACGACGGGCGATCCTGCGAGCGATAACTCCCTGACGATCCATCGGTTCGGTCTCCATTCCCTTCGGCCCAAGAAAACAGGCACGCTCAACCGGAACAGCCGGGGCGTCAGCCCTCCCCGGCCGTGGTTGTTAGTGCTCATGATACCACCCGGTACCATCCGGGCGGATCCTATTTTTCGGAATTTTCCGGACTCGGCCCCTACTACTGCAGGAAACCCCCTATTTAGAGGGAGCTGCTCAGCTTGCTCATGGGGATCAGCAGGGCCCCGGCCACCACCCCGACCACCCCCGCCATGCCCAGGAGCAGCAGCGGCTCGATCAGCCGCACGGCCGCCCCCAGCATCCGGTCCAGGCGCGCCTCGATCGAATCCCCCACTTTCAGCAGCACCTCGTCAAGGTTGTTGGCCGACTCTCCCACCGCGATCATCTCGATCACATCGTCGTCCAGCAAGCCGGATTCCGCCAGCGGGGCGCTGAGCCCCTTACCTCCCTTGACCTCCTCCGCCGCGCGCTCGATCGCCTGCGCCAGCAGCAGGTTGCCCGTGCCGTCCTTGGCGATGCGCAGCGCCGCGAGCATGGGCACGCCGTTGCTGAGCATGGTGCCCAGGAGCTGGCAGAACCGCGCCGTCGCGAATCCTCTCACCAGCGGGCCGATCACCCACATCCGCGTCTTGAACCGCTCGAAGGCCTCACGCACGCCGGGCCTGCGGAGCACGCGCCACGCGATGAACGCCGCCGCGGCAACCACAGCGCCCGTGTACAGCCCGTACGCCCCCACCGCGTCGCTGAGCGCAAAGACCAGCTTCGTGAGCGGCGGCAGCCCGCCCTTGAGGTTCGCGAACATCGGTCTGAACTGGGGGATGAAGAACCCGAAGATCGCGATCCCCACGCCGACGCCCAGCACCACGAGCAGCGCCGGGTACACCATGTTCCCGATCACCTTGCTCTTCAGGTCCGCCTGCTTGATCACAAGCGTCCCCAGTCGCTGGAGCACTTCTTCGAGGAACCCGCCCTTTTCGCCCGCGCGCACCATCGCGACGTGCACCGGCGGGAACACCGTCGGGTTGTTCGCCATCGCGGCGCCGAGGTCCGACCCCTTCTCCACCGCCTCCGCGAGCTCCTTGAACACCGCCGCGAGCGCCGGCTTGCTGCGCCTGTTCGCCAGCAGCTTCAGCCCGCGCAGCAGCGGCACGCCCGCACGCAGCAGGTCCGAAAGCTGCGTGTAGCTGTTCCCCAGCGCACGGTCCGACACGCGCCGCCGCCCCAGCTTCGGAGCATCGGAGCTGGTCTCGCGGATCTGCGTCGGGACGAGCCGACGGGTCTCAAGCTCCGCAAGCACAGCCTGCTCGCTCGCGCCGGCGAGAACGCCGCTCACGGGCTGCCCGGTGGACGAAAGGGCCTGGTACTCGAACGTCGGCACGAAAGGAGTGTACTTCTCTACCTCACCCCGAGAAAACGCACCCTGTCCCGGTGGTGATCACTTCTTCGCCAGCAGCTCCTCGACCTTGGCGGTCAGCCCCGGCTCAAGCCGCGGCGTGCCCACGTACGTCTTCTCCGCGTCGAAGCGTGCCACCACGTTCCCCTCACGGTCCACGACGAACTTGGTGAAGTTCCACCGAGGCGGCGTGCCGCCGATCGGCGCGGGCTGCGCCTGCAGGTGCCTGTACAGCGGGTGCGCATCCTCACCCTTCACGTGCACCTTCGCGAACATCGGGAACGTCACCTTGAACGTGCGCTCGCAGAACTCCTTGATCTCGCTCTCCGTCCCCGGCTCCTGGCCGTTGAAGTCGTTGCACGGGAAGCCCAGCACCACCAGCCCTTCGTCCTTGTGCGTGCGGTAGAGCTCCTCGAGCCCCTCGTACTGCTTCGTGAACCCGCACTTGCTCGCGGTGTTCACGATGACCACCACCTTGCCCTTGTACTGGGCAAGGTCCACTTCCTTTCCGTCGATGGACGTGACCTTGAAGCCGAGCACGTAGGGAGACACCGCTGGCTGCTCCGCGCCGGGGAGAGACTTTTCACCCTCTTTGGGGCGCGGCGTATCGCCCGGCTGCCCCGCCGCGCTGATTGCGAGAACGGTTCCGACAAACGCCGCGATCGAAGCCTTCAGAACTGTGCGCATAAAGCAGCCCCGGGCACTTCTGCCCGGGGCGACAAAGCCGGATTACTGCCCGCCGGCCGGGTTCTCCGGAGCATCCGGGGTCGCCGGAGGCGGAGGCGGGGTAGTGTCCGAAGGAGCCGGATTGGCGGGCTGGGGAGCCGGCGGCGGAGAGTTCTTCTCCTCGCAACCCACCACAGCAAGCAGGGCCACGACACTCAGGAATGCGAACAGCTTCATGTTCATCTCCTTTGTCAATTTCTGTCCCACGGTCTGCAAGACTCTGGGTTTACACGGCCCGTCTTGTTAGGGAAAGTCTATACAGTCTTTCGATGCTCCGACTGACCCGCACGGTGCGACTCTCCATCAACCCCCCCGGCGCCGAGCCTTCGCCCGGCCCCAACGGCTACGCCGCCTCACCATCCATGGTCGGCCTCGGACGTCATTACGAGTTCGCCGTCAGTTGCAGAGGCGATGCGGACCCGAACACCGGTTATCTCATCGACATCAAAACGGTTGATAAGGCCGTTCACACACACTTGTTGCCCATCATTGAAGATGCGTGCGCAAGAAACGCGCTCGCCGACCCAGCCCGCCTCCTGGCACGCGGCGTGCAGGAACTGGCCCGCGCCATGGGCGGCATCCTCGAGTCCGTGCGCTGGCGGCTCTCACCGTACTATTCCGTTGAAGTGAGCACCTCCGGATCACCCAACTCCTCGAGCCCAACGACCGCGCTGCTGCGTCAGCGCTTCGACTTCGCCGCGGCGCACCGGCTCAACGTCCCCACGCTCACGCCCGAGGAAAACCGCGCCCTCTTCGGAAAGTGCAACAACCCGAGCGGCCACGGCCACAACTACCAGGTCGAGCCCGTCGTCGAAGTCCCCCTCGACAGGCCCGCCTTCTCACTCCAGGACCTCGAACGCGCCGTGCAGTCGGCCATCATCGACCGCTTCGACCACAAGCACCTGAACCAGGACACCGAAGAGTTCTGCGTCGAACGCGGCGGCGTCAACCCCTCGGTCGAGAACATCGCGCGCGTCTTCTTCGATCTGCTGAGCGCTCGCCTCGCCGATGCGCCCGTCCGCCTGCGGTCCATCACGGTCTGGGAAACGGACCGCACCAGCGCGACGTACCCGGCTTAAAAGAACCGGCTCGGTCTGTAAGCCCCGATTGAAAAAGCTCCTCGTGCACGCTTCACGCGCGCCGCGTATCCGGGTATAGTGCGAACGCCTGGGGGCAGGCCTTTTTTGAGCCGGGAACGCTCTTCGTCCGCGACCGTGAAGCCCCAGCCCCTTCAACCCGCCGTTCACGACCTCATCGTTGATCACATCGAGCCCGTCGCGCAGCTCGAGGTGCTCCTGCTGCTCATGCGCGACCCCGCCAAGGTCTGGACGCCCCAGACCCTCGCGGCGGAGCTTCGCGTCACCGATACCTGGACCGCCTCTCAGCTCCAGCAGCTCGTCCAGCACAACCTCGCCACGCGCGTCCAGAACGGATACCGCTACGGGGCCGACCTGGTCACGCACGCGACCGTCCAGGAGCTCGACAAGGCTTATCAGTCTCACCCCGTCGCGGTCGTCACGCTGATCTATTCCAAGCCCAACCGCGCGCTCAAGAGCTTCTCCGACGCCTTCCGCCTTCGCAAAGACGAAGAACCACCCCCTCCCCCGCCGCCCCCGCCGCCATCGTCGTCAGGCAACCCTCCCGGAGACCAGGCCAATGGCTGATGCCGTGTACATCCTGTGTGCACTGACCAGTCTTACCTGCTCCGTTCTGCTGGCCCGTGCTTACGTCCGAACTCCCTCTCGCTTCCTCCTGTTCAGCAGCGTGTGTTTCGCCGCCCTGACGATCAACAGCCTCCTGCTCGTGGTGGACCGCATCATCTACCCCGAATCGATCGACCTGCGGCCATGGCGCCTCGCCGTCGCGGCGGGCGGCCTGGCCGTCATGCTCTGGTCGTTCATCACGCAGAAGAACTGAAGGGGCCCCAGATGGAAACGCTCATCCTGTTCCTGCTCGGGTTCACGGTGGCGTGCGCCGGCGCGATCGGCGTCTTCTTCCTGAAGTTCTGGAAGCACACCCAGGACCGCCTGTTCCTCGTCTTCGCCCTGGCCTTCATCCTCATGGGCGTCGGGTGGGTCGTCCATGCCTTCACCATGCGGCCCCACGACGTGGCCCCCGGCGACGAGAGCCACTTCCTCGTCTACGTGCCCCGCCTGCTCGCCTTTTCCTGCATCATCTGGGCGATCTGGGACAAGAACCGCACCACACGCCCGGTCCCCCACACCCAATCCCCCGCCTCGGGCCAGGCTTGACGACCGCACTACAGTACCGACGCATGTCCCTGGGTGCGTACCTTCTCGAACAGGGCTCCCTCTCGCCCGCCGACCTCGACCGGGCCCTCGCCGAGCAGCGCGCCAGCGGGGAGCGACTGGACAAAGTCCTGATCCGCCTGGGCCTTTCCTCCCGCGCTCAGATCCTGGCCGCCCTCGGAGAGCAGTTCCATCTGCCGGTGATCGACATCGCCTCGATCGAGGTCGATCCGGCGACGCTCGCCCTGCTGCCCAGCAAGCTCGTCTTTCGTCATCACTGCGTCCCGATCCGCAAGGAGAACGGCGTCATCACCGTCGCAACGGGCGACCCTTCCGACCTCTCGCTGATCGACGAGCTGCGCCTGCTGACCGGCTGCGCCATCGAGCTGGTGCTCGCCGACGAGGAGGAGCTGCAGCGGTTCATCCGAGCCAACTACGGCGTCGGCGGCGACACCCTCGATGCCATGGCGGGCGCCGCGAGCAACGTCGAGCTCAAGCCCGAGGCCGACGACGTTGAGCAGGCCCACGAAGCCAGCGTCATCAAGCTCGTCAACGACCTGCTCACCGAGGCCATCGCCGAGCGCGCCACCGACATCCACATCGAGCCCTACGAGCACGAGCTGGTCATCCGCTACCGCATCGACGGCGTGCTCCAGAAGGCCGTCACCCCGCCCACCATCCACCGCTTCGGGCTCGCCATCATCAGCCGTCTGAAGATCATGGCGAACCTCAACATCGCCGAGAAGCGCAAGCCCCAGGACGGCCGCATCACCTTCAAGACGCGCATCCCCGGCCAGCCGCCGCAGGAATACGACCTCCGCGTCAGCGTCATCCCCATGCTCTTCGGCGAGGGCATCGTCCTCCGCGTCCTCAGCAAGACCGCGGTGCTCATGTCCCTCGACGACCTGGGCATGCCCGCCAACGTCCGCAGCACATGGTCGGCCCTCATCAACCGCCCCCACGGCATCCTCCTGGTCACCGGTCCCACCGGCAGCGGTAAGTCCACGACCCTCTACGCCTCGCTCAACCGCATCGTCTCCGACGAGATCAAGGTCATCACCGTCGAAGACCCCGTCGAGTACCACATCCCCGGCATCAACCAGATCCAGGTCAACCACAAGGTCGGCCTCGACTTCGCCAGCGGCCTGCGCGCGATCCTCCGCCACGACCCCGACGTGGTGATGATCGGCGAAATCCGCGACAAGGAGACCGCCGAGACCGCGGTGCAGGCATCGCTCACCGGCCACCTGGTCTTCTCCACCCTGCACACCAACGACGCCGCGGGCTCCATCACGCGCCTGCTCGACATGGGCGTGGAGCCCTTCCTCGTCTCTTCCTCGCTCGAGGGCGTCATGGCCCAGCGGCTGGTCCGCCGCGTATGCCGTCAGTGCGCGGAGGAGTACGAGCCCGACAGCGTGATCCGCGCCGAGTTCCCCGCGGGCTTCGACCTGCCCCCCGGCGGCCGCCTCGTCCGCGGCAGGGGCTGCCGCGCGTGCCGCAACACCGGCTACCGCGGCCGCCTGGGCGTCTACGAGCTGCTCCGCATCACCGACGCCATCCGCGCGATGGTGATGGAGCGCGTCAACGCCCCCAACATCGCCGCCCGCGCCCGCGCCGACGGCGACCTCTCCACCCTGCTCGACGACGGCTTCGAAAAGGTCCGCAACGGCCTGACAACCCTGCACGAGGTCGCCTCCGCGATCAGCGGCTAGCCCTCCGGCGGCAGCAGGTCCTTCAGCCACCGGGCCAGCGCCGTCGCGTCCTCACCGAAGTAGACGCGGTAAATCCCGCCGACGCGCAGCACCAGCGCCTCCCGTGGCTCACGCGCACCGCCCGTCGCGGGCACGACCATCGCCGTCCCCACCCCCACCTCCGCGTTCGCGGCCAGGGCCTCGACCTTCAGACGCACAAACCCCGTCGCGTCGCGGGGCGGCTCGCGCCCGATGCCGTCCGCCCGCTGCTCCGTAAGCACGCGGAGCAGCGCAGCGATTCCCGCCCGCTCCGACGCGGAGGGGCTCCGGGCGGCTCCATGCTCCGGCGTCAGACGCCATTCATCCAGAGAGCGCTCGATCACCACCTTGCGAGCCCCGCTCGCGGCGGAGGAGTCCTCCATTGCGTGGTCATCGGACATGATCGTCACACGGCTGACATCCACGCCCGAGGCCTGCACCGTCTGCTTTGACACGTACACCGTCAGCTCGGCCGACAACGCGTTCAGGTCGGCACGAGAAACCACTCCCAGCGCCGGCCCCCACGCCGTCGTCACCGACCGGGTCGTCGGGTCCAGCCACTGCGCACGCATGCTCGCGAACAGCCGTTCGCCGGACGCGTCCGCCGGACCGCCGATCTTGAGCTGCTGCAGCAGCAGCGTGCGCTTCACATCCCCGCCCTCCATGACGCGGAAGTCCGTCTCGGTGTCGATCAGCGCCTGGGGATTCTCCAATCCCAGCGTTTTTTCATCCGCCGGCAACTGGTCGATGAATCGCTGCACGTTCAGGCCGAGGAGCGTTTCCACCAGCCTCGCGCAAGCCTCCTGGTCCGCCGGTGCCGCAACCGGAATCTGCACCCCCCACCGCCCCGCGACGCGCCCCAGAGCTATCTGGCGCCCGATGGTCTGCAGCCGGATACGAGAGAACTCCTCCGTGCTGAAGAGGGTCGATTCCCGCCACGCGAGCAGGCCATTGCTCTCGAACAGCCGCGCCACCTGCGCATCCACCAGACGGAAGGCATCCGCCTTCCCTTCGATCTTCACCAGCGTGCGTCCGCCGAGCGCCTCGTCCGACAGCCGCAGCCGGTGATCTTGCCCGCCGACCGTCACCGTGACCGCCGCGCCGTTCGTCCGGCCCTCCGTCGAGGGCTCCCCGCTGTCAACGCCGGAAAGCAGCTTCAACGCAGCGTGCACGCGGCTGCTCTTCACCGGCCAGACAGTCGCCCCGTGCCGCAATAGCCACAGCGTGGGCACCTGGCTGGGCTCCAGCGAAGCGCTGCTTCCGTCCGGCCACTCCACCTTCACGCGCTCCACGCGCGACACATCCAGCGACGCCAGCCAGGTGCGTTCGACGACCGCCGGAGATTCAGGCTTGAGCAGGAAGAACGCGCCGGTGATCCCCAGCAACGCGAGGATCAGGGCGATGATCGCCGACTTGGTGTTCACGCCCGCAGTGTAGTGTCAGCACCGCAGCCCACGCGAGTCCTTCACTCCCAGCGTCGCGTAGATCTCCCGCGTCGCCGTGGATCGATTCAGCGTGTAGAAGTGAATCCCTGCCACGCCGTGGTCGAGCAAATCGCGGCACTGCTCCGTGGCCCAGTGCACCCCCACGCGACGCACCGCTTCCTCATCCCCCCCGGTCCGGTTGATCGCACGGATCAACGCCGCGGGATAGCGGGCGCCCAGCGCCAGCTCCGCCATGCGCTTCATCCCCGCCACCGAGGTGATGGGCATGATCCCGGCGATGATCGGCACGCGGATCCCAGCCAGCTCACAACGCGCGCGGAAGTCGTAGAAATCCCGGTTGTCGAAGAAGAGCTGCGTGATGATGAAGTCCGCGCCTTCATCAACCTTCGCCTTGAGGCGGTCCATCTCCAGCAGCCGGTTCGGCGTCTCGCAGTGCCCCTCCGGGTACCCCGCCACTCCGATGCCGAACCCTCGCTTGTCCTTGTGCAGCGAACGCTCGTTGAAGCGCTTCACGTGCCGCACCAGCTCCGCGGCGTACCGAAAGTCCTTCCATGCCTGCGCCCCGTCGGACAGCCCCTTGGGCACGTCGCCGCGGAGCACCATCAGGTTGCTGATGCCCGCCTGCGCGTAGCGGGTCAGGATGGCGTCGATCTCCGCCCGATCGTGGCAGACGCACGTCAGGTGCGGGATGGGGTCCAGAGTCGTCGAGGTCTTGAGCTTCACCACCAGGTCGTGGGTCAACTCGCGCGTCGAACCGCCCGCCCCGTACGTCGCCGATACGAACGTGGGCCGCAGGCTCTCCAGCTCGGCGATGCTGTTGAACAACTCCGCCGCCGCGGCCTCGGACTTGGGCGGAAAGAACTCGAACGAGAAGGTCGTCTGGTGCTCGGCGAAGATGTCGCGGATGTGCATGGCGAGTCCCGCCGGCTGCGGCTTTCAGCATTATATCCGGATATACGGATGAAGGCCACTCGGGACGGCGGAATCCCCGTCCGGTGCCGCCGGGCCGCTGTTCTTATCGGCTACTTCTTGTCTTTCTTCGAGTCCAGCAGGTCGCCCAGCCCCTTGGTGATCGAGCCCGTGGCGTCCTTCACCGCGTCTCCCGCGGCTTTCCCGATCTCCCCGCCCAGTTTGGTGACCTTCTCGCTGATCTTGCCGACCGTCTCGACGCCCACCTCCGCGAGGCCAGAGAGCTGCTTGAGCCCGCCCTGGAGATCGCCCAGCACATCATCCGGAATCAGCGACCCGCCCTTGTCCACCGCCGCGGCGATGATGCCCTGGAGGACGATCGACGACATCTCCGCAATGCTCACCCCGGAGCCGTCGCTGCCCACGTTCGTGAGCCGCACCTCGTGGATCGGGATGTTGACGTTGGTGATCCCGGCCGGCCCGCCGACGAGGTCGAGGTGCACGACCACGTTGTTGATCACCACCTCGCTGATGACGAACTTCTTGCCTTCCTTGTCGGACTTCGGCTTTTCCTCGGACTCGAACCGCTTCAGGTTGTTGAGGATCACCCCGTAGTTCGATCCGCTGGCGTTGCGCTTGAGGTCCAGCTCCACGTCCGACAGCGCCAGCTTCGGCAGGACCACCGTGTCCTTCATCAGTGAGCCCAGGCTCACCTCGACGCCGCCCTGACCGAGCTTGAGGAAGTCGCCCTCGAAGCCCTCGGGGTTCTTCACGTTGAGCCCCTGCAACCCGAAGCGGCCGGAGACCACGCCGATGTCCGCGCTCTTGAGCGAGGTCGGCACGCCCATCGCAAAGCTGCCGCCCTTCTCGATGCCCGTGCGCGCAACCGCATCGATCATCACGAGCGTCACCCCGATGACGCCCACGAGCACAAGGAGAACGCCGACGACGACGGTGAGAGCAAGTTTGACAGGCTTTTTCATAAGAAAGACCCCCGCATCTCTGCGGGGGTAAGTGTACACAAACTCGGAGGGAAACGGGATTACGGAACCCAGCCGCGGGTATCGATCTCGGAGTTGCCACCCCACGGCTTCATGGGGGTCATCGAGCCGATGTCCACACCCTGCAGACCGCCGCGGGTCCAGCGGCACTTGCCGCGGAGCGGAGCCGTGCTGACACGCGGAGCGTCCCAAGCCTGCGGCTCGTAGGTGATCAGGGTGGGGAAGGGATTGTGCGGAAGATCGGGCTGGAAGCCGTAGAGCACATCGGCACTCCGGACCATCGACACGTGCTGATCGAAGAAGAGGGCCCCGAAGACGGCCGCGTCCTCGGCGTAGAAGATCGGCACCTTGACGTTGTGGCGGCCCTCATCCTCAAACTTCTGGATCTTCTGAGAGGGGAACTGCACCTCAACCAGCTTGCGCTTGCCCATCTGGTTCTGGCGGATGGGATTGCCCACGAGCTGATAGGTGCTCTGGTTTGACGCCTGCTTGACCGTGGTGCCTTGCTTGACGGAGTCCGGCCCGTACGCCGCGGGGACCATCTGATAGCTGGAGCTGTAAGGCCAGCGCCAGTTCTGCGGGTCGCTGCCGTCGGGCTGATTGGGGGCGAAGGCGTTGGCATTGAACAGCTGCCAGTCCTGCCAGCGGTTGCGGTTCTGGTCTTCGGGGCAGACCACGAGCTTCTCAGGGAGACGCGAGGCCAGGTAATCCTGGAGCACCAGGTGCGTGTACAGCACGTGGGGGATCCAGTTGGGAATGATCGGCAGCATGGTCGGACCCGCGTCGCGGGAAGTCCGACGACGCATGATGTCGATCGCCTGAGCGGCAGCCGCTTGGAGATCGTCACCGGACGCAGCATGCCCCTGCAGGTCGGGGTAGTGCAACCGGTTGGCCGTCGCGGCCGTGATGGTGAACGAGTAGAGCTTGTCCTGGAAGTCGGCCGTGTAGCTGTGCGTCGCAACGCCCTGCTGCTTGAGGTTGGAGCTGCAGATGGCAAGACGGCCCGACGCACGGGCCTTGCTCAGCGCGGGCAGCAGGATCCCGATCAACAGCACGATGATCATGATCACGACCAACAGCTCGATGAGCGTGAAGGCGTGACGACGCTGAACGGTCTTCGCTTCCATGGCTGTCCCTCAAAGAAGACGGAATATCACACGCAGTCAGGAGGCCACCAAGAACTGGCGCCCCCTCAGGCACCCCGCGGGCAGCACCCGCATTCGTGTACTTTACCACAACCGGCTGGCCGAGCAAGCCTGCCATTATCCACATCATGTGCCAGGGGCTTTCAGCCCCAGATGCATCTTTCCGAAAACACCGCCTCCCAGCGGTTTCGTACGCCTTCCGTTCGCCCGTACCCGTGGCAAGCAATGGTGTATCGCGCAACCGTTGCGGACCAGGGGATAGACGGTCTGCACGCACGCCCGTGAACCTGCCCCTCGCTCGCCGTTGCCCTGGAGAGGGAGGGGCTCAGTACCGGTAGTGGTCCGGCTTGTACGGGCCGTCCGGCGAAACACCCAGGTACGCCGCCTGCTCCGGGGTCAGTCGGGTCAGCTTTACCCCCAGCTTTTCCAGGTGCAGGCGGGCCACCTCCTCGTCCAGCTTCTTCGGCAGCGTGTACACCTTGCCGGTCTCGTAGCGGATGCCGCTGAGCGTCGGCTTGTTGTTGGCGTTGAGCCACAGGTCGAGCTGCGCGATCGTCTGGTTGGTGAAGGATGAGCTCATCACGAAGCTGGGGTGGCCGGTGGCGCAGCCAAGGTTCATCAGCCGCCCCTCCGCCAGCACCAGGATCGACCGGCCCGTCGCGACAAACACGAACTCGTCGTACTGCGCCTTGATGTTGAGCCTCTTGACATCGCCGCGCTTCACCCCCTCGTACAGCGAGGCCATGTCGATCTCGTTGTCGAAGTGGCCGATGTTCGCCACGATCGCCTTGTCCTTCATCCGCTTCATGTGGTCGATCGTGATGACATCCTTGTTGCCCGTCGCCGTGATGAAGATGTCCGCCGTCTCCACCACGTCCTCGAGCGTCGTGACCTGGTAGCCCTCCATCGCCGCCTGCAGCGCGTTGATGGGATCGATCTCGGTCACGATCACGCGGCAGCCCTGCCCGCGCAGCGCCTGGCAGCACCCCTTGCCCACGTCGCCGTAGCCGAGCACCACCGCCACCTTGCCGCTGAGCATCACGTCCGTGGCGCGGTTCAGCCCGTCCACCAGCGAGTGGCGGCAGCCGTAGAGGTTGTCGAACTTGCTCTTGGTCGCCGAGTCGTTGACGTTGATCGCCGGGAACAGCAGCTTGCCGGCCTTCTGCATGTCGTAGAGCCGGTGCACGCCCGTGGTCGTCTCCTCGGAAACGCCCTTGATCTCCGCCGCGACGCGGGTCCAGCGGGTCGGGTCCTTCTTCTGCTCCTCACGCAGCAGGTCCAGGATCACCCTCCACTCTTCGGAGTCGCCCGGCTGGGGGTCCGGCACCTTCCCCGCCTTCTCGAACTCCACGCCCTTGTGGACCAGCAGCGTGGCGTCGCCGCCGTCGTCGAGCAGCAGGTTCGGGCCGCGCCCGTCGGGCCAGCGCAGCGCCTGCTCCGTGCACCACCAGTACTCCGGCAGCGTCTCGCCCTTCCACGCGAAGACGCTGACGCCCTTGGGGTTGTCCACCGTCCCGTCGGGCCCCACCACCACCGCCGCCGCCGCGGTGTCCTGCGTCGAGAAGATGTTGCACGACACCCAGCGGACGCTCGCGCCCAGCTCCACCAGCGTCTCGATGAGCACCGCGGTCTGCACGGTCATGTGCAGCGAGCCCATGATGCGTGCGCCCGCGAGCGGCTTCTGCCCCTTGTACCGGGCCCGCAGAGCCATCAGGCCGGGCATCTCGTGCTCCGCGAGGCGGATCTCCTTGCGGCCCAGCTCCGCCAGCGACAGGTCCGCGACCTTGAAGTCGAGGCTGTTGGAGATCGAGGGCTTCAGCGGCTTGGTGGCGGTGGCGGTCATGGCGGCTCCTGTCTGGATCCTGGGTTACGCCCGCACGCGGGCGGTGACGACGAACAAGCCCGGCCCCTTGGCGTCGGGGTCGGTGGGAAGCTCACGGTACGTAGCGTCCGCGAACCCGGCGCTGCTCAGCAGCCCGGTGATGTCATTCTTTGAAAATCCGAGGTGCTGGTGGCCCATCGTGTGCCGGTACTCGACGCGGTCGTGCGCCACCATGTCCACGATCAGCAGCACCCCGCCCCCGCGGTCGGTCCGCAGCACCCGCGCCGCCTCCTTCAGCAGCGTTGTCGGCTCGCTGACGTGGTGCAGCACCAGCACCGTCACCGCCGCGTCGATCGTGCGGTCGTCGATCGGCAGCCGCTCCGCCGCCGCCTCGACGAAGGCGACGTTCGCCGCGTCGCGCAGGCGCGTCTTCGCGGCTTCCAGCATCGGCCCCGAGGCGTCCACCGCCACGACTCGCTCCACGACCGGCGCGAGCAGCTCCGAGGCGTTGCCCGTCCCGCATCCCAGGTCCGCCACCGTCCAGTCGCGCCGCAGCAGCGAGAGCAGCGCCAGCGAGGTGAACCCCGCGCCGAAGAGCTCCGCCCGCAGATGGTCCCACTCGCCCGCGTACCGCCCGAAGAAGCTCAGGCTGTCCGTCCGCCGCTCCGCCAGCACCGCGCGCAGCCGGCGCTGATCCTCGCGCACCTCGTTGGTCTCGGGGATCTGCTCGCGCACCGCCCCCCACAGCGGCCTCGCTTCGGCGCTCAGGTCGTCCAGTATCAGGCGATAGAACGTCGCTGTCCCCTCCGCACGCCGCACCACCCACCCCGCCTCCGCCAGCACCTTGAGGTGACGGCTGATCGTGGACTGCGGGAGCTGCAGAACCTTCGCGACCTCCCCCACCGAGAGCGCCTCCGCCTCCAGCAGCCGCAGGATGCGCAGCCGAACCATGTCGCTCAGGGCAGCGAGCCGGTCGGTGACCTGCGTCTGGTTGGCGTTACGCTTCATCCGTTTATCTGGATGAAAGCATAGAACTGGGCCACGGAAGGGTCAATCCTGGTCCGGAAGCTCAACGTCCGCGCTGCGGGAGACCGGCGTCCACTCATCGGGCGCGAGCGCGAAGGAGGGACCGGGAATCTCGCCGATGCGCCGGATCTCCTGGATCGTCTCGGGGTTCTCCGGGTCGATGTAGTACGCCATGCGCAGGTGGCGGACCTGCTTGGGGCGGTCGCCCAGGGAGCCGTAGAAGTCCGCCAGGGCCCGCTGCGGAGCGACAGTCTTTCCACCGTCCAGCTTCGCCGCGGTCTTAAAAGCCTGCTGCGCCTCGTCCGCGTTGCCGATCTTCGACAGGTACGCGCCCTGACGCAGGTAGTCGCTCACGCGCCCGCGCTCGCTGGTGTACCGCGCCAGCAGCACCGTGAGCGCGTCGTACTCGCCCGCGGCGTACATCGCCTGCGCCAGCGCGTCGAGGTAGTTGTCGTTCAGCGGGAAGACGTCCAGGCACGTATTGAGCTGCTCGATCGCGGGCTTGGGCTCGCCCGCGGCGATCAGCGCCTTGGCGTACTCGTAGCGAACGTCCATGTCCTCCGGCTTGCGCCGGATGTATTCCTCGTAGTCCCGCTTCGCGATGTCCATGCGGCCGTGCTGGGCCGCGAACTCCGCGTTTTCCTTCACGATGGCCAGAGGCCGCTGGCTGGTGCACCCGGCCAGGGAGACAAGGGCGAGGGCGCCAGCGAGGCAGAGACCGGAGAGTCGCATGTTCCTTCACTCCTCAAGAGGACGCGTCCGTCGCGTCCGCGCCCGGGATAATTCCCGCCGGCGCCGAGCACATGCTATCGACCTTCGGCCGCCCCCGCCTGCCCTCCCCCACTCCCCGCCCGCTTCCGACAGGAGTACCCCGCCCTGACCCGCACCGTCCTGCTCCGGCACTGCGACATCCCCCCGGAGGCGGGGCTGGGGCCCGACCACTTCGACTGGATGCTCGAGCGGGCCCCCGATGCACCCCTCATCACCTTTCGGCTGCAGGAACGGCCCGACGGGCCAGGCCTGGAGAGCTTCACCGCCGAACGCCTGCCCGACCATCGCCGGGCGTACCTCGACTACGAAGGCCCCGTGAGCAACGGGCGCGGGCGTGTGGAAAAGCTGACGCAGGGCATCTGCACGCGCCTCGAGGAATCGTTCGACCGGCTGGATGTTGTGTGCCTCTTCGAGAGCTCTCCCGGCGTGGAGCACCACTACCTCGGGCGTGCGGAGGGAGATGGGCGGTGGCGCTTCACCCGCCGCGTGACGCCGACTTCCTGACGGCGAAAAAAAGAGGGTGGCCCCTGCAACCCGGCGCGGTATGCTGCGCGGGTCTGTGTGTGTGCGTTTCGGTGCGACGGGTTCTGCGCCCGTCATTCCCACTCTCCTCGAAGGGAGCCGACCGATGCCCCACGACCCTCTGCGTTCGCCCGACGGCGCGCCCGGCGCCCCCAGCGGAGGCGGCCTCCGCACCGACATCGGATCGCCCAAGATCCAGGCCTTTGAGCAGCGCCTGGGCGGGGGCAGGTCCGTCGAGGAGCGGTGGAAGCGCTCGCCCAACGTGACGGGCAAGGGCGCCGTTCACGTCAAGAGCTTCCACTGCAAGCTCAACAACGAGTCCCTCGAGTTCATGGATCAGCAGATCAACGACTGGCTCGACGCCCACCCGCAGTTCGAGGTGAAGATGGTCACCAGCACCGTGGGCGAATGGCAGGGCAAGCAGGGACGGGAGCCCAACCTGATCGTGCAGATCTGGGTCTGAGGCAGGGCGCGCACGCGGCTCCTGGCGGGATCCGCTTCCCGCTCCTTCTCCGCCTCTCCGCGTCTGCGTGGCCCGGCTACCTCTTGTCCCGCGTGATCTGCGCGTAGGCGTTGTGGTTGTGGATCGACTCGTAGTTCTCCGAGTTAATCGAGTACCACGTCACGCGGTCGTCCTTCTCCAGCGCGAGGGCCAGGTCGCGGACGATGTCCTCGACGAACTTGGGGTTCTCGTAGGCGTGCTCGGTGACGTGCTTCTCGTCGGGGCGCTTGAGCACCGCGTACACCGGGCAGCTCGCGGCGCCCTCGAGCATCGCCACCAGGTCCTCGATCCAGAGCATGCCCCTGAAGCGGACCTTGGCCTCGATGCGGCAGCGCTGGTTGTGCGCCCCGTAGCGGCTGATCTCCTTCGAGCAGGGGCAGAGGCTCGCGGCGGGGGCGGCGACGGACATCACGAAGTCCTCCTCCCCGTTCGCGGTGCACTCGAAGCGCACGCGGTAGTCCATCAGCCCCGGCATCCGCGTCACCGGCGCCAGCTTCCTGATGAAGTAGGTGAACTCCGCCTCGAAGTGCGCCACCTCCGCGTTCAGCCGCTCGCAGATCGCCCGCGTGATCGCCGGGATGCGGTCGGGCGTCACCGGCTCGCTGGTCTGCTCGTTGAGCACCTCCAGGAAGCGGGACATGTGCGTCCCCTTCTGGTAGTGCGGCAGGGCCACGTACATGTTGATCGTCGCGACGGTGTTCTGATCCCCCCCGCACGGCGTCCGCAGGCGGATGGGGTAGGTCACGTCCTTGACCCCCACCCGGTCGATCGCGACCTGGCGGATGTCCTGCGAGGACTGAACGTCGGGCATGGATTGGGCTTGGCGCTCGGTCGGCATCGGATTCCCTTCAGCGACAGGGTAGGTTCGCGGGCGCGGGAGTGAACGGCCCAAAGACTGCTTCGCGGCCTCAACCCCGCCGGATGCCCGCGGGACTCACCGGCTGCGCCTCTCCGCGCTCGCGCCGGCCCAGTTGAGCCCCAGTGGCACGCCGATCAGCGCGCCGGCCGCCCAGTCGAGCGAGACGGGCCGCGCCAGGCTCAGCACCGAGCCGTCGTAGACGTGCGCCGCCAGACGCGTCCCTTCCATGAAGTACGCCGCCAGCGGCCCCGCCAGGGCCACGAGCGCCATCGCCGCCATCGGCAGCACGGGCGTCAGCCTGCGGTGCGCGTGCAGCAGGTGCGCCACTCCCCCCGCCGCGATCCCCCCCGCGACCGTGGCCGCGAGCGTCTGCATTCTCGCCCCGCTCAGGGCCACGAACCACACCGCCGCCCCCGCCGCAAGAGCCGCCGCGCCGAGGGCCGCCGCCGTCGAAGACGCCCGCGCCTGCACCGGCTCGGGCTCCGCGTAGAGCGCCCGCTCCAGCGCCGAGCCCTCCCTCGCCCCCGCGCCGCCGACGCGCACGAAGAGCGCCGCCGCCCCCGCCGCGGCCGCCGTCACCAGCAGCCCTTCGACCGCGAGCGCGAAGAGGTCCTTGCCCTCCCCCGCGCGGCGGACGATGGACTCCAGGCTCCCCAGCCTCGAGCCCGCCCACGCGACCACGGCCCCGGCGCAAAAGAGCGCCGTGCCCAGGGAAAAGAAGCGCGCGGCGACGAGCCCCACGCAGAGCGTGGCGAAGATGAGGACCGCGGCCCCCGCGAAGGCGACGCCGGGCGAGCCGTTGACCAGGAGCGTGACGGCCCGGCCGCCGTCCACGTCGCGGAGAAAGGTGAAGAGCTCCGCCACCAGAGGCCCCACCGCCAGCAGCGAGGCGAGGATCAGCACCCATCGGAGCGTGGTTCGCAGCGCGGCCGAGCGGATGGTGCCGGGCGCGGGAGTTGCAGCGTCTTGCACGTCGATCGCCCTCGCCCGGGCCCCATCAAGGGGCCCCATCGGAAACAAGGAAAGCGGAGAGGGGGGGATTCGAACCCCCGATACGGTTGCCCGTATACGCGATTTCCAGTCGCGTTCCTTCAGCCTCTCGGACACCTCTCCGGCTGAGTCGGCCCCGAGTTTAGGCCCCGGCAACGCAACTTTCCGAGCCAGCTCCACCGGGACGCAACCGCGTTCCGCCGGACCATCATCGCGCAAAAACAGCGCTCAAGCCCCTGACGCCGCGAGGGTGTCATGGATTTTTGGGGCGGGGGCGGGTGATTCCGGGCCGGAGCCGCGTGGATCCGTCGCCAAAACCCATGAATCCGGCGCGGATTCATGGGTTTTTGCGGCAAAACCACGCGATTTCCCGGCAAAAACAGGGATTTTTGCGCCGGATATGGCCGGTTTTCAGGCAAAAACAGGGGTTTTTGCGTTGGACATGGGCCGTTTTCAGGCACAAACAGGGGGTTGATAGAGCCGCGGCGCGAAGCTCCGGAAGGAAGGCAGGAGCGGGCAGAAGGCGCCCGCGAGCCACCTAAGCCACTGTCAAGCCATCACTTGATGCTTGCGCGGGAAAGGGAGAGGGCGGCGGGGCACCGAACGCGGTGGACCGTGGGCGGGGGACCATCACTCTCCCCTCTCACCCCCCTGACCCCTTCATCCCGCTCACCCTCTCATGGGCGCGTCGAGTGTTCGCGGCGGAGGAGCCGCGTCCCCCACCGCCCGTCCATGGCCGCGGCGGCGGCGAGGTAGCCCACCGCCGCCCCCGCGACGACGTCGCTGGGGTAATGGGCGGTGAAGATGACGCGGCAGAGGCCGGCGATCACCGCCAGGGGGATGACCAGCGGCTTGAGCCGGGGGAAGAGCCGCGCCAGCACGACCGAGAGGCACACCGCCGCGGCGGTGTGGCTGCTGGGCATCGACCACAGGTCCGAGGAGATCCCGCGCCAGAACTCCCAGGAGTACCGGCTGCCCGCCTCCAGCTCGTAGGGAGAAAGGGAGGTGAAGAAGCGGGTGGGGTCGTCGAACCTGGGCCGGGGCCGCCCGATGAGCACCTTGAGCGTCTGGAACGCGACAGCGTTGACCGCCACCGCGGCGGCCGCGTCCCAGAGCCGGGCCCGGCGCGCGGGGTCGAGCAGGTACACCGCGGCGAAGACCAGCAGGATGCAGACGAAGTCCCCCCACTGCTGGAGGAAGAGCAGCTCGCGCCGCAGGTCGCCGCCCAGCCTCAGGTCTCCGCCCTCTCCGAAGCGGCGGGCGAACTCGATCGCCGCTCCGTCGAAGGGCAGGAGCAGCGCCACGGCTGCTCCCGCCGCGGCGAGGATCGCCAGCGCCTTTTTCCAGGTGATCGCCGCGGACGGGCGCGCTGCCTCCCCCCGGGTATAGTCGGCCTCGATGCGCGTCGGAGAGGTGGACATGTCGGCTGGGGAAGGGCGGACCGGCTGGGGCTGGCTGCGCGGCTGGCGCGCGGGGTTGGTGCTGGTGCTGCTGAGCCTGTCAGTGTACCTGCCCGGCCTGGGGAGCATCCCGGCGGTGGACCGCGACGAGGCGCGCTTCGCGCAGGCGAGCCGGCAGATGTTCGAGAGCGGCGATTGGGTCGTGCCGCGGGTGCAGGGCAGGCCTCGCCTCAACAAGCCGCCGCTCATCTACTGGCTGCAGTCCGCCTCGGCCAGGGCGTTCACGGGCGGCGAGCCCCTCAAGGACGCGATCTGGATGTACCGCGTGCCCTCGCTGGCGGCGGGGGTGGTCATCGTGCTCTGCACCTGGAGGCTGGGAGTCGCGATGTACGGGCCGCGCGCGGGCGTGCTGGCCGGGGCGCTCATTGCCGTCTCTCCGGTTTTCTTCTGGGAGGCGCACCAGGCGCGCGCGGACATGGTGCTGGTGGCGTGCACCACGCTCGCGGTGCTCGCGCTGTGGCGGTGCGCGGCCTCCTCCCTGCCGGGCGCGGAGAAGGGGGAAGAGCGGCCCCGCGCGCCGCTGGGGTGGGTGGCGACGCTCTGGCTGGCGGTCGCCGCGGGGGTTCTGACCAAGGGCCCGGTGACGCCGATGGTCCTCTTCCTCGGCGTGGCGGCGCTGTGCGTGACGACGCGCCGGTGGCGGTGGGTGCTTGCGCTGCGGCCGGTGCTGGGCGTCGCGCTCATCGCCGCAATGGTCGTGCCCTGGGGCGTGCTGGTGGCGAGGCAGGTGGGGTGGGATGTCTTCCTCGAGACCATCAGGGACGAAACGTTGGGCCGCTCCCTGGAGCCCAAGGAGGGGCACTCGGGCTTCCCCGGCTATCACCTGCTGCTGCTGCCGATCCTGCTCTTCCCCGGCAGCGTGCTGGTGGGCCTGGCCGTGTGGGAGGGGTTCAGGGCCCGGCGCGCTGACGCCGCGGCGCTCTTTCTGCTCTGCCTGATCGCCCCCTCGTGGCTCGTCTATGAGCTGATCGGGACCAAGCTCCCCCACTACACGATGCCGCTGTACCCGATGCTCGCGGTGCTCATCGCGCGCACCTGCCGCGCCGCGCCGGAGCAGTTCGCGGCGTGGCTGAGCCTCGGGCCGGTGCGCTGGGCGGTGACGGCGTGGCTCCTGGCCCTGCCCGCCTTCATCTTCTTCGGCCTGGGGGTCTGCGCCTTCAGGCTGCCGCGGCTGGAGGCCCTGGGCGTGGCGGGGATCGCGCTGGGGCTCGCGACGCTCGTCCTCGGCGCGGCGGCGTGGGCGCTGCGGCGGCGCGAGCCGGCGTGGCTGATGCTCGTGGGCGTGCTCGCGGCGGTCCCGGCGCTCGCGGGGGCCGCGGGGGGCATGCACCGGCTGGATGAGCTCTGGATCTCCCGGCGCCTCGCGGCGCACCTGCTGCGGCTGGATCCGGGCCGGCGGGTGGGCATCGCCGCGGTGGGCTCCGACCCGCAGCGTGCGCTGGTGGGGTTCCACGAGGACAGCCTCATCTTCGAGACCAGGGGAAGGATCGAGCGCATCGCGCCCTCCGAGCTGGACGAGTGGTTCATGCGCAACCCCGGCGGCTACGCGGTGGTGCCCTCCGCCATGCTCATCAGGAACACGAAGTACATCCCCATCGTGGCCGTGGACGGCTTCAACTACTCCAAGGGGCGACGGACGTACCTCTGCATCGCGGGAGCGAGGCCGTGACGGAGCAGCTCCCATCGCCCACGGGCATTTTGCTGGTGGACAAGTCCAGGGGCTACACCTCGATGGACGTCTGCGCCGTCGTCCGCTCGCGGCTGCGGCGCGCCGGGCCGCACGTTCCCAAGCGGCTGAAGGTCGGGCACGCGGGGACGCTCGACCCGATGGCGACCGGCCTGCTGGTGGTGCTCGTCGGCCGCGCCACCAGGCTCTGCGAGGCGCTGATGGCGGACACGAAGGTGTACGAAACCGCCATCGACCTGGCGCACGCTTCCACCACCGACGACGCGGAGGGAGAAGTCAGCGAAGTCCCGCCGCCCGCCGAAGCGCCGGACCTGGACCTCGTGCGGCGGACGATCGCGCAATCCTTCACGGGCGTGGTGATGCAGCGGCCCCCCGCCTACTCCGCGATCAGCGTCGGCGGGCAGCGCGCCTACGACCTCGCGCGGGCGGGGCGGGAGGTGAACCTCGAGCCGCGCCCGGTGCGCGTGGACGCCTTCGAAGTGCTCGAATACCGCTGGCCGGTGCTGAAGGCGCGCATCACCTGCGGGAAGGGGACGTACATCCGCGCCCTGGCCCGCGACCTGGGGCGTGCGCTGGGCGTCGGCGGCATGCTGACGGAGCTGCGCCGCACGAGGAGCGGCGCGTACACCGTCGATCAGGCCCGCACGCTCGACCAGCTCCCGGACCCGCTGACGCAGGCGGACCTGCTGCCCCCGCCCGGCCCGCCGCCCGCGCCCCCGCCTCGGTAGTTCAGGCCACCGCGGCGCAGACCTTCCGCGCGGCGTCGGTGAGGTCCGTGGCGGCCTGCATGGTGGGGATGTCCGCCCGCGCGGCGTTGAGCAGCGCGCGGCCCGCCTCGACGTTCGTCCCCTCGAGACGCACCACCAGCGGCACCTTGAAGCCCACCGAGCCGTCGGGGTTGCGGAAGTTGCGGGCGGCGTTCACGATCCCCTGCGCGATCACGTCGCAGCGCATGATCCCGCCGAAGATGTTGACCAGCACCCCCTTCACCTTCGGGTCCGAGAGGATGATGTGGAAGGCCTCGGTCACCGCCTCTTCGCTGGCGCCGCCGCCCACGTCGAGGAAGTTCGCCGGCTCGATGTTCTTCGCGGCCCCCTCGAGCTTCACGATATCCATCGTCGCCATCGCGAGCCCCGCGCCGTTCACCAGGCACCCGATGGTGCCGTCCAGCGCGATGTAGGTGAGCCCGAACTTCTTCGCCCGCACCTCCGCGGGGTTCTCCTCCGCCGGGTCCTCCAGCGCCTGGATGTCCGAGTGCCGGAAGAGCCCGTTCTCGTCGAAGCTGAACTTGGCGTCGATCGCCATGACCTGCCCCGGCGTCTTGCCGTCCCCCGCGGTGATGACCAGCGGGTTGATCTCCGCCAGCGTGCAGTCCTTCTCGATGAAGAGGCGGGCGAGGTTCTGCATCACCGCCGCGGCCTGGTTCACGTGCTTGCCGGTAAAGCCCAGGGCGAAGGCCACCTTCCGCGCCTGGAACCCCTGCAGGCCCAGCAGCGGGTGGAGCGGCTCCTTGATGATCGCCTCGGGGCGGTCGTGCGCCACCTGCTCGATCTCGACGCCGCCCTCGCGGCTGGCGATCAGGATGTTGCGGCGCGTGGTCCGGTCGGTGGTGATCGCCAGATAAAACTCCTCACGCCCGCCGCCCTTGCGCTCGGCGATCTCGACGCCGGAAGCGATGAGGAGCTTGGTCACCTCCAGCCCCTCGGGGGGAGTCTGGGGGCTGACCATCCGGTTGGTGAACATGAAGCGGGCGGCTTCGGTCGTCTCCTCGGGGGTGCGGACGAGCTTCACGAACCCGGCCTTGCCGCGGCCGCCGGCGTGGACCTGCGCCTTGACCACCGCGAGGGGAGAACTCTGCCCCGCGGTGACGCTCTTGAAGACGGAGGCCGCCTCGTCGATGGAGGTGATCGCCTGACCGGCGGGAACGGGAATGCCTGCGGAACGGAGCAGCTCACGGGCCTGGTATTCGTGGATCTTCATGAAGACTCCCTTCGGGGGGACCATGGTAGTGCAGGTCGGGCGGGCTCGGCAGGGAGCCGGACACCTGGGTACCGGGCCGCGACGCAGCGACGCACCAGGGACAACACTGCCCACCCTCCACTTTTTCTCACATGCTCTCATGCCTCCCTTGCGCCCCATCAGCGCTGCACCGCTCGGACGTGAATCCGCCCTCATCGGGGCCGATTGTCGCCCGCCCCCGCCGGCGCGGCACGCGGCGCGATGTAGGGTTGAAAAAGACACACAGGAGCAACCCCATGCGCCCACTGATCGCCCTCGCCGGGATCGCCGCCCTCTCCGGCGCGACACTCGCGCAGAACACGCCCCCCACTCCGCCACCAGCTCAGCCGAACCCCTCCACGCCCCGCACCAGCCCCAGCACGCCCCAGCGCACCACGCCCGGCACGCAGCCGGGCACGCAGCCCACTCAGCAGCAGCCGACCCGGCAGCCCACCACGACCGATCCCAGCACGCAGCCGGTCCTGCCCCCCGACGCCACGCAGCAGCCCGTCATCGACCCCAACCTTCCGAACCGCACGGTCACCAACGACCCCAACCGCATCTTCACCGTGGACCCGCAGCAGGAGGGACGCTTCCAGCAGCTCTCGCAACGGCTCGCTCGCCTCGAAGCGCAGCTCGCCGAGAGCAACGACCGCATCCTCCAGAGCCTGGGCGAAGCCCGCCAGGTGGGCGACACCAACCAGCGCATCGATCGGCTCGCGGCGGTGCTCCAGCAGGTATTGCTCCAGAACCGCGTCACGCTCCAGTACATCACCGAGATGCGCATCGCCCTCACCGGCCAGGTGAACGCGCCCGCCAACCCGCAGCAACCCGGCGCGACGGTCCCCGGCAGCATCGGCCCCGACCGCACCGTGCCCAATCAGCCCGACATCGCCCCCAACGCCGCGCCGGGCCGCACCCAGCCCGTCACGCCGCCTCCCGCCAACCCGCAGAACCCTACCCCGAGCCCCGGCTCGCCCGCGACCAATCCGCGATAAACCGCTAACACACCGGCGGCGTGCGCGTCCTTTCTGCAAAGGAGGCCGCGCATGCTGTCCATACTCGCTCTCACCGCCGCCGTTCTCGCCCAGACGGGCCACGCCCCCGCCCACTCCCCCGTGCCGCAGGACCGGGAGCCCGCGGAGTTCGCCGTTCACGAGTGGGGCGCCTTCACGAGCTTCTCCGGCCCCGACGGGCGCGTGATTCCCTTCCGCAGCCGCATCGCCGAGGACCTGCCCGCCTTCGTCCATGCCCGCATCATCGGCGACCGCTGGCTCCCCGCCGACGCGCAGGAGTTCACCAGGGAAGTCCTGCTCGCAGCGCAACGGATGGAAGCCCCCGTCATCTACTTCCACATCCCCCGCCCGATGGAAGTCCGCGTGGAGGTGAGCTTCCCCGCAGGACTGATCACGGAGGTCTACCCGCCCGTCAGCGCCTACACGCCGCCGAAGCTCGCCGAACAGGCGATCCCTCCCGGCGGCTCCTCCGTGACCTGGGAGAAGGTCCGCATCGTCCCTTACGTCTGCTGCGACTTCCTCGAGTTCAAGAACGCGGGCAAGTCGCACTACGCCCACGCCAGACTCACCGAGGGGGACGGCGTCCACGTCGAGCACAACGGAGAGAAGCACGACGAGCGATTCCTCTTCTACGGAGGCGTGGGCAATCCGGAGCTGGGCGTGCGGGTCCGCGCCCTGGGCGAGGGCAGGCTCGTGCTCGACAGCACGCTGCCCGGCCCCTTCAACGCCTTCACCATCGAGAACCTCGACGGCGTCCTGCGCTTCGGCTCTCACCAGGACCTCAAACCGGGCGATCAAGTGAGCATCCCGAAGTCCCCCGCCAAGCAGGAAGCCCTGGAAACGGAAGTGCGAGATGCGCTCATCCGCGCCGGCCTCAACAGGGACGAGGCCTTCGCGATGGTCGCCACCTGGAAGCACCAGTGGTTCGGCGAGCAGGGCACGAGGATGCTCGTCATCCTTCCCCAGAGCCTCATCGACTCCGCGCTGCCCCTCAGCATCACCCCCACGCCGGACAAAACCACGCGTGTGTTCGTTTCTCGCCTCGAAGTCCTCACGCCCGAGCGGCGGGCGTGGCTCGAAGGAGTCGTCCGAAAGCACGAGAGCAACCCCGACGCGCCGGAGTTCTGGGCTGAAGTGAAGCCTCTCGGCCGCTTCCGCGACGCCGCCCTGCAGCTCGTCCGCGAGAAGCCCGTCGTCACCCGCAAGGGCGGCTGAATGGCGGTAGCCTCTCCCATCCGGAGGACGCCGACTCTGAGCCGCCCCACGCCCGAGCGCGACACCCCCGAGCCCGCGCCGAGCGAAGTCGCCGCCGCGGCGCAGGGGGACCGCCGCGCCTGGGCCTCTCTCTACGCCCACTACGCGCCGATCATCCACTCCCTCCTTTTGCTCACCGTCGCCCGCGGCGACGCCGACGGGCTGACCCATGACGTCTTTCTCAAGGCCATGCTCCGGCTCCCCGAGCTTCGCGACCACCGCGCCTTCGGCGCATGGCTCTGCCAGATCGCGAGGAACGAGGCCGTGACGTGGGCGCGCCGCCGACAGACCGCACGCCTGCGCCTCGCCGAGTCCGGGCCGCAGCTGCCCGCCCCCCGCGCCGAGCAGCGCACGCCCCCGCTCGACGGCGAGCGCGTCCTCGAACACCTCCGCAAGCTCCCCGAGGCCTACCGAGAGACGCTCGCCCTGCGCCTCATCGCGGGCCTCACCGGCCCTCAAATCGCCTCCGCCACGGGCATGACCCCCGCCTCCGTGCGCGTCAATCTCTGCCGGGGCATGGCGATGCTCCGCGAATCTCTGGGCCTTGATCCGCCCGCCTCGAACGTCAGGGAGGGCGCGCCATGACCGACCACCGAGACCATCTCACCCCCGACGAGCAGTACCTCTGGGACGGCACGGGCCGGCCCGACGAGGCCACGGCACAGATCGAGTCCGCCCTTCGCCCTCTTCGCTACAGCGCCGACCCGCCCGCGTTCGCGAGGCGCTCGCTGCTCCGTCCGCTCGCGCTGGCTGCTGGAGTGCTCATCGCGGCGCTGGCGGGCTACGCCCTGTTTCCTCGTCCCACGCCCCCCGCGCCGCGCATCACGTGGACCATCGCCGCCGCGGCTGGCGACGTTCGCCTCGGCGAGCCGCGCACGCTCAAGTCCGCTCTTACCGCGCGCGACATCACCATCTTCGACGGCGCGAGCCTCACGCTGCACGCCGGCCGGGCCTCGACCGTGCGGTTCGAGAATGCCGCGCACCTCGAAGTCGTAGAGGGCGCGGACGAACGCCCGTGGCTCACGATCCATGACGGTGAGGCCTTCGTCCAGGTGGCCGACGACGACAAACCCATCCGCGTGGACCTCCACGGCTGCGCCGTCGCCCTGCGGCCGGGCCTAGCCGCGTCCTTGCGCGCGACGCCGCAGGAGACGAGCCTCACCTGCAAGGCCGGGGAAGCGCACATCGACTGGCCCGAGCGGCAGACGCGCGTGCTCGGCCCGGCCACCTGCACCATCGACGCCGCCCGCGGCCCCTCTCTCCCCCTGCCCATCGGCGCCGCCCCGGAGGCGTGCAACACGGTGGACGCCCTCGACCAGTCGCTGCGGGCGGGCGGCGGGAACATGAAGGCCGTGGACGCCCTGCTGATGGCCTTCCTCGACTCCGCCGCGCCCTCGGACGCCCCCACCCTGTGGAACCTGCTGCACCGCGTCCCTCCCGGCCATCGCCGCCACGTCCGCGACACCCTCGCCGCCCTGATCGAGCCCCCCGCCTCGGTGAACGCGGACCAAATCCTCAAGCTCGACCCCGCCGCGATGGAGGAGTGGTGGAAGGCGTGCGTCCAAGCGGCGGGGAAGAAATAGCGGGCGGGAGATGGCTGCTGAGAAGCATGGGAGTGCATGGGAGGGACGGGCATCATCCCTCACCATCTCATGCCCCGCTGCATCGGTGCCCCGGTGTCCCGCTGCCCGGTGCCGGGAAGAGTTGTGAGCGTTGGCCGGCCCCGCCGGCCCCCTCCCCTAGCCTCCCGCCGCCGAGATACCTACCCTATGGCCCCCCACCGGACACCGTCCCTCCGAGGGGCAAAGGAAAGACGCGCAATGCCCACGACCGGCACGATTACCCAGGTGATTGGTTCGACCTTCGACGCCCAGTTCCCCGAGGATCAGCTCCCGGACATTTACAACGCCGTCGAGGTCAAGGCCCAGACCAAGGTCGGCGACATCGACCTCGTGGGCGAAGTGCAGCAGCACCTCGGCGGCGGGCGCGTGCGCCTCGTCGCCCTGGGCTCCACCGACGGCCTCCGCCGCGGCATGCCCTGCGTGGACACCGGGGCCCCCGTCTCGGTGCCCGTCGGCGAGGGGGTTCTGGGCCGCGTGTTCAACCTCCTCGGCCAGCCCATCGACAAGGCCGGGCCCGTGAAGGCGACGAAGACCGCCCCCATCCACAAGGCCCCGCCGGAGTTCAGCCAGCTCAACCCCAACACCGAAATCCTCGCCACGGGCATCAAGGTCATCGACCTGCTCTGCCCCTTCGTCCGCGGCGGCAAGATCGGCCTCTTCGGCGGCGCCGGCGTCGGCAAGACCGTCGTGATTCAGGAGATGATCGCCCGCGTCGCCAAGAACTTCGGCGGTTACTCCGTGTTCGCGGGCGTCGGCGAGCGTACCCGCGAGGGCAACGACCTCTGGCGCGAAATGAAGGAGGCCAGCTACACCGATGAGAAGGGCCAGACCGCCCACGTCATCGACAAGGTGGCGATGGTCTTCGGCCAGATGAACGAGCCCCCGGGCTCCCGTCTGCGCGTGGCCCTCTCGGCCCTGACGATGGCGGAAGAGTTCCGCGACGCCTCCGGCAAGGAGACGCTGATGTTCGTGGACAACGTCTTCCGCTTCACCCAGGCGGGTTCGGAAGTGTCGGCCCTCCTCGGCCGCATGCCCAGCGCCGTGGGTTACCAGCCGACGCTCTCGACGGAGATGGGCCAGCTCCAGGAGCGCATCACCTCGACGGCGAAGGGCGCCATCACGTCGGTGCAGGCCATCTACGTGCCCGCCGACGACCTGACCGACCCGGCCCCCTCGACGACCTTCGCCCACCTGGACGCCTTCATCGTGCTCAGCCGCGGCATCGCCGAGAAGGGCATCTACCCCGCCGTGGACCCGCTCGCCTCGACGAGCCGAATCCTCGACCCGCAGATCATCGGCCAGCGGCACTACAACGTCGCGATGCGCGTGCAGCGCATCCTGCAGCGGTACAAGGACCTGCAGGACATCATCGCCATCCTCGGCGTGGACGAGCTTTCCGAAGAGGACAAGCTCACCGTCAACCGCGCCCGCAAGATCGAGCGCTTCCTGTCTCAGCCCTTCCACGTCGCTGAGCAGTTCACCGGCTTCAAGGGCGTGGACTCCCCGCTGGAGAGCACGATCGACAGCTTCGAGCGCCTCTGCAACGGCGAGGGCGACGACCTGCCCGAGGGCGCGTTCATGTACGTCGGCTCCCTCGACGACGCCCGCGCCAAGGCCGCCAAGATGGCCCAGGGCTGATCCTCTTCAACACGCTCACTCACAAGCGCCCGTCACATCGACGGGCGTTTTTCTTTATGCTCCGGCGCTCCCATGCCCATCGCCCCCAAGCGTGACATTCTCAAGCTGCCCGACCCGACCCGCGCGGCACGCAGGAGCCTCGCTCTCTTCCTGCTCCTCGTCCTCGCCTTCGTGCTCTGGGCGTGGATCGGCCCCAAGCTCGTGCGCTCGCACCTCGTCGTGGACGTCGCCGACGCCGCGCACGCCACCGACTGGACCTGCACGTGGACGCAGAGCGCAAGCGGAGAGGTCCACGGCAGCTACCTGGGCGTCGAGCCCGACGCCCCGCGGGTGCTGGAGATCGAAGTCTCCGGAAAGCCCCAGGCGGGTGGCAACACCTTCGACTTCTGGCTCTACGACGTCCGCTCCGACACCGGGCACAAGCCGGACCTCGTCGCGCTGCTCGACCGCGGCCAGAACCCCGACTTCCGCGGCTGGAAGCCCTTCGATCAGGGGCCGGGCATCACGTACTACGGCGCCCGCCCGGGCCGCCTCTCCGTGCCTGTTGAGGGCCGACACGCCCGCCTCGCCATCGCGAAGACTCGCTTCGGCGGCCCGATCAAGGTCTCCTTCCGCGGCTACACCATCGAAGAAAGCTCCTACTCCCCCACCACCGTCGGGGCGACGATCATCGTCCCGCCCATCCTCGCAACGTGGCCGGAGGGAAAGCTGGAGCAGCGCCTGCCCGTCTACCCCCTGCGGGACGTCTCCATTACGTGGAAGGCCGAGCCTGCGGGGCCCGTGTCTTTCTCCGATCCTCGCGTCGAGTTCCGCATCGGAAAGTGCACGCTCTTCCGCCGCGCGCTGACTCCCGGCGGACCGGAGCTGACGCCCGCGGGAGAAGGCCGCTGGCAGAGCGCTGGGGAAAAGCTTGAGCTGGAGGGCGACTTCCGACCCGGCGCGCTGGTCTACGTCGCGGGCGTGCTGGCGGTGTATGTGCTGCTGCTGGCGCTGGCCGGGGCAGTGTTGGTCCTGCGCCGGGTGCTGCCGAGGGTGGCTTCGAGCCGGTGTACACCTCCGCTGCTGGCAGCATTGCTCGTGATCGTGGTCCACGCGGCGGTGGCGATGCACGTGCCGGTGCAGATCACCTCCGACGGCATGGATTACCTGGACGCCGCGGACCACCTGGCCCGCACGGGCACCTTCGAGCGCTTCCCGCTCTACAAGGCGCCGGGCCTGAGCGTGCTGATCGCGGGGGCGATGGTCGCGTGCGACGACTTCCTCGGCGCCTTCGCGTGGATGCAGGCGGGGCTGGCGGTGCTGATGAGCCTCGCGGCTTATGCGCTGGTCCGCGCCCGCGCCGGACGGGGCTGGGCGATCGCCGCGGGGGTGGTCGTCGGGATTCACCCCTCGCTGATTACGTACGAGACGCACCTGCTCCGCGAGCTGCCCTCGGCGGCGGTCATGACGATCCTCTCGCTGGCGATCATCCGCGTGCGCGACGGTCTGGCGAAGGGAGACCGCGACGCGATTCGCTGCTCCTGGTGGTGGACGATTGCTCTGGCGCTGCTCTGCGCCGCGGGCGCGTACCTGCGCGAGAACCTGCAGGTCCTCGTGCCCCTCGTGCCGCTGATCCTGCTGCTGCCCGGCGCGGGCACGTGGAAGCAGCGCGCCCTGCGCGCGGCGACGGTGCTGGTACTCAGCTTCGCCTGCCTGACTCCCCGCGGCATGGTGCTGTACAGGGTCTACGGCACCTTCAGCATGGTCTCGCCCAAGATTCAGGGCAACCGGCTGCTGGCGTCGTGGGTCAACCTCATCGCCGACGCCAACGACCCGGCGCTGCTCACACGCGAGCAGTACGTCGAGCTGCGCGGCTCCGACCTCGCCAGCCCCCTGAGCGATTACGACTTCTCGGGGTGGGTGCTGCGCAAGAGCCGGCTTTCCAAGCCCGCGCGCAGCGAGTCGGGGGACTGGATCACCAGCGAGGAGGTGGCGAAGGACTTCCTCGACGAGACCACCGCCCGCGCCCCGCTGCGGGCGCTGGGCACCTCCATCCGCGCCTTCGCCAGCCAGCTCGGCCTGTGGAACATCCAGACCGGACGCATGAAGACCTACGCCGCGTCTGACGAGTTCTACTCCTCCGCCCTCCGCGGCGAGCGCGTGCCCTTCGCCACCAACTACTCACCCGGCACGCTGACCGTGCTCAACGCCGACCGCATGAAGGCCAACGCCGCGGCGATTCAGGACGTGATCACACGCTCGCGGCGCAGCATCAGGTTCCTGGAGGACCGCCCCGCGACGCGCCTGTTCAACGAGTGGTTCTACGCCTTCCGGGCCGTGCGGCCGATCGCGTCGTGGCTCTTCCTGGCGGGCGTGCTGATCGCGCTGCTGCGGCGCGACGTGGCCCTGGCGGGCATCGGCGCGATCGTGCTGCTCTCCACCTTCGGCGCGGCATTCGTCGTCGGGACGCCCACCGACCGCTTCGGCGTCCCCTTCATCCCACTGATCTGGTGCATCGGCCTGATCGCCGCGGCTCACTTCGCCCACCGGAGGAGCTGCGCTACGAGCGCTCGAGCCACGCCTTGAGCGCGGGCAGCTCGCAGGCGAAGACCTCGCGGAAGTAGAGCGCCAGCAGGCGCGTGGCGCGGTCCACCGCGCCCTCGTCCCCGTCGGGCGGTGAGCCCGCCGCGAGAGCGCGGAGCAGGTCCACCGTCTCCGCACGCACCCGCCACACCCCCGGCGCGGCCCCGTGATCGTCCCGCGTCAGCCCGCCGAGACGGGCGCTGAAGGCGTAGGAGCGCGCGGGCTCCAGGTCGCCGCCCGTGGAGACATCCCGTGCCAGCTCGGGCCGGTGTCCGGTTTCGTCGAGGGCCTTCCAGATCACGCGCAGCAGCGCCCGGCGGTCGGCGGCGGGCTCGCCCAGCGACCGCAGCCCTTCGACCAGCGCGTCGTAGAGCCCCGGGTGCGGGTCGCGCTCGCTGAGCGAGCGCTGCACCACGTCGAGCATTCCCATGCCCGCGTAAAAGGCCGAGAGCGAACGCCTCGCGGCGGGGAAGGTTTCCAGCAGGTCCCACGCGGCCAGCAGCGTCAGGCCGTCGGTGGGCTTGGAGGAGGAGATCACCTCCGCGCGGGTCATGATCTCGATGCCGCCCGAGAAGCGGGCGTTCTCACGCTTCGCGCCCTTGGCGATGCCGCGGATGATGCCCTGCCCGCGCGTGAAGATCGAGACGGTCTGGCTCGTCTCGGACCAGTCCCACTGCCGGATGCACACGCCCTCGTCCGTGACCATCGCCACGCCCGGAGGGTACGCCGTACGCCGACCGCCGCGGCCCGAAAGGGTCGGGCAGCGGCGGCGGCTGTGTGGGGCTCAGTGCGCCTTGGCGCTGATCGTGAGCACGATGCCGAGCATGACCATGACGCAGCGGATCATGTTGCCGAAGACCGGCCCCCAGTGGTCCACCGAGTGCGTCCACGCCAGGAAGCTCAGGTCGCGTGAGACCAGCGGCCCCACGAACAGCACGATGCCGAGGAAGATCAGGAGAATCCCGAGGCGTCGCATGATGGCGGTGCTCCTTCACGCGGGGATGCCGCTGATGTGAACATACGAAACGCTTGCCGCCGATGCAGCCAAAGCGCGCCAAGCTGCGTCCGATAGCGTCAGGTGCGCCCGAACAGCTTCTCAAGCTCGCGGATGGTGAGCCGGATGCTCGTGGGCCTGCCGTGAGGGCAGTTGCTGGAGCGCTCGACCTCGGCGCGGAGCTTGACCAGTTCGGCCAGCTCCAGCTCGCTCATGCGGTCGCCCGCTTTCACCGCCGCCTTGCAGGCCATCATGTCGAGCACTTCGCGCAGGGCGGCCTCGTGCGCGTCCTTCTCCGCGCCCGGGCGCGGCCGCAGCAGCCCGCCGTCGGCCTTGTCCAGCAGCTCCTGCATGAACTCGACGGGGTCCACGTTGCGGTCAAAGAGGAAACTCGGAAAGGCATTGACGCCCACGCTCGTCTTGCCCAGGGGCGTGACGCTGACGCCGATCCGGTCCAGAAGCGGCCCCAGCTCCGCGAGGCGGTCGATCTGCGAGGGCGTGACCTCCACGACAACGGGTGCGAGAAGCTGCTGGCTTTCCAGCTGACCCGCCGAGACGCGGTTCAGCAGGTACTCAAACATCACGCGCTCGTGCAGCGCGTGCTGGTCGATGATGACCACGCCCTGCTCATCCTGCGTCACCAGGTAGCTGTTGTGGACCTGGAGCACGCGGTCCACGGGCTTGACCTCAAAGCGTGCAGGCTCAGGCGAGGGGGGAGCAGGCGGAGGCTGCACCGCTTCCTTCACAGCCTCATAAGAGATCGGCTGCGTGCCTGCGCCCTGCGGACGCTTGAAAAAGTCCACGAACCGCGAAAGCGAAGCCCCAGGCGCCTCCGCGGGCAGCCCCGGGCCGGGCAGCGACGGATCCGCCATCGCCGGCGGCGCGGCGGGCCGGAACGCAGGCGTGATCGACGGCGTCAGGTCCGCCGCGCGCAGCGCCTCGCGGACGGAACGCAGCACCACGGAGTGCACCAGCGAGCCGTCGCGGAAGCGCACCTCGGCCTTGGCCGGGTGAACGTTCACGTCCACGCCCGCGGGTGAAAGCTCCAGCATCAGCACCGCGGTGGGATACCGGGAGGGATCGATCAGGCCGCGGTACGCCTCTGCGAGGGCGTGCTGGATGGTGCGGTCGCGCACGCACCGCCCGTTGACGAAGACGTACTGGTGCTTGTTCGTGCCGCGGGTGATGCTCGGCAGGCCTACGAGCCCCCACATCGCCACACCGCGGCTGTCGTCAAACTCGTCGGCGTGGACCTCCAGAAGCTGGCTTTCCAACTCCTTCCCCAGCACGCCCAGCGCCCGCTGACGGGGCGATTCGCCGGGCGGAAAGTCCATCACGACGCGACCATCGCACGAAGCGCGAAACCCGATCGCCGGGTGCGCCATCGCGAGCTGCCGCAGCACTTCCAGGCAGCGCTCCTGCTCCGTGCCCACGGTGCGGAGAAACTTGCGACGCGCGGGCGTGTTGTAGAACAGGTTGCGCACCGTGACGCAGGTGCCGATCGGCCCCGCCGCGGGCTTTACCGCGGCATCAGGACCGCCGCCCTTGTCCCAATCCACCTCGATCATCGCGGCTCCGGACTGCTCGGCGGTGCGCGAGCGGATGGAAAGACGCGAGACGGAGGCGATGGAGGCGAGGGCCTCGCCGCGGAAGCCGAGCGTGGCGACCTGCTCCAGGTCCTCCGCGGAGACAATCTTACTGGTGGCGTGCGGGGCGATGGCGAGTGGCAGGTCTTCCTGCGGAATGCCGTGGCCGTCATCCGTGACGCGGACGAGCTCGATGCCGCCCTGCTCGAGTTCGACGGTGATCCGCGTCGAACCCGCGTCGACGGCGTTCTCCACCAGTTCCTTGACGACCGAGGCGGGACGCTCGACGACCTCGCCCGCGGCGATCTGGTTCGCCACGAGCGTTGAAAGCGGACGGATGCGTCGGGTCGCGGCCTGGGTCACGGGGGTGAGTGTAAGGCCGTTGCGAGGCCCTGCGACGCGGAGTTTTCCCTGCACAAGCGACAAACGCTCACCAACGGCCGGGGGAGCTCATACAGTGCCGCATGAGCACGCAGACCACCCCCGTTCCGTCCCTCCGGGGAGAGCCGGGCCTCGAGCCGCTGCACGTAGCGGGCCGGACGTTCCACAGCCGCCTGTTCGTGGGCACGGGCAAGTACGCCTCATACGAGCTGATGCAGAAGGCGCTGGACGCCAGCGGCTGCGAGGTGGTCACGGTCGCGGTGCGGCGCGAGCGGCTGTACAACGCCGAGGGCAAAAGCCTGCTGGAGTACATCGACCTCTCGCGGTACACGATCCTGCCGAACACGGCGGGGTGCTTCAACGCCGCGGACGCGATTCGCGTGGCGCGCCTGGGGCGTGACATCCTCGAACAGCTCGGCAACCCGGGGGCGTCGTGGGTGAAGCTGGAAGTGCTGGGCGACACGCGCACGCTTCTGCCCGACCCCGTGGGCACGATCGAAGCGACGCGCGAGCTGGTGAAGGACGGGTTCCAGGTGCTGGCGTACACCAGCGACGACCCGATCGCGGCGCTGCGGATCAAGGAGGCCGGTGCGGCGAGCGTGATGCCCGCGGGCAGCCCCATCGGCAGCGGCCAGGGCGTGCTCAACCGCGCCAACATCGCCCTCTGCCTGGAACTGCTGCGGCAGAATGATCCTTCGTACCCCGTGATCGTCGATGCGGGCGTGGGCTCGGCGAGCGACGTGAGCATCGCCATGGAGCTGGGGGCCGACGGCGTGCTGCTCAACACGGCGGTGGCCCATGCCTCCGACCCCGTGATGATGGCGCACGCCATGCGCCACGCCTGGGCCGCGGGACGGCAGAGCTACCTCGCCGGACGCATCCCGCGGCGGCGCTACGCGAGCGCGAGCAGCCCTTGGGAGGGGGTGATCGGCGCGTCGATCCCCGGCGAGTGAGCGGGGGCGTGCGTGCCTTGAGCGCCGTGTCGCACCTCGCTCTTTGGGCGGGTGTGTACGTCGGCGCGGGCGTGGTGTATGCCGCGCAGGTGGCGGGACTCTGGACAACGTGGGATCGCCGGCACTGGATCGTGCTGGCGTACGCCACGCTCACGTCGATGGGTGTGTATCTGCTGGACCGGGTGAAGCTGCGCGATGCATGGCTGGACCCGGCGGACCGAGCCGCACACCCGGACCGATTCACATTCCTTGCAGAACGATCGAAACTGGTGCGCACGCTCGCGGCGGCGCTGCTCATCGGCGCGGCGGCGCTGGGATGGGGAATCTCGCCACTGACGGGAGCGGCAACGGTGCTGGCGTGCGTCGGCGTGCTGGCGTACGCGGGCCTGCCGCGACGGGGGCGGGCGAGAATCAAGGATGTCCTGCTGCTCAAGAACGCCTTTGTCGCGGCGGGGATCACGGGCTTTGCGCAGGTGCTGGCGCTCGCGGGCACGCCCGGAGGACCTCGGGAGTGGTGGGATCGATGCGCGGCTCACGCCGCGGCGATTGCATTGGCGGCGGGCACGCTCATGGCGAGGGTCTTCGCCGACGCGGCCCTGTGCGACCTCGACGATGAACGCTCCGACCGCGACCACGGCACGGTCACGCTGCCGACGACGCTGGGCCGTTCGCGGGCGTGGATGCTGGGGTTGATTCTGCGGCTTTTCTGTGCGGGCGTGCTGCTTGCCGTGCCGCTGGGGCCGGGGCCGGCGCGGTGGACGTGGGCAGCGGTCACGGCGGTGACGAGCGTAGCGGTGTGGGCCTGGCACCCTCGCCGCGTGCGGGACATCGTGGACGCCCGGTTCGGCGTGGAAGCCGCCGTCGTGTCGGCGGTGCTGTGGGCGTGTGCTAATCAACTTGCCGCAGGAGCTTGAGTTCCTCGGCGTTGATGAGGTGCAGGCGGAGCATGGCAAGGGCCATCTTCGCCGACCAGTCGCGCACGGAATCGCGGTCGCCGGTCATCAGGAACTGACGAACGTCCGTCGTGGTCTTGCCCTTGGCGGAAAGACGCGAGCAGCGGGCGATGAAGACCGTGCCGACGGGCTTGGCGGGTCTTCCGCCCTGCGCGGGCACCGCGCCGCCGGGGCCGGCGATGCCCGTCACGGCAAGGCAGTGCTCCACGTTGAGCCGGTCCAGCCCCCCCATCGCCAGCGCGACCGCGCACTCGCGGCTGACCGCGCCGGGGCCGTCGGGCCCCAGGATCGCCGCGTCCACACCCGCGAGCGACTGCTTGAGCGTGTTGGAGTACGTGACCAGGCCGCCCATAAAGACCTGAGAGGAACCGGCGACCTGCGTGATCATCTCGCCGAGGCCGCCGCCGGTGCAGGACTCCACGGTGCCCAGGCGCTCGCCCCGATCGCGCAGCATCTTCACCACGACGCCGGGAAGTGTGTCATCCCCCGAGCCGAAGACGTATTGCCCGGCGCGGACGCGCACCTCGCGCATCGCGTGCTCGATGCGGTCGTTGGCCTCGTAGGGAGGCAGCGGGCCTTCGTAGCGAAGTCGAACGCTGACGATGCCGCCGGAGGCGGTGGTGCCCACCAGCACGCCGCTCTCGGTCTCTCGCTTCATCAGCGGGCCGAGCAGCGCGGCAAGGTCGCTCTCGCCGATGCCGACGGTGTGCAGCACGCGCGTCGCCACCGTGCGGCCCGGAGGCGGACGCAAGCGCGGAGCCACGTGGGACTCGAACATCGGGATCATTTCCCGCGGCGGGCCGGGCAGGCAGAACACGTCTGCCTCCCCCACCATTCCCGCAAGGCCCGGCGCCGTGCCGTGGAGATTCGGCAGCGTGATCGCGCGGCTGGGGCGCTGCGCCTGCACGCGGTTGAGCGGGGACATAGGACGGTTCCTGGCGGTGAACCAGGCCTCCACCTGCGCCAGAGCGAGGGGGTCTTCCACGAGCACGTCGCCCATCGCCTCGGCGAGCGCGGGACGGGTGAGGTCGTCGAGGGTGGGGCCGAGCCCGCCGGTGACGATGACCAGGGGCGTCGTCTGCGCCAGCCGCCGGATCGCGCCGGTCAGAGCCGCCTGATCGTCGGGGACGGTGAGGTGCTCGACCGTGATGATGCCCGCGCTGGTGAGCCGGTCGGCGAGCCAGCGGGAGTTGGTGTTGAGCGTCTGCCCCAGCGTGAGCTCGTCGCCCACAGAGATGATGGCGGCTCGCTCGTGAGGGCCGGCATCGGGTCGGATTGGCTCAGACGCGGACATAGGTGTAGAGCGTAGCGAATCGTGCAAGAGGCTATCCCTGTGCTTCGCGCTGCTTCTGGGCCTCGATGGCGGCGCGGAACGCGGCTTCCTCCTCCGGCGGCAGGACGCGCCGGAACAGGAACGGGTTGAGGTTGTAATGGATGGAGAAGGGCCGCAGATCGCACGCCCCCTCGGGCCAGTCTCGCAAGTGCTCGATCATCGCGGAGACGTTGCTGGTCCCCACGCCGATGAAGTGGTCGCACCGTGCGGCCAGGTACATATCCACCAGAACCTCGATGCCCAGCCGGGTGCGGCTCTCCTGCTCGGTGTAGTGCAGCCCCTTGGCGGTCGTGGTGCGGAGGCAGTCGGTGGTGATGAGGCGGTCCCCGTAGCGCTGGGCGTACTCGGCTCGGAGCTTGGCGTCGTCGGTCAGCAGGAAGACCTTGGCCCCCGGGCGAGCCTGGAGCTGGGCGTCCACGAGCGCGGGGGTCTGCTTGTTGCGCTCGAAGAGCTCCTGGTCCTCGACGGGCTTGTCCCCGCCGCGGGCGTGGACGGCGATGACCGGCCCGGTGAAGTGCTCGCGGGCGAAGGCTTCGACGCGGTCGAGAACTTCGCGCGTGGGGCGGAGGTACTTCTGCACGATCATGCGGTAGATCTGTCGCATGTCCTTGCCGACGTAGGGAGAGCCGGGGCGGATCCACGCTTGCAGATTCGCGATGGCGATGTGCATGTCGGAGACGGCAACGTCTTCCCGACGGTTGAAGAAGAACAAACCGGCCATGCGCGCCCAGGTCCCGGCCATCTTGTTGACTTCCGCGTCCCGGAGGTTGCCGTCGTTCCACTTGGGCGGGAAGTAGGACAGCCCCTTGCCGATCAGGTCGTCGATGGTGACCTTGGAAACCGGCTCGAAGAAGCGGGACCAGGCGTTGTCGTCGGGAGGGTCGCGGAAAAGGCTGCCCTCGCCCCAGTGAACGACGGGAATGCGGCCGGTCATCTCGGCCAGCAGCAGGCCGCCCAGCACATGGTCCAGGTCGGAACAGAATCCGCAGCCCCACGCCTTGATGACCAGGTAGCGCTTGCGGCCGTCGGGACGGATCAGCGCCTGCTCGCGGGCCCCCTTGCGGGCGGCTTCGAGGGCGTTCTTGATGTTGGGATCCGCCCGGTCCAGCAACTGGGCCTCGGTCAGCAGCGGGATGGCCCGCTTGAACTCACCGACACTGACCGCCACCAGCCCCTGGAGCAGGAGCACGATGGGGCTTCGGTGGCCCAGGCGGAGCAGGGTGTCGCAAAGAACGTCCGTCAGCGCGATGTTTCCCTCGCGGTAGGCGCTTACGGCTTCGGAGATATAGGCGTTGGGGTCGATCTGCACGGTCACTCCTGGGCGGGACTGTACACGAGGGTTGGCGGGAGCGTGTGGGCAGGCTACGATCCCCGCCCAGGGGCGCATAGCTCAGTTGGCTAGAGCGCGGCTGTCACATAGCCGAGGTCACAGGTTCGAGTCCTGTTGCGCCCACTTCAAGCGGTTTGCCCCCCAACAGGGGCCCCACGGCCGGAGTGGCGTAATGGCAGCCGCGGCGGATTCAAAATCCGCTTCCCGAAAGGGAGTGTGGGTTCAAGTCCCTCCTCCGGCATTCGGCGGCAGCGTCGGAAGGAAAGGCTGGACCAACGCGGCGGGCGGACTAAACTCCCCTCCCGCAAAGGGGGTGGTGACGGGCCGGAGCCTGTCGCGCCCGAGCGTCCAATGTACAGGCGCCGCCACTTAGCAAGGCCCTGGGGCTGGGTTCCCAGGGCGGAAGGATGAAAGCACATGGCCGAGAATCAGCCCGAAACCAAGCAGGTCCAGCTCCGCATCGATGAGTCGAAGATGACTTCGACCTACGCGAACACCATCCGCACCTCCACGACTCAGGACGAGGTGGTGCTCGACTTCGGCATGAACCTGCCCATCCCCGGCCCCGATAACAACCCCGTGCTGGTCTTCAACGTGGGCAGCCGCGTGGTGATGAACTGGCAGGGCGCCAAGCGTCTGGCGATCAGCCTGGGCCAGGTCGTGCGGCAGTACGAGGAGCGCAATGGCGAGATCAACATCTCCGGCCAGCCCAAGGGCGGCCCGCGCCTGAGCCAGTAAGCCGGCACAGCCGACAGCATCTATCCTCCGGGCACCCGCCGGGTGTCCACGGAGCCGAACAAACGGCCCCGCGCCACGTGGCGCGGGGCTTGTCTTTTTGGAGTCGTGCATGACCGGCGAGGAACGAGCGACAGGGCACATGGCGGCTCAGCCCAACCTCTGGCTCGCCGGGCGGCGGCTCGCGGTGATCGACGTGGGCAGCAACAGCATCCGGCTGCTCGCAGTTGAGCTGGTGGACGAGCGCACCTGGCACCCCATCGCCCAGGAACGCGCCATGACGCGCCTGGCCCACGGCCTGGACGAACGCGGAGTGCTCCTGCCCGAGGCAATGGCCCAGTCCGTGGAGGCCATCGGCCGCTTCCGGGAAGTGGCGGAACGAATGGGGGCTGTGCGCACGCGCGCGTTCGCGACCGCAGCGGTGCGCGAGGCGAAGAACCGGGACGACTTTGTCTCCCTCGTCCGTGAGCGCACGGGCGTGAAGCTGGAAATCGTGAGCGCCAGGGAAGAGGGACGACTGACGCACCGCAGCGCCGCGAGGGTGTTCGACCTGTCACGAGGCACCGCGGCCGTGGTGGACATCGGCGGCGGCAGCATGGAGGTGGTGATCAGCCGCAACGGAGTGATCACCGAAAACAGCTCCATGCCCCTGGGCGCGGTGCTGCTGACGGAGCACTTCGGCGGCCCGGAAGCAGCGAGCGGGCCCGAGTACAAGAAAATGCGCACATACGTGGAGCGCCAGATCCGCAGGCGCGTGCGCGAGCTCGACAAGCCCCCCACCATCGTCGTCGGCTGCGGCGGGACGTGCACCACCCTGCTGACGCTCGCCGCGGCGGCCCGTGGGATGATGATCGACCGCAACTCTCCGGCGCTGGCCTCGCTGGGCCCTGTGCCTCGGGCGCAGCTCCGGACAATCCTCGATGACCTGCGCGCGCTGACGCTGGAACAGCGCCTCCGCGTGCCGGGGCTGCCGAGCGACCGGGCCGACATCGCGGTGGCCGGGCTCACGGCGGTTGAGCGTCTGCTGACGCACTTGGGGGCGGATTCCATCGCCGTACACCCCGGCGGGTTCCGCGAGGGGCTGATCCTGAGCCTCATCGATCAGGAAATCGCCGCCCGCAAGGGGCGAAAGTCGGACACGCCCGACGGCGCGATGGTTGAAGCGGCCCGGACCTTCGCGGAGCGGTGCGGGTACGAGCACGCGCACTGCGAGCACGTAGCAAAGCTTGCGCTGTCGCTGTACGACCAGCTTCTCGGGACGCCGCTGGTCCCGGCATTGGGAACGACGGCGCACGAGCGGGCGATCCTCGAATCCGCGGCTTTGCTCCACGACGTGGGCACGATGGTCGAGTACAAACGCCACCACAAGCACACGCAGACGATCGTCCTGCACGCCGACCTTCCCGGCTGGAGCCCGCGGCAGGTGGAAGTGCTCGCGCAGGTCGCCCGCTATCACCGGCGCGCGGCCCCCAAGGCCGGGCACCGCGCCTTCGCCGCCCTGACGCTGCCTGAGCAGGCGGTGGTCCGCAGGCTGGCAGGGATTCTCCGAGTCGCGGATGGACTCGACCGCTCCCACCGGCAGGCGGTGCGGAGCGTGAACGTGCGCCCCGCGGGCGAAAGCGTGACGCTCGGCGTGGATTCGGCGGAGGCCGTGCCAACCGATATCGAGGGCGCGCGGGAGAAGTCAGACCTACTTGCGGCGGTTCTGGGACGCTCGGTGCAGGTCATCCCCGCAACGGACGTGCAGGTGTAAAAGGGACGCACCCAGGGGTTTGGCCGCAACCGCTCAGCCGCGCGGGGCGGACCACTTGGTTGCGTAGAGTTAGGGGCAGGGGGCACCCCCCGAAAGATGGGGAGCAGGCAGCCGCGGCGGCGGCTCATGCGCCCCTCCCGACGCAAGGAAGCCAAGCGCGCATGTCCACCGGCCCATCGACCGAACCCTTGGTGGAAGCCTCCCACCGCGCGGAGCCCGCGGTGTCCGGCCCCCCGCCGCAGAACGACGCCCTGCGCGACCTGCAGGCGTTTTTGATGCACCTGTTGCGGGCGCAGTGTGCGCTGGTCGGCGCGCTGGGCGGGGCGGTGTTCCTGGCCTCGGGCGCGGCGCGCAAGCCCGGGCTCGTGGCGCAGCACCAGGCGACGGAGGACGCGGTCCCTCTTCTGCAGCCGAGCGTGATCGCACGGATGGAGCGGCTCGCGGGGGAGCTGTGCATCGCGGAGGCGGAGCCCGGCAAGACGCCCGGGGGCCGCATCGACACCGTGGCCGTGCCGCGGCCTGGGTCGGGGCTGTACGGCGAAGAGGTCCGGCAACGGCTGCTCGCCGCGCCGCTCTGCGCGGATGGTCGCGTGGAGGGGGCGTGCGTGCTGGCGGTGCGGGCGCGTCCCGGCGCGGGGGATGAAGAAGCCCTGCGCACGCTGATGCTGAGCACGGCGCAGTTCGAGGCGTACCTGTGGAAGCAGCAGGCGCTGGCCGAGGCCCGGCGGACGCTGATGCTGCGCGAGACGCTCGAACTGCTGGACATGTCCCAGCAGGGGCAGAGCGCTGGCACGATGGGCGCGATCATGTGCAACGAGCTGCAGCGGCGGTTCGGGTGCACGCGCGTGTCCATCGGGCTCGTTCACCGCGAGCTGATCCGGCTGGAGGCGGTGACGGGCGCGGACCAGATCGACCGCACCGCGGCGGCGGTGCAGGCCCTCGAAGATGTCATGGAGGAATGCGCCTCGCAGGACGCGGAGGTGGTCTACCCCCCGCTCAGCGAGCACGAGATGGACCCGGCGCAGCGGCGCGTGACGCGGGCGCACGCCGAGCTCTCCCGCCGCTTCGGGCCTTCCGCGATCCTCAGCCTGCCCCTGCGCGTGGAAGGCGCGCTGGTGGGCGTCGTGGTGCTGGAGCGCGATCAGGCGGACCCGTTCCCCGCGGGGGCGGTGCCGCTGCTGAGGCTGGTGGCCGAGACCATCGGCCCCGCCCTGTGGACCCGGCGACTGGCGGACCGGGGCGTGCTCGCCGTGACGCGCGACCGGCTGCTCGACCTCGGCGAAGCGCTGCTGGGCCCGCGCCACACCGGCGTGAAGCTCGTGGCCCTGCTGCTCGCCGCGGTCTTCGTGCTCGCGGCGGCGGTGCCCGTGCCCTCGCGCGTCAAGGCCTCGGCGGAGGTGCAGGCCAAGCAGACGCGCACGATCGTCGCGCCCTTCACCGGCTATCTCGAGTCCGTCAGCGTCAAGCCCGGCGACCGCGTCGCGGCGGGGCAGGTGCTCGCGACGATGGACACGACGGACCTGCGCCTGCAGATCGCGGAGACGGAAGCCCGCGTCGAATCCCTCACCGTGCAGGCCAACGAGGCGCTGCAGAAGCTGGACAACGCCCGCGCACGCGGCATCCAGTCGCAGGTGGACGAGGCCGCGGCTCAGCTCGCGCTGCTTCGCGAGCACCTGGCCCGCGCGGAGATTCGCTCCCCCATCGACGGCTTCATCGGTCGCGGCGAGCTGGACGCCTTCATCCGCGCCCGCGTCGACCCGACGCAGCCGCTCTTCGAAGTCATCAGCAGCGAGCACCGCGCCGTGGCCTTCATCGACGAGGCGGACGCCCAGCGCGTGCGTGAGGGGATGGAAGGAAACCTCGTGATCCGTGCGCGGCCGGGCGACAAGATTCCGGTGAAGGTGGTGCGCATCAACCCCGCCGCGGAAGTGGTGCGCAGCAAGAACGTGTACCAGGCGGAGGTCGAGCTGGCCGGGGGCGGCGCGGAGTGGCTGCGGCCCGGCATGACAGGCACGATCAAGCTCAACGACGGGTACAGCACGACGCTGGCGATCGTGCTGCGGCCGGTGGTGGATGAAGTCCGTATGCGGATGTGGTGGTGAGGCGCATGCTGGAACTGCTCCGCCAGAACGTCGCAGGCACGTTCAGCGACTTGTGGTACCGGGTCGGCCCCACGCGGCCGCGCCTTTCGCCGCACGCACAGGTCATCCGCCAGAAGTTCGGTCGGCACACGGCGTACATCGTCGAGGACCCGGCCGGGGGCCAGTTCTACAGGCTTTCAGAGTCGGCGTACTTCTTCGTGGGGCTGCTCGACGGCCGGCGCACGGTGAACGACGCGTGGGAGGCGTGCAACGCCCAGCTCGGCGACGACGCCCCCACGCAGCGCGAGTGTGTCGAGCTCCTGAGCAAGCTGCAGCTCTTCGGGCTGCTCACAGGCGATCTTCCCCTCGCGGCGGACATGATCGAGCTGCGCCGGCGCGAGGCGGCGAAGCTCCGCATCCAGCAGCGCACCGGGCGCGGCGTCTCCATGACGATCCCGCTGCTCAACCCGGAAGCGTGGCTGGAGCGCTGGAAGCACATCATCACGCCCCTCTTCTCGCGCTGGGGAGCGCTGCTGTGGCTGGCGGTGGTCGGCTTTGCGCTGATCCGCGTCATCATGCGGCGCGATGCCCTGGGGGATTCGCTGAACAACCTGCTCGACCCCACCAACCTTGTCTGGATGAGCGTGGTGTTCATCGTGCTGCGCGCGTGGCACGAGCTTGGGCACGCCGCGGCGTGCAAGGCGATGGGCGGGCGATGCACCGAGGTCGGGCTGATGCTCGTGGCCGTGGTGCTGCCCTTCCCCTACTGCGACACCTCGTCGGCCTGGCGGATGCCGGAGGTATGGAAGCGGGTGCTCGTCTCCTCGGGCGGGGTGATCTTCGAGACGTTCCTCGCAGCCCTCGCGGCGATCGCGTGGTCGTTCATGGGGCGGGAGGACTCCGGCCTGGTCCGGACGCTCCTCTTCAACACCATGATCATCTCCAGCGTGACCACGCTGGCCTTCAACCTCAACCCGCTGCTGCGATACGACGGGTACTACATCCTTTCCGACCTGACGGGCACGCCCAACCTCGCCCAGCGCTCGATGGAGTTGATCAAGTACCTGTTCACGAAGCTGCTGTACAAGGTCGGAGGCCGTCCGCCCGCCGTGCGCTCGCGGGGCGAGTTCTGGATTCTGCTCCTCTTCGGCCTGCTTTCCTGGCCCTACCGCATGCTGATCGTGTTCGGGATCGTGATGATCCTCTGGAGCGATCAACGATACCTGACGCTGGGCGCGGTCATAGCGGTCGTCGGGGTGGCGATGTGGTTCGTCTGGCCTCTGCTCAAGTCGATCGGGTATCTGCTCACCAGCCCCGCGCTTATCGGCCGGCGCACACGGGCCGTCACCGTCACGGTCGCCCTCTTCGGCGGCATCTTCGCCCTGATCGGCCTGATTCCGATGCCCGCGGCGGGGTACGCCACGGGCACGATCGAGCCGCAGGTCATCGAGCCCCTGCGTCCCGCAGAAGACGGCTTTATCGAACAGGTTCACGTCCGACCCGGCGAGCGTGTGCGCAAGGGCGACCCGATCATCACCTTGTACAACGGCGAGATCATGGCGCAGCTCGCCGCGGCACGGGCGAGCGTGGAGGGCGCGAGGGTGGAGCTCGACGCCTCGATGGGCAGCACCCACACCAACCGCGTGCTCGCCGAATCCCGCCTGCGGCAGCTTGAGCTGGCGCTCGCCCGCGCCGAGGAGCGCGCCGAAGCCCTCATCATCCGCGCAGGGGCGGACGGGTACGTGGTGCCCGCCGTGGGCCTCGGCACCGACATGGACCGGCTCGTCGGCGGGTTCTTCACCAAGGGCTCTCTGCTGGGCGTGGTGGCGAGCACCGACCGGCTGCTGGTGCGCTGCATCGTCCCCGACCGCGACGAGGGGTACATCTTCCGCGGCAGACTGGGCGACGAGATCGAAGGCGTGCAGGCGAGCGTGCGCGTCCGCGGCAGGGCCGGGGACGAAATCAGCGCCGTGGTCACGCGCCACGCCCCCGCCGGATCGCGCCGCATCGCCAGCGAAAGCCTGACCAACCGCGCCGGCGGCGAAATCGTGCTCGACCCCTCCGATCCGGAAGGCGGCTCAACCGTCGCCCCCCACTGGCTGGTGGAGGTGGAGCCGCGGCTGGGGCCGGATGACGACATCAGCGCCTGGAGGCCGGGACTGCGCGCCCGCGTGCGGTTCGGCGTGCCCCCCGAGCCGCTGCTGACGCAGTGGTGGCGCTGGTTCCGCCAGTACGTCAGCGACAGGACCGAGGCATGACGAGCGCTCCCGGCGAGCCCCTGGCTTTGCGGCCCGACGGCTGGCTGCACCGGCAGCCGCCCTCAACGTCG
>Ga0065721_10003839_pt1 | contig 66919 bp, 69 predicted proteins | sample Mesricmetagenome_FD_59108 | JGI IMG/M metagenome (GOLD analysis project Ga0065721, IMG submission 59108) | Mesophilic microbial community from rice straw/compost enrichment Sample: eDNA_1 v2 (version 2) | ecosystem: Engineered > Solid waste > Grass > Composting > Bioreactor | place: USA: Davis... | reverse complement strand
CGATCACGGTGCGCTCGGGGCCGATCCGCTCGATCCAGTCGATCAGGCGGGAGATCGGCCACCCGGGTGCTGGGACACCCGGGTGGTACATGGACATCTCGTGCTCGACGAAGGCGCCGTAGGAGAGGAGTTCCTCCACGTCGCCGTCGCTCGCGCCGATGATGAAGTCGGGGTGGTGCAGGAGGAGGCGCTTGACGCCGTTCTCCTTCGCGGTCGCGAAGAACGCCTTCTGCGACTCGACGTCGAGGTGACCGCCGGTGAGCATGATGCCGGCCTCGGCGACGAGCTGGGTGACGCGGAGCGTGTCGGCGGAGACGTCGCCGTTCGCGTCGAAGATCGACTCCTCCTTCTCCTCGAGCGGACCGCCGGCGCTCGGGAAGCCGTCGTCGTGGCTGTGCGCCTCGATGTGGCGGGCGGCGGAGACGGTGGGTCCCCAGACGGCCTTGCCGCCCATCTGGATGGCGACGGCGACGGCGGAGGGGTTCACGCCGCCGACCTCGGAGTTGAGCGCGACGCCGCCGTAGGCCGGCGTGGGCGCGTCCTTGAGCAGGTCGCGCATCGCGAGGAGGTCGAAGACGGTGTTGTGGTGGTGCGACTTGATGAGGATCGCGCGCATGCCGATCTTCGCCGCGTCGTAGGACGCCTCGACGTGGTTGAGCTTGCGCGGGAACGGGCTGGGGCCCGAGTGCGTGTGCAGGTCGACGGCGCCGTCGAGCACCTTGAGAAGAGCCGGGGACGGCGTGGGCCGGGCGTCGGGAGCGTCCATCCGACTACCTCCTTGTGTTCGGATACTGGTACGTGCGGTTCACCATACGACACACATCGCGAGACTTTCAACTCACGATGTGAACGGGATGCGAGACAAGAACGTGACTTGACGGTTCGCATCGTGTGCCCTACCGTTCAAAACGCGAAACACCTGTTTGCTATCCGAACAACAGGTCCCGATGACCGGCAGGTCGATCTCGACGAGGAGGTGGAGATGGAACCCGACGTCGACGACGCCCTCCTCTCCGTCCTCCCGGACGCCGACAAGGGCTCCATCCAGTCGATCGACCGGGCTGCCGCCGTGCTCGCACTCCTCGACCAGGACACCCGCACCCTCACGCCCGGGATCGTCGCGGAGCGCCTCGGCCTCAACCGCACGACGGCGCACCGCTACCTCCAGTCGCTCCAGAGCTCCGGATTCCTCGACGCCGACTACGGCCTCGGACCGCTCTTCGACCAGCTCTCCGCGCTCATCTCCGGCCGGCAGCAGCTCCTCACCGTCGCGCCGGGCATCATGCGCCAACTCTCCGACGCGACCGGCTCCACGTGCGTGCTCAGCATGCTCGGCCGCACCGGTGCCGTCGTGACCCTCGTCGAGGAGGCGAGCAGCGGCACGATCATCCTCACCGTCAAGGTCGGCACCAACCTCGAGGTGCGCGCCGCCCAGTCGCGCGTCCTGCTCGCCTTCCAGTCCGACCCCGGCGTGGTCACCCGCGCCCACGCCGGCCTCACGCGCGCCGAAGCCGCCGCCGAGACCGCGGAGCTCGCGCGCGTGCGCCGCGAGCGCATCGCGTGGGGCGACCTCGGACGCGTCGGGCTCGCCTCCGTCGCCGCCCCCGTGTTCGGCGCCCACGACATCCAGGCGGCCATCGCGCTCCTCGGCACGAGCACCGTCCTTCCCCCCGACGACCCCGGCTCCGAGAAGGTGCGGCTCCTGCGGGAGTCGGCCGACAAGCTCACCGCCCTCCTCGCCCCCTGACCCACCCCCCGACGAGAACCACGAGGATCCCATGACGACGACGACACCGACGAGGCGCCCGCGCCCCGCCTGGCTGCTGCTCGTGCCGGCGCTCGCCCTCCTCGCCGGCGTGCTCCTGCTGCCCCTCTTCCAGAGCTTCCTCCGCAGCATCACGACGCCGACGTGGACGCTCGAACACTACGCGCGGCTGTTCACGGACGGCGTGACGCTCACCGTGCTCGGCCGCACCGCGACGACGGCGCTCCTCGTCACGGTGATCGCCTTCCTGCTCGGCTACCCGTACGCCTACTTCATGACGCGCGTGGGCGACCGCACCCGGGCCGTGCTGCTCGTCGTCGTCCTCATCCCCTTCTGGACCTCCGTCATGGCGCGCAACTTCGCGTGGCTCGTCATCCTGCAGCGCGGCGGCCCCGTGCAGACCGCGCTCAGCTGGATCGGCCTCGGCGACATCCAGCTCGTCGGCTCCCAGATCGGCGTGACGATCGCGATGAGCCAGGTTCTCCTGCCGTTCATGGTGCTGCCGCTGTTCAGCGCGCTCTCCGGGATCGACCGCAAGCTCCTGCTCGCCGCACGCGGCCTCGGGTCGTCGCCGCTCGTCGCGTTCTGGAAGATCTACTGGCCGCTCTCNCGCGGCGGCGTCGTGGCGGGCGTCATCCTCGTCTTCACCCTGAGCCTCGGCTTCTACGTCACCCCCGCGCTGCTCGGCTCGCCGCAGCAGTCGCTCATCGCCCAGCTGCTCGCGCAGCGCACGACGCAACTGCTCGACTTCGCGGGCGCCGGCGCGCTCGGAATGCTCGTGCTGGTCGTGACGCTGACCCTCGTCGCCTGGGCGAACCGCATCGGCGGCACGATCTCCGCGATCGGCGTCGTCGCCACCTCCGGATCGAAGGGCCGCTGATGTCGACCGTCACCCCCGACACGGTCTCGACGGAGACCGCCTACGTCACCGCGGGCCGCGCGGGCCGCCGGCGCCGCGACCGCAGCGTCGACCCCATCCCGTGGTGGCAGTGGGTCATCGGCATCGCCGTCGCCGTGTACTTCATCCTCCCGACTGTGTTCGTCATCCCGATGAGTTTCGGCACCGCGTCGAGCTTCCAGTTCCCGCCCAAGGAGCTCTCACTCGACCTCTACGTGAACTTCTTCACGAACCCGAAGTGGATCGGCTCGCTCGGCAACTCGCTCCTCGTCGCGGTGCTCGCCTCGCTCCTCGCGACGACCGTCGGCACCGCCGCCGCGCTCGGCCTGCACCAGCTCACCGGTCGGCTGTCGCGCTTCGTGCGCACCATCCTCATGGTGTCGATGGTGACGCCGGCCATCGTCGTCGCCGTCGCCGTCTACATCTCGTTCCTCCAGTGGAGGCTCGTCGGCTCCATCGGCGGCTACGTGCTCGCCCACGCCGCCATCGGCGTGCCGTTCGTGCTCGTCTCCGTCACGAGCGCCCTCGGCGGCTTCGACCCGAAGCTCCTGCGGGCCTCCGCCTCGCTCGGCGCGTCGCCGTGGCGCACCTTCCTGCGGGTGACGCTGCCGCTCATCAGCCGCGGCGTGCTCACCGGCGCGGTGTTCGCGTTCGTGACGAGCCTCGACGAGGTCGTCATCGCGCTCTTCCTGCGCTCCCCCCTGTTCCAAACCCTGCCCGTGCAGATGTACAACGCGGTGACCGTCGAGGTCGACCCCACGATCGCGGCGGCCTCGAGCCTCGTCGTCGTCACCGTCACGCTGCTGCTGCTCGTCCCCCTGCTCGTCCGGCGCCCGAAGAAGCGTCGCTAAGGAGAACCACCCATGACCACGACCCCCGTCACCGACGCGCCCGCCACGTCGACGCGCCAGGGCACCCAGATCCGGCTCGAGCGCGTCACGAAGGACTACGGCCTCGCGAACCCCGCGGTCGACGACATCACGCTCACGATCGACCCGGGCGAGTTCATGACGCTCCTCGGGCCGTCGGGCTCCGGCAAGACGACGACGCTCAACCTCATCGCGGGGTTCGAGTCGCTCAGCGCCGGCACGATCTCGCTCAACGGCGCCGACGTCGGCAAGCTCCCGCCGCACAAGCGCGACCTCGGGATGCTGTTCCAGAACTACGCGCTCTTCCCGCATATGACGGTCGCGCAGAACGTCGCCTACCCGCTGCGGGAGCGCCGGATGCCGAGGGACGTCATCGCGCGCAAGGTGCAGGAGGTGCTCGAGCTCGTCCAGCTGCCCGACCGCGACGACAACTACCCCAACCAGCTCTCCGGCGGCCAACAGCAGCGCGTCGCGCTCGCCCGCGCGATCGTGTTCGACCCGAAGGCGCTCCTCCTCGACGAGCCGCTCGGCGCGCTCGACCGCAACCTCCGCGGCGCGCTCCAGGCGGAGATCCGCCGCATCCACCGGGAGGTCGGCTCGACGTTCGTCTTCGTCACGCACGACCAGGAGGAGGCGATGAACCTGTCCGACCGGATCGCGCTGTTCAACACGGGGCGCATCGAGCAGGTCGGCAGCCCCGAGGAGCTCTACCGGAAGCCGGAGACCCTCTTCACGGCGCGGTTCCTCGGCGACTCGAACGTCTTCGAGCTGGGGGGCGGCGTGAGCGGTTCCTCGGTCGGCTGGGAGGGCAGCACGTGGGCGGTCGACCCGTCGACGGTCTCGACCCACCCGGGCGTCCTCAGCGACGCCGCCCTCGTCGTGCGGCCCGAGGACCTCGGGATCGTCGCGAGCGCGGCGAAGGCCCCCGCCGGGTCGAACACCGTGTCCGCCGTCGTCACCGACGTCGAGTACATGGGCTCGTACCGCACCGCCATGCTCGCGCTCGGACCCTCGGGCGTGAAGGGCCGGGCGCGTCTCGACGCGTTCGACTCCACCCTGTCCATCGGCGACGAGGTCGTCGCGTTCTGGCGCCCCGAGCGTCAGCGCCTCGTCGCCGCCTGAAACGTCGCGGATCACCCGACCCGCGATCCCCCCGACGGCTGGGACTCCGTCGCACAACTCCATAAGTGCACCATCCGCAATCCACGACACGGAGGAAATGACAACGATGTCCCGATCCAGGAACACCCTCGTCGGCGCGAGCATGCTCGCGACCGCCGTCCTGCTCGCCGGCTGCGCCGCCGAGCCCGCCACCCCGGCCGACCCGGGCAACGAGGACGCCCCCGTCACCCTGACCTTCGTCGCCTACGGCGGCGTCGGCCAGGAGGCGATGATCAAGGCCTGGCAGAAGCCCTACACGGCTGAGCACCCGAACGTCGACTTCATCAACACCGCGCCGCCGGACGTCGCGCAGGTGAAGGCGCAGGTCGAGAGCAACGCCGTGCTGTGGGACATCATCGCCACCGCGCCGGCCGCCGCCGAGCAGAACTGCGGCACGCTCTTCGAGCCGCTCGACTTCTCGGGCGTCGACGCGTCGGAGCTCGTCGAGTTCTCGATCGGCGACTGCTACATCGGCAACTTCATCAACGCCTCGCCGCTCGCCTACCGCACGGACGCGTTCCCGAACGGCGGACCGCAGTCGATCGAGGACTTCTTCGACGTCGACAAGTTCCCCGGCCAGCGCGGTGTCCTCACCAACCTGCAGAACGGCATCCTCGAGTACGGCCTCCTCGGCGACGGCGTCGCCCCGGCGGACCTGTTCCCGCTCGACGTCGACCGTTCGCTCGCGAAGTGGGACGAGATCCGCGACGTGACGACGTTCGCCCCGAACGTCGGGGCGCTGCAGCAGGCGGTCGCCGCCGAGCAGGTCGACGTGTTCTTCCTCGCCGACTCGCGCCTCGTGCCGCTCATGAACGACGGCCAGGACATCACGATCGTCTGGGACGTGACGGTGGCCTCGGTCAACGCGTTCGCGGTGCCGAAGGGCTCGTCGAAGAAGGACGCCGCCGAGGCGTTCCTCGCCACCGTCGTCAACCCGACGGCGCAGGCGGAGATCGCCGCAGCCCTCGGCGTGCAGCCGGTCAACACGTCGGCGAAGCCGGAGCTCGGCGAGAACGCGGCGAAGCTCGCGATCTTCACGGACGTCAACACGGGTGAGACCGTCATCCAGGACGTCCCGTGGTACGCGAAGAACTTCAACGAGATCACGACCCAGCTCACCAACTGGCTCGCCGGCTGATCCGGCCCGACAGGAGCTGACCCGATGGACACGCGACCCCCCGTCGACGGGAACCCCTCGACCGACGGGGGGTCGCGCCCGTCGCACCCTCCCTACGACGCGCTGCCCGGCGGCGCCGCGTGGGACCACTTCGGACCGGGCGACGAGCTCGGCACCGTCAACTTCCTCACCCCGGAGCGCGTCGCCGCCGCCGCGTCGCTCGTGCGCACGGGCAAGCGGTTCGGACTCGACTACGCCGTCGACGCCTTCGAGCCCTACCCCACCGGGACCCGGCGCCCGATCGCCCACCACGTCTTCTCCAACAACGAGTACCACCGTGACGACTGGGTCGACTCGTTCTACCTTCAGTCGTCGTCGCAGCTCGACGCGCTCCGGCACATCGGGCACCCCGGCCGCGGGTTCTACGGCGGACTCCCGGCCGAGGAGAACACCCCCGACTCGACGGCGCTCGGCATCCAGTCGTACGCGAAGGCGGGGATCGCCGGACGCGGCGTGCTCCTCGACCTGCCGCGGTACTTCGCGGATGCCGGACTCGACTACTCGGTCGAGAGCACGATCGCGGTCGACGGCCCCCTGCTCGACCGCATCGCCGAGGCGCAGGGCGTCGCCTTCCACGGCGGCGAGCTGCTGCTCCTGCGGACCGGCTGGGCCGAGAGCTACCTCGCGAAGACCCCGGAGGAGCGTGCGGCGATCCCGTGGCGGCTCTCCCCCGGACTCGCGCAGAAGGAGAACGTGCTGCGCTGGCTGTGGGATCACGAGATCGCGCTCGTCGCCGCCGACAACCTCGCCGTCGAGGCGGACCCCGTGCTCGACAGCGACTTCCGCACCCCCGGCGAGGCGCCCCCGGAGCGCGGCGTCGACCACTCCGGGATGCTGCACCGCCCCCTCATCGCGCTCCTCGGGATGGCGATGGGCGAGCTCTGGAAGCTCGACGAGCTCGCCGCGGACTGTGCGGCCGACGGGGTGCGCGAGTTCTTCCTCACCGTGAAGCCGATCCACCTGCCCGGCGGCGTCGGCTCGCCGCCGAACGCGCTCGCGATCAAGTAGAGCGGATGCTTGACTGGTCGCGATGGTCACACCCGACGACGACGCCGACCGCGGCCCGATCCAGTCGATCGATCGCGCCGCCGCCGTGCTGGGCCTGTTCGACGAGAACACCCGCACCCTCACGGCATCCCTCGTCGCCTCCCGCCTCGGCCTGAACCGCACGACCGCGCACCGCTACCTCAACGCGCTCCAGGGGGCCGGATTCCTGTCGGCGTCGAACGGCCCCGGACCGCTCATCGACCAGCTCTCCGCCCTCGTGTCGACGCGGCAGCAGATCTCGACGCTCGCCCCGCCGATCCTGCGTCGGCTCTCCGACCGCACGGGACTGTCGACGGCGCTGAGCTTCCTCGGCCGCACGGGGGCCGTCGTCTCGCTCGTCGAGGAGGCCTCGGAGGGCACCATCATCCTCACGATCCGGGTCGGCACGCAGCTCGAGGCGCGCGCCGCGCAGTCGCGGGTGCTGTTCGCCTACCAGTCCGACCCCGAGGTCGTCGTGAAGGCACTCTCGGGGATGACTCCCGCCGAGGTGCGCGAGGAGCAGACGGTGCACGCGAAGGTGCGCCGCGACGGACTCGCGTGGGCCGACCTGCACCGGTCCGGGCTCGAGTCGGCGGCCGCGCCGGTGTTCGGTCCGCGCAACGACATCGTCGCCGCGATCGGCCTGCTCGGCACGACCGCGCTGCTCGGCGGCGAGGCCGGGGCTCCGCGCCTCGCCGCCCTCCGCGAGGCCGCGGAGGAGCTCAGCGAGGCGCTCGGGGGCTGAGGCTCCCGACCCCGCCGTCCGCGACTGAGAGATCCCCGAGACTCTTTCGCTGGACGGCGCCGATCCGACGGGCCACCATGAGCCGCATGGATCAGGAAGCGCCCCCGGCTCAGCCGAAGCACGGGCGGCAGTGCCGCGCCGGCACGTTCATCGTGACGTACGACGCGGCGTCTGACTCGTGGCTCGACGCGTTCGGGCGTCGATGGGCCTGGCGCTCGGACTCGAAGATCTGGTGGTCGACACCGACCCCCACGCCCGGCAAGCCGCCGCCGCCGGCGCCCAGCGTCAACCCTCCTCCGCGCGGCGACTCGCAGCCGTCGGCGTCGGGCGCGCCTTTCGGACGGGACGACCTCTGATGGCGGACCTGCCGGCGACGACGCCGATCACCGACTGGACGACGGCCAACACGTCGACGCGCGACGGCGCGAAATGGGTGGTGGTCGCGCTCGCCCTGCTCGGTGCCACGCTGTTCGGGGCCGCCCCGGTGGTGCGCGGGCTGACCCTCTCCTGGCAGGACCCCGACGACCGCACGCAGCTCATCGCGGCGATTGTGGTCGGGACGATCGGGCTGACCGGGATGATCCTGCTGATCTTCCGCGTCGGGCGCACCCTCCTGCCGGTGACCGCGGGGTACGCCGACCTCAGCGACACCACGAAGGCGTACTTCGACGCCAACCAGGCGACCCACCTGCCGCCCGGCACGTCGTCGGTCGACCAGCTCGCCCGCCAGCTCGAGGCGGCCCGCATCCACTGCACCCAACTGGAGAGCCAGCTCGCCTCGATCGACCCGCCCGTTCCGGACTGGGCGAAGGACGACCTCGCGGCCGCGCGGGCGCGCGTCGACGACCTCGCCGCGTGGATGGGCACCGTCACCTCGTTCGAGGAGAACAAGCTCCTCCAGGAGCGGTTCTGGGGGCCCGCGAACGAACCGGGTGCGCTCGTCACCCTCGTCATCCTCGCGGCGGGCGGAGCGATCGGGTTCAACTTCGCGCTCGCTCAAGCCCCCGCAACGGCCGCGAGCGGCGGGGGCGGCGGGACGGCGAAGGTCGGCTACCTCGAGCCGGGCACCGATCCGGAGGCCTCGGAGGAACTGTGGCAGAACCTGGGTCTCGCCGCGTGCGAGATCTCCGGGCGTGTGCCGGTCGTCGTGCTCGCCGGGGGCGACGACGGCGACTACACGGTGCGCACCATCGCCCCACCCGGTTCGGCGTGCGACGAGTGGCAGTTCTCGGTCATCGCCGAGACCGCCTCGGTGACGATCTCCGCGGCGCCGAAGCCCGTCGAGATCGAGTACTCGCCCCGCCCGGAGCCCACTCCCTGAGAACCCGTGGCTGCGCGGAACGGGTCAGGAGGCGAGCCCGGCGGCACCGGACTCCAGGAGTTCGTCGGCGACGCGCGCCGCGAGCTCGCCCGCGGGATCCTTCGCGTCGGCGACGTAGAGGGCGTGGGACGCGGTCACCTGCCCCGAGCCGTCGGGCGCGTAGACCCGGCCTGAGAGGAACATCATCCCGTCCTCGAGGAACGCGGTCGCCGCGACCGGTGCGACCGCGTGGGCGAGCCGGGCGAGCACGCCCCGCTCCGCCTCGACGGCGATCCGCGTCGAGCGGTGGTCGAGCTTCGCGACCGACTTCTGCTCCCCGACACGCGTCTCGATCGCGAGAGCCCCCTGCGCGGGAGCCGTCGGCCAGTCGCCGAGGTCGAGGAACTCCGTCGCGGCCGCGACCCGGCCGAGCGCGTCGAGCGACGCCGCGCCGAGGACGACGGCGTCGAGACGCTCCCGATCGTCACCGCCGAGGCGGCCGAGCACGAGGTCCACGTCGCCGTGGACCTCGACGACCTCGAGGTCCGGGCGACGGGCGAGGAGCTGGGCGCGGCGCAGCGCCGGACCCGCGCCGATCCGGGCGCCCTCCGGCAGGGTCTCGAGGGTCAACCCGTCGCGGGCGCACAGCACGTCGCGCGCGTCGCCGCGGCGCGGCACCGCGGCGAGGGCGAGACCCGTCGGCGGGGCGGAGGGGAGCTCGGCGAACGCGTGGATGACGGCATCCACGCCTCCCGCGAGGAGCGCGTCGCGGAGGCCCGCCTCGACGACGAGTTCGGCGCCGAGCCTCTCGGCGACCGGGAGCGCGCGCGCCCGCGCGAGGGCGCCGGCGGAGATGCCGATCCGGAGTTCGCTCACGACCAGATCACCCGCCCGACGTCGCGGGGCTCGATGCGACGTCCGGTGAAGAACGGCGTCTCCTCGCGCACGTGGCGGCGCGCTCCCGTGGAGCGCAGGTCGCGCACGAGGTCGACGAGGTCGACCGGGTCGTCCGCCTCGAGTGCGAGGATCCACTCGTAGTCGCCGAGCGCGAACGCCGCGACCGTGTTGGTCTGCACCTGCGGGAAGCCCGCACCGGCCTGACCGTGCTCCCGCAGCAGGGCGCGACGCTCGTCGCCGGGGAGCAGGTACCACTCGGGCGAGCGCACGAACGGGTAGACGGCGACCCACTCCCGAGGCGGGAGGCCCTTCGCGAACGCGGGGAGGTGGTCGGGATTGAATTCCGCATCCCGGTGCACGCCTGCTGCGCTCCACACCGCGCGCGCCTTCGTGAGCTCGGAGGTGTCGCGCAACCGCCGGTACCCCGTCTGCAGCGCGGCGAGCGACGGGCCCGTCAGCCAGAACAGGACGTCGGCGTCGGCGCGGAGTCCGGAGACGTCGTAGACGCCCCGCAACGCCACCCCGTCGGGCAGGTGGTGCAGCGCCTGCTCGAACGAGAGCGTCGAGTCGTCGAACTTCGCGGGTCGGCAGAACACCCCCCACAGCGTGAAGTGCGTGGCGGACTCGGTCACGGGGTCCATCCTCCCTCCCCGCGCCCCGGGATGCGAGGGCGAGCGGCGTTCCGGCTCAGGACTGGTTCGCGAGCCCTTCGACGTACGCACGGATCGCGACCCGGCCCACGTCGTGCGAGGAGTCGCCCGGGATCTGGCGGGCGAAGCGCGCGCGGAAGTCGAACACGGAGCCGAACCATGAGGCGAACACCGCGGTCGCCTCGAGCTGCGGCAGGAGCGAGTCTGCCGGCAGGCCGAGGGTCGCGCGGAACCGCTCGGTGAGCGTCTCCTGGGCCGCCACCCAGCGCTGCAGGATGTGCCCCGCGACCTCGGGGCTCCCGCTGCCGACGAACTCGGGGACAGGGTGGAGGGCCTGCACGTCCTCGATGCGGGCGTCGTCATTCCACCCGGCGTCCTTCATCGTGCGGAGGGCGCGGTCGACGGCCTGGTCGAGGCGCTCGTCGGCGGTGCGCTCGCCCACGAGGCGCACGAACTCGTCCATCCAGTCGTCGAAGAAGGCGAGCAGCACGGCGGCTTTCGACTCGAAGTGGAGGTAGATGGTGCGGATGGCGACTTCCGCCTCCGTGCTGATGTCCTCCATCGAGGTCGCAGCGTAGCCCTTCTCGCCGAAGAGCTCCTGCGCGGCGCGGATGATCTTCGCGCGCGTCTCGGCTTTGCGACGTTCGTTGCGACCGGGTGACACCACCCGTTCACCCTAACCCGGACTCTCCGAGCGGGTTTTCACACGATGGCAGTGGTGAAACGCGAGAAGCGGGGGCCCTCAGGGTCCCCGCTTCCCGGTCACCGGGCGACCCGGATCAGTGGTGCATCGTCGCGAGTGTCGCGGCGTCGAGGTGCGCGATCGACCGGGTGTCCTGGAACGCCCGGATCCCCTCGATCCCCTGCTCGCGGCCGAGTCCCGACTGCTTCATGCCGCCGAACGGCGCCCGCAGATCGAGGCGCGTCGCGCCGTGGTCGTTGACCCACACGTAGCCGCAGACGAGCTGCGACCCGACGCGGTTCGCCGACTCGACCGACGCCGTCCAGACGGAGCCGCAGAGTCCGCCCCACGTGTCGTTCGCGGCGCGGATCGCCTCCTCCTCGGTGTCGAACGGGATCACCGGGATGACGGGGCCGAACTGCTCGTACGTGACGACGCGCAGGTTCGGGTCGGGGTCGACGACGATCGCGGGACGCACGAAGTTGCCGCCCGCGAGGTCGCCGCCGGGGAGCTCGCCGAACTCCCGCACGTCGGCGCCGGACCCCTTCGCCTCCTCGATGAGCTCGTCGACGAACGCCTTCTGCACGGGCGAGTGGAGCGGNCCCATCGTGGTGCCCTCGTCGAGGCCGTAGCCGAGCTTCGCCTNCTCGAGGCGCGCGGCNAGCCCGTTCACGACCTCGTCGAGNCGGGAGCGGTGCACGTAGACGCGCTTCGCGTTCATGCAGATCTGGCCGGTCGTGTCGAAGACCGCCGCGTACAGCCGGTCGAGGTGCGTGTCGTCGATGANNGCGTCCTCGAGGAAGATCGCGGCGTCGTTNCCGCCGAGCTCGAGGGTGACGCGCGTGAGGGTCTTCGACGCCATCTCCATGATCCGCTTGCCGCCGCCGACGCTGCCGGTGAAGCAGACCTTGGCGACGTCCTCGTTCTGGATGAGGCCCGTCATGTTCGCGTCGGGACCCGTGACGACGTTGAGCACGCCGGGCGGCAGCTTCTCCGCGACGCGCTGCACGACGCGCGCGGTGGCGAGCGGCGCCGTCGGCGGCGGCTTCACGATCGCCGTGTTGCCGGCGAGCAGCGCGTGCGGCAGCGACGCGCCGAGGATCGCGATCGGCCAGTTGAACGGCACGATGATCGTCGTCACGCCGAGAGGCTGGTACGCGACCGTCGTCTCGACGGGGATCGCGCCGGGAACGGGCGAGAGCACCTTGCTCGCGTCGACCTCGTCGGCGTGCATGAGGGCGAGGTTCCAGCGCAACTCGAACACGAGCGCGTCGATCCACGCCTCCATGACGATCTTGCCGTTCTCCTGCGACAGGATGGCGGCATCCTCGTCGCGCAGGTCGGCGATCCCCTGGATCGCCTCCGCCATCTTGGCGGCGCGCTCCTGCGGGGTGAGGGCGGACCACGCGGGGAACGCGGCCTTCGCGGCGGCGACGGCGTCGGCGACGTCCTGCGCGGATGCGGCGGCCGCGTGCCCGACGATCCGTCCGGGCTTGCCGGGGTCGGCGATCGCGAGCGTCTCGCTCGTCTGGCGCGCCTCCCCGCCGATGTAGAGGGGTGTCGAGACCGCCGTCGCGGTCTGATCGGTGAGCGTCATCGCTACCTCCATGGGGTCAGGTTGTCGCCAGNGTANGCANNCNNNNCGGCGGTCGCGGTCGGCGTTTTGTGCACGCCCGGCGCGCACCGAGGCAGTGGGCGTAAGGTGGCGGCATGCCGGTCGTCGACGCCCGCAGCGCGGACGAATGGGAGCTCGTCACGAGCGACGCCTTCGTGCCGCTGACGTGCGTGGCGCTGCGCCCCGACTTCCACGGCCGCATCGAGTTCGAGCGGTTCGACGAGACCCTCATGGTGTCGCACGTCGAGACCGACGGGTTGTCGGTCGACCGCACCGAGCGGCTCGCGTCCCGCGCGAACAGCGACGACATCCACCTGACGTTCACGCTGGGCGGGCCCGGCATCATCCGGCAGGACGGGCACGGCACCCGCGTCGTCGCGGGCTCCGTGTCGACCTACGCGACCGACCGCGCCTACCGGCTCGACTACACGGCCCCCGGCCAGCGGCAGATCCTCGTGCAGGTGTCGAAGCGGGCACTCGGCATCCCGGTCTCCGCCGTCCAGGAGTCGTGCGCGCGCCTCCTGGTCGACGCGCCCGAGGCCGCGGCGACGCTCCTCGCCACGCTCGGCGAGACCCGCGGACGCGGGGACGCGGAGACCGCCGAGACGGTGCGCGACCTCGCCGGCACGATGATCCGGTCGTCCCTCGCGGGCACGCGCGTGCTGCCGTCGACGCACGGCGGGATGCTCGCGGCGGTGCGATCGTTCATGCGCGGGAGGCTGCACGACCCCACGCTCGACGTCGCCGGGATCGCGGAGGCGCACTACATCTCGCGGCGGCACCTCTACGAGCTCTTCGCCCCCTCGGAGGAGACCCCGGGCGAGCACCTCCGGCGCCTGCGGCTGACGCGCGCCGCGACCCTGCTGCGCGAGGGCGACCTTCCGATCGCACGCGTCGCGGAGAGCGTCGGCTTCGCGGACGCGACGACGTTCACGCGCGCGTTCCACCGCGAGTTCGGGATGCTGCCGCGCGAGTACAGGATGGGTTCGTGAACCAGCGCGTCTTCCGCATGCCCGTCTCGCGGGTGTGGCCGCTCTACCTCGAGAAGCTCGCCCGCAAGGGTCGCACCGAGGAGGAGCTCTCCGAGGTGACGCGGTGGCTCACCGGCTTCAGCGAGGCGGAACTTCGCGCGCGCCTCGACGACGGCACGACGTTCGAGCAGTTCTTCGCCGACGCGCGGCTCAACCCGAACGCGACGCTCATCACGGGCGTCATCTGCGGGATGCGTGTCGAGCAGATCGACGACCCGCTCCTGCAGCGCATCCGCTACCTCGACAAGCTCGTGGACGAGCTCTACAAGGGCAAGGCGATGGAGAAGGTGCTCAGGACGCCGGCTCCGACTCCGGCTCCCGCCGCCGGGTGAACTTCAACTCGCTGAGCAGGATGCCGGCGACGATGAGCGCCGCGCCGACGAACGCGAGCGCCGGCAGCCGCTCCCCCGCGATCCGTCCGACGACTCCCGCCCAGACGGGCTCGCCGGCGTAGATGACGGTGGCACGCGTCGGCGAGACCCGGCGCTGCGCCCAGTTCATCGTGAGCTGGATGAGGGCGCTCGCGAGCCCCATGGCGGCTGCGGCGACGAGCCACACCCAGGAGAACTCCGGGATCCCTTCGCCCACGATCGGCATCGCGACGAACGCGAAGAGGGAGGCCGCGAGCAGCTGCACGACCGTCACCCGGCGGGCGTCGACGCGGGGGGCGAACGCGCTGATGAGCACGACCTCGGCGGCGATCGCGAGGGTGCTCACGAGGGTGATCGTCTCGCCGTAGCCGAACGAGAAGCCGTTCGCGTCGGGGCCGGCGAGGAGCAGAAGCCCGACGAAGGCGGCCGCGATCCCGAGCCACGCGGTCAGCCGCGGCGGCTTGCGAAAGACCGCCCACTGGAGGAGCGGCACGAGGGGCACGTAGAACGCGGTGATGAACGCCGACGTGCTGCTCTCGATCGTCTGGAGCCCGTCGGTCTGGAGCCCGTAACCGAGCATGATGGTGAGTCCGATGGCGCCGCCGGCGAGGAGGTCCGTGCGCGTGATCCCCCGCAGCACGCGCCACGAGATGAGGAGCATCGCGAGCCCCGCGATCGCGAACCGCACGCCGACGAAGAACCACGGCCCCGTCGTCTGCACGGCGAGGTGCACGACGAGGAACGTCGCGCCCCAGATCATCGTGATGCCGAGGAGGGCGAGTTCGTGGCGGGTGGGGCGCGGCAGGCTGACGCGCGACGAGATGCGCATGGTCACCCACCAACCTAGGCGACAGGATGGGTGGGCCATTCCGCGTTTTGCGTCCGGTTCCGCGCTCAGAAGTGGGGAGCCGGACGCAAAACGCGGATCAGGGGGTCAGGGCTGCATGCGGAGGGCGCCGTCGAGGCGGATCGTCTCGCCGTTGAGGTAGTCCTGCTCGACGATGGAGACCGCGAGCCGCGCGTACTCGTCGGGGCGGGCGAGCCGGTGCGGGAACGGCACGACCGCGGCGAGCGACTCGCGCACCTCGTCGCCGAGGCCCGCCATCATCGGGGTGTCGACGATGCCCGGGGCGATCGTGACGACGCGGATGCCGTGGCGGGCGAGGTCGCGCGCCGCCGGCAGCGTCATCGCCGCCACGCCGCCCTTCGACGCCGAGTAGGCGACCTGGCCGATCTGCCCCTCGAACGCCGCGACCGACGCCGTGTTGATGACGACGCCGCGGTTCCCGTCGGCGTCGGGCTCGTTCTCGGCCATGACGGCGGCGGCGAGGCGCAGGACGTTGAAGGTGCCGACGAGGTTGACCTCGATCGTGCGCCGGAACGCGTCGAGCTCGTGCACGCCCGACTTCGACAGCAGTCGCTTCGCCGTCGCGATGCCGGCGCAGTTGACGACGATGCGCAGCGGCGGGTCATCGTCGGTGAGCGTCGCGAGGGCAGCCTCGACGTCGGAGGCGCTCGCGACGTCGGCGGCGACGAAGCGCACCCCGTCGGGGGCGGCGTCGGGGATGCGGAGGTCGAGTCCGAGAGCACGGGCGCCCCGCTCGATGAGGAGCGCGGCGGTGGCGGCCCCCAGGCCCGAGGAGGCGCCCGTCACGAGGGCGGTGGTTCCGGCGATCTGCATGACACCACTCGACCACATCGTGGCGGGGATGCAGAAGGCCCCGGTCTTTCGACCGGGGCCTTCGTCCGTTGCGGGGACAGGATTTGAACCTGCGACCTCTGGGTTATGAGCCCAGCGAGCTACCGAGCTGCTCCACCCCGCGGCACAAGAGTCGAGCTTAGCATGTGCCGCGGGGTCGTGCTGCCGGGGCCTACCCGGCGGCGGCGATGGCGCGCTCGATGGCGTCCTGCATCCGCTGGTCGGCCTCCGCCGCCGCGACGAGGTCGTTGCGGGCGTAGGCCGCCTGCCGGTCGGCGAGCGCCTCCCGGTAGTCGGCGAGCGCCTGCTGGAGCGCCGTCAGGTTCGGGTTCGCCGGCTCCTCGCCGCCCGGCTCCTCCTCGCCCGTCCCAGGGTCGGTGCCCGGCTCCGTCGGCACGTCGCCGTCGCCGGCATCCGCACCGGAGTCGCCGCCGAACAGCGAGTCGAGCGCCGCGTCGAGGGTGTCCTCGAACGCGATCGAGTCGCCGAACGCCACCAGGATCTTCCGCAGCAGCGGGTAGCTGGTGCCTTCGCTCGCCTGCACGTACACGGGCTGCACGTAGAGCAGCCCGCCGCCGACCGGGAGGGTCAGCAGGTTGCCGCGGATGACCTTCGTCGCGCCGCGCTCGAGGAGCGCGATCTGGTTCGCCACCTCCGTGTCCGAATTGAACTGGTTCTGCACCTGACCGGGCGCGGGCACCGTGTCGTCCTTCGGCAGCGTCAGCAGCGTGAGCTTGCCGTAGTCGTCGCCGGCATCCGCGTTGACCGCGAGGTACCCGGTGAGGATGTTCTGGCTGCCGCCCGACGTGTTCGGGATGAACGTCGAGTACAGCGTGAACGCGGGCGCCTCGCTGCCGGGGACCTGCATCGTCAGGTAGTACGGCGGCTGCGGCACCTCGGCGGACGTGGTCGGCTCGTCCGGCGTCGTCCATGCGTCGGTGCCCGAGTAGAACTCGTTCGGGTTCGTCACGTGGTAGGTCGCGAGGATCGAGCGCTGCACCTTGAACAGGTCGGCCGGGTAGCGCACGTGGGCGAGCAGGTCGTCACTCATTTCGCTCTTCGGCGTGACCGTGCCCGGGTAGATGTGCATGTAGGTCTGGAGGATCGGGTCCTCCTCGTCCCACGCGTACAGGGTGACCGAGCCGTCGTAGGCGTCGACGGTCGCCTTCACCGAGTTGCGGATGTAGTTGATGTCGTCGAGCGCGAACTGCTTCGGCGGCGTGTTCGTGTCGACGATCGCGCCGGACAGCGACTGGAGCTTCGAGTACGGGTAGCTCGCCGTCGTCGTGTAGCCGTCGACGATCCACACGATGCGCCCGTCGACGACCGCCGGGTAGGCGTCGCTGTCGAGCGTCAGGTACGGGGCGACCTCCTGCACGCGGTCGATCGGGTTGCGGTTGTAGAGGATCTGCGAGCCGTCGTTGACCTGCTCGGAGAGCAGGATCTCCTCCGACTGGAACTTGATCGCGTACACCAATCGCGTGAACAGACCGTTGAGCACGGGACCGCCGTTGCCCGTGAACGTCGTGCGCGCGTTCGAGTCGCTGCCCTCGCTGCCCGACGGGTAGTCGATCTCGATGTTCGGCGTCTGACCCTCGGGCGCGCCGACGATCGAGTACTGCGGCGAGTTCTCGCCGAAGTACACGCGCGGCTCGTACTCGCCGAGCTCGCCCGACGACGGGATGCCCGACTCCAGGAACAGCGGCTCGCCCTGCACGTTGCGCTGGTTGCCGTAGGCGGCGACGACGCCGTAGCCGTGCGTGTAGACGAGCGTGTTGTTGTACCAGGAGGCCGCGGGGTCCTGGTTGAGCTCGCGCACCGCGATGACGGTGTCCTGCGTCCGGCCGTCGATCGTGTAGCGGTCGACGTCGAGGTTGCTCGCGAAGCGGTAGTACTGGCGCACGCGCTCGAGCTGCGCGAACGTCGGCGACACCTTGGTGGGGTCGAGGATGCGGATGTTCGCCGTCGTCTCGGCGTCCTCGCGCAGGGCGCCGGCCTCGGCATCCGCCTGCGCCCGGTACGACTGCACCTCGACGTCGGCGAGCCCGTACGCCTCGCGCGTCGCCTCGATGTTGCGCTCGATGTACGGCGCCTCCGTCTGGCCCTGGCTCGGAGCGACGAAGAGGCGGTCGACGATCGCGGGGTAGATGGTGCCGACGACGAGGCCCGACACGATGAGGAGCGCGGTGCCGATGATCGGCAGGCGCCAGCGTCCGACGATCGCGGTCACGATGCAGAGCACCGCGACGAGCGCGGCGATCCCCGCGATGATCGCGCGACCCGGGATGCCCGCGTTGACGTCGGCGTACGTGGCGCCGGTGATGAGACCGCCGTCGTCGATGAGCGTCGCGTACTGGTCGAACCAGATGCTCGCGCCCTGGAGCGCGATGTACACCGCCGCGGTGACGGCGAGCTGGATGCGCGCGCGGCGCGTGATGCGCACCTCCCGCCCGGTGACCTGGATGGCGCCGTAGATGTACGACGTCGCGAGCGCTGCGAGGCCCGCGATGAGCACGACGGCGGACGCGTAGGCGAGGATGCCGCGGTACACGGGGAGCTCGTAGACGTAGAACGAGATGTCGAGCCCGAACTGCGGGTCGGTCGTGCCGAACGGCGTGCGGTGCAGGAACTGGAGGATCGTGTCCCACCGCGTCGCCGTCGACACGCCCATGAAGAGGCCCAGTACGAGCGGGATGCCGATCATCGCGACCCTCCGCAGCGGCTCGATGAGCTGCTGGTAGCGGTCGAGCTGCGCGTTGAGCTTCGCGTACACGGGACGCGCGCGGAAGGCGAGGAAGATGCTCAGCCACACGACGAGCGCCATCGCGGCGAAGCCGATGAGGAACATCGCGGCGAAGGTCACCCAGCGGGTCGTGAGCACCGACAGGAAGCCGAGCTGGTCGAACCAGAGGATGTCGCTGTAGAACCCGGAGAACGCGAAGAACGCGATCACGAGGGCGGCGATGATGCCCGCCGTGATGGTGATGGCGGTGCGGGTCCGGCTACGGGCGGGCTGGCTTGCGGATGCTGGGCGGGTCGTCGACAACGGCGGCTCCTTCGGATCCCTGGGATTCTACGGGGCGGACTCCGCGAGTTCCTGGGGGCGGAGGCTCCGAGGGGTCACGCCCGCAGCGAACGCCCGCGTCAGCCGCAGCGCGGGAGGGCTGCGACATCGCCGTCCGCGATGGCCTCGACCGCCGCGATCGCGTCGTCGAGCGTCTCCACCGCGAACACCTCGAGGCCGCCGGGGATCCGGCCCACGACGGCGTCGCAGTTCGACGCGGGCGCGAGGAACCAGTCCGCTCCCGCGCGCTGCGCCCCGTACATCTTCTGGACGATCCCGCCGATCGCGCCGACGCGGCCGTCGCCCGAGATCGTGCCCGTGCCGGCGATGTGCTCGCCGTCGGCGAGTTCCCCGGGCGTCAGCTTGTCGACGATCGCGAGGGCGAACATCATCCCCGCGCTCGGTCCGCCCACGTTGTGCAGGCGGATGTCGACCTCGACCGGGAAGTCATAGCGCGACGCCGCGAAGACGCCGATGATGGCCGACCCGTCGTCGCCTTCGGCGGGCGTCACCTCGACCGTCGACTCCTCGCCGCCGCGACGGATGCCGAGCGCGAGCGGCGTGCCGACGCCGGCTTCCTGCACGGCGGCGCGCAGCTCGTCGACGCTGGTGACGCGCGCTCCCCCGGCGGTGAGGATCTCGTCGTCCTCCTCGAGCACGCCGTCGGCGGGGGCGCCTTCGACGATCCCCGCGACGACGAAGATGCTCGAATACCCGATGCCGAGCTCCCCGAGCGCCGCGGCCACGGCATCCTGCTGCGAGTTGTCCATCGCGACGGCGCTCTCCTGGCTCGCCTCCTCGTCGGTCTGCCCGTTCGGGTAGACCGCGTCGACGGGGAGCACCGTGCGGCTCGGGCCGAACCAGGCGTAGGCGATGTCGAGCCACGACAGCGGGCGCTCGCGCGAACCGTCGATGTAGACGGTGAGCATGTCGAGCCGACCCGACGTCGGGTAGGTCGTCTCGTCGGGGATGTCGATGAGCGGCACCTGTTCGCCGTCGGCATCCTTCACCTCGCCGAGGGTGTCGAACACGGGACCCGGCCGCTCCACGACGTACGGCGACGGCGACGTCGCGAACATCACCGCCCCCGCGACGGAGGCGACGAGCAGCCCGAACCCGAGGTACGTCGTCCACGGCGCGCGGTACGACGGAGGCCGCGAGCCGCGGGGCTCCGGCTCGTTCGACGGATCGGGGAGCGACACCGAGACCTCCGTGTTCGCTGGGGGCGCAGAGCGGCCCGGGCGCGGCCCGGACGCACCGGGCTAGCGTAGTCGTCATGGCCGAACACCCGCCGCGTGAGCCCGTCGACCCGGACGACGAGGGCGACTTCACGGGCGAGTTCCGCGACATACTGCGCGACTTCCTCGTCGGCAACACCGACCTCGACCCGGCCAAGCTGGCGAGCGCCGCCGGCCTCCCCGCCGACCCCGAGCTGGTGCAACGGCTCATCGGGCAGCTCCAGCAGGCGCTCCAGAACACCGGCGACGGCATCAACTGGGGCCTCGCGACCGAGCAGGCCCGCACCCTCGCCGGTCGCTCCGCCGTGCCCGCGACCCCCGCGGAACGCAGCGCCCTCGAGCAGGCCCTCCACGTCGCGGCGCTCTGGCTCGACGAGGCCACCTCGATCAGCTCGCTCACGACCGAGCCGGTGCTCCTCACCCGCGCGGGCTGGGCCGAGGCGACGATGCCCGTGTGGACGCAGCTCGCGGAGCCCGTCGCCACGTCGATCGCGAACGCCCTCACCGACGTGCTCGAGCAGCACGTCACCGAGTTCGAGGGGATGCTCGACAGCACCGGGCTCGACGGCGCCGGACGACTCATGCGCAACCTCGGCGGCACCCTCTTCGCGATGCAGCTCGGACAGGTCGTCGGGCAGCTCGCCGGCGAGGCGGTCTCGGGCGGCGACATCGGCATCCCGCTCCTCGACGGCGACACCCGGCAGGCCGCCCTCGTGCCGCAGAACGTCGACGACTTCGGGCGCGGGCTCGACATCCCCGTCGACGAGGTGCGCCTCTACCTCTCGGTGCGCGAGCTCGCCCACGCGCGGCTGTTCCGGCACGCGAAGTGGCTGCGGCTGCACCTGCTCACCCAGATCACCGACTTCGCCCGCGGCATCCGCATCGACACGGAGCGGCTCGAGGAGCTCGCCGAGGACTTCGACCCGCAGAACCCCGAGGAGCTGCGCGCGGCGATGCAGAGCGGTGCGCTCATCCCGCCGAAGAGCCCCGAGCAGCTCGCCGCCCTCGCCCGGCTGGAGACGATGCTCGCCCTCATCGAGGGATGGGTGGATGTCGTCACCGCCGCCGCGACGACGCGCCTCCCGCACGCCGCGGCGATCGCCGAGACGGTGCGCCGCCGTCGCGCCGCGGGCGGGCCGGCGGAGTCGGCGTTCGCTACCCTCGTCGGACTCGAGCTGCGTCCCCGGCGCCTCCGGGAAGCGGCCGCGATGTGGCAGGCCGTGCACGACGCCGTCGGTGCCGACGGCCGCGACGACCTCTGGGATCACCCCGACGTCGTGCCCGGCGAGGCCGACATCGACGACCCCGACGCCCTCGTCGCCCGCCTCACCGGTCCCGCGCCGGAGCCCGACGACATCGACCGCGCCCTGCAGGACCTCCTCGACGACTCCACGGGCGACCGCCCCCGCGAGGAGTAGCCCGGACCGGATGCGCGTTTCTCCGGAGCTTCCGCGCGTTTCTCCGGAGTTTCGCCGCGCTCCCCCGGGATTGCAGGCCCTCCGAGGGGCGGCATCCGGGAGACCTCCGGAGAAGCGCACCCTGTGGACGAACGCGCACCGCGCTCGAGGCGCCCGGGCATCCTCGTGGGATGGTGTTGAAGCTCGATCCGCGGTATCCGATCCTGTGGCGCACCCCGTCGAGCGTGCAGGTCGGTTCGGAGGCGGTCGCGGTGCTCGACGAGGTGAGCGACGGGGATGCCCGGCTGCTCGCCGCGCTCGCGGCGGGGGTGTCGGAGAGCGGCTACGGGATGCTCGCCCGCCGCGCGCGGGTCGGGTCCGAGCGGGCCGAGGAGCTGGTGCGCCTCCTGACGCCGGCGTTCGAGTCCCGGCGACCGGCGCCGCCCGAGCGTGCGGCGGTGCTCGGCGATTCCCCGCTCGCGCGCGCGATCGCGGGCCTGCTGTCGGCATCCGACGCCCTCACCGGTGCCGAGGAGGCCGACCTCGTCGTGCTCGTCGGCGGCGGGGTGCTCTCCCCCGCCGACCACACCCCGTGGCTGAGCCGCGACGTGCCGCACGTGCCGGTGCTCGTGTCCGAGTCGTCGGTCACGGTCGGACCGTTCGTCGATCCGGGCCGGGGCCCGTGCCTCTACTGCGTGCACCTGACCCTCGCCGACGAGGATGCCGCGTGGCCCGCCCTCGCGACGCAGCTCCTCGCCCGGCGCGCGGACGACCCCGACCCGCTCGCCCGAGCGGAGGCGGCGTCGTTCGCGGTGCGCCGCGTGCTCGAGCACCTCGACGGGGCCGGGGGCGACGGGAGCTCGTGGCGGCTCGACCGACGCGGCGGCGTCAGCGTGCGGCGGTTCGACCGCCACCCCGGATGCCGCTGCGCAACTCCTCCAGGAACCGACTGGGCTGACGGTCCGCGCGACCCGAACGTCGCGACCACGACAGCGACAGTCGCCGCCGCGCCCGCGTGACGCCGACGTAGAACAGCCGACGCTCCTCGTCGATCGCGCCCGCGCCGCGCGCGTGCACGACGGGCAGCAGCCCTTCGCTCACGCCCACGAGGTGCACGGAGTCCCACTCGAGGCCCTTCGCCGCGTGGAGGGTGCCGAGCACGACGGCGCGCACCGGCAGTTCGCCCTTCGCCTGCTCGCGGTCCTCAATCTCGGCGGCGAACCGGCCGAGGGTCACCTCCTCCGGGGTGTTCTCGGCGAACCGCACGAACGCGTCGAGCCCCGCCCAGTCGTCGCGGGTGAGCTTCGAGTGCGCGCGGTCGAGCGTCCAGCCGGCGGCGCGCGCGGTGTCGGCGACGAATCCGCGCACGGGGTCGTCGGGGAAGCGCTGAGCCTGCACGGCGAGCGCCGACGTGAGCTTCCGCACCGCGGGGATCTCGAAGAACGGCGTGCCCGCGAGCGACCGGGTCACGATGCCCCGCGCGGCGAGGGCCTGCTCGAGCACGGCCGCCTGCTCGTTGACGCGGTAGAGCACGGCGAGCTGCTCCGGCTGCGCCCCCGCCGCGAGCTCGGCGGCGATCGCGTCGGCGACGCCCTCCGCCTCGGCGACGTCGTCGTCGTACGCGACGGGTTCCGAGACCGCGCCCCGCGCCGCCGTCGCCGACCGGAGTTCGAGCGCCCCGGGGCGTCCTCGCATGAGCCGGTTCGCGACGTCCAGGATCTGCGGCGCCGACCGGTAGTTCCGCTCGAGCCGGATCACCTCGGCGCCGGGATGCTCGCGCTCGAACTCGAGCAGGTACCGGCTCGACGCGCCGGCGAAAGTGTAGATCGTCTGGTTGGCGTCGCCGACGACGCACACGTCGCGGCGGTCGCCGAGCCACAGGCTCAGCAGCCGGTGCTGGAGCGGGGAGACGTCCTGGTACTCGTCGACGACGAAGAACCGGTATTGGGCCCGCACCCGGTCGCGCGCGATCGGCTCCGTCTCGAGCATCCCGCAGGTGACGAGCAGCACGTCCTCGAAGTCGATGCGGCGGCGCTCGTCCTTGAGCTCCTCGTAGTGGTGCTGGAGCTCAGCGACGGCGTCGGCATCCAGCCCCCGCGGGAGCGGGCGCTGCCGTGCCGCGGTCGCGTACGCCTCGATGCTCAACTCCGAGGTCTTGCGCCACTCGATCTCACCCGCGACGTCGCGCACCGCGGCGGGACCGAGCCTGATCCGCGCGCGCTCCCCCGCCTCGGCGATGTAGCGCGCCTTGTTGTCGAGCAGCCGGGGTGCCGCGCCGCCGACGAGGTCGGGCCAGAAGTAGCCCAGCTCGCCGAGCGCCTCGGCGTGGAAGGTGCGCACGACGGCGCCGGGCGCCTCGAGCGCCCGCAAGCGGTGCCGCAACTCGCCCGCGGCCTTCGCGGTGAAGGTGAGCGCGAGGACGCTGCCGGGCGAGTAGACTCCCTCCCGGATGCCGTGCGCGATCCGGTGGGTGATCGCACGGGTCTTGCCGGTGCCGGCGCCCGCGAGGATGCACACCGGTCCGAGGAGCGTCTCTGCCGCCCGGCGCTGCTCCTCGTCGAGGCCGTCGAGGACACTGTCGCTCATCGCGACCCGTCGGCGAGCTCGGACCCGTACCAGTGCTCGATGATGGCGCGGGCGATCGAGGCGCGACCGGGCAGGAGCACGTCGCCCGACGCCGCCGCGGCGGCGAGCTCGTCGCGCGTGAACCAGCGCAGGGCCCGGATCTCCTCGCCGTCGGCGCGACCGGAGGTGTCGGCATCCGCGGGCACGCGTGCCTGGAATCCGACCATGAGCGACGCGGGGAACGGCCACGGTTGGCTGCCCAGGTATTCGGGGTCGGCGACGCGCAGCCCCGACTCCTCGTGCACCTCGCGGATCACCGCGGCCTCGAGCGACTCCCCCGGTTCGACGAACCCGGCGAGGAGCGAGTACCGGTTCGCCTCCCACGCGGCGTTGGAGCCGAGCAGCAGCCGGTCGTCGGCGTCCAGCACGGCGACGATCACGGCGGGGTCGGTGCGCGGGTAGTGCTCGGTGCCGTCGGGGTCGCGGCGCACCCAGCCGGCGAGTGCGGGCTCCGTCTCGACGCCCGCGCGCGGCGAGTACCGCGAGACGGAGTGCCAGTTGAGGATCGCGAGCGCCTGCGTGAACAAGCCCGCGTCGCGNTCGTCGAGNCGCGNTCCGATGCGNCGCAGGTCGCCCCACTCCGCGGGCCCGGTGGGCATGTCGTCGAGCTCGTCGAAGCCCTCGGGNGNGTCGACGGCGAGCNCGACGACGGGGGTGCCNGCGGGGAGGTCGGGGGCGTCGACGATGGCCCGGCCGAGGTANACCGCGAGCGCCGCCTGCGGCACGACCGACGGAGGCAGGATGGCGAGCCGCGTCGGGCTCGCGAGCAGCGCCTTGCCCTCGTGCAGCACGATCGCACGCGTGCGGGCGTCGTCGAGGAGCGCGTCGATGCCGCCGGCGCGGCCGAGGTGGTCGCGGTCGAGGGCGGCCCGGGAGAGCGGGAGCCTGGATGAGAGAGACCTGTGTGCGGGGGTGTCGGTCATCCGCACTCCTCCCGCACCGACCTACCCTGTGCTCATGGCCCGGTCCCATCTCACTCTAGCGGCGCTCGCGACGTCCGCCGTGGCCGACCTCGACGTCGTCGGCGCCCAGTCGTTCGGGGCTCCCGGCGGCGACTTCGACAGCGCCATCCTCACCGGTCGAGACGGCCGGCACTGGATCGTGCGCGTCCCCCGCTCGGAGCGTGCCGAGCAGGAGCAGTCCGCCGACCTCATCGCGCTGCGCGCCCTGAGCGCCGGCGTGCGGGCGAGGCTCCCGTTCACGGTCTCGACGTTCGCGGGGCAGGTGCCCGTCGACGGCACGCGCGCCGTCGTGTCGGAATTCGTCTACGGCTCCAAGGTGCCGCTCGGCTCGATGTCGACCGCCTTGGCCGCGTCGGTCGGCGCCGCGATCGCCGCCATCCACTCGCTCCCGCCGACCGTCGTGGTGGATGCGGGCCTCCCGTCGCAGTCTCCCGTCGAGGCGCTGCGCGAGGTCGTGTCGGTCATGGACCGCGCGGCGGCGACGGGGCTCGTGCCCGCGGCGCTGCTCTCCCGGTGGGAGCGGGCGAGCGAGGAGCCGACGCTGTGGCAGTTCACGCCCACCGTCGTCAACGGCTCCCTCGGGTCGGACTCGTTCCTGTCCGCGAACGACGAGGTCACGGGCGTCATCGGCTGGCACGCGCTGCGCGTCGGCGACCCCGCCGGACGACCTGCAGTGGCTCGCGGGTTCGGGGCTCGAGGTCGCGGATGCCGCGTTCGCGGCCTACGCCAGCGTGCGCGGCAGCGTCGACCGCCAGCTGCGCACGCGCGCGGGCCTGCTCTCCGAACTCGAGGTCGCGCGGTGGCTGCTGCACGGCGTCGAGACGCGCGACCAGACCGTCGTCGACGACGCGGTGCAGATGCTCTCGACGATCGTCGACGAGGTGCAGAAGGACCTCATGTCGCCCATCGCGGAGCGCCCGACGGGACCGCTCGACGTGGACCAGGTCGAGGAGCTGCTCGAGCGCACCTCCCACATGCGCTGACTCACCGCACCATCCGGATCGCGACGAGACCCTCCCAGTCGTCCTCGACCCGTCGTGCGCCGTCGGGTCGGAACCCGTTGCGGGCGTAGAACGCGTTCGCGCGCGGGTTGTCCTCCGCCGTCCACAACTGCGCGGGGCGGTCGCCGAGCACAACATCCAAGAGCGCCTGCCCCGTGCCGGAGCCGTACGCGCGGGCGACTTGGTAGAGGTGCCACAGCTGTTCGTCGCGCGGGCCGCCTTCGGGGGCGGGACCGGCGAGCGCGTACCCGACGACCTCGCCGTCGAGCTCGGCGACACGGAGGTTGGCGCCGCGCTCGATGACACCGTGGAAGAACTCGGTGCGCAGCGGGATCGCGGCGAGGAAGCCGGGGCTCAGGAGGTGGGCGTAGGCCTCCCGCCACCCGGTGCGCTGGAGCTCGGCGACGATCTCGGCCTCGTCGGACTCGGCGGGTCGGACGATGATCATGGTCCAGTGTCGCCGACGCGGGGCAGGCTGGGTCGCATGGGGTTCGAGCTGCGTCCCGCGACGACCGATGACATCCCCGCGCTCGCCGCGCTCTGGTATCCGGCGTGGCGCGACGGGCACCTCGGCGGCGTGCCCGACAAGCTCGTCGCGCTCCGCACCCCCGACGACTTCGTGCGCCGCGCGACCGACGTCCAGCCGTACGCGCTCGTCGCCGCCGACGCGGACGCCCTGCTCGGCTTCGTCGCGGTGAAGGACGACGAGCTCGACCAGCTCTTCGTCGCCGCGGAGGCACGCGGCACCGGAGTCGCGGGCGACCTGCTGCACGCGGGCGAGCAGCTCATCGCGGGAGCGGGGCACGAACGCGCGTGGCTCGCCGTCGTCGCGACGAACGCCCGCGCGCGCCGGTTCTACGAGCGCCACGGCTGGGTCGACGAGGGCGACTTCCTCTTCCCCGCCGACACCGCCGACGGCACGATCGACGTCCCGTGCCGCCGCTACGCGAAGACGGTGTCGCTCTAGACCGCTCGACCGCTCGCGAACCGGGCCACCCAGGCCGTCGCGGGGTCCGCGGCGAGCTCCGCGAGCGTGCCCCGCTGCACGACGCGGCCCCGCTCGACCGCGAGCACCTCGTCGGCGAGGGCCGCGGCATCCTCGCGGTCGTGGGTGACGACGATCGCCGGACCGCCGAAGTCGCGCAGGTGCCGGGCCAGGTCGGCGCGTACCTCGTCGCGCACCTCGACGTCGAGCGCCGCCATGGGCTCGTCGAGCAGGAGCACGTCGGGCTCCGCGGCGAGGGCGCGGGCGAGGGCGACGCGCTGCGCCTGGCCCCCCGAGAGGGACCCCGGATGCCGGTCGGCGAGGGCGGCCAGGTCGAGTCGGGCGAGCCACGGCTCGACCGCCTCCCGCGCCGCCCGCCGCCCGCCGAGGCGCACGCGCTGCGGGAACGCGACGTTGTCGCGCACGTCGAGGTGCGGGAACAGCAGGAGGTCCTGGAACACGACGCCGACACCTCGCTGCTCCGCGGGGAGGGCGGCGAGGTCGCGGTCGCCGAGGAGCACGTTCCCCCGGGCCTCGACGAGACCCGCGATCCCGGCGAGGATGCTCGACTTGCCCGCCCCGTTCGGCCCGACGATCCCGAGCACGCGACCGGCCGGCACCTCGAACGCCGCGATGACGTCGAACGCCGACCGCGGCACCGTCATCTCGACCCGCAGGACGCTCATCGGACGACCCCCGGCATCCACCGGTCGCGCAGCGCGAGCAGCACGACGAGCGAGACTGCGAGCAGCACGAGCGCGAGGGCGATCGCGGTGTCGGGGTCGGAGTTCATCGCGAGGTAGGACGCGATCGGGAGGGTGCGGGTCACGCCGGGGAACGACCCCGCGAACGTGATCGTCGCCCCGAACTCGCCGAGCGCGCGGGAGAAGCACAGCACCGCGCCGGCGGCGATCCCGGGTGCGACGAGCGGCAGGGTCACGAGCCGGAACACCTGCGCGCGACTCGCCCCGAGGGAGGCCGCCGCGACCTCGGAGCGCCGGTCGGCGGAGCGGAGCGCACCCTCGACCGCGAAGACGAGGAACGGCATCGCCACGAAGGTCTGCGCGATGACGACCGCGGGGGTCGTGAACGGGAGGGCGAGGCCGAGGTCCGCGAGCCACTGGCCGAGCAGCCCGCGGCGGCCGAGGAGCAGGAGCAGCGCGATCCCGCCGATGACGGGCGGCAGCACCATGGGGACCGTCACCGCCGCACGGAGGAGGCGGCGGGGCACGACCGGCCAGTGCACCGAGTGCGACAGCAGCACGGCGAGCGGGATGCCGAGCACGAGGCACGCGACGGTCGACGCCGCGGCGGTGCCGAGCGAGAGAACGAGTGCCTGGAGGACGGTGTCGCTGCCGAGCAGCGCGGGGAGCTCGTTCCACGGCGCGCGGGCGACGAGTCCGACGAGCGGGAGGACGAGGAGGGCGAGTCCGAGACCGCCGAGGATCGCGACGACCGGTCCCGTGCGCCTACGGGGCACCGAAGCCCGCCCCGGTGAGGACCCGCCGGCCGACCTCGCCGAGCACGAAGTCGACGAAGGACTGCGCGGCGGCCGGGTTCCGGGCGTCGGCGAGGAGCGCGACCGGGTACCGGGTGAGGAGCGACGCCGCCTCCGGCACCTCGATCCCCTCGACGTCGGCCCCGGCGGCGATCGCGTCCGTGCGGTAGACGAGCGCGGCATCCACCTCCCCCAGCGCGACCTTCGTGAGGACGGCGCGCACGTCTTCCTCGAGGGTGTCGACCCTCGCGACGACACCCACCCGGTCGAGCAGCCTCTGCGCCGCCGAGCCGCACGGCACCACCGGGTCGCACAGGGCGACGGCGAGCTCCGGGCGCGCGAGGTCGGCGAGGCCGGTCACACCACCCGGGTTGCCGGCGGACACGACGAGCTCGAGCGAGTTCGTCGCGAAGACCACCGGCGCGACCGCGAGGCCCGCGTCGGAGACGATCGCCATGGTCGACTCGTTCGCGCTCGCGAACACATCGGCCGGCGAGCCCGAGACGACCTGCTCGGCGAGGGCGGACGACCCCCCGTAGCTCAGGACGACGTCGACGCCCGGGTGCTCCGCCTCGAAGCGGGCGGCGAGGTCGTCGAACACGTCGGTGAGGGATGCCGCGGCGAGCACGGTCACCGTCCCCGTCGGGCCCTCGGATGCGGGTTCGGGGTCGGCGGCGGGCGCAGCGCATCCCGCGAGGAGCAACGCAGCGGCGGCGACGGCGAGCGCCCTCACAGCGCCTCGACAGTGACCGTCGTCGCCTTCGCGCTCGCGACGACGAGCATCCCGGGCTCCAGGCCGAGGTCGTCGGCGGCCTCGCGCGTCATGAGCGACACGAGCCGGAACGGCCCCGCCTGCACATCGACCTGCGCCATGACGCCGTCGACCTGCACGCGCGTCACGAGGCCGGTGAGCCGGTTGCGGGTCGACGCCTTCGCGAGCGGGAACGCCTCCGCGAGGGCGGATGCCGCCTCCGTCTCGGCGAGGAGCGGGACAAGGTCCTTCCCCGCGACGACCTGGCGGCCGTTGTCGCCCTTCCGCAGGCGCAGCCGCCCGGCGTCCGCCCAGCGCCGCACCGTGTCGTCGCTCACCCCGAGCAGCGCCGCCGCCTCCCGCACCGAGAACTCATTCACGGCGCAATCATGCCACTGTCGCCGCAGCTGCGGGTACTTGACGGGGCAAGGTGCGTTTCTCCGGAGTTCCGGTTCACATCTCCGGAGGATCGACCCGCGCGCTCTGGCAGGCCGGGCATCCGGAACCCGAGGGAGCCCGAGGCTCCGGAGAAACGCACTCGGCCCTGCGAGGATGGAGCCATGACCGTCGACCCCGCGTCCCCGCGCTACGCGCGGCAGCGCATCCTCGCCGGTTTCGGCCCCGCCGCCCAGGAGAAGCTCGCCGCCGCGCACGTCGTCGTCGTCGGCGCGGGCGGACTCGGCAGCTACGTGCTCCCGATCCTCGCCGCCGCGGGCGTCGGGGCGCTCACGATCGTCGACCACGACGTCGTGTCCGCGTCGAACCTCCATCGGCAGACCCTCCACCTCCCCGCCGACGTCGACCGCGGCAAGGCCCGCTCCGCCGCCGGACGCCTCGCCGCGCTCTCCCCCGAGACGAGGCTCACCGTGCTCGAGGCGAAGTTCGAGCCGGGGATGACGTTCGACCTCCTCCTCGACGCCGACGTCGTCGTCGACGCGACCGACAACCCCGCCGCCCGCTACCTCGCCAACGACGCCGCCGCGATCCGCGGCATCCCGCTCGTCTGGGGCTCCGCCCTCGGCTACGCGGGCCAGGTCGGCGTGGCGTGGGACGAGCAGGGCGTCGACTACCGCGACCTCTTCCCCGAGGACGGCGACCCCGCGGCGGGCGACACGTGCGACGTCGTCGGGGTGCTGCCGAGCGTGCCGGCCGTCATCGGGTCGATGATGGCGACCGAGGTGCTCAAGCTCCTCACGGGCGTCGGGGAGCCGCTGCTCGGACGCGTCGCCGCCTACGACGCCCTCACCGGACGCACCCGCGAGATCGAGTACCGCCGCGACCCGGATGCCCCACGTCCCGGGTCTCTCGAGGAGAGGACCCAGGCCCCCGTGGAGACGCCCACCCGCACCATCAGCCCCGAGGAGCTCCGCGACGCGCTCGCCGGCCCGAACCCCCCGGTGCTCATCGACGTGCGCGAGACCTGGGAGGCGGAGATCGTGTCCATCCCCGGCTCCCTCCTCATCCCGATGGGCACCATCCCGGAGGTCGTGGCGCAGCTCGACTCCGACGCCGAGACGGTCGTCTACTGCCACCACGGGGTGCGCTCCGCGCGCGTGCTCGAGTTCCTCGAGCAGAACGGGTTCACCGACGCCCGCCACCTCACGGGCGGGGTCGATGCGTACGCCGCGAAGGTCGACCCGGGCCTGGCGAGGTACTGATGGCGCGGACCCCGGTCGCGGAGCACGAGGGACGCGTGCGCGCGCTCCTCGCGCCGCTGCGCACGCGAGAGGCCGAGGTGGTCCCCCTCGCGTCGGCGCTCGGGCGCGTGCTCGCGGAGGCGGTGGCGTCGCCGATCGACCTGCCGCCGTTCCGCAACTCCCAGCTGGATGGGGTGGCCGTGCGGGCCGCGGACGTCCCGGGCGAGCTTCCCGTCGTGGGGGAGGTCGCCGCCGCGGCGGGGGAGCCGGAGCCTCTCGCGCCCGGCACCGCCGTCCGCATCATGACCGGTGCGCCCGTCCCCGTGGGGGCGGATGCCGTGGTGCCGGTCGAGGACACGATCGCCACCGAGGACGGCCGGGTCACGATCGCATCCCCCTGGGTCGCGGGTTCCTACATCCGCGAGGTGGGTTCGGACCTGAGCGCCGGGGCGGAACTGCTCCCGGCGGGGCTGCGGCTGGCATCCCGGCACCTCGCGGCGCTCGCCGCCGCGGGGCTCACGTCGGTGTCCGTGGTGTCGCGGGTTCGGGTCGCGGTGATCTCGACGGGTTCGGAGCTCGTCGCCCCCGGCGAGCCGCTCCTGCCCGGGCAGATCGCCGACTCGAACGGCACCGCACTCGTCGCGGCAGCGCGCGACGTCGGCGCGGAGATCGTGCTCGAGGGGCGGGTCGTCGACGACTCCGACGCGTTCGAGGCGCTCCTCGACGCGGCCCTCGCAGCCGACGCGGAACTCGTGCTCACGTCCGGCGGCATCTCGATGGGCGAGCACGAGGTCGTGCGCGACGCCCTCGAACCGCTCGGCGCGACGATCGACGTGCTCGCGATGCAGCCCGGCGGACCGCAGGCGATCGCGGCGTACCGCGGCGTCCCCGTCGTGTGCTTCCCGGGCAACCCGGTGTCGAGCCAGCTGTCGTTCCTGCTCTTCGTCGAGCCGATCCTGCGCGAGATCGCGCGGCTGCCCGACCGCATCCGGGTGACGCGCGTGCTCGACGAGCCGATCACCTCGGCGCCGGGCAAGCGGCAGTTCCTCCGCGGGCGCGCGCTGCCCGACGGCCGGGTCGCAACGGTGGGCGGACCGTCGTCGCACCTCGTCGCGGCGCTCGCCGCCGCCGACGTGCTGCTCGACGTCCCGGAGGACGCCACCGAGCTCCCCGCGGGGGCGACTGTGGAAACCTGGGAGCTATGAGCGAAACGGGCGCGTCCGGGCTGACGCATCTCGACGACGAGGGTCGCGCACGCATGATCGACGTGGGAGGCAAGGCCGTCACGCGTCGCGTCGCCGTCGCGGAGGGCCGGTTCGAGACGACGCCTCAGGTCGTGGCGCTCCTGCTCTCCGACGGACTCACGAAGGCCGACGCACTCGCGACGGCCCGGATCGCGGGAATCCAGGCGGCGAAGCGCACGAGCGAGCTCATCCCCCTCGCCCACCTCCTGCCGCTCGAGTCGGTGAAGGTCGAGTTCGAGCCCGCGGAGTCGTCGATCGGCATCCGTGCGACCGTCGCCGTGACGGCGAAGACGGGCGTCGAGATGGAGGCGCTCACCGCGGTCGCCGTCGCGGGGCTCACGCTGCACGACATGGTGAAGGCGATCGACCCCGCGTGCGTGCTCGGCGAGATCCGCCTCGTCGAGAAGACCGGCGGCAAGCACGGCCACTGGACCCCGGACGCTCCCGCCCCCACCCCGCACCTCGGAGCCGGCGTGGTGATCGTCTCCTCCACCGGCGCCGCCACCGGCACCCGCGAGGACCGCACCGGCCCGGTGATCGCCGAATGGATGCGCGAGCACGGCTACGGCGTCGACGAACCCGTCGTCGTCCCGGACATCGACGTCGAGCGCGCCCTCGCCGCGGCCGTCGCGGGCGCACCCGCGCTCGTCGTCACGACGGGCGGGACCGGCATCCACCCGCAGGACCTCACCCCGGAGGCGACGCGCGCGGTCATCGACCGGGAACTGCCGGGGGTGGCGGAGGCGATTCGCGCGGCGGGCCGCGACGTCACCCCGACCGCTGCGCTGTCGCGCGCCCTCGCCGGGGTCGCCGGCTCGACGGTCGTCGTCAATCTCCCCGGATCGCCCGGCGGCGTGAAAGACGGCCTCGCGGTGCTTGAACGGCTGCTCCCCCACATCCACGACCAACTCGCCGGAGGCGCGCATGAGTGAGCCCGTCGCCCTCATCACCGACGAGCCGATCGACCGTGCCTGGCTCGAGGCGCAGGTGCTCACGGATGCCGACGGCGCGCTCGTCGTGTTCGAGGGCGTCATCCGCAACCGCGACCACGATGTCGCGGTGACGTCGCTCGACTACCAGGCGCATCCGGATGCGGAGCGGTTCCTCGCCGACGTGTGCGCCTCCGTCGCGACGACCGCCGGACTGCGCGTCGCGGCGGCGCACCGCGTCGGGCACCTCGGGATCGGCGACGTCGCCCTCGTCGCCGTCGTCGCCGCGCCGCACCGCGCGGAGGCGTTCGCGACGTGCGCGACCCTCGTCGACGAGATCAAGCAGCGCGTCCCCATCTGGAAGCGCCAGCACCTCGCCGACGGCCCCTCGGAGTGGGTCGGCCTGTAGCCCTCGCCTTCCGCATTTTGCGTCCCGTCCCGCCGTTCTGATCGCGTACCGGGACGCAAAACGCGGACTCACCGACGGCCGCTAGCCGCCCGAGAACGGCGGGAGCACGTCGACGCGGGAGCCGAGGGCGCGCTCGGGGTCGCGGGTGACGACGCCGTCGACGAGGAACGATCCCTTCGCGAGCACCGCCGCCATCCCGGGGTAACGCTCCAGGAGGGTGTCACGCAGCTCGCCGACGGTGGATGCCGACAACGTCTCCTCCTCGCGGCCCGCGGCATCCACGGCGGCGGCGAAGTAGCGCACGAGCACGTCAGCCACCGATCGCCCCCATCGAGCGCACGGGGCGGTGGAAGTCGTCGGCGTCGATGCCGTGCCCGGCCTGCTTGTTCCACATCGCGGCCCGCCAGCGGTCGGCGAGCTCGGCATCCGACGCTCCCCCGCGCAGGAGGGCGCGGAGGTCGGTCTCGTCGTCCCCGAACAGGCACGAGCGCACGGTCCCCTCGGCGGTGAGCCGGGTGCGGTCGCACGCCTCGCAGAACGACCGCGTGACGGAGGCGATGATGCCGACCGTCGCGGAGCCGCCGTCGACCGTCCACTCCTCGGCGGGGGCGGCCGGGTCCTCGCGACCCGCGGGTTCGAGCGTGAACCGCTGCCCCAGCACCGACAGCAGCTCGGATGCCGACACGAGGTTGTCGCGCCGCCACGTCTCGTCGGCGTCGAGCGGCATCTGCTCGATGAACCGCAGCCGCACGTCGTTGTCGACCGCCCAGGCGAGCAGGTCGGGGGCGTCGTCGAGGGTCTCGCGCAGGGCGACGGCGTTGATCTTGATCGGACCGAGGCCCGCGGCGCGGGCGGCGTCGAGTCCGCGCAGCACGGCCGGCAGCCGGTCGCGGCGGGTGACGGCGGCGAAGTGCTCCCGGTCGATCGTGTCGAGCGAGACGTTGAGGCGGGTGAGGCCGGCGTCGGCGAGCGCGGCGGCGCGGCGGTCGAGCCCGACGCCGTTCGTCGTCATCGCGAGCGGGATGCCGGGCGCGACCGACGACGACGCCCGGACGATGTCGACGAGGTCGGGACGCGTGAGCGGCTCCCCGCCCGTGAACCGCACTTCGCGCACACCGAGGTCGTGCACGGCGATCCCGACGAGGCGCCCGATCTCGTCCGCGGTGAGCAGGTCGCGCGCCGGGATGACGGGGAGCCCCTCCGCGGGCATGCAGTAGGTGCAGCGCAGCGAGCACGCCGACGTGATCGACACCCGGAGGTCGCGGGCGACGCGGCCGAACCGGTCGACGAGGTCGGCCGTGTCGGGGCGCCCGTCGACCGGCGGCGCCGCGGTCGGATCGCGGCGCAGCACGGGGATCCCGAGCGCGACAGGGGGCATCCCGTCAGCCTACGGCGCGTGGGTTCGCGTCGCTGTGAAGATGAGGTTGACTGGACTCGTGCGACGACTCGCAGGACCCGCCGCCCTCGCGCTCGTACTCCCCCTCGCCGCCTGCGCGGCCCTGCCGGGTGACGACGCGGGGCTCGATCTCGTGCGCGCCGGCTGCCCCGTCGACCTCCGCATCCACACCGACGACCTGCCGCGCGTCGAGTGGGGGTTCCTCTACGCGCTGCTCGACGAGCGCCGGATCGAGGTCGGCGACGACTCCGTGACGGCGCCGCTCGTCGTCGACGGCGTGGACACCGGCGCGACCCTCACGATCCTGCTCGGCGACCCGCTCGACGGGGTGAGCGTCAACACCCTCCTGCAGGACGACCCGAGCATCCTGCTCGGCGCGGTCGACACCGACGTCGCGCTCCTCGACGCGAAGCGCGCCCCGACCGTCGGCGTCTTCGCCCCCCTCGCCCGCGACCCGCGGCTGTACTACTGGGACGCCACGACCTACCCGAACCTGCGCAACATCGAGACCTTCCGGGGCATCGCGACCCCCGAGGGCGACGCGCTCATGCCGGTCGCGGCGGTTCCCGGCGACCCGTTCACGAGCTACGCGATCGGGATGGGGTGGATCGCGCCCGAGCAGATCGAGGCGGGCACCGACGTCGACGTCGAGCTCACCGTGTCGGCGTTCTTCGAATCCGGCGGGCGCCGGGCGCAGGCGGGGGACGCCCTCGTCGACCCCTACCTGCTCTCACTGCCCGAGGTCCCGGACCCGGCCCGCTGGGAGGTCGTCGACGACCTCGGCTACACACGGGATGGCGGCGTGCTCTCCGCGGAGCCGCACACCCTGGTGCGGTCGAGCGACTGCCTGCAGACCCTCGTGCCGCTGCTGCAGCGGTCGCTCGTCGACTACCTCGGGGACCCCGACCGGGTGAACGCGCTCCTCGCCGAACTGTCGGCGCAGGTCGGGGACGCCGCCTACGACGCCGACGCCGTCGACGCGGCGTTCGAGGAGCTGCGCGGGGGTCGCTTCGCGGGCAACTCGCGCGACGGCACGGTCGGCGACCTCGACCTGGGGCGCGTGCGGTGGCTGTTCGAGAACGCGGTGCCGCAGTGGATCAAGGTCGAGCGGCCCGTGCCCTCCGGGGTCACGCCCGACGACATCGTCACCAACCGGTTCATCGACCGGTCGATCGGCCTCTGAACCGGGGCCGCGGGCGACGGATCAGCGGCGCGCGGCGCGGAGAGCGACGACGGGACGCAGCTCGACCACCGGACGCGCGACGCGCTCCGGGTCGTCGACGGACGCGTGCTCCTCGGCGTGGAGCTCGACCCCGCGCGCGATGAGCGCGACGAACGCGCCCGCGAACATGAGCACGACGGCGATCATGAACCACGAGGCGCCGAGCGCCGACGCGGGCTGAACGGCGGGGAGTCCGACGGAGAAGCCCGCGAACGCGGCGACGGCGAGCACGAAGCCGGCGGCGGCGATCGCCGCTCCGGTCGTGACCCCGGGGTGCTTGCGCATTCTCCGAACCTCCGTCGATGAAAGAGACAGAGGCGGGGGGCAACTATGACGTAGCAGAACCGCCCCCAGTCCCCACGATAGGGGACACGGGGGCGGCTCCAGAAGGGATGCGCGCTCAGGATTCGGTCAAGATTCCCGCAGCGTCAGCGTGTCAGCGGGCAGCCGACCCTTCGGTGTAGTCGGCGTCCTGCTGCTTCCACGCGAACAGGGCGCGGAGCTCACGGCCCACCGCCTCGATCCGGGTGCGTGCGCGGCCTTCTCGCGAAGCTCCAGGAACTCCTTCGCACCGTTGTCCTGGTCGTCGATGAAGCGCTTCGCGAACGCGCCCGACTGGATGTCGCCGAGCACGGCCTTCATGTTCTCCTTGACCGACGGGTCGATGACGCGCGGGCCCGAGACGTAGTCGCCGTACTCGGCGGTGTCGGACACCGACCAGCGCTGCTTCGCGATGCCGCCCTCCCACATGAGGTCGACGATGAGCTTGAGCTCGTGGAGCACCTCGAAGTAGGCGATCTGCGGCTGGTAGCCGGCCTCGGTGAGGGTCTCGAACCCATACTGGATGAGCTGCGAGACGCCGCCGCAGAGCACCGTCTGCTCGCCGAACAGGTCGGTCTCGGTCTCCTCCGTGAACGTCGTCTTGATGACGCCGGCGCGCGTGCCGCCGATCGCCTTCGCGTACGACAGCGCGAGGTCCCAGGCCTGGCCCGACGCGTCGTTCTCGACGGCGATGATGTCCGGGATGCCGCGGCCCGCGACGTACTCGCGGCGCACCGTGTGGCCGGGGGCCTTCGGGGCGACGAGGATGACGTCGACGTCCTTCGGCGCCTCGATGTAGCCGAAGCGGATGTTGAAGCCGTGCGCGAACGCGAGGGTCTTGCCGGGGGTCAGCTTGTCCTTGATCGACTCGGCGTAGATGCCGCGCTGGTGCTGGTCGGGCGCGAGGATCATGATGACGTCGGCCCACTCGGCGGCGTCGGCGACGCTCTTCACCTCGAAGCCGTCGTCCTTCGCCTTCGGGGCCGACTTGGAGCCGTCCTTGAGCGCGATCGCGACCTCGACACCCGAGTCGCGCAGGTTCTGCGCGTGGGCGTGGCCCTGCGAGCCGTAGCCCACGATCGCCACCTTCTTGCCCTGGATGATCGAGAGGTCGGCGTCCTTGTCGTAGAAGATCTCAGCCATTGCTTTTCGTTCCTATCTCGGTGGTTGAGTAGCCCGCTCGCGGGCGTGTCGAAACCCCGCCCCTGGGCTTGGGTCAGTTCTTGAAGACGCGTTCGGTGATGCTCTTGCCGCCGCGGCCGATGGCGAGGAGACCCGACTGCGCGATCTCCTTGATGCCGTAGGGCTCGAGCATCCGTAGCAGGGCCTGCACCTTGCCGCTGTCACCGGTCACCTCGACCACGAGTGCGTCGGGGGCGACGTCGACGACGCGGGCGCGGAACAGCGTCACCGCCTCGAGGATCTGGGATCTCGTGCCCGACTCGACCTTGACCTTGATGAGCAGGTGCTCCCGCTGCACCGAGTTCTCGGGGTCGAGCTCGACGATCTTGATGACGTTGATCAGCTTGTTCAGCTGCTTGGTGACCTGCTCGAGCGGCACGTCCTCGACATCCACGACGACCGTGATCCGGGAGAGGCCCTCGATCTCGGAGTGGCCGACGGCGAGCGACTCGATGTTGAAGCCGCGGCGGGCGAACAGCCCGGCGACGCGGGTCAGCAGACCCGGCTTGTCCTCGACGAGGAGCGACAGCACGTGACGACTCATCGGTTCACTCCTCATCCCAGGTCGGCGCGAGATCGCGCGCGTACTGCACCTGCGAGTTGCCCACTCCCTGCGGCACCATCGGCCACACCATCGCGTCGCGGCTGACGATGAAGTCGATGACGACGGGGCGGTCGTTGGTCTCCATCGCGAGCTTGATCGCGGGGTCGACCTCCTCGGGCTTCGTGACGCGGATGCCGAGCGCGCCGTAGGCCTCGGCGAGCTTCACGAAGTCGGGCACCATCCGGGTCTGCTCGTCGGCGTTCATGTGACCCGTGTCGAGGTCGGTGAACGAGTGGCGGCCGTCATAGAAGAGGGTCTGCCACTGGCGCACCATGCCGAGCGAGGAGTTGTTGATGATGGCGACCTTGATCGGGATGTCGTTGATCGTGCAGGTCGCGAGTTCCTGGTTGGTCATCTGGAAGCAGCCGTCGCCGTCGATCGCCCACACGAGGCGGTCGGGCTGGGCGACCTTCGCGCCCATCGCGGCGGGGACGGCGTAGCCCATCGTGCCGGCGCCGCCCGAGTTGAGCCACTGGTGCGGNCGCTCGTACTTGATGANCTGCGCNGCCCACATCTGGTGCTGGCCNACGNCGNNGGCGTAGACCGCCTCCGGGCCCGACAGCTGCCCGATGCGCTCGATGACCGTCTGCGGGGCGAGGAGCCCGTCGTCGGGGTCGTCGGTGTAGCCGAGCGGGTAGTTCTTGCGCAGCTGGTCGAGCCGCGCCCACCACTCGGTGAGGTCCTGCTTCGACGTCTTGGCCGCCGACTCGTACGCGTCGAGCAGCTCGACGAGCACATCCTTCACGTCGCCCACGATGGGCACGTCGGCGTGCTTGATCTTGCCGATCTCGGCGGGGTCGATGTCGACGTGCACGACCTTCGCGTTCGGCGCGAACTCCGCGACCTTGCCCGTCACGCGGTCGTCGAACCGGGCGCCGAGGGCGACGATGAGGTCGCACTCCTGGAAGCCGAGCACCGCGGGCACCGAGCCGTGCATGCCGGGCATGCCGAGGTGTTGCGGGTGCGAGTCGGGGAACGCGCCACGCGCCATGAGCGTCGTCACGACGGGGAGGTTGGTGCGCTCCGCGAGCTTCAGCAGCTCCTGGGAGGCGCCCGCGCGGATGACGCCGCCGCCGACGTAGAGCAGCGGACGCGACGACTCGAGCATGAGCTCCGCCGCGGCGGTGATCTGCTTGCCGTGCGCCTTCGTCACCGGGCGGTAGCCGGGCAGGTCGATCTTCGGCGGCCACGAGAACGTCATGAGGCCCTGCTGGGCGTCCTTCGTGATGTCGACGAGCACGGGACCCGGGCGGCCGGTCGTCGCGATCTCGTAGGCGGCGGCGAGGGCGGCGGGGACGTCCTCGGCGCGCTTTACGAGGAACGAGTGCTTCGTGATCGGCATCGTGATGCCGACGATGTCGATCTCCTGGAAGGCGTCCGACCCCATGAGGTTCGAGAACACCTGCCCGGTGATCGCGATCATCGGCACCGAGTCCATGTGGGCGTCGGCGATCGCGGTGACGAGGTTCGTCGCGCCGGGGCCGGACGTCGCGATGCAGACGCCGACGCGACCCGACGCGGCCGCGTACCCTTCGGCTGCGTGCCCGGCGCCCTGCTCGTGCCGGACGAGGATGTGCCGGATCTTCGTCGAGGCCATGAGCTCGTCGTAGAACGGCATGATCGCGCCGCCCGGGAGGCCGAAGACGTCGGTGACACCGAGCTTCTCGAGGGAGGCGAGGATCGCGCCGGATCCGGTCATCTGCGCCTTGTCGCGCACAGCAGCGGGTGTCGGGCTGGACATAGAGATTCCTTGCGTGTGTCAACCGTCAGTGGGATTCGGATCCTCGTGGCCGCGAATGGCGTCGCCACACCGATCAGAATGTCGCCGTGCGCTGTCCGCGCTTAACGCCCACGCCAGGACTGGTTGTGCCACCCGGGTGTCTTATCAGACCGTCAGCCTACCTCATCGCGTCGGCGTGCTCGCGCGGGCGCTCGCCGGACGCGGGGCATCCGGATTCGTCCGGGTTCGGCCCTGTCGGCCGGATCCGGCACGAGGGGGCGAAATGCCCGTGTTCACTTGAACCACGATGTCTGCTCACGATTCCGCACCCGGCCGTCCGGGCGTCCTCCGGTCCCGCCGCGTCCTCATCCTCGCCCTCGCCGCGGCGGCCGTCGTCGCCGTCGCGGTCGCCGCCGTCATCCTCGTCGTGCGGTTCCCACCCGCACCCGACACCTTGGTCCGTGCGTCGGCGCCGGGGGTCCGCGTCGCCGCGACGCCGTCCGATCTCGACGTGCCTGCGCTCAGCGCACTCGACGAGATCCCCGGATCGTTCGTCGCCCTGCGGCCCACCTCGCTCGAGAGCGACGGACCTCTCCCGGAGGGCGGCGCCACGCTCGAGTTCACCTTCCACGACGCGCTCCCCGGCGACGTCACGGCGACGTTCGCCTGGTACGACGAGTCCGAAGGCGTGTGGAACCCGATCCACACGACCCTGACCTCCGACCGTCGCACCCTCCGCGCGACCACGACGCACTTCTCGCACTGGACCGTCTCCGCAGGCGGCTCCGAGCCGTCGCTCGAGCAGTTCCTCGCCGACGTCGGCCAGTGGTTCGCCGACTCCTGGGAGGCCTGGGCGTCCTCCGAGCCCGGGACGTGGGTGTACCGGCAGTCGGCGCTCACCCTCGGGATCGGGGCTCCGGAACCCGAGTGCGCCACCCCGAATCCCGAGTGGGTCGAGGACGTCCTGTGGGCGCAGCGGACGCACGGCGCCGTCAACAGCAGCATCCTCACTTGCTTCGGCGGCGACCCGCTCAACCCGACGCCTCCTCGAAGTGAGGGTCGCCGCGAACCGCGCCTTCGGCTTCCCCGTCCACTTCGCCGAGGGCCTCGACACCGTGTACGCCGGCCCCCACGGGTGGGATCAGTCGGTCATCCAGATGGTCAAGGTCTTCGGCGACTACTACCGCGACCACGCCAGCTCGGGGCTGCTGTTCGTCCCGACCAGCTTCGTGCCCGCGACGGCCGAGTACCGGATCAGCCTCAGCGCGAGCCAGGTGCGGGCCCTCGAGACCCCGACCATCGCGGAGTTCCCGAAGCCGCACCCCGGTCAGGCTCTGGTGTCCGCACTCATCAAGTTCATGAGCGACGAGATCGGCAGCAACCACACCGCGCCGCTGGTCGGTGTGCTGATCGCCCTGAGCGACTGCGACGTCACGGTCTATCCGGGTCCCGACGCCGAGGTCGCCGAGCACCTCGGCTGGATCACCGCCTGCCTCACCGCGGCGGGCGACGAGGACTTCCTGAGAAACGTCGCCGAGCTCGACACCTCGGCCGGCGGCAAGGTGTCGGCGCTGACCCAGCAGTTCCTCGACACCGACTTCGCCAAGAAGTTCCTCCGCGCCGTGAAGTGGCTCGCGGCCGTCCAACTCGGACTCACCGTCGTCGACTACCTGGGCGAGCCGGAGGAGACCATGTGGTTCGTCGGCGCCACCGCGAAGCCCGGCGAGTGGACCACCTACACGGCGCCCAACGGCGCGGGCTGGGACCTTCCGCCGGACTGGCGCGTCGACCTCGTCGAGTCCTTCGACATCACCTGCGGGATCTCCGGCGAGACGAAGTACGTGGCGACCCTGATCGACGACGCCGACATCCCGCGGATCGTGTACCAGAGCGCGATCTGCGGGTTCGGCGACGCGATGCCCGCCGCGGCGCGCACGGAGGTGCTCCACCGCTCGGACGCTTCCGGCTCCGGACTCGCCGGGACGCCGCACGTCCGCTACGAGATCGCCGAGGGAACGACCGGTATCGTCGCCTCGCTCGCGCTGCGCACCGCGGATGTGACGCGGGTGTCCGGGCGTAGCGATCAGCTCTCGCTCGAGGTGCTGATCACCGGGAACGGAAGGTTCTCGTCGTTCAGCGCCGTCACGCCGCTCACCGCGCCGGAACCGCCGCGGGGGCAGCGGATCTCGGTGAGCGGGGTGAGCTTCGGCTCCGTCGAGGATGCGCGCGCTTGGACGGAGACGCCGATGTTCCGCGACCTCGTGCGCGTGCTCGGGTCGTTCACGAAGCCGAACTGAGCGTCGCGACCGCGGTCGGGGGTCAGCCGGTGACGGCGCCCTCGGCCGCGGAGCGCACGAGCTTGGAGTACTTCGCGAGCACCCCGCGCGTGTAGCGCGGCGGGAGGGGGGCCCAGCCTTCACGGCGGGCTGCCAGCTCGGATTCGTCGACCAGTAGGTCGATCGACCGGGCGGCGATGTCGACCCGAATCAGATCTCCATCGCGCACGAAGGCGATGGGACCTGCGTCCACCGCCTCGGGTGCGATGTGGCCGATGCACAGGCCGGTTGTGCCGCCTGAGAATCGTCCGTCGGTCAATAGTAGGACATCTTTTCCGAGCCCCGCGCCCTTGATCGCGGCGGTGATGGCGAGCATCTCGCGCATCCCGGGGCCGCCCTTCGGGCCCTCGTAACGGATGACGACGACGTCGCCCTTCTTGATGTCGCCGGCGGCGAGCGCGTCCATCGCGCCGCGCTCGCGCTCGAACACCCGCGCGGGGCCCTCGAACGTGGCCGCGTCGAAGCCGGCCGTCTTCACGACCGCGCCCTCGGGAGCCATCGTGCCCTTGAGGATCGTGAGCCCGCCGGTCGCGTGGATGGGGGCGTCGAGCGGCTTGAGCACCTCGCCGTCGAGCGGCGGAAGGTTCAGCTCCTCGAGGTTCTCGCGCATCGTCTTGCCGGTGACGGTGAGCACGTCGCCGTGCAGGAGCCCGGCATCCAGGAGCGCCTTCATGAGCACGGGGACGCCGCCGCGACGGTCGACGTCGTTCATGACGTACTTGCCGAACGGCTTGAGGTCGCCGATGTGCGGCACCTTCTCGCCGATGCGGTTGAAGTCGTCGAGCGTGAGGTCGACGTCGGCCTCGCGCGCGATCGCGAGGAGATGCAGCACGATGTTGGTCGAGCCGCCGAGCGCCATCCCGACGGCGATGGCGTTCTCGAACGCCTCCTTGGTGAGGATGTCGCGCGCCGTGATGCCGAGCTTGAGCAGGTTGACGACGGCCTCGCCCGAGCGGTGCGCGTACATGTCGCGGCGACCGTCGGCGGCCGGCGGGCTCGCCGAGCCGGGGAGGCTCAGGCCCAGGGCCTCGGCGACCGACGCCATCGTGTTGGCGGTGTACATGCCGCCGCAGGCACCCATGCCGGGGGCGAACGCGCACTCGATGCGGTGGGCGTCCTCGAGGCTCATCGTGCCGGCGAGCACACCGCCGACGGCCTCGAACGAGTCGATGATCGTGATGTCCTTCTCGGTGCCGTCGGAGAGGCGCACCCAGCCGGGGGCGATCGATCCGGCGTAGAGGAAGACGGAGGCGAGGTCGAGCCGGGCGGCCGCCATGAGCATCCCGGGGATCGACTTGTCGCAGCCGGCGAGCAGCACCGAGCCGTCGAGACGCTCCGCCTGCATGACCGTCTCGACCGAGTCGGCGATGACCTCGCGGCTCACGAGCGAGAAGTGCATGCCCTCGTGGCCCATCGAGATGCCGTCGGAGACGGAGACGGTGCCGAACTGGAGCGGGTAGCCGCCNCCGGCGTGCACACCCTCCTTCGCCGCACGGGCGAGCCGGTCGAGGCTCAGGTTGCANGGNGTGATCTCGTTCCAGCTCGACGCGATGCCGATCTGCGACTTGTCCCAGTCGGCGTCGCCCATGCCGACGGCGCGCAGCATCCCGCGGCTCGTGGTGGCTTCGATCCCGTCGGTGACGGTGCGCGACCGCGGCTTGTGGTCGACGGGCTGGCCGTCGGCCGCGGGCGCGCCAGAGTTGAGGGGCGTTTCCGGCATGCTCCGAGGTTACCGCCGCCGCGGCGGCCCCGCCGACACCGGACGCCGCCCGCCGTCGGGCATCCGTCGCACCTGCGACGGATGGACGGCTCGGCACCCCGAAAATTGGCGGATGGATGCCGGAGGTCAGTGACCGATGAGGTCGGAGTCGTTGCCCGGGTCGCCGGCGAGGGAGCCGAGGGTCGCGAGGTCGTCGTCGGAGAGCTCGAACGAGAAGACGTCGAAGTTCTCCGCGAGGCGCTCGGGCGACCCCGACTTCGGGATCGCGACGATCCCCTGCTGCACGTGCCAGCGCAGCACCACCTGCGCCGGGGTCCGCCCCACGCGCGACGCGACCTCCCGCACGGCCGGCTCGGCGAGGAACGCCTTCACGCCGCTCTGGCCGCCGAGCGGACTGTACGCCTCCGTCACGATGCCGTGCGCGTCGTGGTAGGCGCGCAGCTCGGGGCGCGTGATCTCCGGGCTCAGCTGCACCTGGTTGACCGCCGGCACCGTGCCGGTCTCGGCGGCGAGGCGCTCCAGGTGCGCGACCTTGAAGTTGGAGACGCCGATCGCGCGGGCCAGGCCGTCGGCCTGCAGCTTCTCGAACGTGCGCCACGTCGACACGTACTCGTCGCGCTGCGGGAGCGGCCAGTGGATGAGCAGCAGGTCGACGTAGTCGAACCGCATCCGGTCGAGCGCGGCGCGGAGCCCGTCGATGGCGCGGTCGCCGCCCTGAAAGGCCCCGTCGAGCTTCGTCGTGACGAAGAACTCCTCGCGCGGGATGCCGGTGCGCCGCACCCCCTCCGCGACGCCCGCCTCGTTGCCGTACCGCGTCGCCGTGTCGATGTGCCGGTAGCCGACCTCGGCGGCGGCGACCACGGCGTCCGCGACCTGCGCGTCGTCGAGGGGCCAGGTGCCGAGTCCGAGCTGCGGGATGGCGGCGCCGGTGTTGAGGGGGATCGCGGGGATGCTCATGCCCTCAGTCTGACGCGCGACCGCGCTTGCCGCTGGACCTGGATTGGCGTCCGGCGGCGCGCTCCTGGCGCTCGCTCGCCCGCGCGACGTCGTCGGCCAGTTCGTCGACGACGAGGAGATCGGTGCGGAGATTCTTCGTGCGGTACCCGGCGCGTCCGATCATGTGCGCCGCGACGGGCTGCGTGAGGAGCTGGAACAGCACGACCGGGAGCAGCAGGAACAGCGCCGCCCAGCTGCGGGCTGAGAGCGCGACGGCGACGACCACGCAGATGAGCCCGAGCACCTGCGGCTTCGTGCCCGCGTGGAGGCGCGACAGCGCGTCGGGGAAGCGCAGCACGCCGACGCCCGCGACGAGGGAGAGCGCCGCGCCGAGCACGACGAAGACGCCGGCGGCAATGTCGAGCCCCTGGTCGATCACGGCTTCTCCTCCTCCGTCGGACGGCGGTCCTGCTGGCTCACGTAGCGCGCCACCGCGACCGTCGAGAACGCGGCGGTGCCCGCGAGCACGAGCATGACCGGGATCGTGCGGGTGTGGCCGTTGATGACCATCTCGGCGCCGATGACGAGCAGCAGGATCGTCAGCAGGACGTCGGAGGCGAGCATCCGGTCGAGGATCGTCGGGCCGCGGACGACCCGCACGAGCGCGCCGACGGCGGCGCCGGCGAACAGAGCTCCGGCGACGATCGCGACCACCGGCATCATGCGCGCACCTTCTCGACCTCGTGGCGCGACCCGACCGCGCGGATGATGGACGCCTCGATCGCGAGGGCGGACCGTCGGGCCGACTCGACGCCGTCGGCGTCGCCCGCGGCGAGCACCGTGCAGGAACAGGAGCGACCGGTCGCGGTCGATCTCGAGCACGAGCGTGCCGGGGACGAGCGAGATCGTCGTCGCGGTGAGCGACAGCACGAAGTCGGAGCGCGTGCGCAGCTTCACCTCGACGATCGCGTTGAGCGGCAGCTTGCCGGGGTGGAACGCCTGCGCCGCGACGATGAACGACGAGCGCACGAGGTCCCACAGGAACTTCAGGGCGAACACGAGCGCCCAGAGGATGTTGAAGCGTCCGGAGAACTCCACGGGGGGCAGGTAGAAGACGCGCGTCACGAGCACGGCGACGATCGCGCCCGAGACGCCCGACATCCAGCTGATCTCGCCCCACAGCAGCATCCACAGCACGACGAGTCCGACGAGCAGCGGGAGCTGCTGGAGGAACCGCTTCCCGCGGCTCTGCTTCGACTCGCGCGCCCTAGCCATCGAGACCCCCCGGGACGCCGTCGGGGAACACCTCGGACACGTAGGCAGACTGGCCGAGCTCGACCGCCGCCCGGTCGGAGAACTCGTAGAGCGGGCCGGCGAACACGGTGAGCGCGACCGTCACGACGACGAGCCCGACCGTCGACGCGAGCATGAGGCGCGGGATGCGCGTGCGCGCGGGCGCCTCGAGCGTCGCCGCCGCGGTCGCCCTCTTCGCCTTCGGCTTCTTCGGCTTCGCCGCCTCGCCGTCCTCGGGCTGCGGCGCGGGGGTCCAGAAGACGCGGCTCCACACGCGCATGAGCGCGTACAGGGTGAGGAGCGACACGAGCGCTCCCGCGGCGACGTTGACCCACGCGAACCCGTCGCCCGACGAGATCGCCGCCTCGAACAGTCCGAGCTTGCCGAGGAACCCGGAGAACGGGGGGATGCCGCCGAGGTTGAGCGCGGGCACGAGGTAGAGGATCGCGACGACGGGCGCCGCGGCGAGCATCCCGCCGAGCTTCGGGATCGACGTCGAACCGCCCACCTGCTCGATGAGACCCGCCGCGAGGAACAGCGCCGTCTGCACGACGATGTGGTGCACCACGTAGTAGATCGTCGCCGCCATCCCGTCGACCGTGCCGAGGCCGATGCCCAGGATGAGGTAGCCGATGTGGCTCACCAGAGTGAACGACAGGAGTCGCTTGATGTCCGTCTGCGCGACCGCGCCGAGCACGCCGACGATCATCGTGAGCGCCGCGACCACGAGCAGGGCGCCGTTGAGCTGGGGCTCGGGGAACAGGAGCGTCTCGGTGCGGATGATCGCGTAGACGCCGACCTTCGTGAGCAGGCCCGCGAAGACCGCCGTGACCGGGGCGGGCGCCGTCGGGTACGAGTCGGGCAGCCAGAACGACAGCGGGAAGACGGCCGCCTTGATGCCGAACCCGAGCAGCAGCATGACGTGCAGCACGAGCCGCACGGCGGGGTCGAGCTCCTCCATCCGCAGCGCGATGTGAGCCATGTTGACGGTGCCGAGGGCGCCGTAGATCATCGCGATCGACGACAGGAACAGCGCCGACGACACGAGGCTCACGACGATGTACGTCGTGCCGGTGCGGATGCGCGGCTCCGTGCCGCCGAGCGTGATGAGCACGTACGACGCCACGAGCAGGATCTCGAAGCCGACGTAGAGGTTGAACAGGTCGCCCGCGACGAAGGCCGTGTAGACGCCCGTCGCGAGGATGAGGTACGCGGGGTTGTAGATCGTGACCGGGGTCTCGTCGTCGCCGAACGCGATGTTCTGCCCGACGGAGAACAGGAGGACCGCGAGCAGCACGACGCTCGACACGACGAGCAGCAGCGCCGCGAGCCGGTCGACGACGAGCACGATGCCGAACGGCGCCTGCCAGCCGCCGACCTCGACGACGACGGTGCCGACCTGGTCGACCCCGACGAGCAGCAGCGAGGAGAGCACCGTCGTCGCGGTGAGGGCGACCGCGGTGACGACGCGTTGGGCGCGCAGCCGCTTGCCGAGCGCGAGCGACATCGCCGCACCGAGGAGCGGGGTGAGCACGACGAGCGGCACGAGGGTCGAGAGGAGGCCGGCGGTCATGCGCGCTCCCCCTCCGCGGCGGGCTGGGCGGCCGGCTCGGCCTCGCCCTCGCCGACCTCGGGCGCGAACTCGGAGTCCTCCGCGATCGACGCTCCGGAGCTCGAGAACTCGCTGCCCTCGAGCTCGGTGCGGATCTCGAGGTCGGCGATGTCGTCCGTCACCTCGTCACGCTGGGCGAGCCGCCACGANCGGTAGATGAGGGCGAGCAGGAAGGCGCTCACCGCGAAGGTGATGACGATCGCGGTGAGNGCGAGCGCCTGCGGCAGCGGGTCCGCCATCCGCGCACCCGAGCTCNNNGCCGACGATCGGCGCCGTGCCGGGGGCGCCCGCGACGACGAGGATGAGCAGGTTGGCCGCGTTGCCGAGCAGCAGGATGCCGAGCAGCACNCGCGTCATCGAGCGCTCCAGGATGAGGTACACGCCGCACGCGAACAGCACGGCCATGACGAGCACGAGCACGAGGGAGACGGTCACGAGGACACCCCCGCGGGGGCGGACTCGAGCTCGCGGTCGAGCTCCGCGCCGAGGCTGCGGAGCACGTCGAGCACGAGGCCGACGACGACGAGGTAGACGCCGATGTCGAACACCGTCGCAGAGACGACGTCGAGCGTGCCGATCGGCCCGAGGTCGAGTTCGAACCACCCGGACGTCGAGCGGCGCGTAGGCCGAACCAGGAGCGGCACGGCGGCGGCACCCGCGGCGAGGGCGAGCCCGACGCCGAGGGTGCGGCCCGCGTCGAACGGGGCGGCGGCGCCGAGCTCGACGCGACCGCCGGCGAGGTACCGGGCGACGAGCGCGAGCCCCGCGACGAGTCCGCCCGCGAAGCCGCCGCCGACGCCGTTGTGGCCGACGAGTAGGAGGTAGAGGGACACCACGATGAGCGCGTGGAACAGCAGCCGCACGACGACCTCGAGCAGGATCGAGCGGTTCTCCGGCGCGAGGGTGCGTCCCGCGAGGAGCCACGACCCCCGCCCCGGCACGGCGCGGGTGGCGGCCGCGGCGCGACGGTCGCGGAACGTGGAGCGCTGCGTGCGCCGCGACGAGCGCGGCAGGTCGTCGGCGCGCGTGCGCAGGAAGATGAGGCTCGCCACGCCGGTCGCCGCGGCGATCACGACGGTGAGCTCCCCCATCGTGTCCCAGCCGCGGATGTCGACGATCGCGACGTTGACGACGTTGTAGCCGTGACCCTCCTCGACGGCGAGCTCCGGCCAGGCTTCCGACACCGGCGTCGCGACCCGCGCGCCCGTCGCGACGAGGGCGACGCCCGCCATCGTGACGCCGACGGCGACGCCGAGCGCGGCGCGCAGCAGCCGGTGCGTGGAGCCGTGCTTCTCGCCGAGACGGGCCGGCAGCCGACGCAACACGAGCACGACGGCGACGAGGGTGACGAGTTCGACGAGCACCTGCGTGAGCGCGAGGTCGGGGGCGCCCTGCACGACGAAGAGCGTCGCCATCCCGACGCCCGTCGCGCCGACGAGCAGCACCGCCTGGAAGCGCTTCGCCGCGACGGTGGCGGCCAGGGCGGCGACGATCATGATCGCGCCGACGACAGGCTGCGCCGGATGCTGCATCAGCTCGATCGCCTCCGGCGCGCCCGCGGCCGGCAGGACGCTCCACACGGCGGCGACGGCGACGAACAGGATGACCGCGAGGTAGAAGGGCAGCGAACCGCGCTGCGTGATCCCCGTGACCGTCCTGGCGAGCACGTCGATGCCGCGCACCGCCGCCCGGTACGCGCGCTCACCGAGCGCGGCATCCGCCGACGGGGCCTGTTCCGGCATCCGCCGCGCGAATCGCAGCGCGAGCAGGATGCCGAGCACGAGCACGAGCACCGAGAAGCCGAGCGCGGGCTCGAGCCCGTGCCAGAACGCGACGTGCCCGGCCGCGTCGGCGTCGGCGTAGCCCGCGGCGACCTGGAGTGCGAGGGGGTCGAGGAGCCCGGCCAACGGGCCCCCGAGGAGGCTCGCCGCGGCGAGCAGCACGGGCGGAGCGAAGAACACCCAGGTCTCCGCGCGGGGGTAGCGCAGCTCCTCCGGCAGGGAGTCGACGCCCGGCTTGTCGGCGAAGGCACCCCACACGAACCGCACGCCGTACGCGATCGTGAACGCGGAGCCGAGGACGACCGCGGCGAGCGCGACCCACCCCCACACGTCGCCGTGCACGCCCGCCTCGAACAGCACCGTGAGGAGCGACTCCTTCGCGACGAACCCGAGCGCGATCGGCAGGCCCGCCATCGACAGCACCGCGGCGATCGACGCGGCCGCGAGCATCGGGGCGCGACGTCCGAACCCGGTGATACGGCGCAGGTCGCGCGTGCCGCAGCCGTGGTCGACGATGCCGACGACGAGGAAGAGCGACGCCTTGAACAGCGCGTGCGAGAGCAGCAGCAGGATCGCCGCCACGCCGCCCGCGGCACCGCCCCAGCCGGCGATGACGACGAGGAGGCCGAGCTGGCTCACCGTGCCGTGCGCGAGCACGAGCTTGAGGTCGGTCTGCTGGAGCGCCCGCACGGCACCCAGGAGGAGCGTCGCGAGCCCCAGCCCGACGAGAAGCGCCCGCCAGCCGGGCACGTCCGCGTAGCCGGGTGCGAGCCGCGCCGCGAGATAGATGCCGGCTTTCACCATCGCGGCGGCGTGCAGGTACGCGCTCACCGGCGTCGGTGCCGCCATCGCCCCGGGAAGCCAGAAGTGGAACGGCGCGATCGCCGACTTCGACAGCACTCCGACGAGCACCAGCCCGATCGCGACGGGGAGCAGCGGATCGGTCGGCGGGTGCGCGACGAGGTCGCCGAGCGACGTCGTGCCGGCCAGCTGCGCGAGCCACACCAGCCCGACGAGCATGACGAGCCCGCCGAGCGTCGTCACGAGCAGCGCCTGCAGGGCGGCGGTGCGACTCGACCGCTTGCGGCTTGTTGTGCGCGATCAGCAGGTAGGAGAAGACGCTCGTCGCCTCCCAGAAGACGAAGAGCAGGTACACGTCGTCGGCGAGCACGAGGCCGTACATCGACCCGGCGAAGGCGAGCAGGATGCCGGCGAAGCGGGGGACGCCGGGGTCGCCCGGGCGGAAGTAGGCGGTGCAGTAGACGAAGACGAGGGCGCCCACGCCGGTCACGATGAGGGTGAGCAGGAGCGAGAGCGCGTCGATCCGGAACGACAGGGCGAGCCCGAGCTGCGGCACCCACGGGATCGTCTCCGTCACGGTGCCGCCGCCGAGCACGACCGGCAGCGCGGTGAGCGCGTGCACGAAGGCTGCGGTGGGGACGGCCGCGGCGACGAGGAAGACGCCGCGGCCCGCGACTCGCGCGAGGATCGGCAACACCAGGGCTGAGAGCGCGAAGACGAGGAGGATGACGGGCATGTCGCTCCTCCCAGCGTTCATCGCGGCGGCTCGCNGCGCGCGGCNCTCNGGCCGTGGTCGTGGTCGTCGGGGCCGCTCGCTCGACCCCTGGAATCCCTCCCATCCTACCGGCGCGACTCCCCCCTCCGCCGCGGGTTGAGTGCCGCGCGCAGCGCGGTGTATCGAAACCGCATCAGCGTCAGCCGCGGGTTGAGTGCCGCGCGCAGCGCGGTGTATCGAAACCCGCCCCGGGCTACTCCCCCCGCTGTCGCGCAAAGAGCTGCTTCCGGCTCAGCCCCGGCAGCCGCTCGAACTCCCCCGCGATGAGCGCCTCGCGTTTCGCCCGCGACCACCCCTGGATGCGCTTCTCCAGTGCATAGGCGTCGTCGACGCGCTCGAACTCGGCAGCCCACACGAGTTCGACCGGAAGCCGCTTCCCCGTGTACTCCGACCCGAGGCCGGAGGCGTGCTGCTCGAGCCGCACGAGGAGCTCGTGGCGGGTACTGCCGCAGTAGTAGGAGCCGTCGGCACAGCGGAGGAGGTAGCAGTAGGGCATCCCGGATGCTGACATGCGACGCATGCCGGATCCCGCGTCACGGGTGTGGCTGTGGAGAGGTCGCTCGGGGCGGGTTTCGATACACCGCGCTGCGCGCGGCACTCAACCCGCGGCTTCGCTCGTGCGGTTTCGGTAGACCGCGCTGCGCGCGGCACTCAACCCGCGGCTTCTCCTCAACCGGCGGGGGTGGCGGCGCGGAAGGCGGCGAGGGTGGAGAGGACCTCGGCGATCTCCTCGGGACCGGCGACGCGGAACGCGGCCTCCGTCTCCCCCGGCCCGCTCTTCACGCCGACGTCGTGCGGGAGGAGCGCCGCGAAGGCGTCCTCGTCGGTGACGTCGTCGCCGGCGTAGAAGACGGCATCCGCCGCCGTATACCGCCGCAGATGCTCCACCGCCTCGCCCTTCGTCGTGGACCGCACGGCGAACTCGAGCACGTTCTTGCCCTTCCGCACCGTGAGGTTCTCGATCTCCGCCTGCGCCTCGGAGAGGGCGACGAGGTGCGCGAGCCGGGAGTTCTCCTCCGTCGCGAGCCGGGTGTGCAGGGCGAACCCGGCGGGTTTCGGTTCGAGCCACACCTGGTCGTACTCGTCGGCGACCTCGCCGAGCACCTCGTGCAGCACCTCGACCTGCTCGATCTCGGCGGTGTCGAGCGACACGCGCGCGTCGGGGTCGTCGAGCCGCAGCTCGATGCCGTGCGATCCGACGAGGAGCACGTTGTCGGGCAGGTCGGCGACCTCGATGAGGCTCCGCAGCGACCGCCCCGACACGAGGGCGACGCGCGTGTTCGACATCCCGAGCAGTGCGAGCACCGCCTCCCGCGCCTCCGGCAGCGCGCGGGCGTGCTCGGGGGAGTCGACCTCGGGCGCGAGGGTGCCGTCGAAGTCGAGCGCGACGAGCAGTCGCTTCACCGACGCGAGGTCGCGCAGCGCGGCGACGAGCGGCTCCGGCACGGGGCCCTGGTCGAGCGGATGCGGGGAGCTCACGCGCTCGGCGGACGGTCCACCGTCCACTCCAGGTCGTCGGGGAGCGGGTTGAGGTCGATCCCCGGGAGGAAGCCGTCGCGCGTGTCGGCGAGGGTGCGGAGGAAGCTGCGCGACCAGTGGCCGACGTCGTTCTCGCGCACCCGCTTCCGCAGCGCGCGCATCCGCTTCCGCCGCTCCGACCGGGTCATCTCGACGGCTTGCATGATCGCGTCCTTGAGCCCGTCGATGTCGTGCGGGTTGATGCGCAGCGACGTCTTCAGCTCATCGGAGGCACCCGCGAACTCGGACAGGATGAGCACCCCGTCCTCGTCGTAGCGGGCCGCGACGTACTCCTTCGCGACGAGGTTCATCCCGTCGCGCAGCGCCGTCACGAGCATGACGTCGGCGGCGAGGTAGAGCGCCGCCATCTCCTCGCGCGGGAACCCGTGGTGGAGGTAGTTGACGGCCTGGTGCCCGATCGTGCCGAAGTCGCCGTTGATGCGGCCGACGGTCAGCTCGATCTCGTCGCGGAGGTGCCGGTACGACTCGACGCGCTCGCGGCTCGGGCTCGCGACCTGCACGAGGGTGACGTCCTCGACGCTGAGCCGCCCGTCCTCGAGGAGTTCCCCGAACGCCTTGAGCCGGTGCCAGATGCCCTTCGTGTAGTCGAGCCGGTCGACGCCGAGGATCACGAACTTCGGGTCGCCGAGGTCGGCGCGGATCTGCCGCGCACGCTCTTGCACCTCCGGCGTGCGGGCGAGCTTCTCGAACTCCCTCACGTCGATCGAGATCGGGAACGGTCGCGCGACCACGTGCCGCGGCGGCGCGGACTCCGTCTCCGGCACCTCGATGATCGGGCTGCGGGTCTGGTAGCCCAGCAGGCGCCGCACGGCGCGCGAGAAGTTGCCGGCATCCGACACCCGCTGGAAGCCGATGACGTCGGCGCCGAGCAGTCCCTCGAGCACCTGGGTGCGCCACGGCAGCTGCGAGTACAGCTGGTAGGCGGGGAACGGGATGTGGTTGAAGAACCCGATGAGGAGGTCGGGACGCTTCTCGCGCAGCATCCGCGGCACGAGTTGGAGCTGGTAGTCCTGCACCCACACGGTGCCGCCCTCGACGGAGATCGCCGCGACGGCGTCCGCGAACCGCTGGTTCACCGCCACGTAGGACTCCCACCACTGCCGGTGGTACGACGCGGGCACGATGACGTCGTGGTACAGGGGCCAGATGGTGTCGTTGCTGAAGCCCTCGTAGTACTCCTCCACCTCCTGCGCGGAGAGGTCGATCGGCACGATGCGGATCCCCTCGTAGTCGAACGGGGGGAGGTGCTCGTCGGGCTGCCCGATCCAGCCCACCCACGCGCCGGCGGTCTGGCGCATGACGGGCTCGAGCGCCGTGACCAGGCCGCCCGGCGACTGCTTCCAGGACGCGGTTCCGTCCTCGGCGACGACGCGGTCGACCGGCAGGCGGTTGGAGACGACGACGAAGGCGTACTGCTCGTCAGTCACCCTTCGACGGTAGCAGTGGCGCCTTCCGACCCTCTCGGCTGGCTTCGCGGGACCGGATCCGCTACGGGCGTCACGCGCCGAAATCCCGTTCACACGCGCGACACACGACCGGGTTATGGTGGGGGCCTCATGATCGCCATCGGTATGAGCACGTCGTGCAACTTCCCCATGGGCGTCGAGTACTCGTTCCGTCTCGCGCAGCAGGCGGGCTACGACGGCGTCGAGGTGATGATCACGACGGACCCGGTCACGCGGGATCCCGCGGCCCTGACGAAGCTCAGCGAGCGGTACTCGATGCCGATCCTCTCCGTGCACGCGCCGTCGCTGTTCCTCACCCAGTTCGTCTGGGGCCGGGATGCGCAGTCCAAGCTCGAGCGGTCGGCGCAGCTCGCGGCCGACGTGGGCGCGTCGGCCGTCGTCGTGCACCCGCCGTTCCGGTGGGAGGCGAGCTACGCGCGCAACTTCGAGCGCATCGTGCGGCAGACGGCGAGCACCTCGGGCGTCGAGATCTGCGTGGAGAACATGTTCCCGTGGAAGGTGGGGCGCAAGAACCTGAAGGCGTACGCGCCGAGCCCCGACCCGCTCGACCTCGACGTCGACGCGATGACGCTCGACTTCTCGCACGCGTCGCTCACCGGCCGCGACTCCCTCGAGTACGCGATGGCGATGGGCGACCGTTTGCGCCACATCCACCTGTGCGACGGCACCCGCTCGGTGCTCGACGGCAACCTCAAGGATGAGCACCTGCTCCCGGGGCGCGGCACCGAGCCCGTCGCCGAGGTGCTGCAGCTGCTCGCCGAGAACGACTTCACGGGCCACGTCGTCGCGGAGGTGGGGCTCCACCACATCCGCAACGCGAAGGTGCGCCTCGACGCGCTCGTCGAGACGGTCGCCTTCGCGCGGGAGCACCTCGGGCAGGAGCACGCGACGCGCGAGCCGATCCCCGTCGGCGCGGGAGACAAGATCAACCGTCGATCGGTACGCAGGGCGCGCAAGGCTGCACGCACCGGCGACTGACCGTCAACCCTGTTTCCCTGGACGTTTCCCCGGGTAGCGTGGGGCGGGTGCGCAAGTTCCTCTTCAACTTCAGCGTCCTGAGCACGCTGTTCGGCGCGGTCGGTCTCGCGAAGACGACCGCGCAGGGTCCGCGTGACTGGCGCCTCATCCTCATGTGGATCGCGTGGGCGCTCAACGTGGCGATCGCCGTCGGCACCGCCGCGCAGCAGGCCCAGTTGGAAGAGGATGCGGAAGGAGACTGGTGATGGATTTCGACTTCGACGGACCCGGCTGGGGTTGGGGCTGGGGCGGCTTCGGCTGGTTCTGGCAGATCGGCTCGTTCCTGTTCAGCCTCGTGCTGTTCGCGGCGGTCGTGGTCGTGCTCGTGCTGCTCGTGCGGTACCTGCTGGTCGCGACGAAGGCGCACCAGCACTACCTCGACTCGCACCGCACGACGGCTCCGGCCGCTCCGCCGTCGTCGACGCCTCCCGCGCCGAGCCCGGCCCCGACGACCACGTCGGCCACGACGACTCCGATGCCCGCGTCGACCGCTCCGGGGTCGACCGCTCCCGCGTCCGACCCGACGCCCGCGGACGTCCCGCCCCCGCCGGTGAAGCCGACGCGCACCCGCGCCCCGAAGACGCCGCCGGCGCCGCCGGCCGACACGGTCTGAGCGCGCGCCCCGCCGCCCTGCTGACCGGCTTCGCGCCGTTCGGCGGGGAGACCGTCAACCCGTCGTGGTCGGCGGTGCGGTTGCTGGCGTCCCGCTGGGACGGTCCGGCGGTCGTGCACGCGCGCGAACTGCCGGTGTCGTTCGCCGCTGCGGGACCCGCCCTCCGAGCGGCCCTCGACGAGCTCACGCCAGATGTCGTCATCTGCGTCGGGCAGGCGGGCGGCGAGGATCGCATCCGCGTGGAGCGCGTCGCGATCAACGTCGACGACGCCCGCATCCCCGACAACGACGGCGCGCAGCCGATCGACGCCCCGGTCGTCGACGGCGGTCCGGCGGCGTACTTCGCGACCCTCCCCGTGAAGGCGGCGGTCGCCGCTATCGAGGCCCGCGGCATCCCGGCGTGCGTGTCGCAGACGGCGGGCACGTTCGTCTGCAACCACGCGTTCTACGTGCTCCAGCACGAGCTCGCGTCGCGACCCGGCGTGCGCGGCGGCTTCGTGCACGTGCCGTTCGCGCCGGAGCAGGCCGCCGGCACCGACCGCCCGTCGCTGCCGGTCGAGACGATGGCGGGCGCGCTCGACGCGGTGCTGCGCGCGACCCTGAGCCACGAGTCCGACGTGCGCGCGGTCGGCGGAGCGATCTCCTGACCGTTCACCGGAAGACGAGGATGCCGCCCGCCGCATGGGCGACGGGGTGCTGCCGTTCGAGGTCGAGACGCGCTAGGTTGCGGGCATGCCCACCGAGCAGGAGTTCGCGGACCTCAAGGCGGAGGTCGCGCGGCTGACGACCCTCGTCGAGCAGCTGTACTACCGCAGCGGCACCCCGATGCCGAGCGGCGGCCTCCCGAGCGTCGACTCGCCGCCGTCGGAGATCGTCGACCTCATCCGGGAGGGTCGCGCGATCGAGGCCATCAAACTCTGGCGCGAACGCACCGGGCTCGGGCTCGGCGAGGCGAAGCGCGACATCGACGAGATCGCCAGGAGGTTCGGATGACCGCGCCGCTCGAGGAGGAAGAGGCCCCGACCGTCGTCGCCGTCACCCGGACGGTGGGCGGGGTCGTGCTCTGCCTCGTCGGCTTCGCCCTCATCCTCTTCGGCGCGTTCTGGCTGTTCCTCGTGCCGTGGTTCGGGTGGGCGACGGAAGGGTTCTGGAACACGATGGCCGAGTGGGCCGACCTCGGCGGCGTCGGCACGATCATCCTCGGGTTCGTCCTCGCCGTCGTGGGCGGCGCGCTCATCCAGCGCGCCCGCAAGCGCCGCCTCCAGGTGTTCCTCGACGCCGCGGCCCTGACCGGGCAGTCGTTCGCGGCCGCCGACACCCCGGAGCAGCGGCGCGCGGAGAACCCGCCCCCGCCGACGATCCTCTAGACCGTCGGCACGTCCTCGAGCGACGGCGGCTCCCCCTTCGAGAAGCGCCGGGCGACGAAGTAGAGCACGATGCCGACGGCGAGCGCGATCGCGCCGAACAGCCACACACGCGGGTCCTGCTGGGTGAGGAGCAGGATGCACGACGCGACACCGAGCACCGGCACGGCCGACCACACCCGGAAGTGCGGATGCTCCACCTTGTCGCGGCGCAGCACGAGCACGGCGACGTTGACGGAGATGAACACGAACAGCAGCAGCAGCACGACCGTCTCGGCGAGCAGCGCGAGGTCGCCGAGGAGGGTGAGCCCCATCGCGACCGCGGTCGTCGCGACGATCGCCACCCACGGGGTGCGGCGCTTCGGCAGCACGCGCCCGAGCACCGGCGGCAGGAGCCGCTGGTGCGCCATCCCGAACGCGAGCCGGCTCGCCATGATCATCGTGAGGAGCGCGCCGTTCGCAACCGCGATGAGCGCGATGGCGCTGAACACGAGCTCCGGGATCGGCACCCCCGTCGCGACGACGACGGCGAGCAGCGGTCCGCTCGTGTCGCTCAGCTCCTCCGGTGGGAGCGCGATCGAGCTCGCCGCGCCGACGAGCGCGTAGACGACGCCGGCGGTGAGGAGCGCGCCGAACAGGGCGCGCGGGTAGACGCGGGACGGGTTCCGCACCTCCTCGATGATGTTGGCCGACGTCTCGAACCCGACGAACGAGTAGTAGGCGACGATCGCCGCCGCGAGGGTCGCGAGCGCCGGGTTCGCCCCCGCGGGGAACTCGGTGAGCCGCGACGGGTCGCCGCCGCCCGCGCCGAGCATCACGCCGACGCACACGATGACGAGGAGGAGCCCGCTGAGCTCGATCGCCGTCATGACGACGTTGCTGCCGAGCGACTCGCGGATGCCGCGCGCGTTGAGCAGTCCCACGAGCACGAGGAACACCATCGCCGCCGGGATCGGGGGCACGTCGAGGAACACCCCGAGGTAGTCGCCGGCGAACGCGAGCGAGAGGCCCGCCGCGCTCACGACGCCCGCCGCGAGCATGCAGAAGCCGACGAGGAACGACGCGATCGGGGCGCGGAACGCCCGCTCCGCGAACACCGCCGAGCCGCCCGCCTTCGGGTACTTCGTCACCAGCTCCGCGTACGACCCCGCCGTGAGCAGCGCGAGCCCGAGCGCCACGACGAGCGGCAGCCAGAGCACCCCTCCGGCGTCCTCCGCGAGCACGCCCATGAGCGCGTAGATGCCCGCCCCGAGCACGTCGCCGAGGATGAACAGGAACAGCAGCGGTCCGGTGATCGCGGCGGTCCTCAGCAGCGTCTTCGGCTGCGCCGACTCGGTCGCGGGTGTGCGTGCCACGGGGTGCTCCCTCCGGGACGGGTGCGGTCGTCCCGTATCGAGGGTGGAGTGCGAGGGCGGGTGCGGGCGAGGTCTGGCCGTGCCGGGCACGACGTGGTAACGCCCCCCGCGGTCGGAGTGCGGGCAGGAAAAAAGTCCCGGCTCTGGCGAGAGAGACCGGGACTTTCCGTACACCCCCCGGGACTTGAACCCGGAACCCACTGACTTCTTGCCGGGCGCTGCATCTGGCTGGCCGAAGTTGCATTTTCTCCGGAATGACGGGCGTCCGCCTGCACTCAGTGTCGGCACAACGTGCCGAGCAGCAGTTACATATGGGGAATAAATGGGGAGCGCCAAGGGTGACCGATGCGCGCCCCCGCGACGGACAGTACTCTCGCGTCATATAGCAACTCTGCTCAGACCCGATCCTCAGGGAGCCCCGCCGTGGAGATTCGAAGCGAACGCCAGCTCAACCCTGTTGCGGACGACTTGTCGGCGCTGGTGGCGGTCACCCGCCCTATCCTTGCCGGACTCCTGCACTCCATCGGAGAGGAGTTTCTAGTCGCCCACGGCGGCCGTGAGGGTCTACGCCTCGGGGATCTCGGGAGGGTTCGCAAGGCGAATGACGGCGACGCAGGCGTCGCGTTTGAGTACGCCGTTCATGACGCCGTGATGAACGGCGATGCCGTGGTGACAGAACGGGTAGCCGATGCACTCAGCCAATGCCGGATTACGCATGGCGATCCGAAGTCGATCTTGTTTGCGATCGAGAAGACTGGCTCGAAACAGTTGATCGACACGGCGCGCGACCTGGTGACGGACGACTCAAGCATCCTTTCGGGCACCGTGGGACGGCCAGCCAAGCTCAAGCCGCGGCTCAACCAGTTGGCGGCCGCCTTCCACCGGCCAGATACGCGTCTCGCGTTGCCGTACAGCATTCAGGGTCTGTGGAAGGCCGACCTCTTCCTCGGATCGAGCGACCAGGACCGCTGGGTGGGCACGTCGATTCGCATCAACGGCAAGTTGGAGGCAGCGCGAGGGTTACGGATCGCGATCGTGCCCGTCGGTACTGTGCGGACTGATCGGATATACACCGACGATCAGAGGCGCCTCGTAGTGTGCCCCCTCCCCCACGACTACAGCTTCATGCAGAAGTTCCATGAGGGTCTGCGAATCGTCCAAGCGCTCGTAGCGAAGGACTTCCGCGAGTTGACGCCAGCCGAACTCCCGAATCCAATCCACCGCGAAGTCGCTCGCATCTACGCAGAGCGACGCGACTTCGCCATTCCCGAAGTTCTTGCCGCGACCAACGCGTTCGCTCAACCAGAGTTGCTTATGCCGAGCCAGGAGACTGTGTCAACTGATCTGCTCGACAGCGACGTCGAACCGCAGACCTCGACGATGATCGGGCCAGTGCCTCGGACCGTGACTGAGGACTAGCACCCTCCGCTCTGCCTCGTGAGACGACGTCCAGCATCGACGACCGGCTCGCGCGGGGGCTGTCTGGCGGCCGAACCCGGAATCGCGAAGCGAGACAAATAGGGAATAAGTGGGGAGTCCGAGCGAGGCATGACATCTGCATCTGGCTGCAGTTGCCTGTCGTTTCCCTGTATCTAGCGGGAGTTGGTACACCCCCCGGGACTTGAACCCGGAACCCACTGATTAAGAGTCAGTTGCTCTGCCAATTGAGCTAGAGGTGCTCGCCCGAAGGATCGGGCCGAGGATCAACGATAGCATGAACCGCGATGAGTGATTCCGCCGTCCGGCTCCGGGAGGGCGAGCTCGCCCCCGACTTCACGCTCCCCGATCAGCACGGCGAGCCCTTCACCCTCTCGAGCACGCGCGGGTCGAAGACGATCGTCTACTTCTACGGCGAGGCGGGCACTCCGGCGTGCACGAAGCAGGCGTGCGACTTCCGCGACTCGATGGCGGTGTTCGAGGATGCCGGCTACCGCGTCGTCGGGATCTCGCGCGACGAGCCGGCCGCCAACGCCGCCTTCGCGCGCGACGAGGAGCTGCCGCAGGTGATCCTCAGCGACCCGACGCGGAAGGTGCACGAGCTGTATGGCGCCTACGGCGAGAAGCAGCTCTACGGGCGCACCGTGACGGGCGTCATCCGCGCGACGTTCGTGCTCGACGAGGAGGGCCGCATCCTGATGCCGCTCTACAACATCAAGGCGACGGGACACGTCGCGATGCTGCTCAAGAAGCTTCGGCTGACCCGCTGAGGTAGACGGCCGTCGGGCGGGCGATCAGCAGGACGAACCCGACGACGCCGAGGCCGACGAGCGGCCAGCCCCACTCGGGCTGCGCGAACGCGCCCTGGAGCGCCCCGACGCCGATCGCGCCGATGAGCACCTGGAACACGACCGCGAGCGCCCGCACCCACGGGCTCGCCCGCCACACCCCGAGGAGCACGGCCGCGAGGGCGGCAACCGCGATCCCGAGGACGACGACGAGCGCGAGGGCCGTCTCGAGCGAGGTCGGGGTGTCGATCACGAGCTCGGCGAGGAGCACGACGAAGAGCGCCGCCGCTCCGAGGAGCTCGACGGCGAGCACAGCGAGCAGCGCCCAGACCGTGCCTGGACGTCCGCTTGAAACTGGAGGATCACCTATTGATTCGATGCATCAAGTATGAAACCCTTATCGACGGTTGATGTGACGCCTACAGAGTCGTAGGTGAGTCCGGAAGGCCGAATCCCCCACCTCCTTTCGTTCTCACTTCGACCGTGCGCGCAAACACTTCGCTGCGCAGCGTCTCAGCAACAACTAAGGAGCAACACCATGGATTGGCGCGACAAGGCCGCCTGTCTCACCGTCGACCCCGAACTCTTCTTCCCGGTGGGGAACACGGGGCCCGCCGTCGACCAGATCGACAAGGCGAAGTCGGTGTGCGCCCGCTGCTCGGTCACCGAGCAGTGCCTCCAGTACGCCCTCGAGACCAACCAGGACTCGGGCGTGTGGGGTGGCCTCAGCGAAGACGAGCGTCGCGCCCTCAAGCGTCGCGCCGCCCGCGCCCGCCGCGCGTCCTGACGCGGGGGCCGCTGCACGCCGCTGCGCGGCTACTCGACCACCGGGTGTGGGCCGCTGCGCGGCTACTCGACCACCGGGGTGACCGCTAGTTGCGGTTGAGCCAGAACAGCGGCACCTCGATGGTGACCTCGGTGCCCTCGCCCTCGAGGGTGTGCCAGTCGATCGTGCCGCTCAGTTCGCCCTGGATGAGGGTGCGCACGATCTGCGTGCCGAGGCCCTGACCGACCTTCCCCTCGGGGAGTCCCACGCCGTTGTCGCGCACCCGGATGCGCAGGCTCTCGTCTTTGCGCTTCGCCTGGATCTCGACCTTGCCGTCGGCGCGGCCGGCGAGCCCGTGCTCCACCGCGTTCGTCACCAGCTCGGTGAGCGCGAGCGCGAGCGGCGTCGCGTAGGCGCTCGGCAGCATCCCGAACTTGCCCGTCTTCACCGGGCGCACCGTCGTGTTGTGGCTCGACGCCGCCTCGACGACGAGCAGCAGCACGCGGTCGAACACGTCGTCGAAGTCGACGATCTGGTCGAGACCCTCGCTCAGGGTGTCGTGCACGACCGCGATCGCGGCGACGCGGCGCATCGCCTGGTTGAGCGCGTCGCGCGAGTCGTCGCTGTGAGCGCGGCGGGCCTGGATGCGCAGCAGTGACGCGACCGTCTGCAGGTTGTTCTTCACCCGGTGGTGGATCTCGCGGATCGTCGCATCCTTGGTGATGAGCTCCTGCTCCTGGTGGCGCACCTCGGTGACGTCGCGGACGAACACGGCCGCCCCGACCCGTTCGCCGCGGAACCGGATCGGGATGGTGCGCAGCGTCACCGTGACGCCGCGCGCCTCGAGGTCGGTGCGCCACGGGGCGCGACCCGTCACGACGAGCGGCAGCGACTCGTCGACGTGCAGCTTGTTGCCGAGGAGGCCCGTCGTGACCTCGGCGAGCGACTCGCCCTCGAGCTCGCCCTGGAACCCGAGGCGGTTGAACGCCGAGAGGGCGTTGGGGCTCGCGAACGTGACGACCCCGTCGACATCCAGACGGATGAGGCCGTCGGACGCGCGCGGGGCTCCGCGCCGCGGCATCGACGGCGCCGAGAGGTCGGGGAAGTCACCCGACGCGATCATCGCGAACAGGTCGTTCGCGCACTGGTTGAACGTGAGCTCCTGGCGGCTCGGCGTGCGCGCCTCGCTCAGGTTGCTGTGACGCGTGAGCACCGCGATGACGTGCTCCGACACGGGACCGCCGCTCGGGGCCTCCCGCCGGACGACGGGGACGGCGCGCACACGTGTCGGCGTCTCCTCGTACCAGTCGGGCGCCGCCGTGTCGACGATCTGCCCCGTCTCGAACGCCTCGGTGACCTGCTGGCGCCACTCGGGTTTGATCGGCTGGCCGACGAAGTCGCGGTAGAACAGCGTCGCCGCCGACGACGGGCGCGAGTGCGAGACGGCGACGAACCCGCCCTCCGCGGTCGGCACCCACAGCACGATGTCGGCGAAGGCGAGGTCCGCCAGCAGCTGCCCGTCGGCGACGAGGAGGTGCAGCCACTCGACGTCGGCCGGCGAGCGGTCCTGCGAGAGCATCAGCTCCGAGAGGGTGGACACACGCCCACGTTACCCGCGAAAGTCAGCCCGACTTTCCCCGCGGCGCGAGCCCGACGTCGCGCGCGAGGTCGACGGCGAGCTTGCGGATGGCGGCCCGCGCGGGAGACCGGGGCGCCGCGCCCGCGAGGCTGCGTCCGCTCAGCAGCGCGGCGTCGAAGGCAGCCGGATCCCACGGGACGAGCTGTCGCGGCGCGAACCCGCCGAAGCGCTCGAGCGTCGCCCGCACCTGTCCGCCGGGGTCGAGTCCGACGGCGCTCGCCCGCACCTTCGTGACGACGACGCTCACCGCCTCGGGCGCGACGTGCTCGAGCAGCTCGGAGTGTCCACGGAGGAGGCGGGCGAGTCCGATGGCGTCGGCCGCGCCCACCGCCACGACACGATCGGCGCGGCGGAGGGCCTCGAGCGTCGCGGCGTTGCGTCGGGGGGCGGCGACGTCGCTGCGCAGTTCCTCGTCCTGCTCGAGCGACGCGGCGACGTCGACGACCGTGATGCCCGCCCAGCCGCGCACGGCATCCAGCACGCCGGCGACGCGCTCCGCGGTGAGTTCGGGCCAGCGAGCCGGACGGCCGATGCCCGTGAGCACCCGGAACCCGTCGCGGTGGGTCGAGGCGACGCGGTCGAGTTCCGCGTTGTCGAGAGACCCCGTGCTCGCGAGGCGGCACGCGGCGGCGAAGCCGGGGGCCTCGTCGAGCAACCCGAGCGACGGCGCGATCGCGGCGGCGTGCGTGTCGGCGTCGGCGAGCGCAACGGTGTGCCCGACCGCCGCGAGCTCGCCGGCGAGGGAGATCGCGAGGCTCGTGCGCCCCGGGGCCCCGTGCGGTCCCCAGACGGCGACGACGGCTCCGCGCGTCGAGGGCGGCGCCCCCGCTGCACCGACGAGCGGGCCGACGGGCTCGGGGGGCGGCGCCGAACTCGGGGCGGCGGGGATGTCGGGGCGCGGAACGTCGACCGGTGGAGCCGCCCCAAGCGCGTAGCCCGGCGCGAGGAGTGTCCACGTCGCCGGACCCGGCACGGGATCGACGACCCCGAGGGATGCGGCGAACCGGCGCTCCCGGGATGCGTCCCCCACGACGACGAGCCGCACGCCGTGGGCGTCGCAGGCGGCGACGAGGCGCGCGCTCAAGTGCGGCGCCGAGGCCGCCGCGATCACGACCTCCGGCTTCGCGGCGGCGATCCGCGGGGCGAGCGCGTCGGCATCCGCCCCCGCGACGACGACGCGGTGCCCGAAGCGCGCCGCCTCCGCGACGAGGGCGTCGAGGTCGGCGGTGGAGAGGGACAGGGCGACGTCGGTCAATGGGGACGCCAGGGGGCAGCCCGGCGGGGACGACGGCGAGCGCGTCGCCGCCCGCGATCGCGCGGAGGAGTCGGGCCACGCGCGTGCGCGGGACGAGCACCTCGACGCTCGTGGGTTCGGCGGCGGCGCCGACGAGCGACGCGTCGTCGAGCACGCGCACGACCGTGGCCCCGGAGACGAGCACGACGGGCGCCCCGGTCTCGCCCTGCCCGAGGATCGCGACGCCCCACACGTCGACGAGCGCGCCGGGCTCGACGACGCTGCTGACCGGCCCTGCGAGCCGCAGCACGAGCGACGTCGCGCGCTGACCCGTCCGTCGACCCGGCCGCCGCGAGCGGGACGAGCGCCCCGGCCGCGACGGGCTGCGCCGCGACGAACCCGCCGTCGGGCAGCTCTCCGACCCGGAGGTACAGCCGCTCCGCGCCGTCGAGGGCGACGCTGCGCTCGACGAGGTCGTCGGCGTCGACGCGGTCCCCCGGGGCGAGGGCGTCGACCGCGGCGTAGACGCGGATGCGGGCGTCCGCCGCGCCGACGAGGAGCGTCGTGCCCGCCACCGACGCCGCCACGAGAAGCAACCCGAGGACGAGCCGCACGTCGAGCGTGATCCGGCGGCGGGGCCGGGGAACCGGGGGCGACATCGCATCCTCCTGGGACGGTCGGGGCAAGGGCGGGCACCATCGTCACGCGGTCCCCGGGGCCCCGGCCGAAGTTCTCCACAGTCCCGCGTCGGCGCGACCGCCGGTGGGATGATCGACCCATGACGGCCGACGACGCGCGGGAGCTCGGGCGCTTCCTGACGCTCGCGGACACGGCCGACGTGCTCGCGATCTCCGTCAACCAGGCCTACGCGCTCGTGCGTTCGGGCGAGCTCCCTGCGATCAAGGTCGGCGGCGCGGGCCACTGGCGGGTCGAGGTCTCCGTGCTCCAGGCGTACATCGACGGCAAGTACGAGGAGAGCCGTCGGCGCGGACTGTGGCGGCAGGCGGCGTACGCCGACGTCCTCGAGCTCTGAGCGGCCACGCAGCTCAGAAGCGCACCAGGTCGAGCGCGGCGAACGCGACGATCCGGATGCGCGAGACGGCCGCCGTGCGCCGAGGCTCGCCGGGCGGGTGCTCGGCGAGGTCGAGGTGGTCGCGCCCCACCCGGTCGATCGTGCCGTGGCGGCGCTGCCCCGCGACGACCAGCTCGACGGCCGCGCGGCGTCGGCAGAGGTCGCGGAGCACGAAGGCGAGGCCGAGTCGTGCGGAGAGCGCCGTCGGCGGCTCGGGCGCGGGGTCGACGCGGAGACTCCCGGCGAGCTGATCTCCCGCGGGCTCGAGGGTGGCGATCGCGGCGAGCGGGACGATCGCCGATCGGAGCGGCCCGGCATCCGTCTCCCCCGCCACCCAGTCGCGCCCGATGGCCGCGATCCGGAGCGCCACCCGTGCGTCGCCGCGCAGGCCGAGCGCGACGGGCTCGCTCGCGCCCCCGGCGGCCGCGCCGCCGTGCACCGCTCGGAGCCGGTCTCGCAGCGTGAGCCGGCCGAGGCGCAGCCGCTCCTCCTCCGCGAGCAGGTCGACCTCGTCGGCGCCCAGTTCGCTCGCGAGCTGGCTCTCCAGGTCGTCGAAGAGGTTCTGCCAGCGCACGGCGCGACGCTATCCCGCGACCGCGTCGGGATCCGACGGTTCTCCACAGGGGAAGTGGTTCCCATTTACGCGCACGCGACGCCGTGCTCGGATGGCCCCGTCCCCGCGGGGAGGGGACTCACCACGGCTATCAGGGAGGCGACGGGTGAACGGGATTCCAGCGGTCGACGGGGCGTTCGACGGGACGGCGGTGCGCGCCCTCGCGCCCCGGTTCTCGCCCGACGACTTCTTCGACCACCAGCCGACGCCGACCTCGGCACTGCCCGACCCGCGGCCGCTCATCGAGAACCTCACACGCTGCGTCATCGAGATCCTCGCCGGTGCGAGGGAGCTCGATCAGATCGCGCGCTGGCTGAGCGACGACGTCTACCGCCACCTGCTCAAGCGCGTCGTGCTCTCCTCACGCGCTCGGCAGGCGAAGGGATCGGCGGCCCTCCGCCCCACGTTCTCGATCGGATCGGTGCACGTCTGCGAGCCGCGCGACGGGGTCGTCGAGGCGAGCGTGGTCGTTCGGGGTCGTGCCCGCGTGCGGGCGGTGGCGCTGCGACTCGAGGGTCTCGACAACCGCTGGCGCGCCACCGCCGTGCACGTGCTCTGAGGCTCGGCTCCTCGCGGCTCAGCGCTTCTTACCCTTGGCCCGGCGCTGCGCCCGGTTGAGCGGCGCCTGCTGCTGCGGCGCGCCGCCCTCGCGCTGGCCGAACGCGCCGCGCTGCCCGCCTGCGGCCGGGCG